>Ga0209515_10000850_pt1 | contig 52961 bp, 55 predicted proteins | sample Subgroupgradi54m_FD_187454 | JGI IMG/M metagenome (GOLD analysis project Ga0209515, IMG submission 187454) | Subsurface groundwater microbial communities from S. Glens Falls, New York, USA - GMW60B uncontaminated upgradient, 5.4 m (SPAdes)... ... | reverse complement strand
CAATCCGATGTCGGCGTGCTCGGATTCGCCCGGGCCGTTGACGACGCAGCCCATCACCGCCACGGTCAGCTCTTTGCACCGGGGCTGGGTTTTCGCCAGGTCGGTCAGGCGGGCTTCCACCTGCTTTGCGATGCCGACGACGTCGATTTCGCACCGGCCGCACGACGGGCAGGCGATGACATTCGTTTCAAACCGGCGCAGCCCCAGCGATGACAAGATGCGCTGGGCCACCTTCACCTCATCGACCGGATCGCCGGTGATGGACACGCGGATCGTATCGCCGATGCCTTCGGCCAGCAAGGCGCCGATGCCGATCGAGGACTTCACCGTCGAGGCCTCCAGCAGCCCGGCCTCGGTGACACCCAGATGAAACGGATAGTCGCACAGCTGGGCCATCCGGCGGTACGCAGCGAGCACCTGCCGCACATCGGAGGATTTGAGCGAGAGCACGATGTCATGGAAGCCGAACCCTTCGAGCAGCCGCACCGACTTCAGCGCGCTCTGCACGATTGCCTCGATCAAATCGCCGCGATGCTGTTCCTCACACTCCGGATCCAGCGAGCCGACGTTGACGCCGACGCGGATCGGAATGCCGCGCTCCTTGGCCCGCTCGACCACCTCGCGCACGCGCGCGGTGTCGCGGATGTTGCCTGGGTTCCAGCGGATTTTATCGAAGCCGGCGTCGATGGCGGCCAGCGCGAACTGGGGATGGAAATGGATGTCGGCGACGAGCGGGACGTTGTTGGCTTCGCGGCGGATCGCGGGCAGCGCCTTGGCAGCTTCGATGGTGGGGACGGCCAGGCGGACGATTTCGCAGCCGGCGGTGGCCAGCGCGCGGATCTGCCGGACGGTCGCTTCCACATCGGCGGTGTCCGTCTTGGTCATCGACTGGATCGACACCGGTGCTGCGCCGCCGATCGTGATCCCGCCGACGCGCACCGGGCGCGTCGCGCGGCGCGGAATCAGCGGATCAGCCGCGGAACCAGCCGATGATCCGGTCGAGGAGGCCGTAGCGTGTGACATCGTTGACGCAGGTGGTCAGCACCAGGGCCAGCAGCAGCACCATGCTGACCTGGGCTGAGCGCTCTTGAATGTTGATGCTGACGGGCTTGCCGCGGAGCTTCTCCAGAGCCAGGAAAAACAGATGCCCGCCGTCCAAAATCGGAATCGGCAGCAGGTTGAAGATCGCAAGGCTCAGGCTCAGAAGGCTGGCGATAAACAGCACCGGCATGATGCCGATTTGGACCGCTTCGGAGGTCAGGTACATGATCCCGATCGGCCCGGTCATCGAATCCTGCATCGAGAGGCGGCCCGTCAGCAGCGACCGGAAGGCGACGAAGGTTTCCACCACCCACTCATTTTGCTGCTCGATGGTGCGCCACACCGCCTCCACCGGCCCGGCGCGCACGTATTCGAAGTCGCCTTTGGGTTCGATGCCGATGAGGCCGACCGTCCGCCGGCGGCCGAGCGGATCGGTGATGTCTTTCAGCCGCGGCGTCATCTGCACACGACGCACGGCCCCCTCCCGCTCCACCGAAAACGTCAGCGGCTTGTCGGCCGAGGCCGCGATGATCTCGCTCATGTCGTCCCACGTGCCGATGGCCGCACCGTCGATCTCCTTGATGCGGTCGTTTTCCTGCAGGCCGGCCGCGCGGGCGGGCATCTCGGCCATGGTCTTGCCCACCACCGGCAGCATCTCCGGATAGCCGATCAGAAACACGATCCACAGCGTCGCCAGCGCCACGACATAATTCACCAGCGGCCCGGCGACGATGATCTTCGCGCGCACGCCGATCGGCTTGGAGAGGTATTCCCATGGGCGGTTCGACCGCTCGCCGTGATGCTCTCCGGCCATCTTCACGTAGCCGCCCAGCGGAATCGCGCTGATGGCATACTCCGTCTCCCCGCGCTTCCACGAAAAGATCTTCGGGCCGAACCCGATGGAAAACCGGAGAATCCGCACGCCGGACCGCCGGGCGACCACCATGTGGCCCAGCTCATGCACCATCACGAGAAAACCCAAAACACTGAGCGACACGAGAAAGGAAATCACCGGGGACTCCATTGATGGATGAGCTCCTGCGCGGTCTTGCGCGACCAGGCGTCGGCCGCCAGGATGTCATCGAGCGTCGGATGCGCCAGCGGCGTGTGCTGCTCCAGGGTCTCGCTGATGACCCGGGGAATGTCGGCAAACGGAATCTGGTCGTCGAGGTACGCGTGGACGGCGATGTCGTTGGCGCCGTTGAGCGCGATGCACGCGCTGCCGCCTTCCGCGGCCGCCTCCAGCGCCAGCCGCAGGCATGGAAACTGTGCCAAGTCCGGTTCATGAAACTGCAGCGGCCCCATCTGCGTCAGCGACAGCCGCGGCAGCTCAGGCGCGTCCCACCGTTCGGGAAAACTCAGCGCGTATTGAATGGGCAGCCGCATGTCGCAGGGGCTCAGCTGGGCCAGCAGCGCGCCGTCGATGAGCTCAACGAACGCGTGCACCGCCGCCTCCGGGTGGATCACCACCTGGATGCGGTCCAGCGGCAGGCCGAAAAGATGGTGCGCCTCGATCACTTCCAGGCCCTTGTTCATCAGCGTCGCCGAATCCACCGTGATCTTCGGGCCCATCCGCCATTTCGGATGCGCCAGCACCGCCTCCCGCGTCACCGACGCGACTTCGGCGGCGGAGCGGCCCCACAGCGGCCCGCCGCTGCCGGTGACGATCAGCCGCGCGACCTGGGACCGGGAAACGCCCTGCAGGCATTGGAACAGCGCGGCATGCTCGCTGTCGATGGGCAGCAGGCTGGTGCCGTGCTCCTGCACCAGCCGCATGATCAGCTCTCCGGCCATCACCAGCAGCTCTTTCGACGCGAGGGCGATCTGCTTGCCGGCCTGAATCGCGCGCACCAGCGGAATCAGCGCGTCGCGGCCCGAGGTGGCGATGACGACCAGATCGACGTCCGGATGGGTGGCGAGCTGGATCAGGCCCTCGGCACCGGCGAGCGTGCCGCTGCGGCCGGTCTGGCGCGCAAACGCCTCAGCCTGCTGCGGATCCCAGACGGCCAGCAAGGGCGGATCGAACCTTGCGGCCTGCTCAGCGAGCGTGTCGATGCGCGAGCGGACGGCGAGTCCCGCAAGCTGCAGCCGGTCCGGATGGCTGGCGATGACCTCAAGCGTGTTGCGGCCGATGGAACCGCTGGAACCGAGCACGGCGACGCGCTTTGGCATGAGGATCACCCGTAGATGAGAATGCCGTAGAACAGGGGGGCCGTAAAGAGCAGGCTGTCGATCGCGTCCAGCACGCCGCCGAGCCCGGGAATCAAAGCACCGGTGTCTTTTACCTGGCAGTCGCGCTTCAGCAACGATTCCGCCAGATCGCCGAGCTGGCCGCAGATGCCGAGGAAAAGTCCCAGCAGCAGCACCCGGATCGGACTCAGTGGCCGTCCCAGCATGGGGGCTGCCGCCATCGACGTCAGGCCGCTGACGATCACCGCGCCGATGAAGCCTTCCAGCGTCTTGCGCGGGCTGATGCGGGCGATGAGCGTGCGGCGGCCCAGCAGATTGCCGATCACGTAGGCGCCCACGTCGCCCATCTTGGTCACCAGGATCAAAAACAGCACCAGCCATGCGCCTCGCTGGGGATCCACTTCGATGTCGATCGTGCGGATATAGAACAGGTAGCTGAAGAGCGCGGCGATGTAGGCCAGCCCGAAGAGCGTCGTCGCCAAGCCGCCGAGCGCCTCAAACGTATTCGCCCGCGTGAACTGCCGGATAAAAATGATGACGATCGTGGCCGGCCAAAAGATGTCCCACATCCAGCTGATCGCGGTCGCCCCCGGACCGATGATGGGGGCCGGCACCAGGCCCGGGTCGACAAACGAGCGCCAGGCGACCAAACATACGAAGACGATGCCCAGCCCGATGTTCAGCGGCCGGTGCACGAGGATGCCGCGGTGCCGGACCATGGTGAAAAACTCGTAGAGTGCTACGGTCGCAAATCCGCAGACCACCACGGCGAAGACCCACAGCGGAAACCAGAACAGCGTGCCGAGCACCAGACCGACCAGCACCACGGTGCTCAGCGACCGGCTCATCAGGTTGCGCAGCCCGAGGGGCGCGGGGGTTTGAGGCGGCGGGGCGATCTCCTGCTGCGCCTGGATCATCCGTGCCCGCCTGCGCCGTTGGCGCCCTGGACGACGGCCGCGGGTGCGTCAATGCGGCCGAAGCGGCGCTCGCGGCGCTCGTATTCCGCGATCGCCTCGGCCAGATCCTCCTTGGAAAAGTCCGGCCACAGCTTCGGGGTCACATGGAGTTCGGTATAGGAGGTCTGCCATAAGAGGAAGTTCGAGAGCCGCTGCTCGCCCGAGGTGCGGATGAGCAGATCCGGATCCGGCAGATCCGGCGCGTAGAGCTGTGCCGCCACATGCGCTTCATCGATGTGCGCCGGATTCAGCACGCCCTGCCGGGCCAGCTCGGCGAGCCGGCGCGCCGCATCCGCCAGCTCCTGCCGCCCGCCGTAGTTGAGCGCCAGCGCAAGCGTCATGCGGTCGCCCTGGATCGTGCGCTCCATCACCCGGTTCAAGCTGGCCACCACCGACGGCGGCAATTCCTCCCAGCGGCCGATGGCGCGCAGCCGGATCCGGTTGGCCAGCAGCCGGGGCGTTTCCGCGTCGAGAAAATGCTCGAGCAGCGTCATGAGCTCCTGGATCTCCTCCGGCGGGCGATCCCGGTTTTCCCACGAGAAGGCGTAGAGCGTCAGCACCTTGACCCCCAGCTCCCGCGCCGCCTCCACCACCCGCTCCACCGCCTGGGCCCCGGCCTGGTGGCCGAGGACGCGCGGCAGCCCGCGGGACTGGGCCCAGCGGCCGTTGCCGTCCATGATGATGGCGATATGCCGGGGAAACTTGTGCGGCTGGTCGGACATGCGCTTAGGGGGCGGCCGGCGTTTGGCCGCGCGATTTCTCCAGATCCTGTTTGAGCTGCTCGATGGCGGTCATCTGGTCCTGCACTTTCTTCGTCATCGCCTCATGCTCCTGCGAAATCGTGTCGATCTCCTGCTGAAGATCTTCGACTTCCCCATTCAAATCGTCCCGCTCGATGCGCACATTGTCCAGCTGGGTGCCGAGCGTGGCGAGCGCCACGGACACGGCCACCAGGAGCGCGCCCAGCACGCTGATAATGATGATCACGCGGCGCGGCATGGTTATTTGGTGTACGCGTTCTCGGTGCGCGACATCCGGTCGGCTTCCGCTTCATAGGACTTGCCGGAGGCCTGCGGCAAAATCACGATTTCAACCCGGCGGTTGTGCTGGCGGCCCTCAGCCGTGTCGTTGCCGGCCAGCGGATGCTCTTCCCCATAGCCAATGGCGGTCACGCGGCGCGGGTCGATGCCCTGTTTCTGCACCAGGTACTCCACGACCGCGTTGGCGCGCGCAATGGACAGCGCCCGGTTGTCCGCCCAGCCGGAATATTTGATGGGAACGTTGTCGGTGTGCCCTTCCACGCCGATGGGCTGGTCCGGCACATCCTCTTTCAGCACTTTGGCGACCTTGTCCAGCACCGGGTAGGCGCCCCGCCGCAGCTGAGCTTTTCCGGAATCGAAGAGGACCTGATCGAGCATCCGGGTGACCAGTCCGCGCTCATCGTAGCCGACGCTGACCTCGTTGGGTGACAGGCGCGATTCCAGCCGCTCTTTGGCCCGCCGCAGCTGGTCCGCCTCATCCGCCTTCATGCGCGCAAGCGTCTTGAACTGCTCAAGCTGGTCGCTGAGCTCCGAGAGCTGCTGAATATCCCACGGCGAGCGCTTCGCGAATGTCACCGCGCAGCCGGTGCTTGCCAGCAGGACCACTCCCATCACCGCCCGGGTCCATCGAGACATGGAGCCCTCCTCATCCTGTTGTGCCACCATGAAAATTCGTTGTTACCCTAACATAGCGCGTGGCATGCGTCAATACGCGCCGGAGTTACCAGCGCCCCACTTTAAACGCCTGCTCCCGGCGCGAGCCGGTGGAAATCATGCAGATCGGCACGCCGACCAGCTCTTCAAGCCGTTTCAGGTAGCGCTGCGCCGCCGCCGGCAGCTCTTCGAACGAGGAGGCGTCGCTGGTATCGGCGCGCCAGCCGGGCAGCGACTCGTACACCGGCTGGCAGCGGGAGAGGCAGCCCAGCTCGGTCGGAAACTCCTGTACTGTGCGGGAGCCGTCCTTGTACGCCACGGCAATCTGCACCGTTTCCATTTCATCCAGCACATCCAGCTTGGTCACGGCCACGGACTGGCAGCCGTTGAGCCACACGGCGTGCCGGGCGACGACCGCATCGAACCAGCCGCAGCGGCGCGGCCGGCCGGTGGTGGCGCCGAACTCCTTGCCCTTGGTCCGGATCTCTTCCATCAGCCGGGGCGGAAACTCCGTCGGCAGCGGCCCTTCGCCGACGCGGGTCGTATACGCTTTCACGACCCCGATGACGCGGCCGATCGCCGTCGGCGGCACCCCGGCGCCGATGCACGCCCCGCCCGCGGTCGCGTTGGATGACGTGACATACGGGTACGTGCCGTGGTCGATGTCGAGCATCGTGCCCTGCGCGCCCTCGAACAGCAGCCGTTTGCCCTGCGCCATCGCGTCGCGCAAAAACCGCGGGCCGTTGACGACGTGCGGCGCCAGCCGGGCGGCATAGCCGCTGTATTTCGCCAGCAGCTCATCGTACGACACCGGCGGCTGCTGATAGAGCAGCTGCAGGATCCGGTTTTTTTCCTCGACGTTCTGCCGCAGCTTCTCCTGAAAGATCTCCGGCGCGCACAGCTCGCCGATGCGGATGCCGCTCCGCGCGGCCTTGTCCACGTAGCAGGGACCGATGCCGCGGCCGGTGGTGCCGATGCGGCCTCCGGTGCGGGCGGCCTCCTCGGCGATGTCGAGGCGCTTATGGTACGGAAAGATGACGTGGGCCTGATCGCTGACTTTCAGCGTCTGCCGCACGTCGATGCCGCGGGCTTCGAGCCGGCCCATCTCATTGATGAGCGCTTCCGGGTCCACGACGACGCCGTTGCCGATCAGCCCGACCTTGCCCGCATGCAGCAACCCGGAGGGGATCAGGTGGAACACGAACTCTTCGCCGCCGGCGATGACGGTGTGGCCGGCATTATGGCCGCCCTGGTAGCGGATAAGGATGTCGGCCTGGTCACTCAGAATATCGATGACCTTGCCCTTGCCTTCATCGCCCCACTGGATGCCCACCACCACAAGGTTCATGCGGAAGGATCGGCCTCAGAGCTTGATGAGCTTCGCATCAAGGACGTGCTTGAGCTGCTTCACGCGGTCCAGCACATTGATCGGGACGTGGTTGTCGATATTGACGACGGTGATCGCTTCCCCGCCCGGCTTGTCGCGGCCGTTGGTCATGCCGGCGATGTTGATCTTGGATTCGCCCAGCAGCGTGCCGAGGCTGCCGATCAAGCCCGGCTTGTCCTCGTTCTTGATGATCAGCATGTAGCCTTCCGGGCTGGCTTCGACGAAGTACCGGTCGATCTTCACGATGCGCGGCTGGCGCCGGGCGGAGAGCGTGCCCTGCAGCGACAGCACCGAACCGCTGCCGTGCAGCTCCAGTGCGAGCAGGTTGGCGAACTCCTCCATGCGGCTGGCTTTCGCCTCGACGACCTTAATACCCCGCTCGGCGGCGATCAGCGACGCATTGACGTAGTTGACGTTTTCTCCGACGACGGGGGCCAGCACCCCTTTGAGGATCGCCAGCGTCACCGCCGAAGTGTCATGGGCGGTCATCTCGCCGACGTAGGTCACACGGATCTCCGAGGTCTGGCCGCCCGACAGCTGGGAGGCCAGCGAGCCGAGCCGCTCGCCGAGCGTGATGTAGGGCTGCAGCACTTTCAGCGTCGCGCCGTCGACCGAGGGCATGTTGACCGCGTTGCGGATGCCGCGGCCCAGCAGCGCGTCGGCCACCTGCCTGGCCACATCGATCGCAACGTTGAGCTGGGCCTCTTCGGTGGAAGCGCCCAGATGCGGCGTGGCGACGACCTGGTCGAGCTTCAGCAGCGGGTGGTCCTTCGGCGGCTCCTGCTCGTAGACATCCAGGGCCGCGCCCGCCACATGACCGCTGACGATCGCATCGTGAAGTGCCTGCTCATCGATGATGCCGCCGCGGGCGCAGTTGATGAGGCGCACGCCCTTCTTCATCATCGCGATCTCTTTCGTGCTGATCAGATGCCTGGTCTCCGCCGTCAGCGGCGTGTGGACGGTGATGAAGTCGGCCTCCTTGTAGAGCGAGGGCAGATCCATCATCTGCACGTCGAGCTGCTGGGCCTTCTCCGTCGACAGAAACGGATCGTAGGCGATAATGTGCATGCCGAAGGACTGCGCGCGCTTGGCCACCTCGCTGCCGATTTTCCCCATGCCGACGATGCCCAGCGTCTTGCCGAAGAGCTCGGTGCCGACGAACTTGGTCCGCTCCCACAATCCGGAGCGCAGGCTCGCGTGCGCCTGCGGGATGCGCCGGGCCACCGACATGAGCATGCTCATGGTGTGCTCGGCGGTTGAAATCGTGTTGCCGGCCGGCACGTTCATGACGATGATGCCGCGCTTGGTGGCGGCGTCGGCATCGACATTGTCGAGCCCCACCCCGGCGCGGCCGATCACCTTCAATTTGTCGGCCTTCGCGATCACCTCAGCGGTCACTTTCGTGGCGCTGCGCACCACCAGCCCCTCATACGAGCCGATGATCTCGGCCAGGTCCTTCGGAGTCAGCCCGGTTTTAATGTCCACCTTCAAGCCGGGCTCCTTTTTCAAAATGTCGATGCCGTCCTGGGAAAGCTGATCCGCAATCAGAACGCTGATCGGCTGCGCCATCAGCGCCCCGCTCCGACCGGCTGCCCGAAAACCGCCTGCGCCGCTTTCACCCCAACACCCGGCTCCGCCTTCCAGCCGAGCGCGGCCAGGGCCTGCTCCAGCGCCGTCAGCCCGGCCAGCACATCCTCGGGGGAAATATAGCCCATGTGCGCGAAGCGGAAAATCTTCCCCGCCATCTCGCCCTGCCCGCCCGCGACCATGACCCTGGCGTTGTCGTACATGTGCTTGACCAGCGCTTTGCCGTCGACGCCGGCGGGCACTTTGACCGCCGTCACTCCGTTCGAAGGCCGCTTGGAAAACAGCTGCAGCCCGAGCGCTTCAGCGCCCGAGCGCGCCGCCTGCGCCATCTGCGCGCAGCGCTGGATCGTCTGCGGCACTCCGCGCTCAAGGATGATCTTCAGCGCCGCATCCAGCGCGATGACGAGCGAGACGGCCGAGGTAAACGGCGTATCGTCATCCGCAAGCGACTTCTGGTACAGCCGCAAGTCGGTATAGTAGCGCGGCGTGGTGGAGTGATTGATCAGCGCGCGCGCTTTCTCGCTCAGGCTCAGAAACGCCAGCCCGGGCGGCAGCATCAGCCCTTTCTGCGAGCCAGTCACCAGGACGTCCACACCCCACGAATCGGTCGGACATTCATCGGCCGCCAAGCCGCTGATCGCATCGACCACCAGCGCCGCCTGGCTCTTGCGCGTCGCCGCCGCGATGGCCTGGATGTCGTAGACCACCCCGGTGGAGGTCTCGCACAGCGTCGTGAAAACCGCCTTGGCCTTCGGATGCGCCTTCAGCGCCTGCTCGATCGCGGCCGGATCGGCCGCCTCGCCGTAGGCTACCGGCACTGCAGTCACCGCTGCGCCGTAGACCTTGCACAGCTCCTGCCACCGCTCGGCGAATTTTCCGCCCAGCACCACGATCGCCTCATCGCCGGGGGAGAGCAGATTCACCACCGCCGCCTCCATTGCGCCGGTGCCCGAGCTGGTGAAGCACAGCACCGGCTGGGTGGTCTGCATCACCGTCTGCATGCCCTGCAGCACGCGCTTGAAGATTGCGCGGTAGGCCGCGGTGCGGTGATGGATGATGGGCTGGCTGAGGGCATCAAGCACTTGCGGCGGCAGCGGGGTGGGGCCGGGGGTGAGCAGGATGTCTTTCTTCATCGGTCGAGCAACGCTCCGCGGGTTGGCTGGGTTACTTCTTCGGTTTGCCGTAGATCACTTCGTCGACGATGCCGTACTCCTTGGCTTCGTCCGCGGACATGAAATAGTCGCGGTCGGTGTCCTTCTCGATCTTCTCAAGCGACTGGCCGGTGTGCTTGGCCAGCACTTCGTTGAGCTTCTGCCGCAGCCGCAGGATTTCGCGGGCCTGAATCGAGATGTCCGAGGCTGCGCCCTGCGCCCCGCCCCAGGGCTGATGGATCATGATGCGCGCGGCCGGCAGCGCGAAGCGCTTGCCCTTGGTGCCGGCGCACAGCAGCAGCGCCCCCATGCTGGCGGCCTGCCCCACGCAGTAGGTCGCGATGGGCGATTTGACGAACTGCATCGTGTCGTAGATGGCCAGCCCGGCCGTGACCGAGCCGCCCGGCGTGTTGACGTAGACGTTGATCTCCTTGTCCGGATCCTCGTTCTGGAGAAACAGCATCTGCGCGATGATGAGGTTGGCAATGAGATCGTCGATCGGCGTGCCGATGAAGATGATGCGGTCCTTCAGCAGCCGGGAATAGATGTCATACGCCCGCTCGCCCCGCGGCGACTGCTCGATGACCATGGGAACCAGCACCTGCCCGTGACTCGTCATGATGACGCGCCTCCTTGTGGTGCAGCTGTAGTAGACGATGACACCGGTTTGGCTGCGGCCGGGGATGCCCCCGCGCCGTTGGTGATCGCGGCCGCGTTCAGCAGCCATGCCGTGATCTTTTCATGGCGGATGGAGGAGATCACCGACGGCCACAGCCCCTGCTCGTCAAAAATCTTTCGGACTTCCGCCGGATCCTTCTTCCAGCGCTGCGCCACCCGCCATAAGCGGGCCACCACCTCATCCTGCGCCACCGCCACCGATTCCTTCTCCGCGATCCGGTCGAGAATGAAGCCGAGTTTCACGTGACGCTCAGCACTGGTGCGCAGCTGCTCGGTGAACTTCGCCGTCTCTTCCTTCGCCTTGTCCTCCGGCGTGCCGGACAGCAGCATCCGGGTGGTGAACTCGCGGGTGAGCCGCTCGGTCTGATGCTGCACGAGCCGGGCGGGCACCTGGAAGGCGTGGCGCTTGAGCAGCTCTTCAAACAAGCCGCTTTCCAGCGCCTGCGCCTGCGATGCGCGCTTCTGCTCCTTCAATTTGGCTTCGACATGCTCGCGCAATTTGGCCAGCGACTCCAGGCCCAGATCCTTGGCCAAATCGTCGTCCAGCTTCGGCACCTGCTTGGTTTTTTCCTCGCCCTGGCCGGACGGCACCATCTGCGCCATCGACTCCTGCACATTCGCCAGCGCCTTGTCCAGCTCCTCCGCACCGACCTCGGCCGAGGGCCGCGTCAGCGGGATCTTGCTGTAGGCGCCCAGGGCGAAGGCCGGCTCCACCTCGACGATGGCCTCAAGCGTGAGGCCCTCCGCGTCGGTAAAATCGGCCTTGCGGATTTCATACGGCCCCACCGGCTTGAGCTGGTGCTCGTCGGTGGCGCGCTCCAGCGCCTGCCGGGCCAGCCGGTGCAGCGTTTCTTCCTGGATCGATTTCGCATGCTGCCGCTCCACCATGTCGGCCGGCGCCTTGCCTTTCCGGAATCCGGGCAGTGCGGCTTCGCGCTGGAATTCGGCCAGGACGGCGGCGCGCACCGGCGCGATCGCATCCGGTTTGACGCGGACTTTCACCGATTTTTCGCACGGCGCGGTCTCGGTGACCGTGGAGGTGCCGGCGGGAATGGCGGACGGAGACGCAGCCTTGCGGAACATACGAACGCCCTTTCTGTGAACGGTTAGGCGATGTGCGTTACAAGCGGAACTTCTCGCCGAGGTAGATTTCCCGTGCCCGCGGATCGGTGATCAGCTCATGCGCGGTGCCCGCGATCAACACGCGGCCCTCCGCCATGATGTAGGCCCGGTCGGTGATGGCCAGCGTCTCGCGGACGTTGTGGTCGGTCAGCAGGATCCCCAGCCCGCGCCGCTTCAGCTCGCGGATGATTTCTTGCGCTTCGAAGACCGTGATGGGATCGATCCCGGAAAACGGCTCATCGAGCAGGATAAACTGCGGGTTCGTGACCAGCGCCCGGGTGATCTCCAGCCGGCGCTTTTCGCCGCCCGACAGCGTGAACGCTTTTTGCCGCGCCAGATGCGTGATGCCCAGCTCGTTGAGCAGCAGGTCCAGCTGCCGCCGCCGCGCCTCGCGGGACAGATCGAGCGTCTCCAGCACGGCGGTGATGTTCTGCTCCACGGTCAGCTTGCGGAAGATCGAGGGCTCTTGCGCCAGGTAGCCGATCCCCAGCCGCGCGCGCTGATACATCGGCAGCTGGGTGATATCGCGCCCGTCGAGCAAAATGCGGCCGCCGTCCGGTGTCACATAGCCGACCATCATCGCAAACGTCGTGGTCTTGCCGGCCCCGTTGGGCCCGAGCAGGCCGACGATCTCGCCGCGGGCCACGCGCAGATCCACGCCGTCGACCACCGGCCGTCCATTGTACCCTTTCACGACCCGTTCCGTATAGAGTTGCTGCATCAGCGCGGCTCCGCGGGGCGGGTCGCGACCGGCGTCTTTTCGGGCGTCAGCCCGCCGAAGGACAGCTGCGTGCCGGTCTTATCGGAAGGATAAACCAGCAGCGAGGGTTTGCCGACAAGGGTGATCTTGCCGACGGCCGGCTCATAGACCGCCCGCTCGCTGAGCGCGGTATTCTCATGCTGGTGAATGCGGACGTGGCCGATGGCCTCCGCGTATTTGATGGTGTGCGTGGCCTGGTCCATGTGCGCCACCAGCCGGTCGGAGTAAAGATCGCCGCTTGGATCCTCGATATGGACGTTCTGCTCGAAGGTGGCCACATTGTGCTCATAGTCGAAGGCCAGCGGTCCGTCGCAGGTGATCACGACCTGTTTGCGCTGCCCCGGAGCGCGCATCTCCTTCTCGCTGGGATTGAGCACCATTTCGATGTCGGTCAGCAGGGTCGCCTGTTTTAACTGGGTCTGCCCGGCCAGGCCCCGGCCGCGCAGCAGCATATGATCCGTCTCGATCCGCACCGGATCGTCGCTGGCCACCTGTTCGCGGTCCGGAATCCAATGCAGCACCGGGGTGGTGAGCCACACGCCGTCGGAGGTATGGATCGTCACGTCATGCTCGAGCCGGACATGCCGGCTGTTCTCATTGACCTGGGCCGCGCTGGCCGTCATGTAGCTGGTGCGCCCGGGGTCATAGCCCACGGCCGACGGATGGAGGATCGCGATGATGCCGCCGTCGAGGCTGGCATCCAGCCCGTTGAGCTGCCAGCTTTTCTTTCCATTATCGTCATAGCCGTCCAGCTGAAAGCCGCCGCCCATCTGCTGCTCGGCCGGCTCCTCCACCGCCGCGGCATGCGGCTTTTTGGCGCATCCGATCACCGAAGCACCCAGCCACCAGGCGGCCGCCACCAGCGCCAGTGCCGCCATCGGCTGCGCCCGCCGCACCACTCTAGCTTGCGGAGGCGCCGCCGCCGAAGCCGCCGGGCGCTCCGGCTGCGTTTTCCAGCGCCGGTGCATCCATACCCAGTGGTCCGGATGCTTCCGGATGTATGTTTCCACCACATCGCTCCAGGCCTGCGTTAATTGCGTCATCGCCTGCGCCCGCTCCGCGCCCCGGGGCGCGTGCAGCGGAGGCTCGACGATGAACCGGAACCGCTCGCCTTCCCGCAGGATGAAGCAGGGCACGATCGGAGCCCCGGTCATGACTGACAGCGCCGCCGGCCCGACCGGCGTATAGGCGGGATGGCCGAAGAAATTGACGAAAACCCCGTCGAGACTGTCGATATCCTGATCCGGCAGCATGCCGATGAGCTGGTTGGCGCGCAGGACCTTCGCGACCTCTTTCACGGAGCCGCGGACGTACGTCGGCACGCCCTTCTCCCCGCGCATGGAAATCAAAAACGATTCGTATTCCGGATACCGCAGCCGACGCGCCAGCACGCCGCCTTCAAACCCCAGGCTGCGCAAGTACAGCGGAATCAGCTCCCAGTTGCCGAAGTGGGCGGTGATGACGATAGCGCCGTTGCCGGCGGCCAGTGCCGAGCGCAGATGCTCCACCCCGTCGCCGGACACGAGCCCCTGGATTTCTGTGAGGCTCATGCGGGAAAGGCGCAGCCACTCCACGGCGTTCTGCCCGAGATTGCAGAAAATGCCGCGGACGATCCGGCGCCGCTGAGCCGCCGGCACCGAGGATTCCAGCGCGAACCGCAGGTGCTCAGCCGCTAGGCGGCGCTGTGTGCGCAGCAGCGCCCACGTCAACAGGCCGACGCCGCGGCCGAGGCGCCGGGCGGCCCGCAGGGGCAGCGCCAGCGTCAACGACCGCAGCGTCTCGAACCCTAAGTACATGACACGGCGACGGATGGGGTGTTTCATCGGGATCAAACGAGCATTATACGCCCTTGGAGAAGGCGCATCAAGGAGAGCGGAGCGAAGGGGTGTTACGAGGCGTTGCGGTGCATTTGCGCTTCAAGCCATTGATCGAGCACATCGCGCTTGAAACGCCACTGGCCGCCGATTTTAGCGGCCGGCATGCGGCCTTCCCGGGTCAGCTTGTACACGGTCATGATGTGCAGACCCAGGTAGTGGGCCACCTGGCGGAGTGTCATAATTTGTTCGCCGTTCCCGGCGCCGTTCTTTTTCGCTGCCATGTTTTCCTCGATTCGAAGTATGCCATATCTCTCCAATGTTCTTCAATACTTTTACTTAATTTTTATAATCTCTATGCAGCAATATAGCCCTTAGTGGTATCGCTGGACCACCTGATCCCAGAGCCCCTTGGCTTTGAGGATCAGATCGATCACTTCCCGCACCGCGCCCTGCCCTCCGGCGCGCTGCGTGGTGAAATGGCAGGCCTGCCGGATCTCGGTCACGGCGTTGGCCACCGCGACGGAGAGGCCGGCGCGGCGGAGAATCGGCAGCTCCATGAGATCATCCCCGATGGCGCAGACCTGCTCGGGTGCCAGCCGGAACCGCTTCAGCAGCTGCTCGTAGACGGGCAGCTTGAGCAGGCTGCCCTGGGAGAGGAAATCGACGCGCATCTCCTTGGCCCGGCGCTTCAAGAGCTTGGAGCTGCGGGAGGTGATGATGGCGGATTTCAGGCCGACCCGGTTCCAAAAAACCAGCCCGGCGCCGTCCTGCACATTGAAAAACTTCAGCTCATCGCCGTAATCGGCGTAGACGATCCGGCCGTCGGTCAGCACCCCGTCCACATCCAGCACGAGCATGCTGATCTTCGAGGCGCGCTGGATCACTTCAGGCGGCACGGCCATTTAAAAACCCGCCTTCAGCAAATCCTGCACATCCAGGAGCCCGACCGGGCGCCGGCGGCCGTCCACCACCACCAGCTCGTCAATCCGGTGATCCCGGAGCACCTGGAAGGCCTCGGCCGCCAGCCGCTCCGCGTCAATGGTCTTCGGATGGCGCGTCATCACCTCGCTCACGCGCCGCTCGGCCAGATTGTTCGTGGACTCGAGATGGCGCCGCAAATCCCCGTCGGTGAAAATCCCGATGAGCCGTCCGTCGGCGTCGATCACGCTGGCGCAGCCCGCCCGCGCTTTGGTGATGGCCACCAGCACCTGCTTCACCCGCGCGCTCTCGCGCACGATCGGGTTGGCCTCGCGCGTGCGCATCAGGTCGCGGACGCGCAGCAGCAGCCGGCGGCCCAGCTGGCCGCCTGGATGCAGCCAGGCGAAATCCCGCTCCTTGAATCCCTTGCGCTCCGCGACCACCACCGCCAGCGCATCGCCCATCGCCAGCATCGCCGTCGTGGAAGACGTGGGGGCCAGATTCAGCGAGCAGGCCTCTTTCTTGACGCCCACATCCAGCACCGCGTCGCTGTGCTTGGCCAGGGTGGAGCGGACATTGCCGGTCAGCGCGATCAGCCGCGCGCCGATGCGCTTGATGACCGGCAGCAGCCGGGTCAGCTCCTCAGTCTCGCCGCTGTTGGAGAGCGCGATGATCACATCCTGCTTCGCGACGCGTCCCATGTCGCCGTGCGTGGCCTCGGCTGGATGCACCGAATGGCTCAGGGTGCCGGTGGAGGCCAGGGTCGCGGAAATCTTCTGGCCGATGAGTCCGGCCTTGCCCATGCCGGTGACAATCACCCGGCCCTTGCAGCCGACGAGCAGCTGCACCGCTGCATCAAACGAGCGGCCGATCCGCGGGATCAACTGGCGGATCGCCTCTGCCTCCATCCGCAGCACCGTCTTGGCCCGCCGGGTGCTCATCGAATCGCCTTCCGGATCGCCTGCATTTCATCGAGCAACCGCGGCAGATCCGCCAGCTTCAGCATGTTCGGCCCGTCAACGGGCGCGTGGTCCGGGTCTTCGTGGATTTCCAGAAACACGCCGTGGCAGTAGCCGGTGGCGATCGCGGCCCGCACCAGCGTGGGCACGAACTCGCGCTGGCCGCCCGAGGCATGTCCCAGCCCGCCGGGCAGCTGCACCGAGTGGGTGCCGTCGAAAATCACCGGATAGCCGAAGCCGGCCATCACCTGCAGGCTGCGCATGTCGGAAACCAGATTGTTGTAGCCGAAGCTGGCCCCCCGTTCGGTGACCAGAATCGACCGGTTGCCCGCGGCTTCGGCTTTGTCGATCACGTGGCGCATGTCCCAGGGGGCCAGAAACTGGCCCTTCTTGATGTTCATCGGCTTGCCCGCTTTTGCCACTGCGGTAACAAAATCGGTCTGGCGGGAAAGAAACGCGGGAACCTGCAGCACGTCGAGCACCTCGGCGGCCGGCCCCACATCTTCGCGGCAGTGGACGTCGCTGAGCACCGGCAGTCCCAGCGCCTTTTTGACTTTCGCCAGGATCTTCAGCCCTTCCCGCGCGCCCGGGCCTCGAAACGATTTCCCGGACGTGCGATTGGCTTTGTCGTAGCTGGATTTGACGATATAGGAGACGCCGGCCTTGCGGCACATCGCGCTGATGCGCTCGGCGTGGGAGAGCAGATGCCGCTCGTTTTCGATGACGTCGGGCCCGGCGATCAGGAGGAGGGGCTGGCCCTCGCCGACGGCGAGCTTGCCGATCTTGACCGTCCGCTTCATCGCTTCTTTTTCGCCACCGCGGGGGCCTTCTTCTTGGCACGGCGTGTCCCGCCAGCATGAAGGCTTGCGGCGATGAACGATTTGAACAGCGGATGCGGCTCCAAGGGCCGGGATCTGAATTCCGGGTGGAACTGCCCGGCGATGAACCAGGGATGATCCTGCAGCTCGATGATTTCGACCAAATCACCCGCGCCCTTTTCCGGATGATACGTCCCTGAGACGATGATGCCGGCCTTGGCGAGCTGGTCGCGATACTTGTTGTTCACTTCGTAGCGATGGCGGTGCCGCTCCCGAATCTCCTCGCGCGCGTAGGCCTCGTACGCCTTGGTCTCCTTCTTCACGCGGCACAGCGACGCCCCCAGCCGCATGGTGCCGCCCTTCGCGGTCACGCCCTGCTGCTCTTCCAGCAGGCTGATCACCGGATGCGGCGTGTTGGCGTCGAATTCGGTGGAGTTGGCGCCTTTGAGCCCGCAGAGATTGCGCGCCGCTTCGATGACGGCGCACTGCATCCCCAGGCAGATGCCGAGAAACGGCGTCTTCGTTTCCCGCGCGTATTGAATCGCCGAGAGCTTGCCTTCGATGCCGCGGTGGCCGAAGCCGCCTGGAATCAGGATGCCCTGCACGCCGCCCAGCGCCTTCTGCGCGCCTTCCTTCTCGATCTGCTCCGAGTCCACGCGCCGCACCTCCACCGCCGCGTCGTTCGCCAGCCCGGCGTGGCGCAGCGCCTCATAGATCGACTTGTAGGCGTCCTGCAGCTGGATATATTTTCCGACCACGGCGATCACCACCTTGTGCTTGAGCTGTTGACCCCGCTCGACCACCTGCGAGCGCCAGCCCACCAGATCCTGCTGCGGGCAGCGCAGCCGCAGCATCCGGATGATCGTTTCATCCAGCTGCTGCTCGTGGAACCGCAGCGGCACTTCGTAGACGTCTTTGACGTCGAGCGCTTGAATGACCGCCTCGGGAGCCACGTTGCAGAATTGGGCGATCTTGGCGCGCAACCCCTCGGGAAACGGCTTCTCGGTGCGGCACAGCAGCACGTCGGCTTGCAAACCGATCTCGCGCAATTTGCCGACCGAGTGCTGGGTGGGCTTGGTCTTCAATTCATCCGCCGCGCGGATATACGGCACCAGCGTCAGGTGGATGTTGAGCGCGTTGTCGCGGCCCACCTCGTTGCGTAATTGGCGGATGGCCTCGAGAAAGGGCAGCCCTTCGATGTCCCCGACGGTGCCGCCGACCTCGACGATCACCACATCGACATGGTCCTTCTCGGCCAGCCGGGTGATGGAGTGCTTGATCTCATCGGTGATGTGCGGCACCACTTGCACCGTGCCGCCGAGATAATCGCCGCGCCGCTCCTTGCTGATCACGGAATAATAGATGGAGCCGGCGGTGACGTTGTTGCCCTTGAGCATCGTCTGGCCGGTGAACCGCTCGTAGTGGCCCAGGTCCAGGTCGGTCTCAGCGCCGTCGTCGGTGACGAACACCTCGCCGTGCTGATACGGGCTCATCGTCCCCGGATCGACGTTGATGTAGGGATCCAGCTTGATGATGGTGATCTTCAGCCCGCGCGACTTCAGCAGCAGCCCGATGGAGGCGGCGGCAATCCCCTTACCCAGGCTCGACACCACCCCGCCGGTCACAAAAATGTATTTGGCCATTCCCTTGCTACCCTCTCACCGCCGACAACATCGCCTCCACCTTCCGAAGATCCTCCGGCGTGTCCACGCCGACCGTCTCATGCGCCGTTTCCAGCAGCTTGATGCGAAAGCCGTGCTCGAGCGCCCGCAGCTGCTCCAGCTGCTCCGACTGCTCCAGCGGGGTCGGCTCCAGGGACGGAAACCTGAGCAAAAAGTTGCGCTGATAGCCGTAGATGCCCAGGTGCTTCCACATGACCGGCGCGACGCCGTTTTTTTCGCGCACATGCGGAATCGGCGCGCGCGAGAAATAGAGCGCGAAGCCGTCACGATCCACGACCGCTTTCACGACGTTCGGGTTATTCGCGTCCTCCGGCTTCAGGCGCGTCATCAGCGAGGCCATCGGCACCGCCTGATGCCGGTCGAGAAATTCGATGAGCTGGTCGATCATCTCCGGCCGGATGAGCGGCTCATCCCCCTGCACGTTGACGATGACCTTCGCCTCACGCTGGCGCGCCACCTCGGCCACCCGGTCGGTGCCGCTGCGCGCCGCAGCACTGGTCATCACGGCGCGGCCTTTAAACCGCTCGGCGGCGTCCATGATGCGCGCGTCATCAGTGGCGATCACCACCTCATCGGCCCGCTTCGCGTGCGAGGCCTGCTCGTAGACATGCTGGATCACCGGCTTGCCGCGCAGCAGCGCCAGCGGCTTGCCGGGAAACCGCACCGCGCCATAGCGCGCGGGAATCACCACTAACGCGCTCATCGGCGCGCGCTGAGCGGGCCGCGGCGCGGCGGACGGGTCAGCCGCTCCTGCAATTCATCCGGAGTGGCCACCGCCACCCCGACTTTTCCGACGACGATGCCGGCCGCGTAGTTGGCCAGGCGGGCCGCCTGCTCCATCGAAGCACCGCTGGCCAGCGAGAGCGTGAAGGCGGCGATCACCGTATCGCCGGCCCCGGCCACGTCGAAGACTTTTTGCGCTTCCGTGGGAATGGCCACGCGCCGGCTGCCCTCGAACAGGCACATGCCGTCTTCTCCCAGCGTGATGAGCAGCCCGTCGCACTGCAGCCGCCGCATGATCTCGCGGCCGGCCCGCTCCACGTCACGGTCGGACTCCAGCTCGCGCCCCACCGCCTCCCCCGCCTCCGTCCGGTTCGGCGTCAGCGCGGTCACGCGCGTGTAGAGGTCAAAGTGCTCCTGCTTGGGATCCACGGTGATGATCTTGCGGTGCTTGCGGGCCAGCGGGATGACGATCTCGAGCAGCGGCCGGGAAATGACCCCCTTGCCGTAATCTTCGATGATGATCGCGTCCACCTTCGGGATGCGCTTTTCGACGGCTTCGATCAGCCGCTCGGCGACCCCCGAAGGCAGCGGCTCGCGCCGCTCGCGGTCCACCCGGACCACCTGCTGATGGTGCGCGATCACGCGCGTTTTGACCGTCGTGGGCCGGTTCGATTTCAGGATGCCGCCGGTGTCGATGCCGCGCGCGGCCAGGTCGGTCAACAGCTGCGCGCCCCACCGGTCTTCGCCGATGACCCCCACCGCGGTCACCTGCCCGCCGAGCGCACGGATGTTGTTGGCCACGTTGGAAGCGCCTCCCGGCATGATCGATTCCGACTGCACCCACACCACCGGCACCGGCGCTTCGGGGCTGATGCGGCTGACCTTGCCCCAGACGAACTCATCCAGCATCAAATCGCCGACCACGAGCACCTTGGCCTTGGCGAACTTGGGCAGAAAGCTCGGCAGCGAGTTGGGGGCAGTCATCACAGTTTCTCGATAATCGTTCGAACGAGCAAAGGGATCATCAGCTCATGGTGCCCGGTGATATGGATCGCCCGGCCGCCCAGCAGCGTCGGGCGCTTCAGCACGTTTTCCGACGGCCGGTAATGGCGGATCATGTCGAAATCAAACGCGGTGAAATCCTTCACCGGATGGCCCAGGTTGCGCGAGATGGAGACCGTTTTCAGGAACACCTCCGGCAGGATCACCGCCGAGCCCAGGTTGCCGACCACCCCGCCGCCGCCCAGTGTGGAAACCACGCCGGCCAGCGACCGGAAATCGGCAAGCGACGCCTGTCCGATCGCCGCACCGTCGGCCGTGGACTGCTGATGGATGATGTCGGTGCCGATCGCGACATGGACCGTCGCCGGCACGCCCAGCTTCTGGCAGGTCGCCAGCAGGCTGAGGTTGCGGTACGGCAGCCGGCTGTTGTTGATGAAGGTGCCCACCGACTTCCCCAATCCCCACCCTTTCTTGGCGCCGTCGCGGATTGCCTTATTGATGAAGGAATGGGTCTCCTCAGCCATGCCGAAGGAGCCGTCGGCCAGCGCAGCGGCCACATCTTCCGACGTGGAGCCCATAAACGCCAGCTCAAAGTCATGGATCACGCCAGCACCATTCATCGCGATGGCCGTGACGATCTTGCGCTTGATCAGCTCGATGAGCAGGGGGCTTAAACCGACTTTGATGACGTGCGCTCCGAACATCCACAGCACCGTTTTGCGCTGTTGATGGGCCGCCACGATGGCATCGGCCACCGCGGTAAACTCTTTGGCGGCCAGGATGTTAGGAAGTGAATCGTAGAATTGGCGGAAGGAGGTGCCTTTCCGGCATACTCGCGCAAAAGCGTTGAAATTGACTTTACTCTTGCGGGAGCCGGCGGGGTAGGTCTTGAGCCGGGCTAGGTCCCGGGCGGTCAGGCTCGGCACGTGCCGATTCTAACAGAGGAGCCTGGGAGTGTCAACGAGAGGCGGGCGGCTTGGAGGCCTCGGCCAGCGCGGCGCGGGGGGCGGCGGCGTCGAGAAACGTCTCCACGCCCTTGAGCATCGTGATCCGCTCCACCATGAGCAGCAGCCGGGCCGGGACCGGCCGGGCTGGCTTCAGCCAGGTGGACAGCGCCATGACGGTTTGCGGCGGCGCGCCGGGCGAGGCCGGGGGCAGCTCCTGAAAGGTGGTCACGCCCCGGTATTCGCCCAGCGTCTTGTCCACCCACCGGAACCGGACCGCATTGGGCGGATCCTGCTCGATTTCAAACCGCATCGTGAGCGTTTTCCAAAGGATTTTGACGTCCATCTCGATAACCTGGCGGGTGTCGGTCTTTTCGGTGTAGCGCACTGCGGTCACTCCGGGCGTCATCTTGCCGATATCCTGATATTCGGTGGCCTTGTCCCAGGTCGCCTTTCTGGACAGCGGCACCGTGCATTGCACGCCGGCAAAGAGGCCGTCCTGCTTCGTGATCCGCTGGCGCCAGCGCACCGGATGCCGGCCCACCTCCAGCTCGTGGACGTACTCCCTCGGCCACGGCTGCTCGATAAACTCCGTCTCAATGGTGCCGGCCCACGCCGGCGCCATCATCACCAGCACCATAAGAAAAACAGGGACGTTTCTATTTTTCATTCTGACTCCTCCGGCGAAATGTGATGCACGCGCCCAACATCGCCGTCGCGCATACCAAACCGATAGCGTACGTCAGAGTCACCAAGGGGTCATTGAGCGGCAGGACGTAGAGCACACCGCTGACATAGCCCAGCGTCACGATCGTCCAGTAGGCCGTGCTCATCCCTTCCACGCTGCGGGTGCGGAAGGTCCGCGCCAGTTGCGGCACGTAGCACGCGGCGAAACAGACCATGCTCACGACGCCCAGCCATTTCATCATCTCAAGCCCTACCCTAACAAAAAACGCCAGACGTTTCTATGAAAGAAACATCCGGCGCTTGTGAAGCGCTCTGACAACTTATTCGCTAACGAACCGTGATCACCGTTGATGCCTCGGTATCGATCTGGCCGCAGTGCCGGCCCTGAGCGCCGCACTTCAACGGTACCGCCAGCCTGACGGTGACCAGATACTTCTTGTTGCCGCCCAGGAGCTTATTGGCGGGGAGATCGCCCATGGCGAATGCGATACGACTATTAGGTGGCACCATGACTTTGTTGAGCTTCTTGAGCGTCTGGTTGAACAGCACATACTCGTCGGTCGCGATATCTTTTACGCTCACCGACGTCAGTGAGTAGCGGTGTTGGCCTTGGTACAAGGTATTGTAATCGAATTCGAGTGGCTCGTCCGTGGAGTTCTCTGCGCTCACCTCGACGCGAATCGGATCGAAGGTGGCATACGTATTCTTGTCCGTATCGAGAGAAAACTTCACGCCATTAAATTGATCTAAATCATAGTCAAAGGCATAGCCGGCGGGGCTGGCCATGACAAGACCGGCCGCACCGACGATCACCGCCCGAGCTACTCTTCTCCGCAACTGCAGCATCGCGCACCTCCCTTGTTGACCACAAAAAAACCGGGCTGCCTTTTCATTCGGCAGCCCGGCGATCCGTGTTGGGGACCCGTGACTTTGCGACCCTGCCTTGCGACAGGTGTGCCTTTTCGAGGAACCGCTTCCTTTCAAAGAGAAACTCGAGCATCGCAACCATACTTGATTTATTGCAATAAAACAAGAGTCAGAATTTTACACGGAACTACGCGAAATTACGCAGTAATAAGAGTTTTAGTTACCAAAAAAATTGGGACGTTTCCATTTTTCCGTGTTGTCGGCCTTCAGCAACGGTTTGCATCAGCATGATGCCGGTCTGCTCCCTTCCCCGCATCCCACCTCCGTAATCAGGGACGTTTCTATTTTTCGAATTTTGTCAGCCGCCGCACGATTCCACACAAAAACGTCCCCAATTATGGATTGGCACATCCCCTGCACTCATATGTCGCATTGCCATCAATCACAAGGAGGACGGATGCGGGTTGGAGCGTTGTTTGGCGTGGTGTTATGTGCCGCGTTTCCGGTATGGGCGGCTGAAGGATGGGAATTGGTCCGCATCGGCCAGGGAGGCGCCGCCACCGCAGTGGCCGTGCATCCTACCGATGCGGCGCGAATCTTCGCCGTCGTAGGCGGCGCACTCCACGAATCCGCGGACGGCGGCCGCGTCTGGCGGGAACGGTTCCGCCTGCCGCTGCACACCACCGCCACCGCGCTGGCCGTCGGCATCGGCAATCCGGCGCCGCTGCTGCTGGCCACGGACCGCGGCATCTATGGATCATGGGACGGCGGGGCGCACTGGTCCTGCCGCCTGCGTCCGGTGCACGGCACCTGCGTCCGGTTTCATTCTTCACAGCCGCGCACCGTGCTGCTTGCCACCCGGGACGGTCTCTTTATGAGCCGCGACGCGGGCCGCCGATGGGACAGTCTCATTCTTCCGCCGGATGCGCGCGACATTACCTCGCTTGCCCTGTCTCCGGAGGATCCTCAGCGCGTGTGGCTGACCACAGCACACGGGATTTTCAGCGGGCGCCTGACCGACGGCCGATGGGAGCGAAAGCTTGCCGCGCTGCCCGAAGAAAGCGCGGAGGCGCCGCCGGAATTGCCGCAAGAAACCAGCGAGGCCCCGGAAGCCGGTCCGCTGACGCTGCATGCGCTCGCGTTCGATCCGGCCCAGCCCTCCACCATCTATGTGAGCACCTCCCGCGGCCTGCGCGTCAGCGCGGATGCGGGTGCGAGCTGGCGCCATGTCTCCAATCAGGGGCTGGCCTCGCGGGCGCTCAGCCGGCTGCTCGTGCACCGCAACTCCCCGCTGTCGGTCTATGCCGGCACCGACCGCGGCGTTGCCCGCTACGCGCCTGATCAGCAGCGCTGGACGGTCATGGCGCAGGGGCTGGCGGTCAGCCGCGTCAACGATCTTGCGGTTTCCGGCGAGCGGTTGTGGGCGGCCACCAACGAGGGGATCTACCGGTTTGAGCTGGCCCCGGACGCGTTTGAGGAGAGCGAGCCGCCCTCGGCCCGGGAGCTGCTCGGCAACTTCGTCCATGAACCCACCATCGGCCAGGTCCGGGACGCTGCCATCCGGTACGCCGAGGTCCATCCGAACAAAATTGCGTCATGGCGCCGCCAGGCCCGCCTGCGGGCGGTGATGCCGAAGTTCGATATCAGCAGCGGCCCGAACCTCACCGACTACCGCCATTGGGATTCCGGCACCAACCCGGACTCCCTGCTGAAAGGCGAGCGGGATGTGGACTGGGGCACCAGCGTCACGTGGGAGCTGGGCGATTTGATCTGGAGCGCCGATCAAACCTCCATTGACGTGCGCTCGAAGCTCATGGTCGAGCTGCGCGATGAGATCGTCGACCAGATCACGCGCACCTATTTCGAGCGCCGGCGGCTGCAGCTGCTCTTGATGACCGATCCGCCGACGGACCAGCAGGCGCTGATCGACAAGGAGCTGCGGCTGCAGGAATTGACCGCGCTCATCGATGGATTGACCGGAGGGTACTTCTCGTCGCAGCTCACACACCACAAGGAGGGAACATGGAACCAACGGGCAGCGCGTTAGCGGTGAAGCGGCTGGTGAAATTTGAGGGCGAAGGATCGCTGCGGGCGTTCTGCGATATCGCGATCGGCGAGCAGTTTCTCGTCAAAGGGCTGCGCGTGGTCGAGGGCAAGAACGGCCTGTTCGTCAGCATGCCGCGCCAGCAGGGCAAAGACAGCAAATGGTACGACAACGTCATGCCGCTGACCAAAGAGGCCAAACAGGAGGTCAACCGCGTCGTGCTCGAGGCCTACCAAGCCGGGTGAGTTTGACAGCCCGGGGGGCGGGCTTTATGATAGCCCCTAACATGCTCCCCCTGCGCCGAACTGTCGCATTGCGCATTTTGTCCTTCGCCCTCAGTGGGCTGCTGGCCGGCTGCGCGACGACTGTTCCCTACACCGGGGTGGGCCCATATCCGCAGCTGGAGCGCGGCAAACCGTCGGTCCTCATCGACACGCTGGGGAATGTGCTCTCGGTGATTCCCAAAGTGCTGTTTTGGAACCGGAACGTCGATCGCCATTACATTTCCCCTGCAACCGAGGAGAAGTTGATTGAGTATCTTGAAGCCCGGGATTTTCCCGTGCTGAAGGACGCCAAGTTCCGGCTGAACCAATACCGGCCGGGCCAGGATCTCTCCCGGCTCATCCACAACCGCCATGTCGCCTGGCCCTACCGGCTGCTGCTGGGACTGCCGGTGACACTCCTCAGCGACGTCATATTTCCCGGCCGGATCTTCGGAGGCGATCGCTACAATCCCTTTACGAACACGGTCCATCTCTATTCCGACATTCCGGCCATCAGCCTGCACGAAGCCGGCCACGTGCATGACCTGTCCAAACGAAAGTACAAGGGCACCTACGCCGCGCTCCGCCTCCTGCCCGGCGTCGATTTGTATCAGGAAGCCCAAGCCACCGGCGAAGCGATCCACTATTTGAAAGAGACCGAGGACCATTCCACCGAGTTAAAAGCGTACACCATCCTCTATCCGGCCTATGGCAGTTACGTGGGCAGCTATATCCTGCCGCCCATCGGCACGATCGCCGGTGTTCTCATCGGGCACGGCGTCGGCCGCATCGAAGCGGCCAACCGGGCCCGCGCGCTCGAACGCGAAGCCCAGACCGCCCCCGTTTCCGACCCCGTTCCGGCTACCCCCTGATTTCTCCTTGACAAAGTGTAGCTTCTACACTATATTTATTAGTGTAGGATATACACTTTATCGATGGCCCCCACAACCACCACGAACGGTAACGGCCATTTTTCCGGGCACGGCATCGCCGTCGATGTCGTGCTGTTCACCATTCAGGGCAGCACGCTCAAGGTGCTGCTGGTCAAGCGCCAGCAGCCTCCCTTCCGGGGCGCCTGGGCCCTGCCCGGCGGCATCGTGGGGGCGGATGAGTCGGTCGACCAGGCGGTGCTGCGCGAGCTGCAAGAGGAGACGAACATCGGCAACGTCTACCTTGAGCAGCTCTACACGTTTGGGGAGCCCAACCGCGATCCGCGCGGCCGCGTGATCACCGTCGCCTACTACGCGCTGGTCAACTGGCAGCAGTTCGAGCTGAAAACGCGCCAGCGGGTCTCGCAGGCCAACTGGTTCCCTATCAAGCGGCTGCCGCCCCTGGCCTTCGACCACCGGCGCATCGTGGACTACGCGCTGGAGCGGCTGCGCAGCAAGATCAACTATACGACCGTGGGCTTTCAGCTGCTGCCGCGCGAATTTACGCTGACCGACCTGCAAGGCTCCTATGAGGTGATTCTGGGGCAGCGGCTGGACAAGCGGAACTTCCGTCGCAAGATGCTGCAGCTGGGCATCCTGCGCGGCACGCGGCAGTTCCGCGCCAACGGCCGCCAGCGGCCAGCACGGCTCTATACCTTTACCGAACCCAACGTCGTGAAGCTGCAGGAAAAGGGGATCATCGTCCCCTTCTGATCATGGCGACCAACGGGCATACCAACGGCAACGGGCACACCAACGGCCACAACAGCAACGGCCATGCCAACGGCAACGGCCATACCGCGCTGGCCGAGCCGCCGCATTATGCCCTGCTGAAGGAAAAGATCGTTATTCTCAAGCAGGAGCGGCAGGCGGTCATCCTGGCCCACAACTACCAGGAAGGCGCCATCCAGGACGTGGCCGATTTCGTCGGCGACTCCCTGGGGCTGGCGCGTAAAGCCCAGGCCACCGATGCCAAGGTCATCCTCTTCTGCGGCGTCCACTTCATGGCCGAAACGGCCGCGATGCTCTGCCCGGAGAAGACCGTGCTGATCCCTGACCTGGCTGCCGGCTGCTCGCTAGCCGACATGATCATCCCGGAGCAGATCAAAACCTGGCGCGCCAAGCATCCGGACGGGGTGGTGGTCTGCTATGTGAACACCTCGGCCGCGGTAAAGGCCGAGTGCGACTACTGCGTCACCTCGACCAATGGGGTGAAGGTCATCGAGCATATCCCGGCGGACAAAGAAATCCTGTTCGTGCCAGATTACTATCTGGGCAGCTATCTCAAAGCGAAGACCAAGCGGAAGATCCACCTATGGAAGGGCTACTGCCCGGCGCACGCCGCGATCCTGCCCGAACAGGTGGACCGGCTGCGGGAGCAGCATGCTGAGGCGAAATTCCTGATGCACCCGGAGTGCGGCTGCACCACCAAGCAGATGCACCTGGCCGATGAAGTGCTCTCCACTGAGGGGATGGTCCAGTACATCAACCGCTCGCCGGCGAAAGAGTTCATCATCGCCACGGAAAACGGCCTGCTGCACCGGCTGCGCACCCAGCACCCGGAGAAGCAGTTCTACCCGGCCAGCGAGCACGCCAGCTGTCACCACATGCAGCGCAACACGCTGGAGAAAGCGTTCATGTCGCTTGTGCGCATGGAGCACGTGGTGACTGTGGATCCGGCTATCGCCGAGCGCGCCCTGATCCCGATCCAGCGAATGCTGGACATCGCCTAACAACCACCCAAGAAAAAGGGGACGTTTCTATTTTCTAAATAGAAACGTCCCCAATGTTTTTGGGAACGAGATCTAGCGGAGTGTACGGCCCAGCGGCTCGGCGAGCTTCTCGAAATCTTTGGGCTCGTCAATGGCGATGCCCTTGACGCTGCTATCGATGCGGCGCAGCAGCCCGGTCAGCACGCGCGCCGGCGGGAATTCAACGAAGTGGGTCGCCCCGGCCTTGATGATCTGCTTCATGGACGGCTCCCACAGCACCGGGCTTGTGATCTGTTGGACCAGGAGGTCGCGGATCTGTTCCGGATCCTCCACCAGCGCTCCGGTGACGTTGCTGACAAAGGGCATCCGCGGCGTCCGGACCTCGATCTTCGCCAGCGCCTGCTTGAACGCATCCGCCGCCGGCTGCATCAGCGGCGAGTGAAAGGCACCCGCCACCTCCAGCTTTATCGCCCGCTTGGCCCCGGCCGCCTTCGTCAATTCCTCGGCCTTGTCGATGGACTCCGCCGTTCCGGAGAGCACGATCTGATCCTGCGCGTTGTAGTTGGCAGCGGAAGCCCCCGACTGCCGGCAGATTTCCTGCACCGCCTCAGCCGTCAATCCGATCACCGCCAGCATCGCCCCGGGGTGGCGCGCGGTGCACTCGGCCATGGCATCGGCCCGGGCCTGCACCAGGTAGAGCGCATCGGTAAACTTCAGGCTGTCGGCGACGGCCAGCGCGGTCAACTCGCCCAAACTTAAGCCCGCCACACCCGCCGGCTTCATCGGACCGGCCTGCTCATGATAGGCGGCGAAGGCGGCGATGGAGGTCACGAAGAGGGCGGGCTGGCACTTTTCGGTTTTGGTCAGCTCTTCCGGCGGGCCTTCAAAACACAGCGCCGCCACATCGAATCCCAGATGGGCGGCGGCGCGCTTGTAGATGTCGCGGCTGGAGGCGTAGTGATCGTAAAACGCGCGGCCCATGCCGACGGCCTGAGCCCCTTGTCCGGGCAGCAGGTAGGCGAGGGACGCCATGCGAGGCGGGATTACAACTCAACCAGAATGGATCCCCAGGTCATGCCGGCGCCGAAGGCCACCATGACGACATGGTCGCCCCGTTTCACCTTCCCCTCCTTCACCGCCTCGTAGAGCGCGATGAGATTGGAGGCGGCGGAGGTGTTGCCGTAGCGCTGGAGATTCATGTAGACCTTCTCGATGGGCAGCTGGGCAAACTTGGCCACCGCCTCGATGATGCGGATGTTGGCCTGGTGCGGAATGAAGCAGTCCACCTGGCTGGCTTTCAGTTTGCTCTCCTTGACCACCCGCTTGGCCGACTCGGCCATCCGGCGCACCGCCAGCTTGAACACCTCGCCGCCGTTCATGCGCAGGAAGTGCAGCCGCTGGTCCACCGACTGATGCGAAGGCGGATACTTGGAGCCGCCGCCCGGCATGTAGAGCATCTCCGCGGCCGACCCGTCCGAGCCCATATCGGTCGCCAGGATCCCGCCCCGCTTCACCGGCGCCATCACGCACGCCCCGGCCCCATCGCCGAACAAGACACAGGTGGAACGGTCGGTCCAGTCGATGAAGCTCGAGAGCACCTCCGCGCCGATCACGAGGGCGTTGCGGTAGCGGCCGTTTAACAGATATTGCTGGGCGGTGATCATGGCGAACACCGAGCCGGAGCAGGCCGCCGAGAGGTCGAAACAGACCGCCGAGGTCGCCCCCAGCCGCTGCTGCACCAGGCAGGAGGTCGCCGGAAACAGCATGTCGGGCGTGGTCGTGGCCACGATGATGAGCTCGAGGTCCTTCGGAGAGAGCTTCGCGGATTTGAGCGCGTTGAGTCCCGCCTCATAAGCGATGTCGCTGGTCGTCGTGCCCGGTGGGGCCACGTGCCGCTCTCTGATGCCGGTGCGGGACTGGATCCAGTCATCGCTGGTGTCCACCATCTTCTCGAGATCGAAGTTGGTGAGCACCTTGTCGGGCACATGCATGCCCAGGCCGATAATACCGATGCGGGAGGAGCGGGCGCGGGAGGGCATGGTCAGACGCGGGGGTGCCGCTGGCTGTAGGCGGTGATGGAGTCGAGCATATTGCGGTTCAGCTCATGCCGGACCGATTCATAGGCCACGCGGATGGCGTTTTTGATCGCCTTCCCGCTGGAGGCGCCGTGGGCGATGATGGAGACTCCGTCGACGCCGAACAGCGGAGCGCCGCCGCGCTCGGCATAGTCGACCTCCTGGCGCAGCTGGCGGAAAGCGTCGCGCGCGAGAAACGCCCCCAGCTTGGTGATCGGGCTCATCGTCAGCGAGCGCTTGAGCAGCACGTTGATCGCGTTGGCCAGGCTCTCCGCGGTCTTCAGCGCCACGTTGCCGGCAAAACCGTCGCAGACGATGACATTGTGCTCGCCGGTGAAGATGTCATGGCCCTCGACATTGCCGATAAAGTTGATGCCGGCATTCTCCAGCATGGCATACGTTTCCTTCATGAAATCGGTGCCTTTGCTTTCCTCTTCCCCGACGTTCAGCAGCCCGACCGTCGGACGCGCTTTGCCGAGCACGGAGCGCATATACACCTCTCCCATCAGCGCGTACTGCACCAGGTGCAGCGGCTTGGGCGCAATGTTCGCGCCCACATCGATCATGAGGGTGTCGCCCTTGATGCCGGGGAGCAAAATCGCGATGCCCGGCCGCTCGACCCCGGGCAGCAGGCCGACGAGCAGCGTGCTTGCCGCCACGACCGCGCCGGTATTGCCGGCGGAGACAAACGCCTGGACCTGCTTGTCCTTCAGCAGCCCCACGCCCACATTGATGGACGACTCGCGCTTCTTCCGGATGCTGACGGCGGGCGACTCCTCCATGCCGACGACATCGGGCGCGTGGACGATCGAGAGGTTCTTGGGCCGGCGCGGATAGCTCGCGAGGCTGCGCTCAATGGCCTCCCGCTGGCCCACCAGCACCAGCTCCACCGGCAGCTCGCGCGCCGCGCGGATGGCGCCGGCAATGGGGGTTTCGGGGGCGGCATCGCCCCCCATGGCGTCGAGCGCAATTTTGACGACCGGGCCTGACGTCGCCTCGGACTTACGTGGAGTCAGCCTTCTTCTCCCGGATGGCGATGACCTGCCGGCCGCGGTAATAGCCGCAGGCGGAGCAGACTTGGTGCGGACGAACGGGTTTGGCGCATTGCGGGCAGCGGCTCAGCGATGGCAGGACCAGCTTCCAGTGCGTGCGGCTCTTGTCGCGTCTGGCTTTCGAATGTTTCCGTTTCGGCAGCGCCATCGTGTTTCCTCAGCTCCTATGTTGGCAGGGACCGGCGTTCAAATTCTGCCCGCAGACGCTGCAGAGCCCTTTGCACTCGGGCCGGCAGACCGGGACCATCGGGTAGGACAGGACGATTTCCTGGCGCACGTCCTCGGTGATGTCGACGACATCCGAGGACTCGACTTGATAGCTGAACACCGCCTCGGCGGTGACCGTCCGGGGAAACTCCTCCAGGCACTTCGCGCAGGTCAGCTGGAGCGGGCAGCGGATCGACGCGTTGACGACCAGCTCCTGGTCCGCCTTCACGGTGAAAGCCTCCACGGCGAAGGGCTCGCGCAGATGCACGTCGATGCGCTCCATATCCAGCTCGGCCGGGTCATAGCTCGCCTGGCTCTTGAGTCCTTCGGACGGCACCTGGCTGACGTAGATTTTCATCGTCTCCTCACGGATCATCATCCCCGCAGCTTCCGGCGCAAGGCCTGGGCCACGAACGGCGGCAGAAACACCGACACGTCGGCGCCCAGCGCCGCGGCTTCCTTGAGCAGCCGGGCTGAAATATAGGCATAGGATTCGGACGGCATCATGAAGATGGTTTCAACGTCATCGGAGAGCTTCCGGTTGGTCAGCGCCATCTGAAACTCGTATTCGAAGTCCGACAGCATCCGCAGCCCGCGGATCATGACGCGCCCGCGGTGCTGGCGCACATAGTCTACGACCAGCGAGTTGAAGTGGTCAACCGCCACCCCCCGCATCGACCGGGTGGCCTGGCGCAGAAACGCGACCCGCTCCTCCACCGAAAACAGCGGATCCTTGCCCGGGTTGTGGGCGACGGCGACGATCACCTCGTCAAAGATCTTGCGCGCCCGCTTGATGAGGTCGATATGGCCGTAGGTGACCGGATCGAAGGTGCCGGGGTAGATGGCGCGCGTGGTCTTCATGAACTCGCTTGATACAAAGACAGCACCGTGTCTCCATACCGGTGCCGTTTCTGCTCCTTCAGGGGACCGATCGCTGACGGAAGAACGGTCCGTTGATGGTATTCAATCGCAACCCAGCCAGCGGGTGCGAGAATAGCACAGTCCACGACGGCGTTCAAGGCATTTTTTCCCTCGTCGGAGCGGTAGGGCGGGTCCAAAAAGATGAAATCGAACACAACCCCCTCCTTGGCCAGCTGGCGCATCCCGCGGTCCAGGTCCATGTGCAGCAGCCGCCACTCCTCCCGGGAAATCTCTCCGCCCAGCCGCTCCACATTCTCGCGGATGCTCAGCACCGCCTCGGTGTCCGACTCGATGAACGCCGCGAAGGCGGCGCCGCGGGAGAGCGCCTCCAGCCCCACCGCCCCGCTGCCGGCAAACCCGTCCAAGAACCTGGCGCCGGCGATCGCATCGCCCAGGATATTAAAGAACGCCAGGCGGACCTTGGCTTCGGTCGGCCGCAGCCCTTTCGGGACCGCCAGCCGCCTGCCTTTGAACGCCCCCGCGGTGATATTCGACATCAACCGGGTTGCCGGGCTGCCAGCCGCGCGCGCAGTGCGGCCAGCGACGGATCCTGCAGCTTCGGATCGCGGCTGATGATGGCCGCGGCCTCGTTGCGCGCCGACTCCAGCAGCGACCGGTCCCGGGAAAGGTTGGCCAGCCGGAACCGCACCCACCCGTGCTGGCGCCGGCCCAGCAGCTCGCCCGGCCCGCGCAGCTCCAGGTCTTTTTCCGCCAGCTCAAACCCGTCGGTGGTCCGCGCGAAGGTCGTCAGCCGCTCCGTCACCGCCGCGTCCCTGGCGTCTCCGACCAGCAGGCAGCTCGCGGGGTGGGCGCCCCGCCCGATGCGGCCGCGCAGCTGATGCAGCTGGGCCAGGCCGAAGCGCTCCGGATGCTCGATCAGCATCACGGTGGCATTGGGCACGTCCAATCCGACTTCGACGATCACCGTCGAGACCAGAATCTGCACCTCGCCCCGGACGAAGGCGGCCATCGTCTTCTCTTTCTCCGCCGGCGCCATCTGGCCGTGCAGCAGCCCGACCTTACACTGCGGAAAGATGTCGCGCTGCAGCCGCCTGGCCATCTGGGAGGCCGCTTTCAGATCGCTCGTCTCCCGCTCCTCCACGAGAGGATACACCACATAGGCCTGCCGCCCTTGCGCCACCTGCTGGGCGGTCAGCAGATACGCGTCGTGCCGCTGGGTTTCCGGCATCCACTGCGTCGTGATCGGCCGCCGGCCGGCCGGCAATTGGGCGATCGTCGAAATATCCAGATCGCCGTACGCGGAGAGCGCCAGCGTCCTCGGAATCGGCGTGGCGGTGACCACCAGCACGTCGGCGACCTCGGCTTTTTTGGCCAGATGGGCCCGCTGCACCACGCCGAATTTGTGCTGCTCGTCGATGAGCACCAGCGCCAGCCGCTTGAACGTAATACCCGTCTGAATGAGCGCATGGGTCCCGATCACCACCTGCAATGTCCCCGACGCAATCGCCTCGGCGCGCGCTTTGCGCTCCGCCGGCGGCACGCCCTGGGAGAGCAGCCCGACCGACACCCCCAGCGGCTTAAGATACTGCGCGGCCACCCGCGCATGCTGCTCGGCCAACAGCTCGGTGGGCGCCATCAGCACCACCTGATAGCCGCTCTGCACCGCCACCGCCATCAGGAAAATCAGGATGATGGTTTTGCCGCATCCCACCTCGCCCTGCAGCAGCCGGTGCATGGGCGACATCTGCCGAAGGTCGGCGAGGGTCTCTTCCAGCACCCGCTCCTGGTCCGCGGTCAGACGGAACGGAAGGCTGCGCCGAAGCCCCTGCGTCATCAGATCGTCGATCCGGTAGCGCTGCGGCTTGGCTTTTGCCATCGACCGGGCCTTGCGCTGCGCCAGCGCCACCTGGAAGATGAACAGCTCTTCGAACGACAGCCGCTGCTGCGCGCGCTCGAGCTGCTCCCACGACGAGGGAAAATGGAGCTCGCGCACCGCCTCCGATACTCCGGGCCATCCGCGGGCCTGCCGCATCGCCGCCGGCAGCGGATCCTCGAGCGCGTCCGCATGCTCCTCCAGCACCGTGGCGATCACCTGCCGCAGCCACCGCTGCCCGATGCCGCTGATGAGCGGATAGATCGGCACAATCCGCCCCATGTGCGCTGAGCGCTCCTCCCCCTCCTCCACCCGCTCGATCTCCGGATGGATGATCTGCCGACGGGTTCCCGGCTCCAGTTTGCCATAGAGGACAAATTCCTCGCCGACCTTAAGCTGTTGGGCCAGATAGGGCTGATGGAACCACGTCGCGTAGAGCACGCCGGAGCCGTCCTCGACGGACGCTTCAAAAATCGTCTGTCCGCCCCGGATGCGCCGAAGCGTTTTGGCCTGCAGGCGGCCGCGGATTGTCACCGGCTGCCCCGGCACAGCTTCGCCGATCGGTGAAAGATGGGTGCGGTCCTCATGCCGGCTCGGAGGGTAGTAGCAGGCATCCTCGAGGGTTTCGATGCCCAGCTGGGCCAGCTGGGTTGCCCGGTGCGGGCCGACCCCCTTGACGTACCGGATCGACTTCTCTTGTAAACTCACTTGTGAGACGGGCATGAGGTGTGTATAATCGTCGACATGCAACAGTGTGCGATTTGCGGCAAGCGCCGGGTCATCGGAAGCGCGGTCACCCACCGTGGGATGCTGAAGAAGAAAGGCGGGGTGGGGCGGCGGACGGTCCGCGTCAACAAGCGAAGCTTCAAGCCGAACCTTCAACCGGCGACGATCATCCTCAACGGCACCGTCAGACGGCTGCGGGTGTGCACGTCGTGCCTGCGCTCAGGCCGGGTGCCAAAGGCGCCGCTGCACCCTTCACGTCGACCAGCGACAGCGTAACCTCCTCGCCCGTCATCGACGGCGAGGCCAGCACGTCGTAACGCCCCCCGGACACCAACCCCTCGAACATTCCCCGGGCGGCACGCCGCTCCGATCCCTGCACCAGCGATCCGGTCCTCGGTGATTTCATCTCCAGGCTCACGTCGCGGATCAGCACCGTCGGCCGCGGATTGCCCGGTCCGAACGGCGCAAACTGCGCCGCCTCCCGGACCCACTCCGCCGAAATCGCCGAAACCGGCAGCTCCAGATCCGCCACCCGCGTGGGCACCAGCCCATCCGGTCCCATGGCGCTCCGCGCGTGCTCGTTGACCACCGCGCGGAACCGGTCCAGCTGCTTCCGGTCCACCGTCAAGCCGCAGGCCTGCGCGTGCCCGCCGAACCGGACCAGAAAACCCTGGCAGGCCCGCAGCGCCTGCAGGAGATTGAACAGCGGAATCGACCGGCCCGACCCGGTGCCCTGCCGCTCATCCATCGCGATCGCGATCGCCGGCCGGCCATACTGCTGCGCCAGCTGGGCGGCCAGCGGCCCCATCAAACCTTGATGCCATCCGGCGCGGCTGACCACGACCACGTATTCGTCCTTAAAGTGCAGGCGGCGCACCTGCTCGTGCGCATCCCCGATGATGTGGCGCTGCAGCTCGCGGGTTTCGGCGTGCGCGGCGTCCATCGCCTTCAGCAGATCATCCACCGGCTGTTCTCCGTCGAGGAGCATGCGCCACACCGGTGATGCGTCGCCCAACCGTCCGCTTGCGTTGATCTTCGGCACCAGCTTGCGCAGGATCTGCTCCGGCTCCGGCTCATTGGTCGACGTCACATCGCAAAGCCGCTGCAGTCCGGGGCGCCGGCTATGGACGATCCGGGGCATGCCTTCCGCCAGGATGGCGCGGCTCTCGCCCGTCATCGGGGAGTAGTCCGCCAGCGTCCCCAGCGCTCCCAAATCCAGACAGTCGAGCAGCCGCTCCTTGGCCTCGGGCCCCCAGAGCGCCTGCGCCATTTTAATCGCCAGCCCGGCGCTGCACAGCTCGCGCCCTTCCGGACCCGCGCAGTGCGGATTGACCAGGGCGAACGGGCGGGCCGCCGCTTCCAGCGGCACATGGTGGTCGAGGATAATAGTATCGATCCCCTCATCGGCCAACAGGCGCACTTCTTCCGACTGATTCGTGCCGCAATCGACGAGGATCACCAGGGTAACGCCCGAGCGGGCGATCGGCTTCAGGAACGCACGCGGCAGGCCGTAGCCGTCGGTGATGCGGTTGGACTGGCGGGCTCGCACCGAGGCGCCCTGCGCGCGCAGCGTTTCGTACAGGATCACGCTGGCCGTCAGGCCGTCGGCATCCGAGTCGCCGAAAATCAGGATCGACTCCCTGGCCGCGATGGCGCGCCGCAGCCGCTCGATAGCCGCCGGCATCTCCGGCAGCGCCAGCGGATCCCCCATCGTCTCCAGCCCCGGGTGGAGAAACCGCGCGGCCGCGGAGGGCTGGGTCAGCCGGCGATTCACCAGCAGCTGGCCGGTGAGCGGATGAAGGCCGAGCGCTTCGGCCAGCGAGGCGGCGCGTGCCGGATCGGCCGGACACAGCCGCCAGGTGGAGGCTCTCATCCGGCCCGCTTGGGCTGGAACATGTTGCGCCAGGTGACGACGAGTGCCGAGGCGATGTACACGGTGGAATAGACGCCGGAGACAAACCCGATCAACAAACACAGCGAGAAGTCGCGCAGCACCTCGCCGCCGAAGAAATAGAGGGCCAGCACTTCGCAGATGACCGTCAGCGACGTCAGCAGCGTCCGTGACATGGTTTCGTTGACGCTGAGATTGATGATCTCGGGCAGGCTGAGCTTGCGATGGATCCGCATATTCTCGCGCACCCGGTCATAGATGACGATGGTGTCATTGATCGAGAAGCCGGCGATCGTCAGCAGTGCTGCCACGGTGATGAGGTCGATCTGCCGGCCCAGCAGGCACAGCAGCCCGGCCGCCACCACGACGTCATGCATTAACGCGATGACGCCGGCTGCGCCGAAATCCATGTGGCGGAACCTGACCGCCACGTAGATCAGGATGCCGATCATGGACCAGAGAATCGCAAACCAGGCCTTCTGCCGCAAAATCGCCCCGACGGTGGGCCCCACCTGCTCCAGCCGGATCATCTCCGGGTTCGCCTCCGCATAATCCGACGCGAGGGCTTCGCGGGTTCTGGCGACCACCTGCTGAGCCTCGGCCTCGGTCTTGCCGCCGGGCGTCCGGATGAGCCATTCGGTGGGCGGACCATACTGCTGCAGCACCGCGTCGGCCAGCCCCACTTTCCCCAGCGTGGCGCGCAGGCTGTCGGCGCTGACCGGCTTCGAGAGCCGGTACTCCTGCAGCAGCCCGCCGGTGAAGTCTACGCCATAGCGGGACTCTCCGCGCATGACGAAGGCCGCAATACCGGTGAGCAGCACCACCGCCGAGAGGCTGTAGGCGATAAACCGCTGGGCAATGTAATTGATCTTCGGCACGCCGATGAGCTGCACCATCTTCAGCTGTTTCAGCAGCCCGGTGCTCAGCAGGTAATCAAACACGATCCGGGTCACGAAGATCGCCGTGAACATGCTGGCCAGCAGCCCGATGATCAGCGTCGTGGCAAAGCCCCGGATCGACCCGGTGCCGAACCAGTACAGAAACCCGGCGGCGATCACCGTCGTGATGTTCGAATCAAAAATGGCGGTAAACGCCTTCTCATACCCTGCGGAGATCGCCAGGCTCAGCGGCCTTCCGGCGCGCAGCTCTTCCCGGATCCGCTCATAGATCAGCACGTTGGCGTCCACGGCCATACCCAGCGTGAGAATCATGCCGGCGATGCCGGGCAGCGTCAATGTTGCATGCAGATATCCCAGCCCGCCGAGGATCAGCAGCAGGTTGAGCAGCAGGGCGAGGATCGCGATAAAGCCGGCCAGCAGATAATAGCCGACCATGAACACGACGATCAGCCCCATGCCGACTGCCGTCGCCATCAGCCCGGCGCGGATGGAGTCGCGTCCCAGGGTCGGCCCGACCGTCCGCTCCTCCTCGACGATGATTGGCGCCGGCAAGGCCCCCGCGCGCAGCACGATGGCCAGATCGTGCGCCTCTTCGCGGGTGAACCGGCCGGTGATCCGCCCGGCGTCGGTGATCCGGCTCTGGATGACGGGGGCGGACTGCACCTTCCCGTCGAGCACGATGGCCAGCCGGCGGTTGATGTTGGCGCCGGTGAGCCGGCCGAAGGCTCTCGCTCCTTCCTTGGTGAGGCGAAAACTCACCTCCGGCAGCCCCATCTGGCCCGCTTCAACCCAGGCATCCGCCAGAATCGTGCCGGTCATCGCCCCTTCGTTTTCCAACAGCAACGGCGCGCCGGTTTCATCCTCCGCGAGCTGATAGCCGGCCGGCACATTGCCCTCGAAGGCCTGCTGGATCAGCCGCTGGCTGTCGGAGACCAGCTTGAACTCCAGCAGCGCCGTCTGCCCGATCAGCTTCAAGGCCCGCTCGCGGTCGGTCACGCCCGGCAGCTGCACAAGAATGTGCTCGGTGCCCTGCCGCTGGATGAGCGGCTCGCGCACCCCGAACTGATCGATGCGGTTGCGGATAATCTCCAGCGCCAGCGCGGTGACATCCTGCGTGCGGGATTCCGGCGGGATCTTGGTGACATCCACCTTGAGCAGCAGATGCATGCCGCCCTGGAGGTCCAGGCCGAGATTGATCTTCTCGGACAGCGGGAAGGTGTACCAGGCCGACGCGAAAAAAATGATCGCGGTCAGCGGCAGCCGCCAGCGGAAACTTTGGGGCATCAGCCGCCCGACTCCGCCGATTTGCGCTGCACTTTGCGCGCGATCGCCGACGGCTCCACGTCGACGCGCACATTCTCGTCGATGCGCAGCGTAATCGCATCGGGCTTGGTGTTGACGACCGTGCCGAAGAGACCGCCGCTGGTGACAACCTCGTCGTGCTTCTTCAGGTTTTTAACCATCTCCTCGTGCGTCTTCTTCGCCTTGTTCTGCGGCCGGAAGACGAGCATGTAAAAAATCAGGAACATCATGGCGAACGGAAACAGCATCGCCATCGGTGACGGCGACGCGGCGCCGGCGGTGTCAGGCATTACTCTCCTCCTATGACGCGAAGCGGTTGATCCATCAGATCCCGCAGGTCGGCCAGTTCGCTCTGCGGGTAGTAGAATGCGAGAATTTCCCGCGCGGAAAATCCCCGACGGGCCATCTCCGAGGCGCCCCACTGGCACAACCCCACCCCGTGGCCCCAGCCCCGGCCCGACAGCAGAAACCCGTCCGGGGCCGGTTCGATCGAAAAAAACGGGCTGCGGATGCGCTCGAAACCGAGCAGCGACCGGAACTCATAACCGGTCAGCTTCAGCGTCCGCAGCGCGCCGGTGATCACAATCTCCTGCGCCCGTCCGGTCGGCGTCCGGGATCCGACCCGCACGTCGCTCACCGCCCCGATGGCGCCATGCGGACTCTTGCGCAGCGCCCAGGCGACATCGGCCTTCGTCAGCCGGCGGCGCCAGGCATACACCGGCGAGATCCGGCACAGATCGCAGACGATGCCGCCGCGCAGCGGCTCCAGGTCGAACTTCCCCATCGCCCGGCCGTTTTCCGTGATGCCGCCGCAGGTCGAATGGTAGAAGGGGGGAAACACCGCGCCGCGGTAGGTCAGCACCCGGCCCGCGGTCGCGCGGACGGCGTTCGTTGTGCCGCTTTTTTCCGACGTCTTGCCCCCGTAATCCTGGGACATCACATCGCCGGTGACGTCGAAGAGCACATCCTCCTTGGTCAGCCGCTGATAGAGCGCGTAGGTGCGCGCTGCGATGGCGATGGCTTTCAGCGCCTCATCCGGCCAGTAATCCGGCGCCTCCTTGCTGACCACGCCCCGGAGATAATCCTCCAGTGCGACGTGATTGACGACCAACAGGGTCAGATCCTTCTGCCGGACGATTTCCAGCGCCCCGCGCAGCCGCTTGCCGTTGAGCGTGATCGCCGCGTCGCGCGCCGGCTCGATGCGCACCCCCTGCACCGGCAGAATTTCCCCGCCAAGCGAAAGCCCTTCCGGCACGCCGCGCACCGCGGTCGTCTTCAGCCGCCGGCCCTCCTGGATCGGATGGCCGGTCTGCAGCGTCAGCATGGTGAAGCGGCCCTGGATCTGCAGCGAGACTTCAGGGTCGTTTTGCGCCACCGCGACCCGGATCAGATCCGCCCGGGGTTCGGCCAAGGAGACGGCGGGCAGCGCGCACAGTATCACCGTTAGCGCGAGCAGCCGTCGCATCATCGGAACCTGCCGATCAGCCACAGCAGGCCGCTCAACAGCACGCTGGCGAGCAGGCAGCTGGTGAGAGGAAAGTAAAACGAGAAGTGGTCCCGCTGAATGATGATGTCTCCGGGCAGGCGGCCCAGCCACGGGATTTTCGGCGCCAGCAGCAAGAGCAGTCCGAACCCGGTGAGGATGACGCCGAAGAAGATCAGCGCCCGGCCCAGCGGCTGCAGGTCGGCCATCAGGAGACGGCAGCGAACAGTTCCAGCTTCTGATCCTTCAAGCTCGACACATGCTGATAGGCCAGGCGCGTGGCTTTGCGGCCCCGCGCCGTGCGCTTGAGCAGCCCGATGGAGAGCAGGTAGGGTTCCACCACGTCGACGATCGTGTCGCGCTCCTCGTTCAGCGCCGCGGCCAGCGCGTCGATGCCCACCGGCCCCCCGCCGTAGAAATCGATGATCGTCTTCAGCACCTTCCGGTCGATCGCATCCAGCCCCAAGGCGTCCACGCCCTGGGCGGCCAGCGCGGCCTCGGCGACCTCTTTCGAAATCTTCCCGTCGGACTTCACCTGCGCATAGTCCCGCACGCGCCGCAGCAGCCGGTTGGCCACGCGCGGCGTGCCCCGGGATCTGGCAGCGATCGTCTTGGCGGCTTCCGGCTCCAGCGTGATGCTCAGAATCTTCGCCGAACGGCCCACGATCTCCACCAGCTCCGCGGGGGTGTAGAACTCGAGATGATAGACCATGCCGAAGCGGCTGCGCAGCGGGTTCGACAGCATGCCCGCGCGCGTCGTGGCGCCGATGAGCGTAAAGCGCTTCAGATGGAACTTGATCGTCTTCGCGTACGGACCCTTGTCGATGACAAAATCGATCTCAAAGCTCTCCATCGCCGGATACAAAAACTCCTCGACGACCTTGGAGAGCCGGTGAATCTCATCGATGAACAGAATGTCGCCCTGCTCCAAATTCGTGAGGATGCCGATGAGGTCGCCCGCGCGCTCGATCGCCGGGCCGCTGGTGGCGGTGATCTTCGCGCCCAGCTCCTGCGCCATGATATGGGCGATGCTGGTCTTCCCCAGCCCGGGCGGGCCGGCCAGCAGCAGATGCTCCAGCGCCTCCTCGCGCCGCTTGGTCGCCTGGATGGCCACGCGCAGATTTTCAACGACGGAGGACTGGCCGACGAACTCCCCCAGCTTCTTGGGCCGGAGGCTCAGATTCAGCACCCGGTCGTCGTCATTTTCGACGGCGGGCAACACCGGGATCGCCGGCAGCGCTGGCGGGGTTTTTTTCATGCGACCGGCTCGGCGGCGCGCTGCTGGCGGTAGACTTCGTTAAGCAGCTCCTCGACGGTGGTCACCTTCGAATTGCGCTCCAGGGCGGCGCGGACCATCTGCTTGGCCTCCGCCTTCTTGTATTCGAGCTGCACCAGGACCGCCGCCGCCTCATCTTCCAGCGCCGAGGCCCCCGGCGCGCCGCCTTTGGCCGGCAGCAGCCCGTCCTTCGACCGGATCAGCGCGTACTTGCCCACCTTGCCCTGCAGCTTGGCGACGATTTCCCTGGCGCGCTGCTCCCCGATGCCGGGCAGCGACCGCAGGACGCTCTGATCCCCCTCGTCGATCGCCTGCGCGATCACCGGAATCGGCAGCGTCAGCGCCTTGAGCGCGGCGCGCGGCCCCACGCCGGAGACCGAAATAAACCGGAGGAAAAACTCCCGCTCGATCTCATTCAGGAATCCGATCAACACCGGCAGCCCGCGCCCGACCTCCAACTGCTGGTAATGGAAGGTCACGACCTCCGCCTCTCTGCCGGGGCCGAGCCGCTCCGTCAGCGTGCGCAGAATCGACGGGGGCATCAGCACTTCGTACGTCACCCCCTGCACGTCGAGCAGGATCTGGAAATCGCCCTGCTCGCGCACGATGCCGCGGAGGCGGGAAATCATGGTTCGACTCCGCCGCTGTGGCAGCATCGCTCACCATGACCCTGAGCGAGCGAAGCGAGTCGAAGGGTCATTTCAACGCTCCGGCCAAGGACCGCTGGCTGCCCATGTGCGCGTGGGTGATCGCCAGCGCCAGCGCGTCGGTCGCGTCAAACGACCAGCGCGGATCGCAGCCCTTGATCCAGTTGCCGACCATCCGGGCCACCTGCGCTTTGGCCGCGGCCCCTGCCCCGGTTACCGCTTTTTTTACTCTCGCGGGCGGATACTCCACCAGGGCCACGCGCTGCTGTTCAGCGACGAGACACGCCACCCCCCGGGCATGGGCCATCAGGGCTGCGGTGCTCGGAAAACGCTGATGCGTGAAAACCATTTCGAGGACGAGGGTGTCGGGATGCTGGCGTTTGACCAGTTCGGTGAGGGCTTGATGGAGGAACTCCAGCCGCTGAGGCAGCGGCTGGCCTTTCGGCGGACAAATCTCTCCTGCGGTAATAAGCTGCAGCTGACGGCCCTGCGCGGTAATCGCTCCGTAGCCTGTCGCATTGAGGCCCGGATCGATTCCTAGAATGATCATTACGCGGCGGCGTGCTCCGCGAGAATCTGGTCGGGAATATCGAAGTTCGCGTACACGTGCTGGGTGTCGTCGTACTCTTCCAGGGCGTCCAGCAAATTGAGCAAAGTTTTGGCCTGCGCCGCATCGGCCACGCGCACCGTGGTCGAGGGCACGGCGGTGAGGTCGGCCGACTCCCAGGCGATCTTCTGCGCTTGGAGCGCCTGTTTCACCGGCTCCAGCGCCTGCGGCGAGGTCGTCACCACCGCCGATGCGCCGTCAACACTCAGATCCTCAGCACCCGCTTCGAGCACGATGTCCATTAGCCGGTCTTCGGTCGTGCCTTTCAGCGGCACCACGACCTGCCCCTTCTTTTGGAAGAGCCAGGAGACGCTGCCGGCGCCGGCGACATTGCCGGAAAACTTGGTAAACGCCGCGCGGACTTCTGCGCTGGTCCGGTTTTTATTGTCGCTCAGCGCTTCCACGAGGATGGCGACTCCTCCGGGGCCATAGCCTTCAATCGTCATCTCTTCATAGGCCACGCCCGGCAAATCGCCGGTGCCGCGCTTGATGGCTTTCTCGACCGTATCTTTGGGAAGGTTCGCCTCGCGGGCTTTCTGCAGCGCCAGGCGCAATCGGGGGTTGGCTTCGGAGTGGCCGCCGCCCAGGCGGGCGGCTGCCGTCAATTCCCGGATGACTTTGGAGAAGAGTTTTCCGCGCTGGGCATCGACCACGGCTTTCTTGTGCTTGATGCCAGCCCACTTGGAGTGTCCTGCCATGCCAGACCATCATGACCGCGATACGATGCGGCAGCGTCGTCAGAATGACGCTAGTATAACACTCTCAAGAGGATGGTGTAAAGCCGCCGCACTCGGCCGGAGGCGCATGGAGGGCTTTTTCGCCGAGCAAAAATGACACGGTTTTCAGCAGCTCGGTCATGTCGCAGGGCTTGGTCAAGTAGGCATCCGCGCCATGCGCCATGCCGCGCAGCTGATCGACCGGCTCATCCAGGCCGGTAAACATGACGATGGGCAGCGACCAGGGCGGAAACATCTGGCGCAGCTTCCGGCAGACCTCGTAGCCGCTCATATCCGGCAGCCGCAAATCGAGAATCACCAGTTCCGGCGGGCTTTCCGCCGCGTAGAGCAGCCCTGCGGCTCCAGTCTGCTCGGCACGCACCCGGAAGCCCATGGCTTGGAAATACCGCCGCATCAACGATGCCAGCGCCAACTCATCCTCAATCACCAGCAGCTCCCCTTCGCGCGCCATATGCCTCCTCATCCGCTACCGCCAAGGGGAATAAAAAAAGTCGCCCCCGCTTCTGAGGGCGACACTGTAACTATGGCTGATGAAGACCACCGGCGTCAAGCTGTAATCGTTACCTCAAGTGCACCAAATAGTTACCATGACTGTCCTTTAGCGATGCGCAGCAGCTCCGGGAAGTCTTTGACCAGTAGATCCGGCTTCGCCGCGGTTAGCTCCGGCTCATCCGTGAAGCCGTGCAGCACCGACACGCTCATGATGCCGGCCCGCCGGGCGGTGTCGATGTCAATCGGGCTATCCCCGATAAAGACCGTCTCCGCCGCGGCAGCGCCGCTTTGCCGCATCAATTCGCGCGCCGAGGCAGGATCCGGCTTCTTGGGAAATCCGGAGTCGCCGGCCACGATCTGAAAGAAATAGTCCGCCATGCCGAGCACCTTCAGGATGTCGGTGGCAAACGGGTTGGGCTTGTTGGTCAGCACCGCCTGTCGGCGCTGCACGAAATGGTCCAGCAGCTCCTTCGCCCCGGGAAAGAGACGGCTGGTCTCCACCGCGTGGCGCGCATAGTACGAGCGGAACACGTTGACCGCGTGCTCCAGAGCTTTCGGATCCTGCGTCTTGAGACACTCCTTCACCAGCTCATGCACGCCCCGTCCGACGGCGCGGCGCACCTCCTCCGCGGAAACCGGCGGCGCCTGCAGCACGCGCAACGTGTCGTTCGTGGCGCACAGGAGGCCCTCCAGGGTGTCAACGAGGGTGCCGTCGAGGTCGTAAATGAAAAGGCGTTTCACGGATAGGCGGGCGGCTTTACTTTTTCCGTCGGTCCTGCTATACACTCAAGCATGGGAACGCGCCGGGCATTGCGGGAATCGTATCCCCAATATGCGCTGCTGGTCCCCGCCGAAATCCTTGCCTCCTTCATCCTGCTCTTCATCGGCCTCTCGCTGCCCCTGATGTACGCCAAACAGATGTTCTGGAACAGCACCTACTCGGTCTGGACCGGCGTGGTCGCCCTCTGGCACCAGAATGAAATCCTGCTGGCCACAGTGCTGTTTTTCTTTTCGATCGTCTTCCCGCTCGTCAAGCTCAGCGGGCTGGCCGTCATCTGGTTCGGCCGGCTGCCCGAAGAGCGCCGGACGCTGCTGCTGCATTGGCTGGGCCTGCTGGGCAAATGGTCGATGCTCGACGTCTTCATCGTCTCCATCATGATCGTCCTGGTGAAGCTCGGCCCGCTGGCGAAGGTGGAGCCCCGCAGCGGGGTCTATGTCTTCGCGGCGGCGATCTCCTGCTCCATGCTCACGACGATGCATGTCGAGCGCCTCGCCCGCCGGCACCCCTAGCGGCTTTTGCGCGGCACCGTGCTGCCGACGGCCAACCCGGCGGAAATCAGCACTAAATTCTTGATGACGAACTCGCCTTCCGTCGTCAGCAGGAACGGATTGCCTTCCTGAAACGCGATCTCCGGCCGCAGCACCAGCACCATGAAGGTGCCGGCCAGCTGCAGCCAAAAGAGCAGCAGCACCAGCCGAAGCGCCACGCCGAATAACAGCCCGCTGCCGATCGCGATCTCCCATAGACCCAGAAAAAAACCGCTTTGTCGCCGGGAAGCCAATACAGCGTCTTGACGACCAGCTCTTCGACCGGGCTACGGCCGATGACCTTCAGCGCGCCGAACCAGATGAACACGACCGCCAGCGACATCCGGATGATCTGCGGACCGTAGCGGCTCATGAACTGGATCATCCGCTGATCGAGCCGCTCGAACCATCCTCCGGAGCGCGCCATCAGGCCACCACGACCGTTTTAATGTTGACGAATTCGCGGATGCCGAAGCTGGACAGTTCCCGGCCGTAGCCCGACTCCTTGATCCCGCCGAACGGCAGCCGCGGATCGGACCGCACAAAAGCGTTGACGAAACAGGCGCCGGCTTCCAGCTCCTTGGCCGCGATGCGCTCCCCTTTGGCGCGGTCCTTGGTGAAGACGGCAGCACCCAGCCCGAAAATGGAATCGTTCGCCGTGCGGATCGCCTCGGCCTCGTCCTTCACCGGAATGATCGACGCCACCGGGCCGAACGTCTCCTCTTCATAAACCGGAACGCCCTTTTTCACGTCGGTGAGCACCGTGGGCGGATAGTACGCGCCCTTGCCTTCCGGCACCGTGCCGCCCAGCAGCAGCTTCGCGCCTTTGGCGAGGCTGCGCTGCACCTGGTCATGCAGCCCGTCCCGCAGATCGACCCGCGCCAGCGGTCCGACGCTGGTGTCCTCGTTCATCGGATCGCCGATGCGCTGCTGCCGCATCAGCTCGACGAACCGCTCCTCGAACCGCTTCCGCACCGGCTCCACGACGATAAACCGCTTCGCCGCGATGCAGCTTTGTCCGCCGTTGATCAGCCGGGAGGCCACGCATGTCTGCACCGTCTGGTCCAGGTCGGCATCCTCCAGAATGATGTAGGGATCGCTGCCGCCCAGCTCCAGCACCGTCTTTTTGATCGCCGCGCCGGCCTGCGAGGCCACGGCCCGGCCGGCCGGCGTGCTGCCGGTCAGTGTGACTGCGGTAATGAGCGGATGCTGAATCACCTTGGCCACCCGGTCTGAGCCGATGAGCAGGGCCCGGAACAGCCCGCCCGGAAACCCCGCTTCCTTGAACACCGTCTCCAGCGCCAAAGCACAGCCGGGCACATTGCCCGCATGCTTGAGCACGCCGGCGTTGCCGGCCATCAGGGCCGGGGCGGCGAACCGGATCACCTGCCAAAACGGAAAGTTCCACGGCATGATCGCCAAGACGGTGCCCAGCGGCTCAAACGTCACGTAACTCTTGGATGCCTCGGTCTTGATCTGCTCCGGCGACAGAAACCGCTCCGCCTGCTCCGCGTAGAAATCGCAGGTGGCCGCGCACTTCTCCAGCTCCGAGCGGCCCTGGGCCAGCGGCTTGCCCATCTCTTCGGCCATCAGCCGCGCGTAGGCTTCCAGATGCTTGCGCAGGGCGGCCGCGGCCGCGCGCATCTTGGTCCCGCGCTCCTGGAACGACACCCGGCGCCATCCCTGAAACGCCGCATGCGCCTCGCTCAGGATCCGCTCCACATCGGCGTCCGAATGATCCTGATACGTCTTCACCGTTTCACCGGTGGCCGGATTGATGGACGCGATCATTTCGCCGCCGCCTTCAGCTTCGTGATCAATTCGAAATTCACCCGCTGGTCCACCGGCACCTCAAGGACACACAACTGCCTGGACTCGACTGCCTCGCGCAGCTGCTGCTTCAGTTCCGCCAGCGTGCGGGGCTGGTAGCCCTTGATGCCGAAGCTTTCCGCATACCGCTTAAAGTCCGGGTTGGTGATCCGAGTGCCGGTGGAATGACCGTGCACCAGTTCCTGCTTCCAGCTGATGAGGCCGTAGTCGTTGTCGTTGAATACCAGGCAGGTAAATCCAACCCCCAACCGCTTGGCCGTTTCCAACTCCTGCGAGTTCATCAGAAATCCGCCGTCGCCCATGGCGGCGACAATGCGGCGCTTGGGGTCCTGGAGCGCTGCCGCCACTCCGCCCGGCAGCGCGATGCCCATGCTGGCCAGCCCGTTGGAAATCAGGCAGCCATTCGGGCAGTTGACCGGGAAGTTGCGCGCGATCCAGATCTTATGGCTGCCCACGTCGCTGATCAGCAAATCATTATCGCCCATGATCGTGCGCAGAATGTTCAGCACGCCGGGCACGGTAAACGGCTGGCCCTCGTTCAAGTCATAGCTGGCGATGTCCTCGGCAATGCGCTTGCGCACCGGCGCGTACCACGACGGGTCGAATGCGCAGCCCTCCTTGGCGATGAGCGCGTTGAGCTCGCGCAAGATTGCGGAGATATCGGCCACCAGCTCCACCGACGGCTGATAGTGGGTGTACACTTCAGCCGGCGTAAAGTCGATGTGAATGATGCGCTTGTCGGCCTTCGGATTCCACCGGTCCGGCGCGTACTCCGCGATGTCGTAGCCGACGGTGAGGATGAGATCCGCCTGGTCGACGGCCTCCATGACGAAGTCCCGGAACCCGAGCCCGATCGTAAACAAGGATTCCGGGCTGGCGTCGCTGATCGCGCCCTGTCCCATGAAGGTGTTCACCACGGGAATATGGCAGCGCGCCACCAGCTCCCGCAGCTGGGAAGAGGCCAGCTTGCGGACCGCCCCGTTGCCGGCAATGATCAGCGGCTGGCGCGAGTGTTTGAGCAATGCGACGGCCTCGGAGAGCGCCTTGCGGTCCGGGTCCGGCCGGCGGACGCGGATTGAGCGAAGCGGCGTGCGCGCGGTGTCCTGTTTGGCGATGTCCTCGGGCAGCTCGAGGTGCGTAGCACCCGGCTTTTCCATCTCGGCCACCTTGAACGCCTTGCGCACCATCTCCGCCGTCGCATCCGGCTCCGAAATCGAGCCGTTCCACTTGGTGATCGGCCGGAACATGGTGACCGCGTCGATGTACTGGTGGCTTTCCCGTTGGCTGCGCGCCAGCCCGCCCTGCCCGGTAATCGCGATGAGCGGGCTTTTATCGAGGAAGGCATCCGCCACGCCGGTCACCAGATTGGTGGCGCCGGGCCCCAGCGTGCCGAGACAGACGCCGGCTCTGCCGGTGAGGCGCCCCCACACATCGGCCATGAACGCAGCCCCCTGCTCATGCCGCGTGGGGATGAATTTGACGGACGACTTCTCCAGGGAAAATAACAGATCGTCCGTCTCTTCGCCCGGCACACCGAAAATGTAGCGCACTCCTTCATTTTCCAGGCACTTCACGAAGAGATCGGAGACTTTCATGACTTGTTGGCCTTGTTCGTTGAAAATCCAAGCGCGCTGTAGAGATGGCACCAGCCAGTTGCCGCGTTATACAGCGGTGCCAGTCCCACGAGGCCCCACCAGCTTCGGTAATAGGCTCCGAGGCCCAGCAGCGTAAGCCCGAGCAGTGCCCGGGTACCGCGATCCGGTGAGCTGAGATTGCACTTCATGGGTGACATGCTACTGCTATTATCGCCAAAAAGCGGTCAACCCGCTAATTGAAAGAAAATTCCAGCTGCGGGCTTTGTTTCGGCGGGCGGCGGAACGTGGAGGGTTTCGGCGACTCATCGTCCCGGTTGAATCCAAGACGGCGGGTCCAGACATCCCACACCTGCGTGATCGAATCCCAGTACTGTCCATCCCCGCTGTGCCGGTGGCCGAACCGGCTGTCGTAGAGCTTGCCGGAGCGGGTCTCCCGGATGCGGTGTTCGACCTTCGATGCGTAACCGGGCAGCTCCTGCTGCAGCCGGTGGAAAAAGGTCGCCTTGACGCTGCCGGGCAGCCGCAGCAGCGTCCGGAACGCCCCGGTAGCACCCCGCCGCTTGGCTTCCTTCAGCAGCGTCGGAATCGCCATGTCGTTGAGCCCGGGAATGATCGGCGCCACCCCGATGCTCACCGGCACGCCCGCCCGGGCGAGCATCTCCATCGTCTCAAACCGCCGCTTGATCGTCGGCGCCCCCGGCTCGATCACCCGGGCGATCTTTTCATCATGGAACGGAATGCTGAGGGACACCCCGGCATCCGCTTCCCTGGCCAGCTCGGCCAACAGATCGGCATCGCGCCGGATCAACAGCGATTTGGTGATGATGCCGACCGGATTGCGAAACTCCCGGCAGACCTCCAGGCACCGCCGCGTAATCCGGAACCCGGCTTCAATGAGCTGATAGCAATCGGTCACCCCGGAAAAAATGACCAGCTCGCCTTTCCAGGACGGTCTGCGGAACGCGGCTTCAAGCAGCTCAGGGGCCCGCAGCTTGACGAAGATTTTTCGCTCGAAATCGGTGCCAGCCCCCAGCCCGAAATATTCATGCGTCGGCCGGGCGTAACAATAGCTGCACGCATGAAAACAACCCCGATAGGGATTGACGCTCCAACTAAAACCCAGATCAGGGCTGTCGTTATGGGAGAGGATGGACTTCGACTCGTCCTCGTAAATCTCAAGCTCGGAGGCTGGCGGCTCGCCGAGGAGGTCACGCTGCTCGGTCAGATAGGGATTCGGAGGGTTCCACACTCGTCTGGGCTCCATGAGCCCAGTATAGCATATAGTAGACTAATGTCTACTCTATCTGATAGAGCATGAAATTCGGGTTGGAGAAGAGTTCGTGAAACCGGGACGGATTCCGCGCAATAAACAGCCGGAAAAACTGATCCGTAAAAAAGATCGGGCTGACGATTGCATAGGTGGCCCCGATGCGGCGCAGATACTCCCAATGCTCCGGGTCAGGCTGCGTCCAGTGGTACACCGTGGAGGTGCGTCCGGTGTACAGCGCGAAGGCACGGGGTTTGCCGACCACCAGCACGGCCTCCGGCGGCGTGTGCTGCTTTACATAGTCAAAGACCTCGACGGTATCCGGGTGCTCCATGCCCTGGTCGATCGGACCAAACGGCAGGGTCGTATACCGGGCGATGTAGGTCACCGCCAGAATAATGCTCAGCGCGATGACCGCCCTCCGCTGCCGCCGGATGGGCGCCAACCACGCGACCTGCCGCATTCCTTCAAGAAGATACAGAAAATAGAGCGGCACCAGCGGCAATAAGAAGCGAAAGCCCTGGTAGGCCGGCCAGATGATCAGCACGATGACGTAGAGCAGCGGGAAAATCTCCAGCGCCGTCACCCGCCGCCGAAGACTGCGGACATATCCCCAAAACCCCAGACCATTGGCCGCCAGAAAGAACAGCCGCATCCAGAAGCCGGCATAGCCGTTGCGCCACACATCGCGCAGCTCCTTGCCGTAATACCAAAAGTTCACCCACGCCATCCGCAGCGTGTTGCCAAGCTGGTCCAGATAGCCGGGCCCGTGCCCCAGCCACAGCCGCTGGACGGCCGCCAGCAGCGCGACAGGCATCAGGGCGATCAGCGTCGCACGGCTCAGACGGCGGGTGTGCAGCAGGTCGGCCAGCACCACGGCGGCGACCAGCACGATGCCAAGGCTGCGCGTGCCGCAGGCCAGCGCCAGGCAGACGCCGCCGACGAACGCCCGGCCCCGCATGAGACAGGCCAGCGCGGCATAGCAGAACAGCAGAAACGAAAAATCGGACAGGATCTCGTCCTTGAAATTCCAAACGAGCGGATTGAATCCGACCGCCGCGATCACCACCAGCGCCCCGGCAGTGGAAAGCCGTTCCCGGCTGACGACAAACATGCATCCGAGCGCGGCCAGAAAGCACAGGATCACCTCCACCTTCATCGCGGTAAGGTTCAGGCCGAATAGCCCGATGACGGGTGCCAGCAGCAGCGGAAAGACCGGCGGATACATGGGCGGGGCGATGGGATTGTGCGGATTGTAGAGATAGCCGGTCTGGCCGTATGGCAGGCCCCGGATCAGGTTCCGGGCATGGAGGATGTATTGGGCGAAGTCATCCCCCCAGACATGCCCCTGCCGGATGGTCAGCAGATAAAAAGCGCCCACGGCGGCGACCACGGCGAGGGCCGCCGTCGCCGGAGCATCCGCGGGCTTATTGCTGCTTCGTGTCGCCAAGGAAGGAGCGCAGCACGCCGGCGCCTTGCGGAACGGCGTTGTTCAGGATTTCGTTGGCCGCGCCCCGAATACCCTGCTCGGCTGCGCTGCGCAGCGAATTGACGTCGATTTTCGCCAACTGGGCCACGGTGGTGCGGGCCAGGGCCCGCATCACGATGGCACTCGCCACCGCCTGCGGGCTGGTGATGTTCTGCAGCCGCTCGTCGATATTCACGTTGAACTCTTTGACTACCGGGGTGGCCCCCTGCGTGTAATCCTTGTAGACGACGCGCCCGACCTTCAGGTGCAGCTCATCGATCTGGATCTGGGGCTGCTTGGCCGGCGCCGCCTTCTTCTCTTTCGCCGCCTGCTGCTCCTGCACCGGCCGCAGGCTGTTGACGTTGACCTTGCCTTCGGCGTTTTTGACGACCGTCAGCTCGGCGAGGTTGACCCGCACCATCTCCAAGTGCACCTTGCCCTTGGCCAGCGCGCTCAGATCATAATCGACGAACAGCTCCGGCAGCTGCACCATCACCTTGTCCGGAAAGCCCGGCGGGTTGAACACCTTCACGTTCCTGACGCCGATGTTGGTGCCCAGCAGCCCGATATCAACACCGCCCATATCCACCGAGAGCCCGGTGGCCGCCTTGACGCCTTGCTTGACTGCGATGTTGGCGATCAGCCCCCGGGCGATCAGCAGCCCCCCGATCACCACCCCGACGATGACGAATATATTGTTCCGAGCTCCTTGACGGCTTTTCGCCATCTCAACCTCCTCTGAGCTGAGCCCTGATGGCCTCGATGCGCTTAATGAAGAGCTGCTGTCTCGTAACCCATCCTAACAAATAAGGGACGTTTCGCAAACGAAACGTCCCTTATTTGAAGAAATAAGGCTGGCGACGACCTACTCTCACAATTCCTTGCGGAATTACTACCATCGGCCCTGAGGGGCTTAACGACCGAATTCGGAATGGGATCGGGTGTGGCCCCCTCGGTATGGTCACCAACCAATAGCTGCGGGCGGCGGGCGTCCGGACTCGCCACCCGAAAATTTAACAACTGCATTGTTTTTCGCCGGGAAGAAAAAAAGTAGTTAAGCCGCACGGCCGATTAGTACGGCTTGGCGTAAACCCTCACGGGTCTTGTACCTGCCGCCTATCAACCAGCTAGTCTAGCTGGGGCCTTGAGGGGGCTTGCGCCCCGGGAATCCTAGTCTTGGAGGAGGCTTGGCGCTTAGATGCTTTCAGCGCTTATCCGTTCCGGACACGACTACCCAGCGATGCTCCTGGCGGAACAACTGGGACACCGGAGGTCCGTTTACCCGGGTCCTCTCGTACTACGGGCAACTCTCCTCAAGATTCCTACGCCCACATGAGATAGAGACCGAACTGTCTCACGACGTTCTAAACCCAGCTCGCGTACCGCTTTAACCGGCGAACAGCCGGACCCTTG
>Ga0209515_10000849_pt1 | contig 53067 bp, 54 predicted proteins | sample Subgroupgradi54m_FD_187454 | JGI IMG/M metagenome (GOLD analysis project Ga0209515, IMG submission 187454) | Subsurface groundwater microbial communities from S. Glens Falls, New York, USA - GMW60B uncontaminated upgradient, 5.4 m (SPAdes)... ... | reverse complement strand
CTCGTAGAGGAAGGTTTTGCCCATTCCTATTCGTACCCACCTGATGTAAAATATCAAGACCAATTGGTGGCGGCCGAGAGGCAAGCTCGAGAAGCCAAGCGCGGTCTTTGGGACGCTTGCCCCACTTCTATTTCTCCGTCCGCTTCAACTTCCACATCTGCTGGGGTTACGGTAACGGCGACAACAGATTCTGGTGTGAACAATTCATGCACCATCAAAGGCAACATTAGCGTGTCTGGCGAGAAGATTTATCATCTGCCGGGTTGCGCGTTCTACGCTAAAACGCGGATTGACGAGAGCCACGGCGAGCGCTGGTTTTGTTCTGAAACGGAAGCTCGCACAGCCGGTTGGCGCAAGGCGCTTAATTGCCAGTGATTAAGTTTACAATATTATTTGGTATAATATGCGAGATAAAAGTTTATTAGTTTAATAATTATCGATATGAAAACATCAACGATTGGTTGGATTATCGCGGTTCTCATCATTATTTTGGGCGGCTGGTATTGGTGGTCAACTTCGCAGGGAGGTTTAACTTATGAGCCGGCGACACCTACGGCGGAACAGAATACTACACAGACCACCACAAAGACAACGGTTACTACGCAGAGTTATAGCACCTCCGGCAATTTGGTATTGGGTTTCAACTCCAATTCCACACTTGGAAATTATCTTATCGGTTCAAATGCCATGACGCTTTACAGGTACACGAAAGATACGCCGGGCAAGAGCAACTGCTCGGGCGCTTGCGCCGTAAATTGGCCACCCTACACTGTCACTTCTGCCTCGCCGCTTCCGGCCAAGGCCGGTGTCAGCGGTACGGTAAGCACTATCATACGAGCTGACGGCACGATGCAAGTAACTTACAACGGTACGCCACTCTACTTCTGGTACAAAGACACGAAACCGGGCGACACTACCGGCCAGAATGTCGGCGGCGTCTGGTTTGTCGTCAAGCCGTAATCGTTTTTCAAAATTTTTCTGAAATCCGCTCCTACCTGTTAGCAGGAAGGGGCGGGTTTTTCCACAACGACTTAGTTTTTAAAAATTTTCCGTGTTATGATTTCAGTGGAATAGCAATAGAGAAATTAAACCATGGAAAAACTATGGACTTTAAAATACCTGACCGCTCCAATATTGATGGAGCAGAGCGCGATAACGACCCAGATGGATTGTTTGCTCTCGACAGAGAACCAGCGTCATTCACCAATTCGGGTTGCCCTAAACCTGAAGTCGTAACTCCTGATTTGTCCCCGGCTTCTGATGATGAAGGGGAGGATGAGCAATTGCAACTTTTTTAGCAATCCCTGCTTCGGACAGGGACTTTTCTTTAATGTGCTATACTACTTAAGAAGTGAAAAACGAAACTTCTAAAAAGTTTTTTCTGCTTTTTCTCGGAGTCCTTTTTCTGTCCTTTATAATTTTTAACGGCTTTCGTCAAAAGGACATTGTTGTTTCTCAAGGTCAGACTGAAAAAACTACAACCATTTCTATAGGACATAAGCAAATCAAGGCTTTTGTGGCTGATACCGCCATAACCCAAGAAAAGGGTCTTTCTGGCAGAGAATCAGTTGCTTCTGACCAAGCCATGCTCTTTGTTTTCGGAGTGCCAGCCCAGTACGGCATTTGGATGAAGGACATGAAATTTCCCATCGATATTTTTTGGCTAGACCAGTCGGGGCATATAATTTTTATCAAAGAGGACGTTTTACCATCTTCATACCCCGAAGTTTTCACCCCCAAGTCGCCCGCGCTCTACGTTTTGGAGGCCCGAGCCGGGTTTGCGACGGAAAATGACCTAAAAATAGGCAGTGAAATTTCTTTTTCTAAATAACGACTGAATAGGGTATATTTTCAAGCTATTTCAAGGGCAATTTCACCCCCACACCAAAAATTTTGGTGTGGGGGTTTACAGAATTTTATTTTTGTAGTTGAGTGCGATTTTTTTCTTGTCCACTGTTTTTTCTTTGCTTGTTTAGGAGTAGAATGTAGGGATAAAAGTCTAAAAAATTACTCGCATAAAATTCTAGTTGTATGGTAAGCAATAAGAAGAGCGGAGAGAAAGAAATTATTCTGGTTAGAAATGTTCAGAAAAGGGATGCCTCTGTCGCGTCCTTTGATGTCGAGCGGATTGTTACCGCCATCAACAAAGCGATGATTCAAACTGGCGAGGGGTCAGAGCAAGAAGCGCGTTTGGTCGCAAACAAAGTGCTTGCCGACTTGGTTCGGATTGTCAAAAAGCATAAAAACTTCATTCCGACTGTCGAAGGTATCCAGGATTCTGTCGAAAAAGAGCTTATTTTAAGCGAGTATGTCAAAACGGCAAAATCCTATATTTTATACCGCGAAAAGCGCTCAAAGCTCCGCGAAAAAGGTCTTCATGTGCCGGAGAAAGTCAAAAAGCTGACGCTTGAAAGCAAAAAATATTTCAGAAATCCTTTAGGTGAGTTTGTTTACTACCGAACCTACTCTCGCTGGATTGATACGGAAGGCAGACGCGAGACTTGGATTGAAACGGTTGACCGCTACGTGAGCTTTATGAAAGAAAATCTCGGCAAGAAATTGAAAGAGGCCGAGTACGCGGAAATTCGAGAAGGCATTTTGCATCACGAAGCCATGCCCTCGATGCGCCTCTTGCAATTTGCCGGAGCGGCGGCAAGAGCGACGAATGTCTGTGCTTACAACTGTTCCTTTATCGCGCCGGAAAATTTTCGCGATATCGCTGAGATTATGTACGTGTCCATGTGCGGCACCGGCGCCGGTTGGGCGGTTGAAAGTCAGAACGTGCAAAAGTTTCCGCAAATAAAATTGCAAACGGGGAAAAAATTAGCGACCCATGTTATCTTGGACAGCAAGGAGGGTTGGTGCGACGCTTTTATTCTCGGCGCCAATGCTTGGGTTGGCGGTAGCGATGTAGAGTTTGACTATTCGCAACTGCGACCGGCCGGGGCACGGCTCAAAACTATGGGCGGCAAGTCCTCCGGTCCGGAACCTCTGCGCCGGCTGCTTAATTTTTCTCGCGAGAAAATACTTAAGAGACAGGGCAAACGTCTGACCAATCTCGATGTCCATGACATTATTTGTATGATAGGGGATTGCGTGGTTTCGGGAGGGGTGAGAAGGAGCGCCATGATTTCACTCTCCGACTTGGACGATGCGGAAATCCGCGACGCGAAAAAGGGGCAGTTTTACCTCAATGAGCCTCAACGGAGCCTTGCCAATAATTCGGCCGTTTACATCCAAAAGCCTTCCACCAGCGATTTTTTGAACGAATGGGTGGCTCTAATGAACAGCGGTTCAGGCGAGCGGGGTATTTTTAACCGTGGCTCTTTGGCTAAAACTTTACCGGAACGTCGGCTCAAAGCTCTCAAGAATTATTTTGATGCTTCAGGGAAAAACCTCATAGGCTCCATTGGCACTAACCCTTGCGTTACAAAAGACACCTGGGTTATGACAAGCGACGGTGCAAGGCAAGTCAACGATTTGTTGGACAGACCTTTCGGCGCTATGGTTGACGGTGAAAGATATTCATCAGATGGATTTTTCAAAACCGGTGTTAAAGGTGTTTTTGAGGTAAAAACTGATAGGGGTTTTTCTTTCAAAGCTACTGAAAATCACCAAGTTTTGGTTGTAGATTACAAAACTAGAAAAGTTCAAAGAAATGTCTGGAAGGAATTAAAAGATATTGTGCCAGGCGACCGTGTTGTTTTGAATAATCATCAAAATGTTACATGGCAAGGCAAAGGCTCAAAAATGGAGGGCTGGTTGCTCGGTAATTTGTATGGGGATGGAAACATTGAGCGTAATCAAAAGGCCAATCTGGATTTTTGGGGAGTAAATAAAGAATTAATGATGACAAAGGCGGTACAATATGTTCACGGAGCTGTTGGTGGCAGAAGCGATTTAGTCGGACATGTTGCAATGACAGGTTATGCTAGAGTTGGTTCCGTAAAATTGGGCGTACTGGCAAAATCCTATGGCATGACCAATGATAATAAATTACCGAAAGAAGAAATTGAAAAAGCGTCGTCAGAATTTTACGAGGGATTCCTTCAGGGTTGGTTTGACGCGGACGGTTCCGTGCAGGGGACCCAACTAAAGGGTGTCAGTGTTAGATTAAGTTCCAATTCAATGCTGTCTTTACAGACCGCACAAAGAATGCTGGCCCGTCTCGGTGTTATTAGCACAATCTATGAAAATCGTCGGCTAGCTCAAAATCGTGAATTACCTGATGGCAAGGGAGGAATGAAATCATATTTTTGCGGCGCGAACCATGAACTTGTAATTCAAAGCTCAAACCTAAAGGTGTTTAATGACAGAGTAAATTTTTCCGACCCTGACAAAAAAGTTAGATTAATTAAGCTACTCGCTTCTTACAAAAGAGTCTTTAATCAAGAAGTTTTTAGTTCCACAGTCGTGAGTAAGAGTTTTATTGGGACGGAGGATGTTTATGACTGTACGGTTCCGGTGAAGAGTTCATTTGACGGAAATGGAATTATGTTGCACAATTGTGGAGAAATCATTTTACAAAGCAAGCAGTTCTGCAATTTATCGGAAGTGGTGGCTCGCAAGGATGACGACGAGAAAACTCTTCTACGTAAGGTTCGTTTGGCGACTATTTTAGGCACCTATCAGTCGACCCTGACCAATTTCCCGTACCTTTCCAAGGAGTGGAAAGAGCATTGCGAGGCGGAAAGACTACTCGGCGTTTCCATTACCGGTCAATGGGATTGTCCGGCAGTTCGCGATGTTAAGGTACTTAAAAAGATGAAGCACGAAGCGATACGAGTCAATCAAAAGTATGCCAAGCGCTTCGGTGTCAATGAGTCAACCTGCATTACCTGTGTGAAGCCATCGGGCACGCTGTCCCAGACCGTTGATTGTTCGTCCGGCATGCATCCACGTCACGCTCCGTATTATGTGAGGCGCATCAGAATTTCCGCTACCGACACTCTTTTCAAAATGCTCAAAGACCAAGGCGTGCCGTATCATCCTGAAGTCGGCCAACCCGCGGAGTCCGCTACGACTTATGTTTTGGAATTTCCCGTCAAGGCTCCCGGCGGTTCAATTTACCGAGACGACTTGACGGCGCTAGAGCAACTCGAGCATTGGCAGCTTCTCAAGGAAAATTATACCGAGCACAATCCGTCTGTTACGGTTTCAGTGGGGGAGAATGAGTGGATTTCGGTTGCCAACTGGCTCTACAGTCACTGGGATATTATCGGCGGACTTTCTTTCTTGCCTCGTGACAACCATGTCTATCAACTCGCGCCGTACGAGAAAATTGACGAAAAAACTTATCTTGAAATGGCCAAGCGAATTGCTCATGTTGATTTCTCAAAAATTATTACTTACGAAAAGCAGGACGAAACCGAGGCAAGGAAAGAGCTGGCGTGTGTGGCGGGGGTGTGTGAGATCGTTTAGGTAAAACTTGATATTTTGGCAAACCTCTTCGTTGCTTCGCTCGTTCGCTCCCGCAATGTACTGTTGTACATTTTAGTCGCAAGCCTCGCTCGCGCCTCGAACTGCATCCCGATTCGCTAGTTCTAGGTTGCAAGTTGAAAGTTGGAAAGTAAAGAAACGCATTAAAGAAAGAAAAAATCTCCCCGCCTTCGGCGGGGAGATTGCGGGTATATCCCGCAATATTTTTTTGGACAAATTAGATAGACTATGGTAAGATTTTAAACAAGTCTATCCACGAGTTGATGTTGTGGAGCTTCAACGATTTGCGAGACTTTACGGAAAAGATATAAATTATTTTATATAGTAAGTTACAAAAAGATGGACTGTTTAAAATGTCAAAATAAAAATAGGTCTAGTAGCAAATTCTGTCGTTTCTGTGGAGAGAAAGTGGCAGAATCAAAAACTTCAACAGAAGCGACACCTTTGGAGTTTTCATTCCGATCAAAAATTGAGAATATAAAGAAAAAACTTTCACCCAAATTAGTAATTGTTATTTTGGTAATTCTTGCGCTTTCAGTGACGTCTGTGTATGCCGCTCCGAAAGTTAAAGATTTTTTAGCAGTGACAGAAGCTATCAAAGTCGCTCGCGGTAAGACCACTTCGGGTGATTATAAGGGTGCTCTAAATAATCTCAATACGGTTGAAAATAGATGGTCTTTAAATTCACAAAAGCAAGAGTTAATCAAATTAAAATCGACAGAAGAAAAATATATAAAATATCAAGATGCTGTTGCTAGTTCTACTGAAAAAGAAAAATCAGGTTCGCTAACTGAAGCGAGAGAGTTTCTTCAATCGGTTGGTTCCGATTATCCAAAATACGAAGAAGTTCGCATCAAACTTTCTGGGATCCAATCAAAAATAGAAGGCAATTTAGAAGAAAAAGCAAAGGTAGCTTATGCAGCAAAAGCCCGGGCACAAGCCGATGCGGAAGCTGCAACCGCCGCCCAAATGAGATCCGATGCTAGTGCTGCAGCAAGCGCACAGCAAGCAAGAGATGCGGAAGTTCAAAGGCAGCAAGCGCAGGCACAGGCGGCATCGGCAGCGCAATCTGCACGAGGCGCGGAAATAGAAAGGAAGCAAGCGCAAGCGCAAGCGGCTGTGGCAGAGCAATCTGCGCGAGATGCGGAGGTTCAGAGGCAACAAGCAGCAATACAAAGAGCGGAGCAAGTGAAAAGGTCTTTTAGAAATGAATTGACTGCCGGATACAATTCATACCTTCAGGGTAGTAACTATTACAGTTCAGCAGTTCAATACTCGAATAGTAGTAATAGTTTGTTAGCGGTCAGCCAAGCGGCTAGCGCGAGAGCTGTGTTAAACAGTGCTCGTAATACGGTTTCGGATTTAAATTCGAGATACACTGGTCTTTCTTCAGACTATTACGACGCGGCAAGTAATATGGTTAGCGCAATAGATAATTTAAACAACGCTTTGGATCTTTTAGTATCATCGGAGGGAACTTCACTAGATTATAGTTCCTCAATAAACAACTACAAAAATACGACTCAAATCTATGCAGGTAGAGTTAAATCATTTTTGGATTCCAATTCTTATTAATGGAATTTATGTTTTGCGATAACTGCGGCGAAAAAATAGATGAGGGAAGTATATTTTGCGATAGGTGCGGGAGTTCTCTGATTCATGAATCTAAATCTACTGGTGGGCAAAGGAAAATAATCAAATCAATTAAAGCATTGGTCAAAAATGCTTACTTGATGGTGTGCAAAACCAAATTTGATATTTCAGGTCACAGGTTTTCCACGTACTCCCTACCGCTCTTCTTGCTGATTAGCGGCTATTTTGTTTATAGTTTATACACAAGCACACAAGATCAACTTAAAAAAAACCAGACCGAGTTAGTTTCGCTGAGACAGTCCCCTGTCAAAAATGTTGGGCCAACTCCTGAAGATTTAGCAAAACAGGTTGATGCTTTAAAAAAACGACTCGACGAACAGAATAAAAGTAATCAAATAAAGAATTCAAAAGAAACGTCAAAAATAGCAGTAAGTTTAACCACTCCTAGAAAATTGAGCAATATCGAAATAATCAATAAGATAAAGCCCGCTACAGTTTATGTAGAGACAGATGCAGGTTCTGGGAGCGGCATGATTTTTTCTTCAGACGGATATATTCTTACGAACGCCCATGTTGTGAGTGGTTATTACTCCGCGAACATAATATTAGCAAGTGGTAAAACTTACGTTGGTTTTGTGAATGGAAGAGACGAGAGTAAAGACATAGCTGTAATAAAAATAGATGGTGCGCAGCTCCCTATTGTTAGTTTCGGTGATTCAAGTAAATTGGAGCAAGGTGACACTGTCTTCACTCTAGGTTTCCCTTTTGGTATCAAAGGAGATGTCGATTTTAAAGAGGGTACAGTGTCAAGAGTTCTGAAAAATGGTACTTCTTCCTATATTGAAACTTCTGCAGAAATACACCCCGGAAATAGCGGAGGGCCTTTTGTCAACCAATTCGGAGAAGTTGTTGGAATTAATTCCGCAATTTATGGAAATTCTGTTAATGGGATTAGTGTTGGCGAAACAATTAAGTTAGTAATTCCAATCAATGCTGTCATTGGTCTTATTCCAGGTCTAAAGAATATAACGACAAATTCATATTTAGACTATAAAGAAGCTCCCGCACCACAAATGACACCTCCCATCGCCCCAAGATATAGAGTAGATCAAAATGGTAAGGTAGTGGATCAAAATGGTAATGAGATAATTTCACCAGAGATTATCGAGCAGTTATTTTTTATTAAGCATCCCGAATATGAAGCCAAACAAGATCCGGATGGTATCTTGTACAACAAATTATTGCGGCTTGCCGGTCAGGAATACAACGGTGGGTATGGTAGACCACCGGGTGTTCCACATTATCGTGCTCTTGAGTGTGCCGATGAAGATATTACAAAACACAACGGTGACGGCAGGTGGAGATCATATTGGGATAACAATATTCAAAAACAGATATATACAAATCCATGTAAATAATGGCTGTAGTTTTCGGATTGGTTTTTATACAAGCCAAGGCAAAGGGAGCCACTATTGCTGGCGGTTATCTAATAAACGGTTCGAAAAATGGAAAAAATGGGGTCAGCCACCTTTAATTCTTAAGTAACTTATTCCCCTCTCTTCCTACTCCACCCTCGTTCCAGCAGACCGGGGACCCCTTGCGGTTTGCTCTGCTGACGGCACTATTCAAGCAGTGATTTCTGGACTTTCTCAAAATCAAAAACCTCCGAGTTTCTGATGAGAATGGTTCTTTTTGTGGTAAATGACAATCCTTTGTTCGGTTGAGCTTCAAAACCAAGATAAACGCAATTGGTATTGCGGTCGCGTACTTCTTTGATAGCGGGTTGTAAATCAGAATCCGAACTCCCGAGAATTATCTCCCTTACTTTCTTGTCGCAAGCCAAACTCACCATGTCAACGGCGATTTTTACATCAACACCTTTTTCTTTGAAAACCAGAACCTTCTTTCCGTTCTGCCCGTCTTCTATTTGACCCCGCACTCGTCCGCTCAAGATAACTTCAAAACCTTGCCGTTCAAGATGTGTTTTCAGAAGACGCTGTTCTAGAATAAGTTGTTTTGATTTCTCTTGGCTATTCTCGTGCTCTTTGATGCGAGCGAAATAAAAAACCTTTCTGTCTATTTTTATTCCTCCAAGCACTTTATCCAGAAGACCCTTGAAGTTATATTCGTGCCAGAGCAGTTTTTCTTTTTTAGCACTCTTGAAAACAGAGCGGATTTTGCCTTTGAAATTTTCTCCGTCAATGAGTAAAACTGTTTCCATTAGACCTATTTTAGCATATGTAGACAACGAAAACCCCAGCGGACCTTTCGGCTGGCTGGGGCGTGTATGCATATACTATAACCGAAGGCGGGTGAGGAGTCAATGAAAAAGTGGGGATAAGGGTTTTCTTTTCATTATTCTTCCGCACTCTCTCCCTACTCCATCCTCTTTCCAGCAGACCCGGGACCCTTTGCGATTTGCTAGGCCGACACCTTTTCTCGGCTTACACCAACTGCACTTCCTTATCAAACACATAGGCGATACGCTGGAGCGTGTCTAGTGAGAAGCTGTGCTCGCCGCTTTCAAGGCGCGCCACGACTGACTGCGGCATGTTGGCCCGTTTCGCTACCGCTTTTTGCGTCAGTTTTTTGGCAAGGCGAAGTTCCCGAATTTGGCGCACTAAATTGAGCCGCGTTATTTCTTCTTTATACGCTCGTTGATATGCTTTTGATTGGGCTCTCAACTTTCCGAATACTTCTTCGTGAGTGTGAAAGATGAGACCCTTCTTTTTTAATTCTTGCAGATGTTTTTTGAGGTTTTTCATGTGTTTGTGGTTAGTTTATAAATCCGCTCCGCGTACTCTATTTCTTTTCTCGGCGTCTTCATACTCTTTTTTCTGAAAGCACGGACAAAATAAATGACATGTTCGTGGATGAAAAATAAGATTCTATATTCTTTCACAATCAATTCTTTTACTGCGCCTCGGAGTGTCTTGATTCTCGGTGAGTGCAAATCCCCGCTTCGCATTACGTTTACATCTCCCTCTATCTTTGCGCGGTCTTTTGACGGCAATTCTCGCAGGAAGTCCATTACCGAATCAAGATGAATTGGGTGATATTGATTTTCCATTGAGCTATCTTACCGCTAACACCCTGCCGTACGCAAAATAGAGTATAGCAAAATCGCTATACCCTTGTCAATGAAAAAAGTGGGGATAACAGTAGACCCATTGTGATTTGCGACCGGGATAAAATGTTTTGTAAATCTAATCTCCATTATCCATAGTATACCATTGCTGGGGAATAATCATTATTTATCAAGAGAAAGCCACCGCCCTTAAGGGCGGTGGCTTTCATAATGCTTTGTGTCTATAAGCCGAATTCTGTACCGATTTTGCTCACCACAGGCGTCGCAAAATCGAGTATCCTGATGAGTCTGCGAGGAAGGATTGACCTTCGCTTCGCTCAGGACGCTCAATTTTGTATTCACCTGCGGTGAACAAAATTGGCGGTAGTTATTTATCTGGGCCGCCTGTTGCCAGACGGCTCTAGCGGCCCCCCCGCCTAAGTTTTGCTTTCGCAAAATTTTGGCGGGTACGGCCTTGCATCGAAGTAAGGGTTTAGCCGTTGCACCCCGCCTAAGTTTTGCTTTCGCAAAATTTTGGCGGGCTACGCTCCTTTCGGAGCGCCCAACAAAGTTTCCCTTATTGGCGTCTCTGTTCGCACCTCGTAGATTGCTCTAGGCGAGCGTTACCCGCTACCTGTCTCCCAGCCCCACTTTCACGGAACAATAAGTAATTATTTACGTAGGTCGTCTGGTCATCATTTGCGGCAACCTTAAAAATAACTTGCTCGGCAAAAGTGGGGCTGGGCGATGTTCGGACTTTCCTCCCGCCTAAGTTTTGCTTTCGCAAAATTTTGGCGGGCAACTACCCAACACAAAGGCGTGTTTACTATACCATATTTCAATATTAAATCAAATACTTTTTGATGCTCGCATTGCTTGATATTTTGGCAGGCGTTTACTATAATGCTTCTATTACCCGCGTAAATATCAATAATAAACTCTATGGAGAAAGTCAGTGTTGAACTCAATGAGCCCGAAAATGTTTCTACCGATGCGCCCATCGGATTTTTGGAAAATATCGCTTTTATAATTTTGTTGTCCTTGCCGTTTCTGCTACCTTTATTTTTTATTCCTTCAGTGGCGTTTCCTTTCCAGTTCAGCAAAATGTTTCTGCTTTCGCTCTTTGTGTTCGTGGCTTTCGCCTGCTGGATTCTGGCGCGACTCAAAGACGGCCGGTTCGTATTCCCGGCCACCACTATTACACTGGCAAGCTTGGCAATAATTATTGTTACCGCGCTCTCCGGGCTTTTTTCAGGCGCCGTTAAGTCAGCTTTTGTCGGTCAGGCTGTTGAGCTGGGAACCGTCGGCGCCGTGGCCATTTTGTTTCTTTTAATGTTTCTGGTGCCGATGGTCTTCCGTTCCAAGGACCGTATTTTTTACGCTTACCTCGTTTTTTTCAGCGCCTTTTTCCTGATTGCGGTGTTTCAGCTCCTGCGGCTGATTTTTGGCGCGGAACTGCTTTCGTTGGGGATTTTTACCGACCTGACATCAAACACGGTTGGCAAGTGGAACGATCTCGGCGTCTTCTTCGGTATCGGCACCGTGCTTTCTCTCATCACGCTAGAACTTATTTCTTTGAGCCGACTTTTCAAGGTTCTTGGCTATGTGGCACTCGCTATTTCCCTTTTCTTTCTTGCGCTCGTAAACTTCACTCCCGTCTGGTACGTCCTTGCCACTTTCAGCCTTATTTTTCTGGTCTACATTATTTCATTTGACAAGAGTGAAGCGCTAGAGGCTCTGTCTCTATCTGACGCTCCGCCAAGCGCCACGACCTCGTTCCGTAAAATTCCAGTGACCTCTCTCTCCGTGCTTCTGATTTCTCTCGTATTCATTCTTGGCGGCGCTCCGATTGGCGGCGCTATCGCCAGCAAACTTAATATTACTCAGATTGAAGCTCGCCCTTCGTGGGGAGCCACCTTTACCATTGCCAAGAGTGTACTGGCTCATGACCCCATCCTTGGGGCCGGTCCCAACAGATTTGTCGAAAAGTGGGTGCTCTACAAACCGGACGGCATCAACTCCACCATCTTTTGGAACACCGATTTTAGTTTCGGCATCGGTTTCATTCCTACCTTTCTTGTGACTACCGGTCTTTTGGGCGCGTTCGCCTGGCTAATCTTTTTAGGGCTCTTCCTGCTGATGGGTTTCAAAGCCATACTGTCTTCAATCGGGGATAAAGTTTCTCGCTACCTGGTGACCTCATCATTCCTGGCGTCGCTTTACTTGTGGATTATTAACGTCTTTTACATTCCAGGCTTGCCGCTTGTAGCGCTGTCATTTTTCTTTACGGGGCTTTTCATCGCCTCGCTCTATCAGAGCGGCATAGTGAAGCCCAAAATCATTTCCTTCATTGAAGACCCAAAGAAAGGTTTTGTGTCCGTCTTGTGCCTCATCCTGTTTCTTATCGGCACGATTGCGGCGGGCTATGCTTTCACGGAAAAATTTATAGCTTCAGTGTACTTCCAGCAAGGCATTGCGGCTTTTAACGCTCTTGGCAATGTTGATAAGGCCGAAGGCTATTTTTTAAAAGCCGCCGCGCTGGACAGCACTGCCGCTTACTACCGGTCGCTTGTCCAGGTTGATATGCTCCGAATGTCAGCTCTGCTATCCCAAAACGCCAAGAATGTTTCAGCGGACGCTCTTCGCACTCAATTTCAAGGGTTTTTAAGCGCCGCCTTAAATCACGCCCAACAGGCGGTTTCGATTGACCCGAATGATTATCAAAATTGGATTTCTTTAGGACAGGTCTATGAAGCGGTTGTGCCGCTTAAGCTTGCCAACGCCTATGAGAGCGCCCTAAACGCCTACAGACAAACCTTGGCGCTTAATCCCAAAAGTCCTTCTCTGCTCCTAACTCTCGCTCGGCTTGAAGCGACCAGGGGCGAGAATGCCAAAGCCAAAGAGTATATCGGTCAGGCCCTGCAGCAAAAGAACAATTACACTGAAGCCATTTTCCTGCTTTCCCAGATTCAGGTGGCGGAGGGTAATATCAAAGACGCCATTAATTCGGTGGAAGCGGCCTCGTATCTTGCCCCCAATGACAGCGGCGTATTTTTCCAGTTGGGACTGTTGCGTTACAGCAACAAGGATTATCAAGGAGCGGTCAGTGCTCTTCAACAAGCTATCGCGCTTAATCCCGCCTATGCCAACGCCAAGTATTTTTTGGGTTTGAGTTTAGAGCGTCTCGGACGAATTGCCGATGCCATTGCCCAGTTTAATGAGCTGAAGACCACCAATCCGGATAATAAAGAGATTGACCTCATTCTTAAGAATTTGAAGGCCGGTCTGCCTCCATTTTCCAATGCTACGCCGCCGATAGACAATAGGCCCGAAAAGCGCTCCAAGCCGCCGGTGATTGAAAAGGCATCGACAAAAAAGAAAACCTCAATGGTACCCGCGGTGACGCCCGACAATCCTAACTCCGTAGACACAGCCTTATAGTCGCTTATGGTTAAGAGAGTGCTTCATATGTTTAGTCGGGAGATAAGCGGACTCCACGAGGCCGCTTATCTTTTGGGCGCTTGCGCTCTCGCTTCTCAACTACTGGCTTTGCTTAGGGACCGGCTCTTTGCTTACACCTTCGGCGCCAGCCGCACCCTCGATATTTATTACGCCGCGTTCCGAATACCGGACCTGATTTTTGTTTCCATCGCCTCGCTCGTTTCCATTTCCATTCTGATACCATTTTTCATGGAAAAATTCAAAGAGGGCGATGAAGTGGGCAAGCGATTTGTTGACGCCACATTTTCGTTTTTTTTCGTCGCCATTATTGGCGTCAGTATCATGGCCTTTCTGCTCATTCCGTTTCTTGTCCCCTATGTATTTCCGGGTTTTGATAGCGAGCTTTTAAAAAACCACCTTATTATATTGAGCAGGATAATGCTTTTGTCTCCGATTTTTCTGGGCATTTCAAATTTTCTGGCAAGCATTACCCAAATGTATAATCGCTTTTTCATTTACGCTATAAGCCCCCTTCTTTACAATATCGGCATTATTATTGGAGTTATCTTTTTTTATCCGGTACTTGGCATTGTGGGTCTGGCGTGGGGGGTAGTCTTGGGGGCATGCCTCCACTTTCTTGTTCAAGTGCCGTTTATTGTGGAGAAGAAACTTTTTCCTCGACTGCGATTTCCTCTTGAATGGAAATTAGTAAAAAATCTCGCGCTTCTTTCACTGCCTCGGACTCTCGCCCTTTCGGCAAACCAAATCGCCATTTTTTTTCTTATAGGCTACGCGTCCCTCTTGAGCGCCGGCTCAATCGCCGTATTTAATTTTTCCTGGAATCTCCAATCCGTGCCGCTTTCAATTGTTGGCGCGAGTTATGCCTCGGCCGCCTTTCCGGCGCTATCTCGTTTTATATCGCGGGGCTTGCACGAGACATTTTTGGAGCAAATGGTCATTGCCGCCCGCCACATCCTGTTTTGGTCGATTCCCATGATGGCCTTGTTTGTGGTGTTACGGGCGCAGATTGTGCGGACGATTCTCGGCGCGGGGCATTTCAGCTGGTCGGATACGCGGCTAACCGCCGCCTGTCTTGCCATTTTTATCATCTCGGTGGTGCCTCAAAGCCTGCTTTTGCTTTTTGTCCGCGGCTACTACGCGCTTGGCAAGACCACCAAGCCTTTAGTTATAAACGTTTTGTCGTCAATTTTTTTAGTTATTTTGGGCTATGTTTTAATAAGCCTCTTTCAAACTCACCTAGTATTTCACTACTTTATCGAGAGGCTTTTCAAGGTGGACAATATTGCCGGTAGTCACGTGCTTGTGCTGCCGCTGGCGTATTCCATCGGCACGTCTTTAAACGCTCTCCTTCATTGGATTTTTTTTCAGCAGGAATTTCCGGCTTTCAGCCGGCCGGTGCTCAAGACTTTCTTCGCCAGCTTTTCGGCCGCTGTGATTATGGGTTATGTCTCTTACCTTTTTCTCAATGTCTTTGACAATGTCTTTAACATCAACACGCTTGTCGGCATTTTCCTCCAAGGTTTTTGCTCGGGCATTTTAGGCATCGCCGCCGGCGTTTTGATTTTAGTGCTGATGAAGAATGAAGAAATCATGGACGTTTGGCGGACGCTTCATCACAAGATTTGGAAAGTTAAAGTTATCGGCGCGGACCAGACGGAGACGACGTTATAAACTCGACACCAATATACGAATGGGCGCGAATGACACGAATGCTATTGTGTGCTAGAGTAGCGCAAGCAACGAAAGGATATTTGTGACTAAAAGAAAGAAGTTTTTGAAAAGATTAAATGAAATGTTTCCCGATCAAACTTCTCCGTCTAGCACTGGCGGTTTGATTCGTGAAAAGAGTTCCTGTTGCGGCGCTTCTGTTTACGAGACAAGCGGGGGTTTACGGACGAAGAGATGTTCCAAGTGTGATAAGCCAGTACACGAGAGATTTTTCAAATAGTCATTCGTGCCGCTAACGCCGCTCGCGAGAGCGGCTTTTTTATATACCCCATTTCTGTTAGTATGTCCTTCATGGACCTAAAGCACATCAGAAATTTCTCAATAATCGCGCACATTGACCACGGAAAGTCCACGCTTGCCGATCGCCTGCTTGAGCTTACGGGAACGATTGAGAAGCGCAAAATGCAGGACCAGGTGCTTGATTCCATGGAGCTTGAACGCGAGCGGGGAATTACCATCAAGATGACGCCCGTGAGGATGGTGTACCATCCGCCGCGGACAAACGCAGACTTAACGCAGATCTACGCAGAAGCAGAAAGAGGGGAAACGACTCTGTTATATAAAGATTTAACATACAAAATTCGGGGCGCGTTATTTGAAGTGCGTAAAAAAATAGGTTTAGGTCATAAAGAAATCGTATATCATAATGCTCTTGAAATTGAATTTGCAAAAATGGGAATTCACTTCCAAAGCAAAAAGAACATTTCTATTTTGTATGAAGGAGAAAATATAGGCGTGTATCAACCAGATTTTGTCATTGAAGATAAAATTTTAATAGAATTGAAAGCTTTGCCGGAAATTGGTAGGTCACAGATTGAGCAAACATGGTCTTACCTTAAAGGGTGTTCTTATAGACTCGCTCTTTTGGTTAATTACGGATCAAAAGATATAGATATAAAGCGTATTGTCTATGATACGGCTCGGGAGTCGGGAGGTCAGCGTCAGTCTGCGTCCAGTCCGCGTGAGTCTGCGGGAGTATCTAATCAGGTTGAGTATGTGCTCAACCTGATTGATACTCCAGGCCATATAGATTTCTCCTATGAGGTTTCCCGGGCGCTCAAGGCCGTGGAGGGAGCCTTGCTTCTGGTGGACGCGACGCAAGGGGTTCAGGCGCAGACGCTTTCGGTTTTGACCATGGCTAGGGACGCTGGCCTCTCAATTATACCAGCGGTAAACAAAGTGGATTCGCCGCTTGCCCGCACGGCTGAAATCAAAAAGGAAGTGGCCAAACTGCTTCAATGCCCCGAGTCCGACGTTCTTGAGGTTTCCGGCCGTACGGGACAAGGGGTACCCGCGCTACTCGAAGAGATTATCCGGCGCGTGCCGCCGCCTAGCGAGGAAATTCCAGAGAGCGATAGCTTCCGCGCTCTGGTGTTTGACTTTCAATATTCAAATCACACCGGCGTTATCGTTTATCTCCGTGTTTTTGACGGCTCAATAGGAAAAGGAGAAAAACTTTTGTTTAAAATTGCCAATCGTGAATTTACCCCGATTGAAGTCGGCGTGTTTTTACCCGCTCCAATCAAGACGGAGAGCCTAAGGGCGGGCGAGATAGGTTATATTGTCACGGGCATCAAAGAGCCGGGCATTGCTTCCGTGGGCGACACCATTACACTCGCCAGAAAGCCCTTGCCGGCGCTTGCAGGTTACGATAGTCCTCGGCCGGTGGTGTGGGCGTCTGTTTATCCCGAAAGTGCGGATGATTTCAATCTTTTGCGTCAAGCCCTTGTCCGCCTGCGTCTTTCCGATTCTTCTTTTACCCACGAAGAAGAGTCTTCAGGACTTCTTGGGCGCGGTTTTCGGTGTGGTTTTCTCGGCATGCTTCACTTGGAAATTATTACCGAGCGCCTGCGCCGCGAATTCCAATTGAAACTGGTCGTAACCACTCCGAGCATTACCTATGAAGTTGTTGACAAGCGAGGCTCGCGCAAAATCGTTTATTCGCCGACGCTTTTTCCGGAATACGGCGAGATAGAAAAAGTCTTTGAGCCGTGGGTTTCAGTGAAAATCATCACTCCCTCGGACTATCTCGGCCCGATTATGCAAATTCTCTTCAAGCACGAAGCGGTAGTGGGGGAGTCGGAGACCTTTGGGGACAACAGAACTTCAGTTTCGTTTGAAATGCCTTTGCGCGAGCTGATGCGCAATTTTTTTGACGAACTGAAGAGCGCTTCATCAGGCTTCGCTTCGCTTTCTTATAAAATCGGCGACTTGCGCGAGGCGGACGTGGTCAAGCTTGACCTTCTGGTGGCCGATGAAATCGTGCCGGCGTTTTCTCGGGTTGTTTCCAGAAAGCGCGCGGAAGAAGAAGCTGAAGCGGCGGTGGAGAAACTTTACAAAATTTTGCCGCGCCAGATGTTTGTCACCAAGATTCAAGGCAAAGCTCTCGGCCGGATTATGTCGTCTCGCACTCTTTCAGCCATGAAGAAAGACGTTACTCAACATATGTACGGCGGCGACATTACCCGAAAAATGAAACTTCGGGAAAAACAGAAGAAAGGCAAGAAGAAAATGAAAGAGCTCGGCCGCGGCCGCGCGAACATCCCGCAGGATGTTTTTCTCAAAATGATGCGGAATGAGTGACCGATGCCAATATACTAATGAATACTAATTATACGAATACCAGCGGCTTCAATAATTAGTATCATTAGTATTATTCGTAGATTCGGATTATTCTTTTAGGAATAGAGCCCCGGCAAATAAAGCAAAATCATGCTCAAAATGATAAGTATGCAGACGACAAACCAAATGACGTTGATTTTCTTCTGATGTTTTTTGTTGAACAACATTTTAATAGTCAGTAGTTTGTAGTGAATAGTTTGTAGAGGAATACAAAAAGCTGAATCACTCAATTTTAGTATTTCTGGGAGTTTTTTGCAATACTACTACCATAATATCCACCAAATACTATATACTTATACTATGCGCGAATTTGAGCAAAAAAGAAAAGCCAGAAAAATTTTGTCATCACCCCTGATGCTCTTTCCTTTGGCCATTATTTTTTTCTTCGTTGCCCGCGGCACTTGGAACATTTACCTTAAGGAAAGTGTGTCGGTCGCAGAGTCGCGCTTGTCAAAAGAGCGTCTCGCAAGGCTTCAAGACAGGCAAGACAAACTCTCGGTGGCCACGCAAAAGCTTGGGACGGAGAGCGGCATTGAGAGCGAAATTCGGGACCGTTTTCAAATGGCCAGACCCGGCGAGCGGGAAATTGTGATTGTTGAAAGTCCTACAGAGCAAAACCAAACAGCCGCCGTCTCTCGGAGTTTTTTGCAAAAAATTATTGATTTCTTTACAATCAGGTAGTTTTGCGGGTATGGTTTAGTGGCAGAAAGTGTTGAATTGCGAATACGTGGAGCAATTCAAAGACGGAGCGAGCGAAGGCGAGTGAGTCGGGGTCGCGGAATTTTTCAGCAGAAAAATATCTGTGACCTTCCCAAGCCATCAGTTTAAGGTAATATTTTGCGGGTATAGTATAGTGGTAATATGCGTGCTTCCCAAGCATGAGACGGGGTTTCGATTACCCCTACCCGCACTCGGTCAGAATTTGTTGCCGTAGTTCAACAGACCCCAGTACTAGAGAAATCAGAATTTCTCAGTACGGGGCGAGAAGTGCCAAAGATTAGGTTTGTTGTCAATCGATAGTTGTGAAATATATTTTAATTGCCCCCGTAGTTCAACGGATAGAACGAACCGTTCCTAATGGTTTGATGTCAGTTCAATTCTGGCCGGGGGCACAGAGATTAGTTGATAATTTTTTAAGTTCAGAATTTTAGATGTTTATATTTTACACATATGCGTATTAAATAAACATTTAACTCATCAAGGCAAGGCCCTCTATATTGTCATTGAATTTTAGGCTGTCTATTGCTATACTCTTTTGTATGGGACCGGAGGATAAAGCTTTATTGGAACGCGCGGTGTCTTTGAGCGAGGAGAACAACAAGATTCTGCGTGGCATGCGCCGAGCCGGCCGCTGGGGCTTAGCTTGGAAGATTTTTTACTGGGTCGTCATTCTCGCCATTTCTTACGGCGCCTATGTTTATCTTCAGCCGTATCTTAACCAACTTATGAAAACCTACAATCAGGTGACAGGGACGGTAAACAAGTTCTCGCTCCCGAAAAGTTTTTGAGCGGTTTTTCAAGATAAACTTTCTACTTGCAACTTTTCACTTTTAACTTTACACTACTCTCATGCCGAGGTAGCTCAGTTGGTAGAGCATGTGCCTGAAGAGCATGGGGTCGGCGGTTCGAGTCCGCCCCTCGGCACAAAATGAAAACACACTGGATAAATCCAGCATGTTTTCATTTCTGTAGCGCCGAGGGAGGAAGCCAATGATTTGGCTTCCGTGCGGACTCGAACGCCGGAACGATGCCGAGCCAGCGGGCGAGGCCGTGAGGCGGTGCCCAGACCGAGCCTGCTGGCGAGCAGGCGAGAGTCGCGGGCGAGTCCGCCCCTCGGCACCGAACGAAGTGAGGAGACGGAGGGAGAAAGCAAACTGCTTTGCTTGCACACGAACTTGCGAAAGAGCTTTGTTTTTGTTGGTCGGTTTTGCTTGACGAATTATTAGTATTATGCTAGTATATTTGCAGTTGAGAATGGGCTGGTTCTTGAAAGAAAACCTTGGTGTCCCGAAACAATACACCTAATAATTGCTATGGACCGAAAAGTTACAATTCAGACCGATGTGGGAAAGCTTACGTGGGAAGTGAACAACTTACCCACCCTCATGACCGTTTCCTCTGATGCAGACCTTAACGAAATGGTCACCTCGGCATTTGCCGAAATGAAAGAGGTCGCACGGAGTTTGGCGGTACCACTGATCAACAAAGCATTTGAATGCGAAAAGAGGATCAAAGATACTCTAGCACTCAAAAATCAAAACGCGATCGCGATTGAAACTGCGCGACGTAAAGGTTTTCAGAACTTGATTCGAAAGTAATTACTTCCCGGCGACCAGCAATGGCCGCCGGTTTCTTTTTATATTCGCTTCGCTCATGCTAGAATTATTTACACCAATTAGCAAAAATTTCTAGCATTATTTTTTAAAACAACTTCGCTTGCGCCGATTTTTCGGGTTTTTTGACGGAGGAGGGAGAGGCCGCCCCGACGGCCGTCGGGGCGGCCAGTTTTCCTGCCACCACATCCGGCAATTTTTTGAAATCAGTTTTCAATTCTTCCATCACAGCGGTTGCCCTCAAGGCGGCGGCGGGGTGATAAAGCGGGAAAATGATTCTGCCTTCGGCCTGGAAAACTTTTCCGTGGTCGCGGCTGATTTTGGCGAATGGCAGAAAATAATTCATGGAAAATCGCCCCAAAGTGGCAATGACTTTTGGATTGATAATTTCAATTTGCCTCGCCAAGTAGGGTTTGTAGGCTTCGATTTCCTCGGGGAGCGGGTCGCGGTTATCCGGCGGCCGGCGTTTAACAATGTTGGTAATGTAGACGTCCGGGCGTTTCCAGCCGATTTCTACAATCAGTTTATCCAAAAGCTGTCCCGCCCGGCCGACGAACGGCCGTTTTTGCAGGTCTTCGTTAAAACCCGGCGCCTCTCCTATAAACATAAGGGCGCAATTAATATCGCCCTCGCCAAACACTAAATTAGCACTGCCTTTAAGCGGCAGGTCGGCCAATTCAAGTTCTTTTTTCAGTTCGTTTAACTTTTCTTCCTTTTGCATTTCTATAATTGTAACTCTTGTCCCGTACAAAGCAAAATTCCCGCCGCGCGTTTCGCGCGGCGGGAATTCTTGAATCATGAATCTTTAATTGTTTTTCAGTTTGACCTTACTTTTAGCTTAGTCTGCCGGCTCTTGTCCAACTTCGGCAGTTTGATGATGAGCAGTCCGTGTTTTTCGCTCGCTTCCGCGCCTTCCACTTCAATTTCCTGCGGCAAAAGAATGGTGCGCGAGAAAGAGCCCCAGTAAAGTTCTTTGGTGAAATAATCTCCTTCATTTACTTCGCGCGATTCTTCGCGACTGCCTTTGAGAGTTACCATGTCGCGGGTGATTGAAATATCGAGGTCTTCGGGCTTTACGCCGGCCACCATGGTTTTGATGATGATGTCATCTGGAGTTTGGTAGACGTCAACGGTCAGCTGGCCGTCCTCATTATCTTCTTCAATCCAGTTTTCTTTCTCTGCTTTTTTGCCTTTGGCGCGCTGAAGAATCTCCTTACTCTCCGTTTCCTCGTTCTCATCAATATGGACCGAACCCGTCAGTCTTTCAAAAAAAGATTTTTTTTCTTTTGGCATGATTGATTTTGTTAGGAAATAAGGAGCGAAGCGACTATAATTACTTACACCGAGCACATAAACTACAGATATTTTGTATTACTTCAATAATAATTTTATACCGCCATTTTACTATAAAATTTATTGTTATCTCGATAGTTTATGTGCTCGGTAAGAGAATTATAGTTGTCTCCAATCCTTAATTCTCTTTACTTTCTCAAACCCCGCTATAAGCAAAAGGATGGCCACCCACACGAAACAAAAAACTATAAGAATGTTCGTACCCTCACTCTTCATTATATACATGTTAAATATGGTGTGCAATAGGATAGCCAACGCGAGGCCGAATAGAAAATAAACCTTTTTGCCGAGCCAGCCTTTGGAGAAAGACAATCCCAAGAAAAGGCCGATAATGCCTGATGATAAGACGTGGAGAAGGGTGGCGCCGATAAAACGGAGGTTGCCGGTGATGAAACTGGCTACAAAGCCCGTCTTGGCAATTGATGAGATGAGAAAGAAAGTGTTTTCCATGGCGGCAAAGCCCAGAGCCGCAGTGAGCATGTACACGACGGCGTCTATGGGCTCGTCGTATTCCTTGGTGTCAAAGGCGGCAAAGTAGGCGGCGAACCATTTAAAAATTTCCTCCGCGCAGGCCCACAAAAAAACCATCAGTACCGGATACAGAGCGTAGCGCTTTTCCGCGATTCGCTCCAGCGGCAAGACGAGCGGCACCGCAATCATGCCGGCGATGAAGGTTTTTATAATCATGCCCCGCGGCTCAGGGTGCAGGCGGTCTTCCTGAAGCCAGAACCAAAGCCAAAGCAGGGCCGGCAGGATGCCGCCGGAGAGAGCGAAAAAAATTGTTTCCGGTTTTAGATTTGCGAAGATGGCCATGGTTCAATCATAAGTAAGCCTTTCTTTTTAAATGACGGCACGGCTTGCCAGATTTCTTCGGTGACGAATGGCATAAATGGATGTAAAAGTTTTAGCAGATTTTCAAAAGTTTCGCAGAGCCAGAACCTCACGCGCCTCTTTGCTTGCTCATCTGAACCTCGCAATATAACCTTACTCTCCTCAAGAATTTCGTCTGCAAACGTATGCCAAATGAAGTGATAGAGCTTTTCGGCGGCCAGGTACATATGGTTTTCTTCAAGTTCTTGAGTTATTTCCTTACTTAACCCCCAGATACCCCATGTATTAAAACCGGAAATGTCTTTCGTCCATATATCATCACCCTTCAAATATTCTGGGCGTAAATCTAGGCGATTCTCAATTACAAATCTCGCAATATTCCAGAGTTTGTTCCCGAAATGCTTGTACCCGCGAATTTTGTCTTCGGAAATGTTTGTGTCGGTGCCCGGTGTGTTGCCAACGATTAAGGCCATTCGTCCGGCATCCGTGCCGAATTTTTTCGCCACGTCTATCGGGTCAATGCCGTTGCCCAAGGACTTAGACATTTTCCGTCCCTGTGCATCCCGCACCGTGCCGTGCAGATACACGGTCTTGAAGGGGACCTCGCCGAGCGCGTAGCCGGACATTAAAATCATGCGCGCTACCCAGAAGAACAGAATTTCGTAACCGGTTTCAAGCACGTCGGTCGGGTGATAATTCGCCAAATCGTTTTCTGGTCCGGGCTTGCCCCGCGTAGTGCTTTGCGCGGAGTGGGGCCAGCCGAGCGTGGAGAAAGTCCACAATCCCGATGAAAACCAAGTATCCAATGTGTCGGGGTCTTGTTCCCAACCGTCTCCCTTTGGAGTTTCAATACCAACATACATCTCCGTTTCCAGTTTGGAGTTTGGAATTTGTGTTTTGGGGTTTCCCTGTTTGGTACCGGCTCCGCGCCGATACCAAACAGGGACTCGGTGGCCATACCAAATCTGCCGCGAAATGCACCAGTCGCGCAAATTTTCAATCCAGTGAAAGTAGGTTTTTTCAAAATGCTCCGGAATGATTTTTATTTCTCCACTCGCAACCGCTTCACGCATAATCTCTTTCAGTGATGTCTCTGCACCTGACTTTATTCCTTTTAACTTTGAACTTTTCACTTTGAACTTCTTGTTCACATCCACAAACCACTGCAGTTTGATTTGCGGTTCAATGATGCCGCCCGTTCTCTCCGCCGTCGCGAGATTGTGCGTGTATGGTTCTTCTTTCACAAGCAGACCTTTTGAGCGCAGTTTTTCCACAACTTTCTGCCGAGCTTCGGTGATTTTCATGCCGGCAAATTCACCGGCAATGGTAAGCAGTTTGCCGTGCTCATCAATGATTTGCTCTTTTTCCAGCTTGTGCCGCTCGGCTATATCAAAGTCAGCGGTGTCGTGCCATGGGGTAATTGTCATCACGCCGCTTCCAAACGTCATATCAACCGCGCTGTCTTTAATGACCGTAGCGGTTATGGGTCCGTTTATCCACTCCAGTTCCAATTTCTGCCCATTTTTGTATTTGGCGTATCTTTTATCGTCGGGATGCATCACGACATATTTGTCGCCGAATTTTGTTTCCGGACGCGAGGTGCCGATTGTAAACGGGCCGTATTTGAAATAGTAAAATGTTGTCTTTTCCTCCTGATACACAATTTCATCGTCAGAAATCGTGGTCTGGCCTTTCGGGTCCCAGTTGACAGAGCGGTGTCCGCGGTAGATGAGGCCGTCGTCATACATTTTTTTAAACATGGTGCGGACGGCCTGACTTCTCGGTTCATCTAGGGTAAATGCTTCCCGCGACCAGTCGCAAGAGGCGCCCATGATTCTCATCTGTACCGTCATGGTGTGGCGATTTTCTTCAACGAACGCGTCAATTCGTTTAAGCAATTCTTCACGGCCGAGCTGGTGGCGCGATTTCTTTTCAGTTTTATAAATATCTTTTTCCACTCTAGCCTGCGTGGCGATGGCGGCGTGGTCGGTGCCGGGGAGCCAAAGGGTTTTGAAGCCGCGCATCCGTTTGTAGCGAATCATAATATCCTCAAGCGTGAGCATGAGGGCGTGCCCCATATGAAGGATGCCGGTGGCGTTTGGCGGGGGCATGATTATGCAGAAGTTTTTAGTTTTTAGTTTTGAGTTTTTAGAGACGGGCAAGTTATCGGGATTGAAATAGCCGCTCTCTTCCCAGAGTTTGTAAATTCGCGGTTCGGTTTCCTGCGGGTCGTAGGGTTTTAGGAATTTCTTATCAAGCATGCAATCTATAATATCAAAATTACCTGTTTTATCAAAATTTTAACTTGGGAGTTGAACTTCCAAGTGGTGGAATTACATTTTGGTATATGGAAAACTTAAGTTGCCGTTTGCTTTGAGCTCAAGAAGGCCTGATGTTTCGGTAACAGCATTATTTCTGTTGAAATATCCGGCCAGAACAATCATCAGAGCATTGTCGGTGGTGTGGTCAATAGCAGGCAGTTTTAGGGCAATGCCGCTTTCATTCGCCAGTTTTTCAAATGCTCTGCGGATGTTTTTGTTGGCCACCACGCCGCCGCCGAGGATTAAAGTTTCCACTCCATAGAGCTTGATAGCTTTTTTGACTTTTTCAACAACAACCTCCGTTGCGGCATCTTCAAACTCGCGCGCGATTTCTGCTTTGGTTTTTTCGTCAATGGGCGCTGGCAATTTTTTAACCAAATACAAAACGGCGGTTTTGAGTCCGGAAAATGAAAAATCCAAATTGTTGGAATGGAGCATTGGACGCGGCAACGCCAACTTGGAGGCTTCGCCTCCAAGTTGGCGTTGTTTTTCCGCAAGCGCGGAGATTGCCGGTCCGCCCGGATAGGGCAGGCCTAAAATTCTTGCCACCTTGTCAAACGCTTCGCCCAAAGCGTCATCACGGGTTCGGCCCACTATTTCATAGTTGAGCCACTCTTTTATCAGTACCAATTCCGTGTGGCCGCCGCTTATTAGTAGGGCCAGTGCCGGGAACTCGGGAATTGATAATTGATAATTGATAATTGATAATTCCTCGTTTCTCTTCAGAAGAGAAACGAGGATGTGTCCTTCCATGTGATTGGTCGCCACAACGGGAATATGCCACGCGAGGCTCAAGGCTTTGGCAAAATTGATGCCGGTCCAGAGGCAAGGTTCAAGCCCGGGGCCGGCGGTTACCGCGATGAGGTCAATCCCATTATAAGCAGAGTCACGCTGCGAACACTCACGGTTTCTAACGGGGCGAGTCGGTGGTTTTCCCATTGTCGGAATGAATTCTAAAAACCGTTTTAGCAACTCCGGTTCCCGCTCCAAAATCATTCTCACATTCTTAAGAATGTGAGAATGATTTTGGAGTCCGCTTTTCAATTCGTGATTCGTGATTCTTGATTCTAAAAAATTTGATTCCGCTATTATTTTTCTGAAGAGTGGAACCAGATTTTTTGCGTGCTCCCTTTTGGCAACCATTGGGAAAACGCCGCCGTATTGTTTGTGGAGGGCGATTTGCGACAAAATCTCGTTGGCAATAATTTTGACTTCGGTTGAGCCACTTGTATCATCATTAATCTCAATGATGCTCAAAGCGGTTTCGTCACACGACGTTTCTATACCTAAAATAATCATGCAAGCATACTAGCAGATTGCACGGAGGAGTAAAACTGTTGGTGTGACGCATTAGGTTGGTTTTCAGAACTGGCGAATCAGAGAGAATACATCACAGTTGCCATTCAAGAGCTAAGTGAAAATAAAAATGTTGAAAAATATAGATATTTTTACGTGTGACCCTACCGGGAATCGCACCCGGATTTTAAGCTTGAAAAGCTCACGTCCTAACTGTTAGACGATAGGGCCATTATATACTTTGTCAAATCCACAAGGGTGCGATTCGGGAATCGGTCACAAGTTACTAAGCTTTTTGTTCGCGCTTCGCGCTCCAAAAATCTAAGTACTCGCGACCCCGTCTCGCTCTCGCCATGCGAGATGCTCCGACTCTGACTGGCGCACAGAAGCCAAGCAGTTGGCTTCTTATTCCGTTTCGTTCCATACGCCAGTCAGCCCCGATTCCGAGCTTGAAAAGCTCACGTCCTAACTGTTAGACGATAGGGCCGCTAAGAAATTTAAAAGTTAAAAATAAAAACTCAAAATTTCTTAAAGACAAAGATAGCATAACATTTTTTGTAAAAATGGCAAAAGAGTGATATATTCTAGCGGTTGCGGGCTAGGGATATTTGGAGGCGTGGGTGAGTCCGGTTGAAATCACCAGTTTCGAAAACTGGCATACCCGAAAGGGTATCGGAGGTTCAAATCCTCCCGCCTCCGCAGCGAAAAATCGCTAGCGATTTTAAGCAAGGAGGTGAGCGAAGCAACTGCTTGCTTCGCGCGGAGGATTTGAATACCCTGAATATATTCCGTCGGCGGAATATGAGGGGTGTACCGAAACTGTAAGTTTCAAAACTCCTCCCGCCTCCGCCACAAATTAAATAATAGGGCGGTTAGCTCAGTTGGTAGAGCACATCGTTGACGTCGATGGGGTCACAAGTTCGAGTCTTGTACCGCCCACCAAACTTACCCATGATAGAAGTTGAGAAAAACTTTGATTTGCGGCCGGGCGACAAAGAACGCTTGATTGAAAACGCGGAGTTTGTCGGCCGCAAGTCCTTTACCGATGTATATTTCGACACACCAGACTTTTCTCTGACGAGCCGGGACTACTGGCTTCGAACTCGCGACGGGAAGTTTGAGCTTAAAGTTCCACTAAATAAAGAGGGGATTGGTAATCGCAAAACGGACCAATATCGGGAACTTGACACTGACGAGGAGATTGCCCGGAAGCTCAATCTCAATGTGAAAGCGGTTTTGCTCGCTCAACTTACCGATAAGGGCTATAGGCCGTTTGCCACTATCAATACGACGAGGGAAACTTATCACAAGGGTGATTTTCACTTGGATTTTGACGAGATGGATTTTGGTTTCAGCACTTTCGAAGCGGAGCTCATGGTCAAAGATATATCAGAGGTCTTGGCTACCGAATCTAAAATTCTAGAATTTGCCGAAGTTCACGGCATTTCCGGCACCGAAGCTCATGGCAAGGTGATAGAATATATTATACGCAAGGATCCGGAACACTATAAAGTTTTGTTAGCCAAGGGTGTAGTGAAGTAAGTCGCAATAAAAAACCGTTCCAATTCGCCGCGGCGAATCGGAACGGCTTGTGACACTAAACTCACTCTATCCCGACGAGTGTTTAGCATCGCTACTCAAAAGATCTCATCTCCAACCTTAATCTTGAAGTGATCAGCAGCTCGACCCTTTCGAATCACTATTTCCAGGAAGCGATAAGTAGGTCCGGCACCAAGGCCGGAACTTCCGGTTATAATCGCAGGAACGCCAAGTGGCGCATCTGTGAGGCGCCGGTAATATCGGAGCGTGCCAAACCGGGTGGCAATCTCGTCTCCATTTCTCGGCTCCGGACTGCAAGATCCGGTTGTCACTGTAGATTTACAGTTGCCGTGCTTATCTACATGCCAAATTACTGATCCAGGATTGGGGCAGGCAAGTTTCTCTTTTTTGTGCGGTACGCTGTAGCCGCCGCACAAACGAGCCGCTACGAGAGGCTGGAATTCGTAGCTTCGAAACTGCGAACCGGCAATATGCTCTATCCACTTAGGTTCCAAGTCGCCAGTTTCGACAATTGATTGAAGCACTTCTCTCGGCTCAAGAACGTTGACATATTCTATGTCCAAGAAACTCTTTGCCAATGACAGGGTTCTGCCGCGCGACGTCGGGAGCACAAGGACGTTTTCATGAACGAAATAGCAAAATGGCGAGCCGTTGGAGTCCCCATAAACTTCAGGTTCTCGGATAGCAACATTTGGCAAAATAACTCCCGGTGCTGCGCCACCTCCCTTAGCATCAAGAGCGTCAATGAGGTTTCCTGCTACCTCGAGGTCGCTGTCGACCTCGCAAAAGTCAATCGGTGTTCGTTCAAAGAGTGTCTGCAGCCGAGTGATGATTCTCATTTGTTCATTTGGATCGCCGCAATCGTTGATCACGGTTATGGAGAAGCCAGGGGTGTGCGGCAACTTCTTTAGCCGCGCCTCTAAATGGCCGTTTGCGTCTGTGTTTACCTTCATAGGTGTGAGTAGTTTCCCGTAGTTTGTTGTCAAGGTTCAATTATTTTTTACTTTTCGTACAACGAAAAAACCAGCTCGTCGGCTGGTTTTTGGTTTGTTAAGTTGAGAATAGTGAACAACGCAAAAATCAGCCTTTGAGCATGGTTTTCATCATCATGGCCATAATGGCGGCTGATTTATTGCAGTTTTGCTTCATATATTTATACTAGCAGGTCTTCATTTGACGTGCAAGTACATATAAATATCCTCCAAAGCTTTGACCGCGTCGCCGGCGGCGATGTTGTTTTGATGATATAGTCCATCGGTACAATCCCCAGCAGCCCAGACGCCAGCGACGGAAGTTCGCTGATTTTTTGGGTCAACGATAACTTGGCCGAACTGGTCGCGTTCTACAAGTTTCGCCACCAAATCTGTTGATGGTACCGAGCCGATTTCCACGAAAATCCCCTGCGCTGGCAGTTCCACTTTATTGCCCGTTTCCTTTTCCTTGTACACAATAGCTTCAACAAATTGCTCGCCTTTCACTTCAAGAATTTCCGCGTTGAGAACGGCATGCATTTTGGGGTTGGATAAAACTTTTTTGATGGTAATCGGGTCAGCTTTAAATTCTTCGCGGCGGTGCAGAAGTACGACGCTTTTGGCGTAGGCTAGGAGTTGAGCGGCAGTTTCAAAACCGGCATTCCCTCCACCCACGACCACAACATCCATGTCAGCAAAAAGCGGTCCATCGCACGAAGCGCAATACACGACCCCTTTGTGTTCAAACTTATCGGCGCCGGGCACTTCTAGTCTGCGTCTGCGGCTTCCGGTAGCTATGAGAACCGTTTTAGTTTCATAAGATTCAGCGCCAATGTTTACCTTGAAGCCGTGCGGCAATTTTTCAATGCTGTCCGCCAAAACACCCTCAAGGATAGTTACCACGTCGCCTGCGTAGGCTTTCAAATGCTCTTTAAGGTTTTCCGCAAGTTTTGTGCCGCTTACCGATGGCGTGCCAATCCAATTTTGAATGTCGGTTGAAACGGCGCTTTGGCCGCCCCACTCCTTCGTGATAAAAAGGGTGTGGAGGCGCTTGCGCGAAGCATAGACGCCGGCGGCGACAGCCGCCGGCCCGCCGCCGATTATGACTAAGTCGTAAATCATAGTTGATAGTTTATAGTTTTTAGTTAATAGAAGCAAATATTTTCTGTATCTTACAGAAAAAAGAAACCATTTCAGGCTCCTTTTTCTCTCGTCTATAAACTACAAACTACAAACTAGAAACTACTTTTTTGCGCGGCGCAAAAAAGCCGGCACCGCCCCCCAATCATCATCGGCTTCTTCCACCACTTTTTTTTCTTCAACTTTCGGCGTTTCTTTGGAAACGCTGTGAATTTTGGCCTTCTTATCATCGGCTAGGTCTGAGTGAAAGAGACTGCGCTTGACAACATTTTCGGGAAAGCCCGACGCGATGACGGTAATCTTGACCTCGCCCTTCTTGAGCTTTTCGTCTCGGACGGTGCCAAAAATCACCTTGGCGTTTGAATCTATTGATTCCGTAATGACCTTGGCCGCGTCCTGGATTTCAAACATGGTGAGGTCGTCGCCGCCGGCAATGGAGAAGAGCACGCCTTTGGCGCCGTGGATTGAAAGTTCCAACAGCGGTGAGTTGATGGCATTTTTAGCCGCTTCCTCGGCTCGCTTTTCGCCGGAGGCAGTGCCGATGCCCATCAGGGCGCTGCCGGCGTTTTCCATGATGGAGCGGATGTCGGCGAAGTCAATGTTGATGATGCCCGGCGTGGTGATGAGGTCGGAGATGCCTTCAACCGCTTGCTTCAAAATCTCGTCGCACATGGCAAAGGCGGCGCGCGCCGTGGTTTCTTTGCTGACTGTGCTAAGCAAACGGTCATTTGGGATGACAATGATGGCGTCAACGGATTTTCGCAATTCTTCAAGGCCCTGTTCCGCCAAACGCATCCTCTGCGCCCCTTCAAAAAAGAAGGGTTTGGTAACGACGGCCACGGTCAGAGCGCCGATTTCTTTGGCCGTTTTAGCCACTACCGGCGCCGCACCAGTGCAGGTGCCGCCGCCCATACCGCCGGCGATGAAGACCATATCCGCGCCCTTGATGGCTTCCTGGATTTCTTCTTTGGTTTCTTCAACCGCCCGCTTGCCGAGTTCAACGTTCATGCCGGTGCCGAGGCCGCGAGTGAGATTTTTGCCGATGTGGATTTTTTTCTTGGCAAGGGTGTGGTGCAAATCTTGCGCATCGGTGTTGACCGCCACGAACTCAACCCCCTTGACTTTGGAGTTTATCATGTGGTTGATGGCGTTTTTACCCGAGCCACCAACGCCTAAAACCTTGATGCGGGCGAATGTTTCAACCTCTGGTGATACTTGGGGCATAAAATTAGTTGTTAGTTTTTAGTTGCTAGTTGTTAGGAAAAGCCAAGTAGCAGCAAACCTAAATAAGTTGCTAAACTTCAGTGAAGCTATCATAAGAGAAAGCGTCAATAAATACAAGGGTTGACAGATATTCCAGTTTATGTATTATTGCATACAGGAAATACTCTAATATAAAGGTTTTTAATTATGTTTACCGAAGAAAAAAATGGTGAATTTAAGCCAACCGTTCCACTTCCGGGAGATTACATCATTATTAGCCGTGGTGCCCGCACATCGAATGGGAGTATAGCAATCTATCGTCTATCTATTCGATTACATTTATCTGCCAGTGGAGATTTGGCATGTTGTCTGCCGTTTCCCATTGGTGGTATGAGTGTAAAGCGGGCGCGTAAGTTCGCCGAATTTCTTGCCTCGCTTTTCAATTGCAAAATTGCATCACTGCCCGACAACGAGTTTACTCAGGGCATGACCGCGGATGAACGCAAGACTTCCTACGAACTCAAAGCGTTGTAAGGCTCGCATTTTTCACTCCCGCCAGAACTTATTTCTGTGCGGGTTTTTATTTACTACAAATTAGCCCCAGAAATTTTGCGGCAAAATTTCTGGGGCTAGGTTTTCATTCCTAATTCACAATTCTAAATTCCTAATTCCGCAGTTTTTGCCGTTCCTACGGCAAAAACTGCTTCAGCCAGCCTAGAATATCATTTTTCGCTTTCTTGGCGATTTTAATGCCGCTTAACCCGTCGCTCTCTTCGCTTAGGCCTAAAATGCAGAGGCCGAAGGCCACGGACCAGGAGGCGTCTTTGATTTGGCCCTTGCTTCCCTCGCCGAAATTGATGCTCGCTATGCGCGATGGCAGGCGCAGGGCCGCTTTGGCTAAATCGTCAATGGTTTCAATGCCGGAACTGCCGCCGGTGAGCACGATGCCCGCGGGCAAAAGACCGTTGCGGCCGATTTTTTTCAGATGCGCTTCAATCAAGTCAAAAATATCAGAGAGCCTGGCGGCAATGATTTCTTCCAGTTTTTTGCGCGGATAGGTGATGCCCACAATGGTGCCGCGCTTCAAGTCCTCGGCTTCCTCAAGCGGAATTTTCAAGCCCAGAGCGATGTCGTTGGTGATATCGTTGCCGCCCAAGGGAAATACTTCCACCGATATCGGGATATTGTTTTCAAAAACCGCGATTGATACGGTTTCAGAGCCGATATTGGCCAGCACACAGCCAGCGATTTTTTGGGTTTTGGAAAGCGTTACGAGCGAAGCTGAAATCGGGGAAGCGACCACGTCTTCTACTCCGACACCAACTTCACCGAGGGTTTCTATCAGTTCGTTAAAATGATGCTCGAGACAGGTGATAAAAAGCACTTTGGCTTCAAGTTTCGTGCCTTTCATGCCGGCCGGCTTGCCGTAAACCTGTTTGCCGTCAACTTTGAATTGAATGGGCACCGTGTGGAGTATTCTTCGGTTCAATGAAAAAGATTGCGGAATTTCGGCTTGGCTCGCGTCCACGGTTTTTTTGATATCAAGGTCGGTAATTTCTCCGTCCGCCCGCGAGATGATAATAGTGCCGTTTGAGGTGATGCCGGCGAGACCAATGCCGCCGATTGAAACGAAAGCTTTTTTAATTTTCACTGCCGCGGCTTTCTCCGCTTGAGTAAGAGCCTGACGCAAACTCTTGGCCACTTCCTCTTGGTTGAGAATATAGCCGTGGCGCAGGCCCCGCGATTCCGCGTAGCCCAGGCCGATGATTTTAGGAAAGCTTTTTTCATTCGTTCCTTCTTTTTCGCGCGCGTTTACAGCCACAACCACCTTAATCTGGTAGGAGCCGATATCTATGCCGACTGATGTGGAACGGGACACGGTAATAATGTAAAATTAAAAAATCAAAAATGAGGTATCCGCCGAAGGCGGATTCCATAATTTTTCATTTTGATATTTGCGTTTTAAACTTAGATGCCAAATTGCTTCCGAAATTTGGCTTCGTGTGCTTCCATTCTACTACCATGTCTCAATCCTTTCAAATGCGTCAAACCGTGGATAAACAAGAACCCAACAAAGTTTTCAAAATCCCGCCCGAATTTTTTCGCCTCTTTCCATGCTTCCCCTAGATTTATAAAAATTTCACCCCGAGTTTTGCTTAAGGAGAAGCTTAAAATGTCAGTAGCTCTATCCTTCCCGTGGTAGGTACAGTTGAGCTTCCGGAGCATCTTCCGCGAAGCGAAAACCACGCTCAAATCATAGCGTTTGCCCAGTACTGCCTCTTTCATAGATAGAAAAGGCAATCCGCCGATTGGCGGATTGTCTTTTGTCATGTTTGTAATAGTGAAGTTGCTGTTTTGTTTCAATTTTTTCTTCTTCTCTACCAACTATCCCCCTACGAGGGATCTCTCGAAGGGAGGCAAACTACAAACTATCTGCTATTTTTCTCCACCATCTTACCCAGCTTAATGAGAAGGTCCACTTCTTTTCGCCGGTTCAGTTTTTTCAAGGTCATTTTTTTGCGCGTGCCGGGGGATTTATTTCTATTTTTGTAGCGGATAGAGCGTACCCTCGGTAAAATGCCTGAGCCTTGGACGCGCTTGGTAAAGCGTCTCAAGACGCCCATGCTGTTTTCCGTGCCTGTTTTTACGACTTCAACATTGGTGGCCATATGTATCAAGTATACTAGCACAGGAATTTTTTCGCAAGCCACCCTTATACAGAAGATTAATTATCAATTTTCAATTTACAATTTTCAATCAAAGCCCAAAATGTCTCAATTTTGAAAATTAAAAAATTGAAAATTCGCTGAAAATTGAGAATTGATAATTAAATTTTCAGTTCATCCAAAGACATTCCCAAAGGTTTAACCTTGGGGACAAGAACAAAGGTTAAACCTTTGGGAATCGAAAATTAAAGTTTCTTGAGGTATTTCGGCAAAGCATCAATCTTGACGCTCTCCTGCGAGCGATCGGACATGTGCCGAACAATGACCGTATTTTCAAGCGCTTCTTTCTGTCCCATGATGACAGTGTAGGGGATTTTCATGTTCTCGGCCATGAAGAGCTGTGAGGTGAGTTTGTCGCTCGAAATGCCGTGATACATCGGGATTTTTGCCTGCCGTAGAATTTCTATGAGCTTCAAACTCTTGAGTTTTGCTTCAAAGCCGAGCTGAATGAAGTAAATTTTCGGCTTCAGGAATTTTAGATTTTTGCTTGAGTTTTTTTCTTTGAACGTCAGCCGGACTCCGACGCCCGGCACGTCGCGCTTGAGCCCCATTTTTTTCCCGAGGTTTGCGTAGCGGACTCCGACGGCCAGTGGCTTGCATAGCTCGCGGCTTTCGGGGTTGTGGATTTCAAAAATGGTTTGGCAGGAAAATGCGCGATTGCTCACTAAAAAATGGTCAATCTCGTAGGGAATCTCGAGTATTTCCAAATATTCCAAAACTTCTTTGAAATGCTCTCGGGAAGGTTCTGAAAGAAAGCTCATTGATTTGGGAGCACTGTCCTTGAGGATTCGGCATTTTTCATTTTTACAGGCCAAAAGGTCAAACACGTCTTTTTTCAGGAGTTGTCGGCAGTGGGCGGGAAGGTCTTCAATATTTTTGCGATAGTAGGCCGAAAGCTCTCGGGCGAAGCGCACGATTGTATCGCGGTCGCCGACGCTGTTGATATGGACGCAAAGATTTTCAAAGCCCTCTTCTTTCAGAATTTCCAAAGTGGTTTTAATCAGCAGCGCTTCAGCAATGCTATTTGATGTTCCCATAGCTTCAAGAAACACAGCCCGCTCTTTGCCGGCATTTTTCTTCGGGGCGTCTTCGGGAATAATCGGTTTGCCAAAATAGAGCATGACCGGCTGGGGCAGGTTTTGAAGGCGCTGTTCGTCATAGAGCCGAAGCACCGCGATCTTTTCTTCAATGGCGAATCGGGCGGGCGAGTCGGAGGCATTTTTTCGAAGCTCGGTATCGCCGAGGGTCCGGGCTTTTCTGGCGTCATCTAAGGTGATGGTTGGCGCGTCCATCAGGGTAAAGCCGTAATAGAGAGCGACTTCGGCGGGCAGGTCAAGATTTTTGTACCAATATTCATTAACCTTTTTTGATTGGGCCACGCGGCGATTCTTTTTTGGATGAGTTTTGACTTTTGGCGGCATGGTTTTTTGAATAAAATTTTCAATTTACAATTATCAATTTTCAATCAATATCCGAAATGTCTCAATTTGAAAATTAAAACATTAAAAATTCATTGAAAATTGGCCATTAAAAATTGATAATTTACTGGCTGGCATCTCCCGGGAAGACTCCTAAAGCATTGAAAGGATAAAGTCTCAAGAAAGGCCGGCCGACGATATTTTTCGCATCAAGCGGCCCCCAACCTCGAGAGTCGTAACTGACCGGTCGATTGTCTCCGAGGACAAAGTAATGGCTGTCGTCAAGAATAAAGGTTTTTTTCGGTTCAGATTTTTTATTGACTATAAATGTTTGGTCGAGTGTAAAACCTTCGGGATGCAGGGCGTTTTTGATTGTAACAGTGTTGTCCGCGAGTTCAACTGTTTCGCCGGGAAGTCCCACAATCCGCTTGATGAGGTACTTTTTTTCTTGCGGCCGGTTGAAGATAATAACCTCGCCTCGCTTCGGCTTTTCAAAACGGTAACTTATTTCATCCACTATCAGGTAATCGTTGTTGTTGAAGGTCGGCTCCATTGATGAGCCGGAAACCATGAATGGCTGGGCAATGAAAAACCGAATCGGCAGGACAATGGCCGCGGTGATGAGAGCAAATTTGATAATGTCTAGCCATGATTCTTTATTTTGGTCGGTGTCGGGAGCGCTTTGAGGTTGCGAGTGTTGAGAAAAATTATTTTCCGCTGGTGTTTCGGGAAAGTTTTCTTTTTCTTCGTTCATTTGTTTTCATTTTAGTACCAGAGGGCGGTTGACGCAATAGACGATGTCGTGTTGCGTTGGGATTTGTGGCATGAGTCGGTGTTTGTGTTACAATGAAAACACAAAACACAGTACCCAAAGACCAAACAAAGCACCAAACTTTCAAAACACAAACCAAACCAGGTAAGGATTTTTGTGTTTTTAGGTTTTGTGAAGTTTGTTTGGAAAATTTGTGTTACATGCTTTGGTTTTTAAATTTTTATGTCTTACATAGTTGTTGGTTTGGGAAATCCCGGAGAAGAATACACAAACACTCGTCATAACACGGGCCGGATGGCGCTTGAGGTGTTTAGAATGGCCGAAAAATTCCCCGAATGGGAGCTTAATGCAAAAATAAAAGCGCTGACTTCATCTGGCAAGCTTGGCAAAGAGTCCGTTACTCTTGTTGAGCCGGAAACTTTCATGAACAAATCCGGTTTTTCTGTTGCATCGCTCATAAAAAGCAAAAAAGCCGCGGAGCATCTGGTAGTAATTCACGACGACCTTGATATTCCGTTCGGAAAATTCAAAATTTCCTTCAACAAGAGTTCCGGCGGCCATCGCGGGGTGGAGTCAATCATTAAAGCTCTCAAAACTTCTGCATTTGTGCGTATTCGTGTCGGTATTTCTCCCGTTACACCCTCGGGCAAATTAAAAAAGCCACATGGTGAAGCGGCGGTGGACAAACACATTCTCGGTAAATTCTCGCCCGACCAATTGGGTACGCTCAAAAAACTTTCAAAGCGTATCGCCGAGGCACTTCATGTCCTAATTGCCGAAGGTCGCGAAAAGGCGATGAGCCAACAATACAGTTTATAGTTCGTAGTTTTTAGTTGTTAGTTAAAAGAAAATGAAATTAAGAAATTTTTATTATCTATTTAGCTTATGTTTCGTGTTTGTCATTCCTGCTTTGGTACAAGCGTACTTTGTGTGGAGTAGGGTCTCGCTAGCGAATCTTGTTGTTTTTGTAGTGATTATGACAATTATGGGCGGTTTATGGGATATTTGGGCAACTCGCCATGGGAAGCGCGATAAGGTTTGGTTGTGGACGTTTAACAGAAAAGATACACTTGGCATCACGTTTTTTGATTTACCAATTGAAGAATATCTTTTTTATGTCGCAAGCAGTGTTTCTATAGTGTTTCTTTGGGAAGGTCTTAGATTCGCACAGGAAACGGGAAGTGCCTTTATGTACGTTTTAGTTTCTTCGGTTGGTGTGTGGTGTTTGTTGTTTATTTTAATTTCATATATTTTTCTCAATAAGAAAGACAAAATTTAATAAATTTTTATCAAGGTTGAACCCCGCTGGCACATCATTAACCCCCGCAACTTTCCGAAGTCGCGGGAGTTATCTAGCGAGGATTTCCCTTTTGCGGAATGTCCGCAGGCGAGTTTGCTTGGTACGGCGTGGCGTAATTTTATTCTGATAAAAGTATGCCACGCCGGAAACCGCCGAGGATTAGGAAACCCTCCGCAGGAGAGGGTTTTCGCATTCCGGAAAAGGGAAATCCGAGCACTTTTACTTCTTATCACCGACGAAAGACAGCGCCATCTTCTGTTCCTTGGCGTCAAAGAAGGTGATTTTGAAGGTGTAGGTTTTGCCGAGTTCCAAATTGGCTCGCAACTTGTCTTCGGTGCCGAATTCGGAAATGTGGACGAGGCCAGCCACGCCTTCCTCAATTGAGGCAAGCGCGCCGTGTTTGTTGAATTTGATGATAACGCCCTTGACCACGTCGTCTTTTTTGTATTTTTTGGCGGCTTCAATCCACGGATTGGGTTTGAGCGCCTTGATGGAGAGGGAAATTTTGCCGTCTTTGATTTCAATGATTTTTACATTGACTTTTTGGCCGACTTTAAATAAGAGTCTCGGGTCTTCAACCAATGCCCAATCAATTTCCGAAATATGCACCAAGCCCTCGAGGCCTTCTTCAAGCTTGACGAAGACACCGAAATCCACCGTGCCGGTAACTTCACCCGCCACTTCATCGCCGACCGCGTATTTGCCGACAATTTTTTCCTTATCTTTTGATTCGGGACTTTTTTCGGAGAAAATCAGTTTGCCTTCCTTCGGGATAGCGGAGATGATTGACACGGAAATTCGCTCTCCGACAAGCTTGCGAAGTTCCTCTAAAATTTTATCCTTGTCGCCATCGGCCACGCGCGGGTAGTGCTCGGCTTTGAGCTGGGAGGCGGGCAGAAAGCCAGCGATGCCTTGCCACTCTAAAATAAGACCGCCCTTGTTGGCTTCTTTGACCCCGAGGTCAAGGATTTTTTTGTCGCGGATGGCCGCTTCGGCCTCGCTCCAAACCATGGCCTGGCGGGCTTCCCGAAGCGAGAGTTCAATGTAGCCGTCTTCGTTTTCCACGTCAACGACTTTAGCGGCGATTTTGTCGCCGACGGAAACTTTCTTGATGACGTCTCGGGCGTTGATGTACTCGCGGCCGTAGATGATGCCGGTGCCGTAGGGCGGCAGGTCAACGAAGACTTTCGCTTTCTCTATATTTAAAACCGCGCCTTCAACGATGTCGCCGACAGAAGGCGGGTTGCCGCTCTCTCTGATAAGTTTGCTCATCAAACTCTCTCTTTTTTCTTTTTCCTCCTCGCCGTTTTTGCCGATGGCGTTTTTGGGGTCCAGTCCGGCTGACGCCGACTTAGGCAGACTGTCCACCAAATCGGCGGCTTCTTTGAGGGTCGTAGCCGCCGTGTCGTTTTTTTTCATAAGTCCAATTTTTGCGGGATTTTCGCAAGCCGTCTCGCGAGGTTAATTCCCGCAGGTTTTATAATTGCCTTTGCGTAAGCACCCGCCGAAGAGGCGGGCAGGCATGCGACACATTATACATGGATTCCTGATTGAAGCAATCAGTCTCCCTGATACCAATATACGAATGTGTACGAATATACGAATAACTACGAATAAGAAATTATTTAAATACTCGTTAAAGAAAGCTTGACTTTTAGGCACTATATATGGTTATATGTAGTGAGACAGTTTGACAAAAACAACGAAATTCAGAACATTATGAAAAAACCACTTAGGCTCAAGAGAGTTTTCTCTCTAGAAACCGGAATATACGCAAATAGCGGTGATTTCTTTGTTGTGCTGACAGGGAATGGTATGAAAACCACTTCCAAGGTAGACAATCTTCTGATTCAAGCTGATGGCCCTCTTCATAATCCAATCTTTTACCTGTGTAAGGAGGACATACTTTTAGCGGATGTCTCCGTGGAAGAACTTGGCCTTCCAAACAATTCGCCCTACGGAAAAATTCTTCGGCGTGGCGTAGGCCGCAGTGTTGTTTGGAAAAGGAAATGGTATGTCCTCTCAAAAGCTTTGCCAGCGGATGGCATGGCGCTACGAATCTCATATCGTTCTCAACCACAATATGAATGGCTTCGTATCGCTATGGACGGAGTGGAACACCCGATGGGTAACAAGATGATATTTCGTGTTGTTCATGGTAAAGATGGCGTCGAATACTTGGACACGGATGATGGGGGAGACTCGGACGACCTTTTTGATGACCATGTTCGCTTTGTTTGGCGGCTCATTCCGTTAGCTAACAGTGACAAAAAGCGGAGACTAGGGAAAATTCCTCGTTTGGGTTTGTTAGTTTGATTTAATATTTGCCACGCAACCTCTGGGTAGCGTGGCATTTTTTACACTCTTTACTATTTTCTATTTTCTATTTACTATTCTACTTATGATTATCACCTACCTAGGCCTTGAGGCCTTCAAAATCCAATTCGGCGACACGGTCATTGCTGTTAATCCTGTTTCCAAAGAATCCTCGCGCAAGGCAACTCGCTTTGGCGCGGACATCGCTCTCGTTAGCCTCAACGACAAAGATTTTAACGGTGTGGAAAATGTAACGCACGGCGAGCGAGCGCCACTTGCCATTACCGGGCCGGGCGAATATGAAATCAAAGGTATTTTTATAAAAGGTTTCAAAAGCGAATCCCACTATGGCGGTTCAAAAGAAGCGCGTATAAATACTATCTACAGCATTTCTCTTGAAGGCATGAACCTCTGTTTCTTAGGCGCGCTTGATTCAAAAGATTTGTCGGCGGAAACAAAAGAAGCACTTGATGATATTGATGTGTTGTTTGTGCCGGTAGGCGGCGCGGGCGTGCTTGCCGCCTCGGCCGCCTACGAGCTTGCGGTCAAGCTTGAGCCTCGGCTCATTATTCCCAGCCACTTTGAAGATGCGGGTGATAAAAATCTCAAGGTTTTTCTCAAGGAAGCGGGGGAAGAGAGCACGAAGCCGCTTGACAAGCTAACCCTGAAGAAAAAAGATTTGGAGGGCAAGGAAGGGGAGGTGCTTGTATTGCTGGTGCAATAAATATACGAACATACAAAAGGGTACGAAAATATGAAAGCATACGAAAGATTGGTTTGTAACTAAGTGTTCGTATAGTTTAGTATTTTCGTAATAATTCGTATTTTAGTATGTCTATTTTTGATTTAATAGAACAGCTCCGCAAAAAGCCGCTGGCATATCGGAAACGCGTTTTACTTTTAAGCACGACCATTATCACCGGAGTAATTTTTGTGCTCTGGCTTTCCACTTTTGATTTAAATATAAACGTCAGCGAAACTGACAGCATGGCGGTGGAAAAGCAGTTGCGGCCGATTGATGAGATTAAAACGAATGTCGTGAGTTTCGTTGATACAGTCAAAAAAATGAGCGCCGACATTTTCGGATACAAATAAATATCTAAATACGAAATACAAATTGCTAAGAATATACAAATTACAAATAAAGAAGTTCCCATTTGTACCTCTGTACTGATTTGTATTTTGTATTTACACAGCAGTAGCCAAAGGCCTTTATTTTTGCTAGAATTAAACAACTATGGCCGACCGCAAGGACGATAAAAAGCCCGAAAAAAAGCCAGAAAAGAGCCCCCAAACGGCTCATGTAAATGTTATTTCCCGCAACATTTCAACCGAAATGCGCGAGTCGTATCTAGACTATGCCATGTCGGTCATCACCTCGCGCGCCCTGCCGGACGTTCGAGACGGTCTCAAGCCGGTTCATCGCCGGATTCTTTTTGCCATGAACCAGATGGGGCTTACGGCTTCAGCCAAATTCAGAAAATCGGCCACCGTAGTCGGTGAAGTACTCGGTAATTATCATCCTCATGGGGATATTGCCGTTTATGACACCATGGTCAAAATGGTTCAAGATTTTTCAATGCGCTATCCGCTCGTACTCGGACAAGGAAATTGGGGTAGCATTGATGCTGACCCGGCCGCCGCGCACCGATACACGGAAGCTAAAATGTCTCGTATGGCCGCTGAACTTCTCCGCGATATTGAAAAAGAAACAGTCAATTTTCGCCCAAATTACGACAATACCAAAAAAGAGCCGACAGTTTTGCCCGCGGTAGTGCCAAATCTTCTGTTAAACGGCACGCTCGGCATTGCCGTCGGTATGGCGACGAACATTCCGCCGCACAATCTGGGCGAAGTGCTTGACGCGACGACTCATTTGATTGATAACAAAAGCACCACCACTGAAGAGCTTCTGCAGTTCATCAAGGGCCCGGATTTTCCGACTGGCGGCATTGTCTTCGGCGCCAAGGATTTGATGCACGCCTACGGCTCAGGGCGGGGCGGTGTCGTCACCCGCGGCGTGGCGGAAATCGTGGAAAATAAATCCGGCGTCTTTCAAATCATCATCACTTCAATTCCTTACAGAGTCAATAAAGCGGAGCTTATCATACGGATTGCCGACTTGGTCCGCGAGAAAAAAATTGAGGGCATCAAAGGCCTGCGGGACGAGTCAACCAAAGACATCCGCATCGCCATTGACCTCAAACAAGGCGCCTATCCGGAAAAGGTTTTGAATTTCTTGTACAAGCACACTCAGCTTGAAGAAACTTTTCACTTCAACGTGGTGGCTCTCGTTGACGGCATTCCTCAGACGCTCTCGCTTAAGGCCATTCTTGAAGAGTTTGTCGCTCATCGGGTGATTATCGTTCGCCGCCGCACCGAGTTTGATTTGCGAAAAGCGGAAGAGCGCGAACATATTCTCATTGGCCTCAAAAAAGCCCTTGACCACATTGACGAAATCATCAAGCTCATCAAAAAGTCAAAAGACGTAGCAGAGGCTCAAGCGAACCTGATGAAACAATTCAAGTTTTCGGAACGGCAAGCCGCGGCTATTCTTGAAATGAAGCTCTCCCGCCTGGCTTCGCTTGAGCGCAAGAAAATTGAAGACGAACTCACAGCCACGGAAGCCCTTATCAAAACTCTGAAAGAAATTCTGGCCAGCCCGAAGAAAATTCTCTCCATCATCAAAGACGAACTCAAAGAGATTAAAGCTAAATACGGCGATGAACGCCGAACTAAAATCATCAAACAAGGCGCCGGCATTTTTTCGGAGGAAGATTTAATTCCAGATACCGAAAGCGTCTTGGTCTTGACCCGAGGCGGCTACATCAAGCGCACCGACCCGGAAGAATATAGGCGTCAGAAGCGCGGCGGTGTCGGCGTCGTTGACCTTGATACCAAGGAAGAAGATTTTGTCACCACATTTCTCACGACCACGACCCACAGCGACCTTCTCTTTTTCAGCGACAAGGGCAAGGTGTATCAGGTCAAGATGTATGAAATTCCCGAAGCCAAGCGAGCGACGCGCGGCAAGTCAATCATGAATTTCATACCGCTTGCCGATGATGAAAAAGTAACGAGCATTTTGGCCATGCCCAAGGCAGTCAAGGAATCAACATTATCCCTATTGATGGTAACCAGGAGCGGGGTCGGCAAAAAAGTGGCCGCCAAAAATTTTCATGACGTGCGCCGAAGCGGTCTCATTGCCATTAAGCTTCAGCAAAACGACCAGCTTATCTCGGCTTCATTCGTGGAAAAAGGCGATGACTGTATCGTGGTGACGAGGAAGGGTCAGTCCATCCGTTTCAAGGAAAGCGATGTTCGCGAGATGGGGCGGAACGCCGGCGGCGTCAGGGTTGTCCGCTTGAAAAAGGGTGACGCGCTTGTCGGTGCGGACGTCATCAAGAAAACCCACAAAAATGCGGCATTGCTTGTCATTATGGAAAACGGCTACGGCAAGAAGACCGAGCTTACGGAGTACAAAACCCAGAAGCGTGGCGGCTCCGGCATCAAAACCGCTAAAATTAACGCCAAGACGGGCGTGCTTATCGCTTCAAAAGTGATTGACGAGACAGAAACGGAAGAAGTGATCGCCATTTCCAAAAAGAGCCAGGTCATTCGGGTTGATATCAAAGAGATTCCGGTGATTGGCCGCCAGACTCAAGGCGTGCGCATCATGAGGTTGCGCGACAACGATTCCATCGCGTCATTGACTTGTCTTTGAAATTAACGACTGGAGGGAGTATAATTTCTTAGACCCGCCAAAATTTTTGCGGAGCAAAAACTTAGGCGGGTGATGATTTTGATAAGCTCAAAGTCTAAGCTCAAAAAAATCAATCATGTTCTCCGACCCTCAAAAAAATATCGAACAATTCGGCCTAGAGCCCGGCGCGCGCGTCGCCGACCTCGGTTCGGGAGCCGGTTTTTACACCATGGCCGCCGCGAAGGCGGTAGGCAATAGCGGTCGAGTGTACGCCATAGACGTCCTCAAGGATATGCTTGAGAAACTTAAGAACGAAGCGCGCCGGAGCCGGCTTAACAATGTAGAGGCCTTGTGGGGCGACATTGAAAAGCTCGGCGGCACGAGGCTGGCCGACTCATCCGTTGACGAGGCGTTGGTTTGCAACACGCTTTTTCAGCTTGAGCGCAAAAATGATTTCCCTTTTGAAGTCAAAAGGATTTTGAAACCGAAAGGTCGAGTGCTAGTCGTTGACTGGAAAGAATCTTTTGGCGGCATGGGTCCTCAGCCAGAGCATGTTGTGCCGAGCGAAGCCGCTCGCTCCTTGTTTGAAAAAGCCGGGTTTATATATGAGCGCGAGATTGCCGCCGGCGCACACCACTATGGCTTAATTTTCCGACGCTGAAAGTATGATAAAATAAACATAATATCCACTTCGTTATTCGTATCATTCGCATACATTCGTATATTGGCATTATACTGAAAATAATTCCCATTATTTTATGAAGATTAGCCCCTTTCAAGCAATCATCCTCGCCCTTTTCGCTCTTGCTACTATCGCCGGTGTGGTTGTTTTGGCCATGACCAAAAGCGCCGGGCGCGGCAGCAGCATCCCCGTCGTCATCTGGGGCACTTTGCCTAGTGCCATTTTTAATTATGCCACCGCCGACCTGACGCAGGGCAATGCCGGCTTGAAGCTCACCTATGTAGAAAAGCGCACGGAGAGTTTCGACCAAGACCTTCTCGAGGCGCTGGCTTCAGGCGTTGGGCCGGACGCGATTCTTCTGCCGCAAGACTTGATTATCAGGTATCGGGACAAAGTCTTGCCTCTGCCGTACAAATCAATGCCGCTAGCAACATTTAAAAATACTTTCGTGCAGGAAGGCGAGCTTTATTTGAATAACGCCGGCATCATCGCTCTGCCTTTTTCGGTTGACCCGCTTGTGATGTATTGGAATCGTGACCTGCTTATAAACGCCGGCTTGGCTCTGCCGCCGAGCTCTTGGGCTGAATTTATCACCCTTGCGCCAGCGCTTACCGTCAAAGATAAAAATCTCAACATCTTGAAAAGCGCCGTCGCTTTGGGGGAATTCCGCAATATCACCAATGCCAAAGAGATTATCGCGGCTCTGCTCTTGCAGACCGGCAACCCTCTCGCGGTGATGAGCTCAAACGGTCTTGAGCAGAAGCTTTCTCCCTCGACTCTGGGCACTATCGGAGCCGTCAATTTTTATACCGACTTTGCCAATCCGGTCAAGCCCGATTATTCTTGGAACCGGGCCCTGCCCAATTCCCGAGACCTGTTCGCCTCGGGCGATTTGGCTTTTTACTTGGGTTTCGCTTCGGAGATTTCAAAATTGCGCGATAAAAATCCCAATCTTAATTTTGACGTTACTTACTTTCCCCAGCCTAAAGGGGCAAAAGTCGCCATTACCTTCGGCCGGATGCAGGCTCTTGCGGTGCTCAAAAATTCGAGAAATGCAAGCGGCGCCTTCGCGGCCATTATCGCTATCACCGGCGCCGGTCCGAGCGAGCGTTTGAGCAAAAACACCGGCCTGCCGCCGGTCCGCCGGAGTATGCTTGTGGCCAATCCTAGCGACCCCTACCAAGCTGTTTTTTATGATTCAGCCATCAGAGCGCGCGGCTGGCTTGACCCGAATCCGGCCGCGACCCAAACAATTTTCCAAAATATGATAGAATCTGTCACGGGAGGGGAGTTTGAAGTGGGCAGGGCGATTAACATCGCCGGGCAAAATTTAAGCAGTCTATCAAGAGGGTTTTAGGAATTATAGATAATAGAAAATAGAGAATAGAAAATAGTAAGAGCTGGGGAAAAAGTAAAAAGCAAAGAAGGCAAGTTTTTATTCGTATCATTCGCATGAATTCGCCCGCCTACCATCGCCCAAAGCACTTTCAGGGGCATTTCATTATAAAGTATGTCAATATCATTATTGGTTAGCATTAACACCTTCGTTGCTCCGGCTTTGGCGGGCAGGTAGATTAGTATCGCACTTATATGTTCCGCTATGCAACAATTTTTGTCGGTGCCCTGTCTATTCTTTTGAGTCTATATGCGGTGCTAGCGCCAGTTGTCGTTTTAGCCCAGTCGCCACTTGTACCCTGTGGCACCGAATACAAGACAGGTGATACACTGCCAGCCGGCAAAAATATAGGGGATATCAAAGACCCTTGCGGCTGGGGTCATCTTATTCAGCTCGTCAGTAATGTTGCCAATTACCTCATTATTTTAGGTGCGGCCTTTTCAGCGGTGGCTTTCGGCTGGGCTGGCTTTCTCATGATGACAGCGGGCGGAGAAATGAGTAAAATAGAGCAAGCCAAATCAATTTTCGGCAAAGTGCTCGTCGGCTTTCTCTTGATGCTCTCCGCCTGGCTTATCGTTTACGCGATTGAAGCGGGCTTTATAAAGAATACTACCGAGTTTAAGTCATTGTTGACTTCACCCGCATCTTAGTTATCACGTTCTCTTTTATAGACTGGCAGTATTTTTAAAAATTTTTATGCTCACAAAACGAAGTAAAAACCTTTTTTGGTTCGCAATAGCCAGTTTTTTGTTTTTGCTTTCCAAAGCAACTGCGTTTGCTGGAGGAACAGCTGTTAGCGATACAGCAACCATCCCCAACCCCCTCGGCGCCACCAACGACCTTGCTGGCTTCATCAACCTGCTTCTTGACACCATTTTCCCGATTGCCGGCGTGGCGGCGGTTTTTTTCCTGATATATTCCGGCTTTCTCATGGTCATGGCGGGCGGCAACGAAGAAAAGTTAGAGAAAGCAAAGGCCGCGCTTCTCTGGACAGTTATCGGTATCGCCATTCTTCTCGGGGCCAAAGTTCTTTCCGCTGTTATCTGTGGTACGATTAGGCAATTAGGCACGGCGGGTCTTACATGCCCGACACCGTAAGTTAATATAATCCGAATGCCACAAATGAAAATGCGAATGCTACGAATAACGAATGCTGCAAATAGTATCCGAATAGCGCACTACGAATGCGCACATCCGAATAATTCGCGGCATTCGGATACTATTCGTGATTCGTGGCATTCGAGTGCCATTCGTAGATTCGGATTAGATTTTTTCCTAACATTCGTATTTTCGTATATTCCTATGTTTGCTTTCGCCGACCTCGCAACACCGAAAAATCTCACCGAGTTCGTCAATAATTTTATTACCATCCTCAATCCTGTGATAGCCTTTGTCGCCAGCATCGGTTTTTTCGTTCTCCTTACCGGAGTGTTGAAATATGTCGGAGCGGGCGGCGACGAGGAGCGTTTGGGCAAAGCCAAACAGCTTATCATCTACGGTCTTATCGGTATGCTCGTCATCTTTTCCTTCTGGGGCATCGCCAAGCTTTTGGCCAAAACGTACATCGGAGTTTAAAAAGTTAGAAAGTGCGCAAGTTTAGAAAGTTACCTAATTGACAAGAATAAATACGTGGTATAATGGTTCGAGCTAGGTTTACAAGTTAATTATTAAAAAACATGTTAAAGCAAAAAATAGTTCTCGGTGTTCTCGTTATCAGCGCGCTGGCGCTTTCGCTCGGAGTTTCTTTGGCTCTGGCGGACCAGCAAACTGGCGAACAACTCTATTCCTCTGCCATTAGGGATATCACATCGACACGCGATGCGGGTATAAAAACCGCTAAGACCACACTAGACAATACACTAAAATCTGCCGCCGATGCCTACGCGACCGCTCTGGCAAGAGCCAAAACCGCTTACGACACGGCTTTGACCGCGGCCCGGAACACTTACGATGCCGCCATTGCCGCGGCCAACAACATGACGGATAAGGTCGCCAAAGCGAACGCCATACGCCAAGCTACCACCAATCTTAGCAATGCCAAAACAGTCACCGCTACCGCTAAAAGAAATGCCGAAGCCACAGCAAAGAGCACCTTTGATAGCGCCAAAGTTGGACCCACCAACACCTTTAACACAGAAAAACAAAGATTAACTGCCAATTTTACTGTCAGAAAAACGGCCATTGATGCGGCCTATAAGACCTACAAAGACGCCATCAAGGCCGCGGAGACGAAACGGCAGACCGACTTGAAAGCGCTGATAGATAAGTTTAATCACGACAAAGCGGCTCTCATCACTGCCTTCAACACCGCTAAAACAGCCGCCAGCCAAGCCTTCCAGGCCGCTTTGGGTTCAAGCCCACAAAGTGATGATAAGAATAATAGAAAGAATGATTAAGGAAACAAAGTAGCTATGTATCTATTTCGCCGAGTCGTCTTTCGGAATTTTCGAAACCACTTTTTTCCCATCGTGGTGAGTCTTTTGCTCTGCGGGATTTTTTTCTCACCCATGACCGCTTCTCAAACATGGGCTGTTACGACTTTCGCCGTAGATGCCATTAGTTTGATTGCGATATTGCAAAATATTGTAGACGCTCTTATCCCATTTCTCATTGGATTGGCGGTCATGCTTATCGTGTACGGCATCTTAGGCTATATTTCAAAAACGGCTGACGAGGAAAAGCGTACGGAAGCCAAAAACTTTATTCTCTGGGGCATTTTTGGTATCTTTATCATGGTCTCGGTTTGGGGACTAGTTAACATTCTTTTCTACACTTTCAATCTTGACACCTCAAACACTGTTGTAACGGATATTTACAAGCCCAAAGTCATTTCTACCGAAGCGCCGACAACTTTGGTTGAACTTATTGATAGGGTCAATTCCATTGGTAGTTATGTCATACCGTTCCTTATCGGCATAGGTGTTTTTATCGTTCTTCTTGGAATCGTCAACTACATCCGGCAGGGGGATAATGAGGAGAAGCGCGCCGAAGGCCGGATGTTCATTATCTGGGGTGTGATAAGCATCTTCATTATGCTCTCTATTTGGGGTCTAGTGAACATTTTAGTTAAGAGTTTTAACTTTGACAATAGTGTTACTTCTACTACCATTCCAGACTTGCCGACGTTGCCAGTGCCTCCGCCGAAGGAGAAGTAATCCACACCCTGCTTGCTATTTGGATTAGGCGGGTTATACTACGGGGATTAGTCTTTATTATTAAAAGGTCGTTGTATTTATTAGGTTATTATTTATAAAGTCTTTAGAATGAAAAAATTACTAACAGGACTTGTTTTAGGGTTCTCTCCGTTGCTGGTTCTTGCCCAAGGCGCAACTACAGCGGCAAACAATGCGTTTGATCTTATCAAGATATTGCAAAATATTGTTGATACTGCTATACCGTTTATTATCGGGCTGGGTGTTTTGGTCTTTCTGTACGGGCTTTTCCAGTTTATCAGTTCTGCTGGTGACGAGGAGGCTCGGGGAAACGCCAAACAGCTCATCATTTGGAGCATTATCGCTATTTTCGTTATGGTATCGGTGTGGGGTTTGGTGAATATTCTCAACGGAACATTTAACTTAAATAAGGATGTTGCGATACCAGTTTCTACTGCCCCGATTCCTACTGGCCAAGTGCCAAATACTCCCGGTTCGAATTAGCTGAAAATTAAGGTCTATGCAGGCAGTAAAAATTTTCTTGAAGAAGCTTATTATTGCTGTTTTCGCGTTTGTCCCAGTTCTCGGATTCGCTGATGGCATAACAGAGGTTAATATGCTAGTCAACAATATCAGTGCCTTCATTTTGAAGCCGCTGATATTTTTGATGTTTGCCGTGGCGACTCTGGTATTCATTTGGGGTGTCCAAGGTTTCATCGGTTCGGCGGATGACCCTGAAGCTCGGGGAAAAGGAGCACAACAAATGATCTGGGGAATAGTTGGCATGGTCATTATGATTGCCGCCCTTGCTCTGAAGACGATCATTGAGAACACTGTCACTAAACTTTAACAGTTTTAGAAAGCTCAATTTTCCCGCTGGGGAAGTTGAGCTTTCTGCGTTTTATGCAAGAAAAAACGAGGTTTTGATGTAATCAAGAACCTCGGTCGTATAATCTGCCTCGGTCACATATGGTCTAGTCTCATTGAGCCAACCGAAAAAACCGCATGTGCGAGGAATCTTCAAGCAGTACCATGATAATGTTTTTTCCTGACCAGTCAGTGCGCACTTTCACGATTTCTGACCAAGTTTTCAAATCATTCGATGATTGAATACAGTATATGACCCCTGGCCTGCCCCGGACGGCAAGCTCGATTACAAGAGAGTCGCGTCGAACGATTGACAAAGTGGGAAGAAGCGCTGTCGTCGGGTAGTTCGGGTAGTAGAGTACTGGATTTCGAGGGTAATAGTAGACTTGGGAAATGGAGTTTTGTTCCATTGCCACGGCACAGAGTAGAAGAGCAATAAGAGTTTTCATTTTCGGTGTGTACGGTATATGGTTGTTGTTGAAAGAACTTATTGGCCAAAACCAAAAGCTCTATAACGAATCCTAGTATGTTTTAGCATATAAAAGTTTAATGTCAAAGCCCTTGACAGAAATGACAATGTTTGCTAGTATAAAACCCGAAGCAATGTATTCAAAATTATCACTTCCGAAATAACAAGACATTTATGAAGAAAACATATATAAAAATAGGGTTTTTGACGTTATTCTGTATCGGTTTGCCATTAGTAAGTTTCGCTCAGAGTACTTCTTACTACTACACTTCCACTCCTACGCCGTATTACGCTCCATACCAATGTGGTACGCCAGGAACGGTCTGCGGCGGTCGTTACACTGTTCAAAGTCAAAGTTTTCGCCCTCAGCAAACTTCCAGCCAGTCAAGTTTCTCCCAAACAGCAAGTGTGGCTAGCGCTTTCGAGTCAACGCCCGCTCCCGCGCCTCAACTTCCTAAGACCGGTGGTGGTGGCAAAGCGCTAATGACTATGTATCAAGCAAGTTATAGCCGCGGTTTCCTTTTGATAGGGGCAGTCTTTGTTCTGATTCTCGGATTTCTTTCATTTCTTGTTTTGAGGAAGTCTAGGGAAAATGAAGTTAGTATGAAGTTCTAAAAAATAAAAACCGCCCCGTCCCGCACTGCGGGACGGGGCGGTTTTGCATTCTTTAATCTTTTAACTTTAATCTTAAATCTAACAAAGAACCCCAGCACCAGAGGACATACGGGCTTGTGCTTCGCCCACAAGAGGTATGTCCTATTCGAACACGCACTCGCCCTGATATTGGTGCCGGTTATTATCCGCAAACCACATAATCCCGTCCAAAGCGACGGATATTCTGTGGGCGGATAATAAAAAAGCGAGGCGTTGATGTAATCAAGAACCTCGCTTGTATGTATTCACCCTGACTACTTGTTGGGTTTAGGGTGAATATTGATTTTCAGCAAAACCGGTGGACTGCCAGCAGGCATTGCTGACCTGAATCCAATGTTGTAGGGACCGTAGGCTCTCACCTGATGATCTTCCCCCTTTTTGTCTAGGAAGGGTTCGTATCCGGTTACCTTTGGATGCACCCAAATCACCTCGTTTGTGTGGACCTGATCCCATGTACAGGCCATTCCTTCTGGTATGGGCACCAAGTATTCGGATTTTTCTTCTGCCAGAATGAACAGTTCTCGTTGCTCAATGCTTTTACCGTAGAGCCCAGAACCCACCTGCCCGAGGTCTCGCTGCCTTTTCTGCTCTCTGCCGAGCATGACTAGGCCGATGCCGAACTGTAGCACGTATACCACGACCGCGACCACAAATATAGTCCACAGTAGCGATTTACCGCCACCATGGCCACTGGTTGTGGGGGCACTATGCGTAGACTTCGACCCCCAGGTTTTCCAGGCCATCCAACTTAGAGCTAGGATTGCGCCAAGGAGTATCCACCCGTGATATGGGACATCCATGAAAAGACCCCAGCCCTTTGTTGTGACACCTTTAATCCAAGTTCCCGCCATACCCAGAGTAAACTCTGGGTAATAGAAAGAGATGAAGTATAGGAGCATTCTTACTGCGACTGCGCAGAAAAGAATGAAACGGAACCACTCACCGTTGTAATTCCACTTTTTCGCGGCTAATCTCAGAAACAAGAGGCCGAGAACAAGCTGAGGAACGACGCTCCAGTGATTTTGCACTGGAACAGTGCTTAGGAATAAGAACACGGCGCTCTCCAAAAGGAGCGCATTGTATACTTCTTTCTTGTATCGCTCTCTCGATATCCAGTCCCCCTTTGTGCCTTGGAGCGCAGCATCAATGGCTACTCCCAGTGGACTACCTAGCAGTGCCAGGAACCCAAGCCCCAGGAATATCCATATGCCCGCGAGCGCTGTTGCCCATCCTAATCTAAAAATAAGGCTAAAAGGAAGGACAACCATCGGGGGTATGATTGTGACGGCGGCTACGAAGGACAGTGCCTGGAGGTAGGCAAGCAAAGTTGTCTTTGCTACCAACCAAAGCCGCTCTGCCCATACTGCCAAGGTTGTGAAGCCCACCTTGAGGGCTAATAGAATATCTTTCATATATCAATTGTGGGATGTTGTAGGTTCTCTGTGATTTCAGGTTCTGTCTTTTTCGGGAATCCGAAAACGATTCCCGCGAGCATTTTCCATGGCCAGAGCAAGAGTCGGCCAAGCCAACTTTGCTGACGTGGCGGTGTTACCATCCGTAGAACATTTTCTGCTTTCCAAACCTTGTTTTTAGCTTCGAGCTCCGTTACAAGTGGCTCGATTGAGTTCATCCAAGGTTTTTTCAGTTCCTTCGGAACTTCCGGTTTTGGCTCTTCTTTCGGTCCCTCGGTCATAAGGATTTTCAACTCTGCCAGAAGTTTTGCTTCTGTTCCAATTCGTTCTTTGATGCCATCGAATTCTTTTTTCGTTGCAGTTTCAAGCCTTAGCCGAGACTTCTCGAGAAACTGTTTGTTCAAGTCCTCAAAGACTTGTACCGCTTTACCGGCATCGTGTTTCAGGGATGTTTTTTTGCCGTTGTCGGTGTGGGAACTTTCCTGCCAAAGAGATTGGCCGAACTCCTCGATAAAATCCGAGAACTTTTCTAGGATAGCTTTTACCGATTTCGTTTGCCCTTCTCCTGCTGATTCAACCCGTGAAGCGAGCACGCCGACAGCGCGGTATGCGAGGGTGCTCCTTAGCCAATGCTGCTCAGGAAAGCGATTTTTTACACTATCGGCAAGCGCCTGCGCCGCCTTGGTACTCTCTGGCGCCGCCATAGAGATAATCGCGTTAAGGTCGAAACCGACCAGGTGTTTAAAAAAGTCTACAATAGGGGTTATCGCGCCTTTCTCGTCACTGTCTAATGGTTTATTTGATTCTGTCATAAATGCCTTTCAGTTTGTCTGTTTTTATTTCCGGTTTATTTAATTGTCAAGGTGGGAGTACGGTTCCTACCGCAATCCGCTCAAATTTCGAACTACCAAAAGACTAGCATGGTTTTTATAGAAAGTCAAGGATTTGGAGGTTTCTTTCGTATGCTGAAAAAGCCTCTGTTATAAAGGGTTTCAGAGACAAGATAGGGATTTGAAGAATTAATTGTGGGCGGGAGAGGACTTTTGAAACTTACAGTTTCAGTACCCCGATTGGATTTTTTCTTCGTTCTGAAACTTGAAAAAATACTCAATCGGGCCTCAAGTCCTCTACGAAAAGCGCCCCACGCTTTTCTCCACCCACATAAGAAAATCACGCCCCAAAAGGCGGATTTTCAAAATGTGGGCGGGAGAGGACTTGAACCTCCATGCCTTGCGGCACCAGCTCCTAAGGCTGGCGTGTCTGCCATTTCACCACCCGCCC
>Ga0209515_10000847_pt1 | contig 53075 bp, 53 predicted proteins | sample Subgroupgradi54m_FD_187454 | JGI IMG/M metagenome (GOLD analysis project Ga0209515, IMG submission 187454) | Subsurface groundwater microbial communities from S. Glens Falls, New York, USA - GMW60B uncontaminated upgradient, 5.4 m (SPAdes)... ... | reverse complement strand
AAGATTTTCAACAAGCCTTCAGTCATAATATTCCCAAGAAAAAAAGGTTTAATAATCTTTCTTTAGCAACAATTTTACTCGCCAATGTATCCCCCTTTCTGTAAATTCCACAGCTTCTTATAAACTCCTACTTTCTTAATAAGTTGGTTATGGCTTCCCATTTGAACAATTCTTCCCCTTTCCAACACAACAATAGTATCTGCCTTCATTACAGTAGAAAGCCTATGGGCAATTATTATTGATGTCCTTCCTTCCATTAGTCTTACCAAATCTTGTTGAATATCATGCTCTGTTTGAGAGTCCAAAGAAGAAGTTGCCTCATCTAAAACTAAAATCTTCTTATTAGCTAACAAAGCTCTTGCAATTGAAACCCTCTGCTTCTCACCTCCAGAAAGCTTAACCCCTCTCTCTCCAACAATAGTATTTTCTTTGTCAGGAAATTCTTTTATTATTTTATCTAATTGTGCAAATTTTATAGCCTTAAACACATCATCTCTTGAAGCCTTAGGATTTGAAAAGGCAATATTATTGTAAATAGTATCATCAAACAGGACACATTCCTGTGGAACAATACTTAATTCACCTCGTAAAGATTCTTGATTAGCATCTTTAATGTTTACACGATCAATTAAAATTTCTCCTTTATCAACATCGTAAAATCTATACAATAATTTTACCAAAGTAGTCTTTCCAGAACCAGAATGACCCACTAAAGCAATTTTCTTATTTTTTGGAACAACTAAATTAAAATCTCTAAAAATATTCCGCTTATTATAGTTAAATGAAACATTCCTAAATTCTATTACTCCATCATCAACCTTTAGTTTTCCAGAACCGGGTTTATCCTTAATATCATTTTCAATCTTTCCATACTGGAATAAATCCTGGAAATCAGCCATAGATCTGTAAAATCCCCTAACACCGCTAATAAATCCAAATAAAGGGCCTAGCAAACTTAAATAGACAGTATATATGAAAACTAAAGTCCCTAAAGTCATTGTTCCAGCCAAAAAACCTTTCAAGGGAAAATAAACTAAAAATAAAGTGCCGACACCAATAATTAAAGTTTGACCAAAGCCCATCCACCTATAATACCCCCAGTTCTTCATTTCAGCAGCCTTAGTATTATTACTCAATTTGGAAAATTTAGATTTAACAACATCTTCTTTCCCAAAATATTTTATAGAATCTATATTAGTAAAGAAATCGGCAATATTTGCTTTTTCTGTATCTTCACTCTGATTTAGTCTTATATTCCATTTTTCTTGAATTCTTTGAATGTAAATGCTATAAGTACAAAGAGTAAGCATTGTGACAATAACAATTATTGCACTTTGAACATTAAAATACCATAATGAAACCCCAACAACAATTAATTGAATAACTAACGGTGCTGCATTATACACAATCAAATCAGTCATTCTTTCTACAGATCCTGCACCACGATTCAATCTAGAGATAAGTGACCCAGTTTTATGGGTAGTATGGAAACCATGAGATAAATAGAGTATGTGATTAAAATATTTTGTTTTCAGATCTTTAATCAGATTAGCATCAAGAGTATTTACTAAATGGTTATGAAACCACCAGCCTATTGCCCTAAGGATAAACAAACCGATAAATACCAAGGCTATAATAATTAGGGCGTGTAGAAAAACACTCGAGTCAATAGTTCCAGAATTAAAAGCAGTTCCTTTATCTACAATTAATTTGAATAAATACTGATTAAGAGTTTGAGCCGATTCCACAAAAAAGATAAGCAACAAAAGTACAATAACAATTAGTTTATACCTACCAACCAAACTGAAATATTCCTTTAAATTATACTTAAAATTTATTTTTTGTTTTTTTCTATATACCATTGTCCAGCCACTATGTTTATATATTTCAAGACCGTCTACAATCTAAGATGTCAAAACAAGACATTGCGAAATACTCGTCAAGAACATCTATCACGAAAGATCTTGAGGAAGATGATGAGGAAATGGATGAGGATGCTGAAGATAATGAGGATGATGACGAATTAATGGCCTAATTCTAAAAAGAAAAATGTGTTTAAAAATTCTTCTATTATCGTCATAAAAAAACTTTAAATATGTATCAAACATCTTCTAATCATGATTAAAGCATATCTTATGGGGGAAATCATCTTTAGTAATGACTCTGAAGCCTTCTCATTACATGAAAAAAGCTCTTTTGGAGAAAGAAGTGGAGAGAAAATCCATTACACATTAGCAGAAGCTTTATACTTGGTAGAAAAGAAGAAAGCTGAAATAATGGAAAAATCAAAAAAGTTATCATTCAAAGAACTTTTAGAAAAAACAAGAAAGTTAGATAAAACCATACAAATAAAATACCCCGTTTTCAAAGATTTAAGAGATAAAGGGTACATAGTTAAAACAGCTCTAAAGTTTGGAGCAGATTTCAGAGTTTATGATAAAGGAGTTAAGCCAGGAAAAGATCATGCAAAATGGATTCTTTTTCCAGTTCACGAATCCCAAAGGCTGACATGGCATGAATTTTCAGCAAAAAATCGTGTGGCACATTCTACAAAAAAGAATCTTCTAATAGCAATTGTTGATGAAGAAGGAGATATAACTTATTATGAAATCAAATGGACAAGAACCTAGTAACACTCTACGAAGATAACGACAAATTTAAGAATAATACTAACTACCAATTCTTATAGTGGGTTGCTGGATGCACGACTCATGAACTGAAGGAGGTTTTTATAAATGATAAAAGATGGTCGAGCAATAAAAGATAGTATAATAGAAGTTCTAAGACAAAATGGACCTAGTTTACCTATTCCAGTTGCTAAAGCAACCCAACAACCAACATTATTTGCTTCAGCATTTCTTTCAGAGCTATACTCAGAGAAAAGAGTAAGAATCAGTAATATGAAGGTAGGAGGTTCCCCCCTTTATTTTCTTCCAGGACAAGAACCAAAACTTGAAGATTTCCAAGATTATTTGAAAGGAAAGGAAAAAGAAGCTTTCTTATTCTTAAAAGAGAAAAGACTCCTTGAACACGAAAGACTAGACCCTGCAATAAGAGTCGCCCTAGCATCCTTAAGAGATTTTGCATTCCCATTTAAAGTCAATGATAAAATCTATTGGAAATATTTTACCTTCCCAGATGAAGAAGCGTTAGAAGAAGTAACAAGACGTCAAACAGAAAAACAAGCTCAAGATCAAAGAAAAGCTGAAATGGCCATGCCCATCTTAGTAGCCCCACCAATACAACAAATTCAAGTAGAAACACCAAAACAAACCATAGAACAACCAGCAATAATTGAAGAACCAAAACCAGAGATTGAAATAGAACTAAAAGAACCAATAATAATTGAAACTCCTAAAGTAATAGAAGAACCTAAAATAGAAAAACCAATTCTACAAATAAAACCCTTAATAACTTTCAAAGAAAAAAAGGAAAAAATAAAAGAAAAATCAGATTTCGTCGTCAAAGTTGTCAATTACCTAATGAAAGAAGACATTGAACTTTTAGAAGAAAAAGAGTTCAAAAAGAAAGAATTTTATGGTATTTGTAGAGTTGATTCGCATCTAGGAAAAATAGAATTTCTGATAATGGCAAAAGATAAGAAAAACATCACTGAAAGCGATTTAACAATAGCCACACAATATTCCCATAACCATAAAATGCCAGTCTTAATAATTTCAACAGGAGAACTAGATAAAAAAGCTGTAGGTTACATGGAAAAATACAAAAATTTAGTAAAATTTCGTAAAATTTAAGTCATCAGTAATCTTTAAATACTATTCAAACAAGAAACTAACATGGGTGGAATAAGATCAAGTTTAATCAAGAGAACATCAAAAAGGTTATTAGAAAAAAATGAAGATAATCTTTTTAGTGAAGACTTTACAAGAAATAAAAGACTACTTGGAAAGACAATGCCAAGTAAGAAAATAAAGAACAAGATTGCAGGGTATATGGTTCGTCTCAAAAACCTTGAAAAACAAAATCAGATACAACCTAAGTAATTACAATATTAAAAAATGTCAGCCGTTTTACATGAAATAAATAGTCAAAATACTTTCCCTCCATTTATTCTTTCTAACCACGAATTAAAATATTTGAATCCTGAATGGGACATTCATGACGGTCCATTCAAATTGGAACTACCAGAACCGAGAATAGTTTTAATCAGTGGTGATGATGGAAGAAGCAGAGGCAACACAGATGGAAGTCCAAATTATAGAAAATTTTTAGCCATATCTAAGACACCAGAAAAAAGAATAATTACAACCTATCTTACCTATATTTATACAGGGACTGTTAAAGTAGAATCTTGGAAACCAGAATTAAAAGACTTATTAAACGATATTCAAATGGAACATTATGATATAACTCCAGACAGAGTTCCAGATAGACTTTTAGCAAGGCATTTAGAAAGAATTTCTCACGAAAGTAACCTTATTACTGAAAGCCTAAGAAGTATAGCTCAACAAACTTTCTTTGATATGCTATGGAATGTTGATCAACAATAAATTTATATACTTCTTCACCATAAATAGAATATGAATATTTCACAGATTAAGTTAAGTTGTATTACAGGCTTATACGTATCTGTGATTTTAATCTAAAGCTTGCAAGAACGCAATGCTTTGGAATTCTTTAACGATTTAACTGCTAACTGATTCTAATGCTTTGTGTTTTTATGCATGTTTTATTTTAAAAAAGTTTATAAAGAGGCAAAAATTAAAACTTAATTTGATAGGAGGGAAAATGACAAACAATGGACATAGAACAATAAGAGTTATTTACAACGAAGATCACGGAAGATATGAACAACTAAAGTGGAATCCAGAAGCTGGCGATTGGCACAAATATGGAAAAAGAAAGAGCAATAAATCTCTTTTAGATGCAATGAACCGTGGCGATTTGAACCTTGAAGATTTACAGTCCCAAGCAAGACAGCAATTTGATCAGTATCGTAATAGAAAAAGAAGAGCTACACAAGAAGAAAGAGAAAAAGATAGGGAAAGAATTTTAGAACTTCAAGAAGAAGGTCTTGCATCAATACGAATAGGAGTAAATAAACCAAAAAATGGAAAATCTTATCTACCACTTACATTTGCTCACTATCTAAGTAGTAATTAAAAGAAACTTATTTTATTTTTAATTTTTTCTTTATTTCTTTAACATCTTTTCTAATTTCCTCAATAGCTTTAACTTGTCTTCTCTGATAATAAAATCTAATCAATAAAAAGATTAGATAAGCAATAAATAATCCCCCAATAACCTTTATTGAGAGTAATATGCTATTAGCAATCTCTATAGGCAACACACCTAAAATCTGATTACCACCTTCAACAAAACCCGCCGGACTAGCCATATTTATTCAAAGAATAATAACTTTTTAACTCTTCTCTTTAATCTAATTATGATGGCTGTGGGGAGAATTGAACTCCCGATTTCCGCCTTATGAGAGCGGCGATTTAACCACTGATCCACACAGCCTGTCTCGAAATGAATGTAATAAATTTCCATTCAGATACTTCAAAAATGCTAGCAAAAAAGCGTTTAAAAGTCTTTTCAAAGAGAATTAAGCAATCATTTCCAAACCGTCGTCTTTCTTTCTAGGCAAGATATGGAAATGAACATGTTTCACAACCTGTCCAGCTACTTCAAAATTATTATTAACAACATTAAAACCCTGAGCTTTATTCTCCTTCAGAACAATTTCAGCAGTTTTCTTTAAACATTCTATAAGTTCTTGTCCGAGTGATTGAGGCATATCAAGCAAGTTCTCGTAATGATTTTTAGAAATAACCAAAGAATGTCCCTTTGTTTTAGGATTTATGTCAGGAACAGAGAAAAAATTATCATTTTCATAAATCCTCTTGTTTTTTATCTCACCTTTTGAGATTTTACAGAATATACAATCTGATTTATTCATTTTATTTGTTCTCCCTAAACATTTTTATCGCATCTAAAGAGGTATTTCTTACATTTTCAAGAAATATGTTGTTGTTATCGTTAAGTTCGCTTTCAGAGAACCATCTTAATTTCTCTTGTTCATCAGTTTCTTGTTTTTCTTCACTAAAATTTATACATTTTCCAATAAAAACAAAGTTCATATGTTTATTATGGTGAGGCATATCTTCAATTTGAAATCGAAAAGGTTTAACGACTTTAACGGTGCTATTGGTCTCCATATGTGGCAAAGGTAAAAATTCAAAATCAAATCCAGTTTCTTCAGATACTTCTCTCTTTACAGCTTCATCTGGAGTTTCTCCAGGATCAATATGTCCTCCAACAGGAATCCAGGCTTGTAAGGTTTTGTTCCAGAGCAATAATACTTTTTCATCATTTCTAACAAGAAAAACAGTAGTTACCCAACATTTATCCTTCCAATTAATATCACCCATGAAAAGAATAAAATTTTAAGTTATATAAATATTAGTATATCAAAGGACATAAAATTTCACATGTTCGATAAGTTTATCCTTTTCAAATAATTCGACTAATTTTAGTATTTTAGAAGAATCACCTTTCAAAACAAAGATATCTAAGCATTTTTCATTATCTAAATGATTATGTAAATGTGTAACAATAATATCTTGATATTTATGCATAAGTAAACTCATATCTTTTTTATGATAATGTATGACTGATAAAGTAGCATTTATTTTTCCCTTAATCTTCAATCTTTCCTTATACTCTTGATTCAATAATCTTATTCCAGCACGAATAGTTTCACTTCTCCCAGAAAATCCCATTTCCTTCGTAAGACCATCCATTTCCTTAAGTATCACCTCGTTAATAGACATACTAATTATCTTTGCCATAAAATATTAGTTATTAAGATGCTTATAAACGTTGCTATAAATATTATTAACAAAAGACTTAAATATTAATAACACTAAATTCAACTCATGAATTCAATAGTGATATTATTTGCACTAGCTACCTTTATCTCCACATTAGTTGGCGGTTTAGTAATTCTTAAATTTAAAAATAGTCTGCCATACTTTTTTGCATTTGCAGCTGGAACTTTAATAGCTATTTCTTTTTTAGATTTGCTTCCAGAAAGTTTGCAGATAGCAAATTCTATTGCTCTTCCAACTAAGTATATAATGATTACAGTTGTTTTATCATTTTTCCTTTACAGTTTAGTAGAAAAATATTTCCTTACTCATGAAATGCATGATCACGATTCACATGCACATATTCTGGGCCCAATTGGAGCAGGTAGTCTAGTAGTCCATAGTTTTCTAGATGGAATAGCAATTGGTGCCGCATTTCACGTAAGTAATGCAGTTGGTTTGGTCATAGCTTTGGCAGTTCTATGTCATGATTTCACAGACGGAATAAACACAGTAGCAATAATGCTCAAGAATAAACAACGGGTGAAAAACGCATTAACATTCCTTATATTTGACGCTCTAGCACCAGTATTAGGGGTATTAGTAACATATAGTATAAGTATCCCACAAAAAGCACTTGCAATTCTACTCGCATTCTTCGTAGGAGAATTCTTGTACATCGGCGCATCTAGTTTATTGCCAGAAACACATCATCATTCAAGGAAAACAATCATAGCCATGGCAATAGGAATAATATTAATTATAATTTTGACTTCTTTAATTTCAATTTAGAATCATTTTCTTCTTTTTCTTCTATTGTTAGAAGAACTCTTTCCTTTTCTAAATACAATAAAGTAATATAATATCAAACCAATAATATTAAGGAATATTAAAACCAAAAGCCATGCAATCCTTTCACTTCCTTGTTTAAAGTTTCTTGTTAAACAATCAACAATCATCCAAATCCATGCAATAACTAAGAATATTATAACAGCTAAAAGAATAAACATTAATAAAATTCCTATTCCGCCCAACAATAATAATTCTCTTAACATATTGTATCGAGTAATTTCAAATTTATAAAACTATTTACTTCACTCTCGTTTCCACCAACTTACCTGCTTTCAAAAATTCTACCTCTCCATTAATTAATTTCCTCAACACATCCTTCAAATCTTGAATTTTAACTCTAATCTGTTTGGTCGTGTCTCTATCACGAATTGTAACATCTTTATTCTTCAAAGATTCGTCATCAATCGTTATACAATATGGTGTTCCAATTTCATCATTTCTAGCATATCTTCTCCCCACACTTCCAGTTTTATCATAATTAACGTTCCACTCCTTTTTCAAATCATTTACAATATCTTCAGATATTTTTTCATAATCTACACTTTTCACAATAGGGAAAACAGCAGCCTTTACAGGAGCTAATTTAGGATTCAATCTCAATGTTATGTTATCTCGTTCCCCATCATGATGGTAAGCACCAAACATAAAAACTAAAAATGCTCTTTCCACCCCAAGCGAAGGTTCACAAACAACATGGGGAATAAACTTCTGCCCCGTCTTTTCATTTAACACACTTAAATCTTTTCCACTAAATTTCTCATGTTGTTTCAAATCAAAATCAGTTCTATTTGCCATTCCCAGTAATTCTTTCCAACCAAAAGGAAATTCGTATTCTAAATCCCAAGTATCAAGAGCATAGTGAGACTTTTCATCTAGCATATGCTGTCTAATTCTAAATTTACTTCCTTTAGCTCCCAAAGAAACAAACCACAAATACTCTTGAGCTAACCAATAAGCATGCCACTCTGTTTTTATTATTCCTTTTTTCCACGCTTCAGATATATTCATCTTCTCCATCTCTTTTTCTTGCTTCTGCATATCAGATGAATAAACTAATATCTCAACATCTGGAATTTCATACGGCATCTTCTCATTAGGATCAACAAAATATTCTATTTCCATTTGTTCAAATTCTCTACAACGAAATAAAAAATCTCTAGGTGCAATTTCATTTCTAAATGCTTTTCCACTCTGAGCAATACCAGCAGGCAATTTCATTCTTGCATTCTCAAAAACCAATTTAAAATCAGCAAAGATCAATTGTGCAGTTTCAGGTCTTAAATAAGATTTTACTGAGTCTCCTACAATAGGTCCAACTTGTGTAACAAACATGGGATTAAACTCTCCTTTAATTTCAAAATTAGGATCATTCTCATATTTAGAAACTTCATGCTTATCAATCTTAAATTTCTCTTTTGTTTTTTTGTTAACAACTGCGACATCAACAAAATGCCCAACATGCCCAGAAGCTTCCCAAACTTTAGGATTTGTAATTATAGAACCATCAATTCCAACCATATCCTGTCTACCATAAACATGATATTTCCACCATTCTCTTTTCAAATTATTTTTCATCTCTACCCCAACATTGCCAAAATCCCAGAACCCAGATAAACCACCATAAATCTCTCCAGAAGGATAAACAAAGCCTTTCCTCTTACAAAAAGCAGCCATTTCCTCTATAGAAATCTTACTTGCTTCCGCTTCCAAATTTTCATGATTAATTTCTACCATAGCAACATGTTTTTTCTTTTTCAGTTCCTCCAATTTCTCTTCAGCTTCACTAAGCGTTTTCCCCAAATAAGCAATGTTTTTAGATTTTACCTTAACTCCTTCTCGAACACTTTCACGAGCATAAAAATAATCATTTCCAGAGATTTTCTTCTTTACAATGTACATATTGTACTTAGGCACTACACGTTTATAAACGCTTGTTTGTAGTGTGTAACCCACATACCGAAAGATATATAAATAGTAATCACTATACAATAGTAACATAATAAGGAGGAATAAAAACATGAATAAAAAAGTTAAAAAAGGCTTAGAATGCACATCAAGAACTGGTGCTTGGGTAGCTGAAAAAGCAGTTTCAGAGTTAGCTCTGCCAGCTGCAATAATTTCAACGACTCAATCAGGAAATTATTTGGAAAGAGTTGCACATGGATACACATCTGCATTTAACGTAATTTCTGAAGGCGTTATGGCTTATGTACATAATTCCGGAGTAAGAGACGTTATCAATGGATTAGGCCTAGATGTAATAAAAGCTATGGGCCATTCAGCTGAAAACATCCAAGATGATCCTAAAAAAGTTCTTTATGCAGCTTTAGCAACTTATGGATTAGGTAAGGCAGTTCCTTATGCATCTAAAAGTATGAGAAAGTTCCTAAGAAACAGAAAACAAAAAACATCACAACTTGAAAATGATGTACAAGGATCAGAAGTTTTAATGCAAAAAGCTTAATTTTATTTTATTATTTTTTTCTTTTATTTCTTATACAGTTTATCCACTACTTTTTCCCACCATTCTTAATAACTTTTCTAGATTTTAACCAAAAGAAGCCAATAACTCCAAAAGTCACAACTGGAGAAACCCACTCAGGAACATTTACTCCAAACCCATCCATTACCATAATTAATCCCAAAAGTAAAATGGAGTACATTGCTCCATTTTTCAAATATAGGTACTTCTTAATTCTTTCAATATTTCCTACAGTCAGTTTTCTTACAATAAGTGCACCCAACCCATTCCCAAGAATAATCAATGGAACAGAAAGTGTAAAGGCAAAGGCACCTAAAACACTATCAATAGAGAATGTAGCGTCAATAATTTCCAAATACAAAATCTTACTCACATCAGACAAATGCCCTTTCATTAAATTTTCTTCACCTGCTTCAGCATTTTGTTTAAATCCGTGAACAATAAAAAACGCAGTAGAACCAATTACAGCCGCAAAGGCCATTAAAGGATTAATTTTAAGAGAAATCCAAACAATCAAGGCTAACAAAATAGCGACAGTTGCATAAAACCAAACACCCTGAGAATGAAAGAATTTTTCTCCATGTAACCCATAATTTTTTTCTTCTAAAAATAACCAATGAAAAAATAGGAAGATCAAAAAAGTTCCACCACCCAATAACAATAAAGGAGCAGAAGATTCAATGGCACTAATAACAACAGGATCACTACTAAAGGTTGCTGTCAAACTCCCGAAAAAACCAAGACTAGGCGTCGTTGCCCAAACAATTATCCAAGGTAACAAACCACGAATAACAAACACAGCAAATAATAAACCCCACAACAAAAACCATTTTCTATATTTTGGTTTCATTGTCCCCAAAACTTCAGCATTAATAATTGCATTATCAATGCTAGTAATAGTTTCAAACAAACATAAACCTACAACAATCAAAATAATGGAGATAAAATCCATACTAAGAAGAATAATTTAGGATATATAAATATAATTTATTTCTTCTCATATCTGTCTTTATCTCTTACAGAATATTTTTCCATCATTCTATTCCAATATTCTTGCAAAGAAATTCCTTGAGAATTAGCTAAACAAGTTAAAGTAAACATAACGTCAACAATCTCATCACCAAGTTCACGTTTATCCTCTGTAGATTTTTTCTTTTTAGGCCCCCAACGATGATTAATTTCCCTAGCCAACTCTCCAACCTCTTCCATCAATCGAGCATTAATCTCATGGGGCTGCCAATATTGCGGCACCCACTGTGAAGTCCAGCCATGCACATCTTTTTGAATATCATCTAAACTCATAAAGACTCAAATAAATCAGAGTTTTTATTAATTATTATTCTCAGATGAGATTATTTTTACAATAATATAAAGCGCAGGGTGGGACTCGAACCCACGAAAACTCGCTCTGCAGGCGAATGCAGTAGCCGCTGTGCCACCTGCGCATACAAATACACGGCAATAATCAGTTTTAAACTTATTCATAATACAAAATCCCTTAATTTAAACATTTCTTGCCCCCCAGAGTCTTACATAAATAATAAGTATTTTTAACAATTTACATAAGCTTTATAACACTCTCTTTACATATATAATAAGTATGGTAAGGACTCGTTTAGATAGAACTCACTCTAAAGAACTAGAGATAAAACTGCAAGAATGTGAAAGAAGGAAAAAACACTTCATAGATTATCTCCAAAAGGTAAAAGATCATTATTTAGACTACAAAATTTCTTATTCTGATTATGAGAAAATTCTCCATGAAAAAAGAAATGGAAAATCCATAAAAGAATGGATAGAATATTATGATGAACAAATAAAAGAACATAAAAAAAGAATTCATCACCACAAGAAAAGAAAAGTAAGGACACATATTTCTTCAGCACTTCTAATTTCCCTATTGATAGTAATTTTATTTTTCTATATAACAAAAACATCTCCAAGCTTTACAGGAAAAACCATCGAAATTGACAAAGGACAAATTCAATCACCAACAGAATTTACAGAAGATTTAAATTTAGAAACAAACCAATCAACAACTTTCGATTGGAATATAAAAAATCAAGGTTTCTTACAATCATTAAAGATATCAGGTTCATTTGAAAACCAAAATGTGAAGATCTATCTTGACGATCTTTTAATTCTCGATAGTTCAAAATCACAGAGGAGTTTTCTAACAGGAAATGTAATATCCCAGAGTTCTGGAAACTCTTCAGTATCATATTCAGAAAAGGAGCAGAACGAAAGTCAAAAAAACGAGTCAAATCTTACCATACAGACTTCGTCTGCTCCTCCTGAAAATTTAACAGAAAATACCTCTGTCGAACAAAACACATCCATCCAGGAAGAAACTCGCAAAACAACAACCCAATTCACAGATGTTTGTGAAGAAACTTGCGATCTTTCTAGACTAAACCTAAATAAATCATCCTACAAAATAAGGATTGAATCTAATTCACAAGTAAAGATTACAAATATAAAATATGCCTTAATACAAATTAATAAAGTTCCTGAAGAAAATACTACTCAGCAACCCCCGAAGAATTTAACAATACCAGAACAAAATATCTCCACTCAAGATTTAAATCAAGAAACTTCTACAGAAAATCAAATTACAATAAACCAACCAGTTAAATGGAAAAAGAAAGTTTCTTCCAATAGAGTCCGAGAATTGAACATTACTCTCCCCCAACAAGCAGATAAAATAATAGTAAGAAAAGTAGAAGGAAATAAGAAAACAGAAGTTAAAATAACATCAAAAAAGGTAAAGAAACAAAATCAAAATAGCGAAAGAGAATTTACCCAAGTAGAGACTCAAGAACAAGCAAAAGAATACGAAATAGAATATGAAACGCCAGCTCCAACAACAAAAGAAGAAGAGATTCCAGGCACACTTAAAAGAGTTATAGTATCTGCCCCAGATGAATTAAATTACACGAATGTAGCAACTTTTACAAATATTCCAGAAAAAGTAAAGCTAGGAAATGAAAAACTTCTAAAAGTCCATTGGATTGAATCAGACTCTTTCATTTCATTTAATGTTTCAGATACAAACAACAACGGATTAATAGACAGGATAGATTGGGTTACACCACACTTAAGCAATCAAACATTCGATATAATTATTGAAATATCAAAAGCAGAACATCTCGATGGAAATCATCAATTTTTGTCAGATATCTATGAGAATGTGAGCATACTTGATAATAGATGGAGTGAAACAATAACAGATCAACATTACGTTAGGGTTACTTTTGAAAAAAGTTTAACAAAAGATAGAGATATTACTCTTTTCCCAAGAATAGTAAGTGGCACACCAGTAATAAAAGTTTATGAAAAAGACTCGAAGGAGATAGTTGCACAATTTGAGAATATCCAATCAAATCAGTACAATAAAGTTTACTTAACAAATTTAATATCCGAATCCCAAGATACTTTTGATCTCAAAATTACAGGAGGTTCAGTAGAAATAGATTATATTGTAGATCCTGCAACAACTATCAGTCTTGTTCCAAATGCTGCTACATACCCTGCACAAAACGGAACACATACAGATACTGGAGGTTTCTCAATACAAACTCAATCATTAACAACCTCTGCCACCACACAAGTAGGGGCTCTTAATATTTCAGACGCCAAAACATTTTTTCCAGGAAATCCAGGAAACACAGTAGATACATTCGTGATAGTTAATTTCTCACTACCAGCTTATGAGAATCTCACAAGAATTTTCGTTACAACCCAAATAAATTCTACAGGAGCAGGAGCAACAAAAGGAATGGGTCTTTTCAATTATACCTCCGGTCTCTGGCAAAGGGTTAACTCCAGTTTAGGGGGGGTAGGGGTACTAAACATCACAACATACAACATCACTTTTACATCAAATAGCACCTCAGATTTCGTTTCAGGAGGAAAATTTAGATTAAGTGCTTATTTAAACACGACCGCAAATGCAGATAATATTGGAATTGATCTCATGCAAGCAAATGTAACCTATCTAGCAGATACATTTGCTCCAAATGTAAATATAACTTTTCCATCAAACAATACAAACACATCAATAACAACACTTGCTATTAATTACACCGTAAACGATACTAATTTACAAACTTGTTGGTGGACAAATTCAAGTGGAAGAACAAATCAAACCCTTTCTCCATGTGGAACAAATATATCTGGAGTTACATGGCTTCAAGGAATAAACAATATCACAATTTATTCTAATGATACAAGCAATAATGTAAACACAACATCTATAAAATTCACTCTTGACTCAATTGCTCCAAATATAAACATAACTTTTCCTTTAAACAACACAAATCCAGCATCCACAACTGTAGAAATAAATTACACCGTGAATGATAGTAACAATGGTTTGGGCTTGAACACATGTTGGTGGACAAATTCATCAGGTTTATTTAACACATCAATAACCTGTGGAAACAATATAACAGCAAGAACCTGGTTTGAAGGAATAAATAATATAACAGTCTATGCAAACGATAGCGCAGGAAATGTGAATTCTTCTTCAATTATTTTCACAACTCCAAGTTCAAACACCGCACCACTAATTTACAAAGTCTTTAATGATACCCTAACAGGAGTTTCTATAACAGAAAATTCTTTCTCAAATGTAATAATCAATTTCTCTGTTTTTGATGCAGATGGTGCAGCAACACTGAGTAACGGTTTAGCAAATATTACAATGGCAGGAGAATCAACAAGACTAAATCAATCTTGTAAAAAAGTGGATTCATCTGGAAATTACGCAAATTACTCGTGTACTGTTCAAATATGGTATTTTGATAATGCTGGAGCATGGACAATTCGCCTAGGTGTTAATGACTCATCAAATTCAGTAGCAACAAACTATACTTCTAATTTCAGTCTAGGACAAACAACAGCATTCACAGCCTTTCCAGGAAATTTAACTTTCGCTTCAATCTCTCCAAGCGGAACAAACACTACCTCAAATAACGATCCATTAATTTTAAACAATACTGGGAATAAAGATATCAATAATACTGGAATAACAATCAATGTAACTGATTTAATTGGAGAAACAGATAGTGCAAAAGGGTTGTATGCCGGTAATTTTTCATGGAGCAATAATACTGGCTCATCAATAGAGTGTAACGGAACTCAAATGCAAAAATCTACTTTTGTAGCTATATCCAATACAGCAAGAAACATAACAGCTAACCTTTCAAGAGGAAATCACTCATTAAATGACGGAGTTACAGCATATGAGAATTTATACCTCTGTTTAAATTATGCAGGTCCAGAAATAAATTCACAGGCATATTCCACCCTATCTCAAGGTCCTTGGACAATAAAGATTTTAGCGGTTATAATAACATTAAGAAAGAAGAAGAAATTAAAAGAAGATAAATTAAGTAAAGCCCTGAAACTTATAACAGAAGAAATTAAAAACGATTATAGTAAAAATAAAGAAGAGATCATAAAATTAATATTAAAGGAATTAGTTTCTAAACATAGAATAAAAAGAGAACAAATTTTCGAGATAATAGATCAAAAACAAAATATAGAAATTCCAATATCAATATTCCAAAAGGATCTTGGAGCATTAGAAACACTAGTAAAGTATATGAAAGAAAATCTAGCAATGAGATACAGTGAAATAGCTAAGCACTTGAATAGAGATGAAAGAACGGTCTGGACATCTTACAATAAATCACTGAAGAAATTTAAAGGAACACTCATAATTGAAAATTCAAAATTAAAGGTATCTCTGAAAGAATTAAACAATAGTAAATACACAATTCTAGAGTCATTAATACTATTCCTTAAGTCTAAAGACTTAAGCTTCAAAGAAATTTCATTATTAATTAAAAGAGATCAAAGAAATATTTGGACAATTTACTCAAATGTAGTAAGAAAAAATAGAAGTAAGGTTTAAAAACGTCTTTATGCTAATCTAGTAAATTAAGTAAGGGGGTGTAAAATGCGAAAATCAAATAGAACAGGATTATATATTTCTATAACAATTCTATTACTCGCAATTATAATGATGGCCTTTATTCCCTCCCCAACATGGATCAGAAAGTTTGGTGAAATTACAGGTTTCGCAACACAATCAGTATCCGTAAACATTTCTATAACTAACACAGCACCAACAGTAACACAAGTTTTTAATAACACTCTAACAGGAGTTTCTATAACAGAAAATTCTTTTACTACAATTGTAGTAAACTTTACGGCATCAGATGCCGATGGCGCAGCTAATCTAAACGATTCCACAGCCAGAGTTAATATAACAAGAACTGGAGAAAACTTGAGACAGAATGCAACTTGTAACAGAATCACTACGGCCGGCAACTTGGCCAATTATACATGTAATGTTCAAGTATGGTACTTTGATAGTTCAGGCTTATGGAATATTTCAGCAGCAATTAATGACACAAGTAATGCGATAGGAACAAATATTTCAAACACAACATTTACTTTAGGACAAACAACAGCTTTCACGGCTTTTCCTGGAAATTTAACTTTCGCTTCAATCTCACCAGGAGCCAGTAATACCTCTTCAAATAATGATCCTTTAATTTTAAACAACACAGGAAATAAAGATATTAATACAACAGGAATAACAATCAATGTAACTGATTTAATTGGAGAAACAGATAGTTCAAAAGGATTATATTCTGGAAATTTCTCTTGGAGCAATAACACTGGCTCATCAATAGAGTGTAACGGAACTCAAATGCAAAAAGCAACCTTCCTTATAGTTTCCAATACAGCAAGAAACATAACAGCTAATCTTTCAAGAGGAAATCATTCATTAAATGATGGGGTAACAGGATATGAAAATCTCTATCTATGTTTAAATTATGCTGGCCCAGAACTATCTCAACAAGCATATTCAACCCTATCACAAGGTCCATGGACAGTAAAAGCAACATAAAATGAAAAAACAAATAATCTTATTGATGTTACTAATTCTCTCAATTAGTTTTACCTCTGCTTTCGGAGTCACAGCGCCCTATTGGGATGACCACCCTTTAGAAATTTCTGCGGGGCAATCAACAAATGTTCAATTAGAATTGCAAAACATGGTTGGAGATAGAAATTTGACAGTTCAGGGATCAGTTGTTCAAGGAGGGAATATAGTCTCTATCACAGACAAAGATGCAAAATACTCTGTTCCTTTTGGAAGCAAAGTAAAAGTAAATACAAAGGTTTCTATTCCTAATGATGCTAAAGTAGGAGAAGTATATACAGTTGGATTATCTTTCACAACCTTAGCAGATCCATCTCAAGGATTAGGGTTGGGTAGTTCAATTGATAAATATTACCCTATAAAAGTTATAGAAAAAGCTCCGGTACAACAAAAGTCTTCTGTTAAAGTTAGTTCTAATATGATTTACATAGTTGCAGGAATAATCATTCTTCTAATCATAATTTTCTTATTATTCAAAAGAAAAAATAAGAAGAGATAATCCTGTCCAATTCAATACTTCTACCAGCAATAAGCAACTTTTAAAAACTAAAATCATCTATCTAATAGATGAGGTGGAGATTATTTCTTATCACATTCTTATTTCTAATAGTAGCTACTTCTCTCATTTACGCCCAACAAAACACGACCATAACCGGTCAATCAATAACTGGAGAAGCAGTTACTGGAAAAGCTACTCAACAAACTTCTGTTAAAGTAAATGTAGTTGGCTCACAACTTGCCTCAATTACAATAAACAAACCAGAAAATAAGACATATTTAACAAATACATCTATATGGCTAGATTTCACGGCCAACAATTATCAAGCAATTTGGTATAAACTAGATAATCAGAACAATAAAACAATTAACTCCAACACTTATTTTAATGCTTCTCAAGGATCACACACTTTGATTTTATACGCAAATAATTCTTTAGGCAATATGACTTCTAAAAATGTAACTTTCTCTGTAAATACTACTCTTTATACTATTAATTATAGCTATTTCAATGGGAGCAATAAAGGAAATTCAACAGATTTCACTTCTTATTCCCTAGAAGAATTGGAAAATTTTTCCAACTGCACATTTGAAAACACAAATTACGGGAAAATTTTATTCACTAATACTCTCAATTTAACTGGTAACTCTGGATCAACACTAGACTTTAACAAATATGTAAATATTTCGTCAAATTGGATTGAAATAAACACTTCTGCACTACCAAACTTAAATTCTTCAGCAACTCTAACATTATATGATTTAGACTATTCAGATCCTAGAATCATAATTAATGGAATTGTTTGTCCTACAGACGTCTGTGTAAAAAATAGCTATTCAGGAGGAGACTTAAATTTTAATGTCTCCCATTTCACAGCTTTCACGGCCGAAGAAACTCCTTCATCTCCCTCAAACTCCCCATCAGTTTCATCATCTTTTGGTGGTAGTGGAAGCATAAAAAAAAGCCCAGAAATAGGGGTAAATAGTATGGAAATCACTCCAGACAAGTTTATCAAAATATTAATAAAACAAAAAGAAAAGAAGCAAGAATCATTTACAATTAAAAATACCGGAACTATAAACTTGAACATCAATTTGCTTATTCAAGGAATTGATGCATTTACAAAGATAAATGAAAAGTCTTTTACTCTTGCCCCTGGAGAAACAAAAAAGGTAAATTTAGAATTTAATGGATTAGAAAATAAAGATCCAAATGTTTATACTGGAAGAATTTTAATACATGGTAATAATCTTGAAAAAGCAATACCAGTAATACTAGAATTAGAATCAAAAAAACCATTATTTGACATAAATATAAAAATTCCAGAAGGATATTCCTATGTAAAATCGGGACAAAATATTCCATTTAATGTAAAACTTCTTGAATTAGAAGAGTTGAGTAAGGTTGATGTTAATATGGAATACAACATAAAAAATGAAGAAGGAACAACAATAACATCGAGCAGTGAAACAATTGGCGTAGAAAAACAAGCTGACTTTACAAAGACATTGACAATTCCTGAAAACATACCTAAGGGAAATTATCTAGTTTATGTTAGAGTTTTATATTCTGGAGAAGTAGCAAGTGCAAGTGAATCCTTTACAGTAGGTAAAAAACCATTTACAGTCTCGCAAATATTAATATATCTACTGATATTTTTACTACTTATATCAGTAACATATACTTTATATCAAATTAGAAAGCTTAAAAAAAGCATAATGTCTAATAAAGGAAAGGTAAGCGACTTAAAAATAATGAAAATAAATAAAAGGGGGTTGAAATGGCATTAACTTTAATGCTATCAGTCTTAACAATCCTGTTTGGAGTTTTTACATTACTACTAGGCATATGGATAGCGACTCGTTGTGAGGGAAATCTTCGATGGACAGTAATATTCTTAGTATTATCTATAATGTCAGTAATGTTCCATAATATAGGATCGTTTCTAAACACTTCCGGAAATGCAGTTCTCAGTAATATAAATATTGTACCTGATAAATTTTCACAAGGCCCTTTATTCTTAGGATTAACAGATATACTTTCAGTATTATTTATTTGCCTTGCAGCTATAAATATATTTTTACTAATAAGAAAAGCTGGAAAAATTAAATAAGTATAACACGGCCCTGACAGTAAAAAGGACCAAGTTCCTTTTTGAATCTCCTTTTAATTGCTGTCATTAAAACGGCCCTGACAGGATTTGAACCTGCGACCCCCTGCTTAGAAGGCAGGTGCTCTATCCAGGCTGAGCTACAGGACCATCTTTATTCTATAACCTGTAGCGATTTAAAACTCTTTCCACTAAAAGGGAGATGTTATCGTAGAAGAACCGTAGGTGCTTCCCGTGAGCTACAGGACCTTAATTTAAATAGTGATTTTCATCCTTATTTAAAGTTATTTAAAATGACCTTTATTCCATCCTCTCCACTGAACATTCAACCTTCTTTTCCGCCTATACCCCCGAATAAGGAAAAACGCAACAATCAAGAATAATAAAATCACAATTCCGATAAATAAATTTTGTTTATTCACACCAGAAAGTATAGCTAGTCCAGTAGCACCGTTATTTCCCCCTAACACCACGTCTTTTTCAGAAGTTGAAGACGCAATACTCGATTGTGCCCTCAAAATAATTTTCATTTGTCCTTCTAAGTTATTAGAAGAAGCAATGTCAAACGTTCCTTTCTTGCTTTCACCAGCAACAACAAATATCTGTTGGGAAGCAGAATAAGCTTCATTTCCTTGAGAATTTACCAAGCTGACACTTAAGGAAACGTTCTGGTCACTTCCAGCACTCTCCTTAATAGTGTAAGAAACAAGGATATTGCCGTTTTCATTTCCCACATCATCGATACTCAAACTTAATTTTTCACTAATTATTTTAATATCTAAACTTTGACTGGAATTTTTCTCTCTGCAATTTAAATTCAAAGGAAGAAAATAATCTTGGTTTTCATCCACTTTAGGGATAATTAGGTCGAAAATAAATTCTTTATTTTGCCCTGGACCAATATCTTCTATAGACTTTGATGAAATCCAAGAAGAGAAACTCTCCGAAGTTATTAACTTACATTTGTTTAAGAATCGAGCCCCAGTATTTTTAACATTTAAGTTTAAAGTTTTAGTCTCTCCACCATTGGACAAAATAGGGCTAATAGGAGTCATCTGAATATTATACAGACCACCACTAGAAAATTGTGTGTCTCCTCCTCCGCTTGAACTACCACTAGATCCACTACTACCACTACTGCCTCCTCCAGAACCCCCCGAACTTGTTGAAACAGAAAAACTAGAGTTTTTATAATTACTGTTGCCTGCCGAATCGTTAACGTAAAAATTAAAAATTAAACTTCCATCACTTGAAACTGTAAAAGAAGTGGAATTGGCACCACAACTTACACTAGTATTTGCAATCTCCAAGCTAGCACCCCGATACACATTATACAAGCAGCTATTGATATTAGAATCACTAACACTCCATAAAGCAGAAACTGTTTTACTCGACTTACCCCCACTAGGTTCTGACAAAGATAATGTAGGATTAACAGTGTCCACAGTGAAACTATAATTAACGTCACTCTTTCTATTTTGAGTATCGTTGCAGATCACCCCCCAGTTATACCCTCCATCACTTAAATTGGTCATAAAGAAATTATTCTCTGCCACAATTCCAGTTTTAGATTTATTTAACCCCCACGTTCCATTAAAATCTCCCCATAATTGACAAGAAGAAATACCAACTGAAGAAACAACACTATAGTTCAAATAAATATTCTGAGAATAATTCAGATAAGAATTATTTAAAGGAGATAATAAATTCAGGGCAGGAGCAGAGGTAATAACGGAAAAATTAACATTTTCTATATTATTATTTCCCAAGCTATCATTTGCAAATAAATAAAGTTGATAACTTCCATCACTTGAAACATTAAAAGAATTATTTAAACAATTATTCAGGGTCTTGTTAACCCCATTGTTTAGATTATACCAACAACTATTTACTCCAGACACATCAGTAACACTGTAATTCAAAGATAGATTAACCTGCCTCCCATAAGTTTGAGACTTAGGATGATCAATAGTTATTATTGGAGAAATTGTATCTACAGTAAAACTTACTCTGGAAGAATTTGTATTTCCAAAACTATCATTTGCATACACAGTTACATTATTTATTCCTTCGCTCCATTGAACATTAGTTAAATTATTCCCACAAATCAAGCTGTTATTATACGACCCAGAACTGTTAGTATACCAACAAGATTGTAAATTAGTGTCAGAAATAGTATAATTTATTGTAACAAGGTTTGTTGAAAAATTAGAGGCATTCAGAGGATAAACAATAGAGATTGAAGGAACGATAGAATCAACAAAAAAAGTTACATTTGAATAGTTTGTGTTGCCGAAAGAATCATTAACGTAAACGCTCCATGTTGAAGAACCTTGCCCGGAATTTAATCCAGTGATATTATTTCCACAAGTCACACTAGTATTCGTGGCCCCATAATTCAAAGAATACCAACAAGATCTTAAATTTGCATCTGAAACGCTATAATTAAGTCTTGTTTGAACTTGAATGTAAGTGATATTGAGAGGTAAAGTTAAAGAAATACCTGGATTTATTGAGTCTACACTAAAGTTTATTGAACTCGTATTAATATTTCCAAAACTATCATTTGCGTAAGCAATAAAATTATTACTTCCTTGTTGAAAAGTCTGCAATACAGAAGAGGAATAACTAATATTTGCTGAACCATTATAAAACCAGATAGAATCTAAATTAGCATCAGCAGCAGAAATATTAACTAATATTGAATTGGAATTATAAGATTGATTCAATGGGGAGATAACAGTCAAATTTGGAGCAGTAGTATCAGAGGTATAATTAAGACTTAAAAATGGCAGGATAGTTGAGTTTGAATTTTCTTTAGTAGCGAAAGTATGGCTATTAGTTCCAGAAGTTTGGAACAATATTAATCCATAATTTGGATAAGTGCCATTAACCCAATTTTTAGTCAAGTTAGTTATATCCCATTGATACCAGACATTTGTGGAAGAAAGCGAGAGATTTGTCCATACAATACTATCATTATCTCCTCCAACGTTAGTTATATCCCATCGATACCAGACATTTGTGGAAGAAAGCGAGAGATTTGTCCATACAATACTATCATTATCTCCTCCAACATTTGTCCACGCAGTACTCCCAGTTGCATTATTCCATGTTGCACCATCTCCAGTTATAGAACCTAAGCCAGTTCCTTCATCCCATGCACGAGTTAATCTATAGACTGCAACAGTTTTAGTAGAACTTCCGGCAGTAGAATATAAATTTAAAACAGAAGAATTAATAATAGAGCCTGAAGAGATACCTGACAAATTAAATTTTATCAAAATATTATCTCTGGGACCAGATCCCCTCATTACGAGAGTAGTGCTTGCTCCATAGTTATTATTTGTCGGAGAAGAAACAATCCGAGTGTCTTGTGTAGGTCGAAGGGTTTGATTTTCCGCTAGAACCATCCCAATATTAAAGAAAAACAGCAATGTTATAAAAAACAAAATAAAAATTACTTTCCCCATTTTTTGACCTCCTTCATCATAATGCAAAGACATTGGCATTTAAAAGTTTTTTATATATTCAAAACCATAAAATCTTCAGCCAGTTTTGTATTCTTAAAGTATTTTTTAGCCTCTTTCTCTACTTTTCCAATGCTTTTAGTATATCTCTGACTGATATGTGTTAATATTAATTGCTTGACTTTTGCTTTTTTAGCAACTTCTGCCACTTGTTTAACAGTTAAATGTCGATGTGTTCTAGCCTTGTCAGCATCTTCATCCAAAAAAGAAGATTCAGAAATCATCAAATCAGAATCTTTTACAAAAGGAGTAATCCTATTATTAAAAACAGTGTCCATAATAATAGAGATCTTTTTCCCTTGTTGAAGATAAGTAAGATCTTTAGCCTTAATCTTTTTCCCACTGTAAACAATATCCTTCCCTTTCTTCAATTCACCAAGCCAGGGACCATCTCCAATCTTATATTTCTTCAATTTTTTCTTATCAATCCTAACTTTTTCCTTTAAAACAAAAGAATAAGCATTTATAGGGCAGCCATGCTCCATTTTTTCCGATTCAAGATAAAAATCTTCTCCCTCAAAGAATTTTCCATCAACTTCATGAACATCATAACTAATCCTCTCAGAAGCAAGAAATAACTTGAATATTTCGCTCATAAACTGTTTAGTTCCTTTAGGCCCATATACCTCTAATTTTCTATTATACCCATTTAAAGCCATACTTTCTAGTAAACCAGGCAAACCTAAAACATGATCACCATGCCAATGAGTTATTAAGATTTTAGTAATACTACAAGGATTTATCTTAGCAATCCTCATTTGTCTCTGAGTCCCTTCACCACAATCAACCAATATATTTTCTGCCCCGTAATTCAAAAAGAGAGAGGTATGGTTTCTCTTCTCAGAAGGGATAGCATCGCTTGTTCCTAAAAACACTATTCTTATCATTTCTAACAAAGAGAAAACAACTTTAAAAATTATTCCAAGATCCAACATCGAAAACTTAATCGATTCATGGACACAATTAATTTTAAATAGAGTATAGTATTATACAAACTATGAATGCAAAAAAGAGTCTTATTATCCTTTTAATGTCAATATTTCTAATCTCCTTTATTTCAGCTCAAAATCTTGAGATAAAGTTAGAGAAAAATGTTTTTCAGCAAGGGGAAGATATAAAGTATACTGTCCAGTTGCTCGATGATAACAATAATCCAATAAACGATAAAGTAAGCATAAAATTAGTAGATGCAACAGAAATTAATGTCCAAGAAGATACAGTGCAGTCAAATACCTTAAACGTACGAAATTTAGGGGAAAATGCTAATTTTGGCTACTGGAAAATTACAGCCAAATATAAAGATAAAGAAGTAACAAGAATCTTTTCAATAGAATCAAATGAGCAAGTCCAACTAGAGATAATAAACGATGAATTGAAAATAACAAATATCGGAAATATATTTTACGCGAGAACAATTCAAATAGTCATAGGAGAGAAAGTCGAAACCAAAGATGTTAGATTAAATGTAGGCCAGTCAACATCCTTAAAGCTAGTTGCTCCAGATGGAAATTATAATATTGAAGTCACAGATGGAAAAAATAAAATAAGCAAGGAGAATGTTTTCCTTACAGGAAATGCCGTGGCCATCTTGTCAGAAGACGAACAAGGCTCAGTACCCATTACAGGAGTTAACAAAGCCTCTGAAGACAAAACTCAAACTCTAAAAGACGCAATAAAACACTCCAAGGTCACCTTAGTGTTTATATTTGCAATATTCGGGCTATTTATTCTTATAGTGGTTCAAAGACTTAAAGAAGCCAAATCAAGGTAGTTACAACTATTATTTAAAAGATAGAAGCAAACCGTTGCGAAAACAAATCGGTAACGCCTTACTCTTTTTTAACAGATGCAGAAGCTGGAGAGATAAAGATTATAGTATCTCCTCTCAAGAAAGTTAATCCTATACTTCTTTTAACTTCGCCGTTCTGCATTTCTTTAGTATTGTCAAGAACAATGTTGATATGTATATCAAAAGCTAACAATGTTCCAACAAACTGTCTGTCATTCTTCAAATGCACTAAGATTTCTTTACCTTTAGAGTTGTTTAACAAATCTAATGGTCTGTCAATTCCATTAACCATAAAGTTTTACTTCAAATCCTCTATTTAAATGTTTTCATACAAGCCATTACACAAAAGCAAAAGGTATTTAAACGAAATTCTCAGAGTTAAAATATGAAAACAGGAAGAAAAATCTCTGGTGGAAGGTATAAAAAACAAAGGAAAAAAAGAATCAGAGACATAGCAGGTCAAAGAAGAAGAATAAAACTCGGAAAAACTAAAAGAAAGTCCAAAAGAACAGTTGGAGGGAATAAAAAAGTAGTTTTATTTTCAGCAGATGAAATTAATGTAAGAGTTAGTCCAGGGAATATCAAAAAAACAAAGATAAAAAATGTTTTGGAAACTCCTTCAAACAAGTTCTTAGCAAGACAAAATATAATTACAAAGGGTACAATTCTCGAAACAGAGATGGGAAAAGTGAAAGTAACATCTCGTCCAACTCAATCAGGTATTTTAAATGGTGTTCTTGTAGAATAAACAAGATAATCAGGTTTTAAATATATCAGAAATATATATCTTTATGGAAAAAAGACGTAAGCATAAAGAGACAATAATCCTAACTCTACTTTCAATTCTTTTGCTTATTGCCATTACAATTTTAATACTTTTGCTTGTAAAACCCACCGAAATTGTTTCAGGAGAAACTGACATTAAGCTTACACATTGGAGCCATATGCCTTTAACTTATAGCTATAATGAGCAGTGTGGGTTATATTACAGTGGAAAGTATCCTCAAGAGATAAAAAAGGCTCTCGATTACATAACAGAGAAAACAGACAGTCTAATAACGTTCCAGTATGTGAAAGACAACGCAGATATTAATTTCATCTGTCAAATAAACAATAACAACTTCAACCCTTCTCTTGTGGGAAAATATGTATCGGCTGAAACAATTAGCACAATAAAACCCGGAACAAATATCTTTACTGACGCTACTATTTACATTTATTCAACAAAATATTGCCTAGCCCAAAAACCAATAGTATTAATCCATGAAACAGGGCATGCTTTAGGTTTAAAGCATTCGCCCCAAAAATTTGAATTCGGCATGGGACAAAGCAGCGACATCATGTCAGATGTCAATACAAATTGCAATGCAGACTTCTCACAATCAGATATTGATTATTTAAAGGGGATTTATTCTAAAAAATAAACCGACACATTTATATACCTTTATTTCATACAAAGATTTATAAACTTTATCCTTAACTTTACAAAATGGCTTTTATAAAAAGATGCCCAGAATGTGGCAGTATAAATCTCGTTCATGATGAGCAAAGAGGCGAACTTGTCTGTAACGATTGTGGCCTAGTTCTAGAAGATAAGATGGTCGATACTGGTCAAGACATGCACGGGCAATTTGATAAATCAGAAAAGAAAGGCAGAGGTGGAGCTCCAATTTCTATGCAGAAGTTCGACAAAGGTTTAACAACTAATGTTGGGGAAATCTCAGATATTTACAAATTAGAGGCAGGTCAAACAAGAAAATACTTAAGATTAAAAAAATGGCAAGAACGTGTTTCCACATCTATTGAAAGAAACTTAAGATTAGCAATGGCAGAATTAAGACGTGTAGCTTCATTCCTTAATTTACCAAACGTAGTAAGAGATGAAGCTTCTAGAATATACAATTATGTATTGCAACGTGGTCTTGTAAGAGGTCGTTCTATGGAATCAGTAATTGCAGCTTGTATATATGCAGCTTGCCGTTCCTATAATATTCCAAGAACTCTAGATGAAATTTCAAATGCTTCAGACGTAGAAAGAAAAGAAATCGGAAGAACTTACAGATTTATTATGAGAAAACTAGAAATCAAAGTAACCCCAAGTTCACCAAAAGACTACATCTCAAGATTTTCTTCAGTCTTAAATCTAAGTCCAAAAACTCAACAAGAAGCACTCAAAGTTTTAAAAAAAGCAGACACTTCTGAATTAACTTCAGGTCGAGGCCCAGCAGGAATTGCAGCAGCAGCTTTGTATGTTGCAGCATTAATGAATGATGAAAAGAAAACACAAAGAGAAGTTGCAGATGTTGCAGGAATAACAGAAGTAACAATAAGAAACAGATACAAAGAATTAATTGACAAATTAGATCTAGAAGAAAAACTAAAGATCAAAGAAGCTGAAAGCAAAACAGAAAGAGAAAAAGAAGCTAGAGAGAAAAAGAAGAAATAAAATTAAACTCTTACGTTTTCATCGTTTCTCACAACCTGATATCTTTCTTTCAAAAGATTTAAACGGTCTTCAGGAATCCAGAAATCTGCATTATGAATTTCACATTGATTATAACCCATAGTAACTCCAACCCGAATTTGCTCATTAGCATTTCTTAAATAAAACCCGCTCTTCCAATGACTTGGTTTATATCCTTGTTGTTGAAGAGAACTAAGGAATTTGTTAACAATTTCATTAATGAATTGGTTATCAACACTCAGGTCTAAATGAATTAATTTAGGAACAAATGGAATCAGAGAACCAAGATTTTTAGATTCGAATCTAGAATTTAAATTAAAATCATAAGAACTAATATCCCCATTTCGATCATAGTGCGGTCTAAATCGAGTGAAATCCATTGAGGAGGTGCTATTAGCATCGGCATTTATTAAATGGGCTGCAGAAATCTCAAATAATTGAACATCAGTATGATGAAGATCTAGATCCCTTAAAACATCAGTCCAAACCTCAGGAGTTCTTAATGTAAGCTCGTCAACCATGACAACTTATCAAAAACCGATTATTTAAGCATTTATATTAACTAAAATAATCATTTCTTCTTCGCCATATAAATAAACGCAGCCATTTTCATGGCTTTTAATGGAAGCATAGCACATTTTATTCTAACAGGATTATTCTTTAAATTAGGAACACCGAGTTCTTTTAACACAGTCTCTATATCCATCTTAACAACTTCCTCAACTTTCTTATTTTTCACTTGTTCAGTAATCAAAGAAGCAGCAGCTTGAGAAATAGCACAACCCTCTCCCTGAAAACCAACATCTCGCACAACTCCAGTTTTATCAATTTCTAAACTAATTTCAAGCTCATCTCCACAAAGAGGATTTTTATCTCTATAACTAAATCCGACAATCTTCTTTTTATTCATCGGATTCTTGTTCAAATCCAAAATCAAATCACTATAAATCTCATCCATCATATTTTAAAAAACCCCTGACAATTTTTCAATTCCTTAACTAAAATATCAATATCTTTTTTATCATTATAAATGTGGAAGCTTACTCTAACAACAGAATTTAATCCTAAATGACTAATCAAAGGTTGGCAACACATATGTCCTGACCTAACACTTATGCCTTTTGAAGCAAGATATTCAGCCACATCATGTCCGTGAATCTCTTTCAAATTAAAAGAGATTACGCTATCCTGATTAGCCCCATAAACTTCCAAATTCTTAATTTCCCCAAATTTGTTTAAACAATATCCAGTCAAATCTTGAATGTGCTTATTAATTTTCTCTACACCAAGTTTATCAATATAATCAATGGCTTTAGATAAAGAATAAACACTGGCAACGTCTGCTGTTCCTCCTTCAAATCTTCTAGGAACTTCAGCAAAACTAACACCCTTAAGTGAAACATCTTTAATCATATCGCCCCCATAAATCAAAGGCTGAACATTTTCAAGCAATTTCTTTTTTCCATATAAAACACCGACACCATTCAAAGAAAACATTTTATGTCCTGAAAAAGCTAAAAAATCACAATCTAAATCTTTAACATCAATTTTTATTTTTCCAGCAGATTGTGCACAATCCACTAAAACTAAACAATTATGCTTGTGAGCAATTGAACAAATTTTCCTAACATCTAAAACATTTCCCAAAACATTTGATAAATGAGTAATAGCCAAAAGTCTAGCACCCTTTATTTTATTTTCATCCAAAAGTAAACTCCCATTTTTATCAACATTAATAAACTCTATCTTAAGTCCTCGCCTTTCGAGCATTTTCCAAGGAACAAAATTAGAATGATGATTTGAAATAGCAACCAAGATCTTATCATTTTTAGAAAAATTAAATCCCCTGACCACTAAATTTATAGCTTCAGTGCAAGATTTAGTAAAAACAATCTCATCTACCCCACTGTTAAGAAAATTCGCCACCTTTCTCCTAGAAGAATCATAAATCTTTTCAGTTTCATTACTCAAATAATCGCTACCTCTATGAAGATTTGCATTATATTTTTCATAAAATTCTTTAGCAGAATCTATAACAACTTTAGGTTTCTGCGTTGTAGCAGCAGAATTCAAATAAGTAAGTGACTTGCCATTAAGTTTTCTATTAAGCAAAGGGAAATCTTGTTTATTCATCTTAAATACTAATAAATTTCATCTACACCAATTTCAAACTCACTTAAAAACCCTTCTAGAAGTAATTTTTGAGCTCCATCTAAATTCAAACCACGAGACATTAAATAAAATAAGTCATTTTCATTAAACTTTTTAATAAAAGCAGAATGTCCGGCAGTAACCTCATTATTTTCTATCTTTAATTTAGGTAAGAATTCTAGTTTAGAGTTATCGAAAATAATTCCTTCTTCTTTAATATTAAACTTGCTTTTGCCAGAGTTCTTGTCAACAAAGGCAAATGCTTCAAAAAAGGTTTTACTCTTATCCTTTGAAATAGCTTTAGCATTAATTTTAATATTATTTCCCTCTCTTAAAGAAAAAACCCTCTCAAAAAATTCAATTCTGCTATAATCCTTAGAAAAAACAAGATCATTCATATTTACTTTGGAATTTTTATCTACCAAAGTTAAAAAATCAATACTTGCTACATTTTCTCCCGTTGCTCTGACAATTTTCCGAATATTGACATTACAACCCTCTCCAATTAAAAGTATAACCTTAGCAACACCATTAAATTGTTTAAAATCAAAATTAATGTCTCTCTTCTCTCCATCTTCAAGTTTAATCAAATAAACCTCTGAAAAACTTTCATTATTTATTTCCAGATTCTTATCATCATTGGCCAAGAAAAATTTCTCATTAATTTCTTTAGGTATTTCTCTAAGTTTTTCATAATCAACATTCATTTCAATCATCCTACGCTTCCCTCCATGCTTAAGTCAATAAATCTATTCAGTTCAACAGCATATTCCAAAGGTAAAGTTTTTGCTATAGGAATTAAAAAACCAAGAACAATCAAAGTTTTAGCATCTTTTTCAGTCAAACCACGAGACATTAAATAAAATAATTTATCCTCATCAATTTTCCCAGTTGAAGCTTCATGCTTAACTTCAGATGTAGAGTTCATAATCTGCAATACAGGAATAGTATCACTGGCAGAGTTACTATCTAAAATCAAAGCATCACATTGTGAGTCCACACGAGCATTTTCAGCTTTTTCAGAGATTTTGACTTGTGCTCTAAAAGTAGCTCTACCACCATTTGCAGAAATAGATTTAGAAACAATTCTACTGGAAGTATTTTTACCAATATGTATTGCCTTACATCCAGCATCTTGATGCTGCCCCTTAGAAGCATAAGCTAAAGATAACAAATCAGCCTTAGAATTATCTCCTTGAAGTATTACAGAAGGGTATTTCATTGTAACTTGTGCCCCTAAATTACAATCTATCCATTCCACATGAGCATTTTCTTTAGCCAAAGCCCTTTTTGTAACAAGATTATAAACATCTCCACTCCAATTCTGTATCGTAGTATATCGAACCGAGGCCCCCCTCTCAGCAATAACTTCTACAACTGCAGCATGTAATGATTGTTTCGAATAAACCGGAGCAGAACAACCTTCAACATAACTAACCTCCGAATTTTCATCTGCAATAATCAAAGTTCTCTCAAACTGTCCAAAACCAGAACTATTAATTCTAAAATAAGCTTGTAATGGAAGATTCATATCAAGTTTTACATCTTTTGGAACATAAATAAAACTTCCACCAGAAAAAACACATGAGTTCAAAGCTGCGAATTTATTATCACTCATAGGAATTACACTAGAAAAATACTGTTTAAACTTCTCACAAGCCCTCAAAATATCTTCCCTAACCTTTTCATATTCTATTCCTAAAGTTATTGATAATTCTCTAATTTTCTCTTCTGTTGGATTTAAACCAAAATCAGGATCAATAAAAACAACTCCTTTCATCGCCAAATCTTTTCTCAAAGAGTGATATACATTCTCAGATTCATATTGTGCTCCAACTCCAGATAAAAATTTTCTTTCAGCTTCAGGAATTCCCAGCTTATCCCAAGTCTTTTTAATTTCCTCAGGAAGTTTATCCCAATCATCTTCAATCTTATCCGTAGTCCTAATATAATAAACAATTTCATCAAAGTCAATTTTACTCAGGTTTGCCCCCCACAAAGGCATAGGTTTTTCTAAAAATATCTTAAATGCTCTCAATCTAAAATCAGTCAAACTCACAGGTTCATTCTTAATAGAAGAAATCCTTCGAATAACCTCTTCATTCAAGCCTTTTGCAATCTTCTCAGTATAGATTTCTTTTTCCTTAAAGTCATACTTATAATCCCTAGAAACAATATCTTGCATATTTCAGTTTTTTATTTTAATAAAGAATAACCTTGAGCTTCAATTTGTTCAGCTAGTTCATAGCCTCCGCTTTGAACAATTTTTCCATCAAGAAGAACATGAATAAAATCAGGCTTAACATGTTCCAGAATTCTTTTATAATGAGTTATTAACAAACAGCTTTTATCCCCACTCATAAAATTATTTATCTTAAAAGAAACATTTTTCAGAGAGTCAATATCTAGCCCAGAATCAATTTCATCGAAAATCGCAAATTTCGGCTTTAACAATGCTAATTGAAGCATCTCAGATTTCTTCTTCTCTCCTCCAGATAGTCCAAGATTTAAACTTCTATTCAAAACATTTTCTTCTAATCCAAATTCAAATACTCTCTCTCGCATTTCTTTCTGAAAAGAAATAATATTAAAATCTTTGCTCAAAGATTTTCTAGATTCAGATAAAAATTTCCCAGTTCTTAAGCCTTCAATTTCGGGTGGGTTCTGCATACTTAAAAACATTCCCAATCGCGCTCTATCGCTTACATTTAATCCCAAAATACTTCTTCCATCAAATAAAATATCCCCGCTAGTCACCTTATATCTCGGGTGTCCTGAAATAGCTAATCCCAAACTCGTTTTTCCAGATCCATTCTCACCCATAATAGCATGTGTTTCACCACTTCTTATGCTAAGGTTCACACCTTTCAAGATTTCTTTTCCATCTACTTCCACATGTAAATTTTGTATATCTATCATTTTGTTAATTCACATCAATATCTTATATATCTATTGGGAGTAAGAATTCCTCCTTAATTTCTGGGCTCATCTTATCAATACTCCACAAAGGTTTGAAAGTTATTTCAACTTCAGGTTTGTAACCTTCATCTTCAAGTCTTTCTTTAACATCTTCTATTAAAATATCTCCATAAGGACATAAAGGAGTTGTAAAAGTCATCAAGATTTTCACAGAATTTGTCTCTTGATTAACATCAACATTGTAAACTAAACCCAAATCTACAATATTATGTCTTAATTCAGGATCAATAACTTTTCTCAAAATATCAATAATTTCCTTATTACTTTCCATAAAATAGATACTCTTCTAACGTATTTATAAGTTTTTACAAAGCTTTTTATAAGCCATTTTTACTAGGTTATATATTAATCGAGTATCTTTTTATCAGGCTTGACTCCTAATATAGAGGAGGGTTTGATAAAGGGAACGAGAAGTGCCCTTTATGCGGGAATGCCGGAGCGGTCAAACGGGATAGGCTTAGGACCTATTAGCTTAGTGCTTGCGAAGGTTCGAATCCTTCTTCCCGCATAAACTATGTTTATGCGACAGTTCAAATATTATGACCCGCATATTTTAATCACTATTTTCACTCCTTATTGCAAATACTAATTCTATATCGACGAACAACATAAATCTTTAAAAAAGAATTTTTCATGGATAAAAAATGGCTAAAGATAGGGAAGGTACTGATTATGGAAGAATAAATGAAAATGCTAAAATGTTAGGGGACGAAAAGTGGTATAAACGAGGAACCGTAAAAATTGGTGCAGCAGCATTAGTAATTGGAAGCCTTGCAGCATGTTGTTACTTTTGGCCTAGTTCATCCCCAAAACATAGTCAACAAAGACAAACACCAGTTGCAATTTCATCCCTAGCTCCTGCTTCAGAAACATCCTATCAAGATAATTTAACATCAGATACTCAAACAACTTCAAGTTATACTTCTCAAGCTACTGCTACTCCAACTCCAGAAATACGCGGACTAGCAGGAACTCTTCATCAAACACCTCAAGCATCCCCCTCTCCAATCTACACGCCAGCATTAGGAGCAAATCAATTCATTCAATCAAAAAGAACTTCTCATTCCACAGCATCACCAACTCAATATGATAATCTTCCCCGACCAGAACAAACTTCAGAAACAACAAGTAATTCAAAAAGTCTTGAAAATAGGGTAAATGGGATTCCAATTGGATCAACAGAAATAACTCAAGATAATTTTTCATTTGGATATAAAGTTTCTGCAAAAGACGACGGAAAATACACTCCAAGAAATCTTCAAAGTAATGAAGAAGTAGTTTCTAATGGAAGAGTAATACCTACAGAACCAGTTTATCTTGAAGATAATACTCAATTTAGAGTGCAAAATGAACATGTTTATTTCGATGGAGAAAAATTATTTAGAGTGGCAATAGCTCTTCGCAATGGAGGGTATATGATAGTTGGTAAAAATGAGGCAAATACCTTGAGATTGAAAGCAAGCGTACCTTATTCAATGCCAATAAAAGCAAAAGGAGATGGAGAAGTTAAATGCCCGGATGAAATTAAATTTTCATTCCCTGGAGAATTTATTGAAGAAGAACTTATTAAATTTAATAATGATTTAAAAATTAACGTTGAAGGCTACTCGCCTAAAGAATTATTTATGCCGATTCATGATAGAAGATTTGCTCTTCATTTCCAAGAAGGCCCTCGACAAGGAGAGTATATTATAGGAAAGGTAGAACCTTCAGGAATAGTACAAATTCTAGTTCCTGGAAAAATAAGAAAGAAAGCATCAATAGCAACCCCAACCCCCACTCCAGTAATAACTCCTAAACCAAAACCTACAGCTACTCCAACTCCCTCTCCAACACCAACGGTAACTCCTAGCCCAATTCCTGGAACAATTACACCAAAACATCTAGCAATTGAAGATATAAGAGAACAATCAAACGATTAATATGTAATTACTACAAAGTAACATCAGAGGAAAGATTTAAAAACCAATTATTTCTAAAGCATCTATGGTAAGTTTAAGAAATATCTTAAGAGCAATCAAAGGAGCTAGCGTACATGCTTACAGAGATATAAAAAATCATCCAAGAACATCATTAGCTACAGCGGGAATTCTCACTGGAGCGGTTATAGGCCTTTATTTTAGAAATCATTCTACAGATCTTCAATCAAGAGTTAGAAACGTTTCTACAGAAACTAGAGACTCAAAAGAGAAAAACTTAGGTGCAAACACAATAGTTCTAGCAGGAGAAGAACTAGTAAATCAATCTATTCCAGAAGGATATAGCGCTTTCATTAATGGAAAAGAAGTTTTACATGAATTACCATTCTATTCAATACCCATGAGAACAGCTACTGAAACAGTAGATGAAACAAGTGTTCTTTTTGATGGAAGAAAATATGCATGGGTTCCAGTAAAAAAGGATCTAAACGGAAATTTAATAGTTGACTATAGAGGAGAAGGTTCTAAAATAAGAGTAAAAACAGATTGGGATTTCAATAGAACAGTCAAAAAAGGAATAGAAAAAGTAGTTATTCCAAAATTCTCTGAGAAATTAGTAAGAGATAAAAAAGATTTGTATTTCCGTATTTACAATCAAAGAACTGAAGAAGTTCCAGAACCATTACAAGTTTTAATGGAAGGTAGAGATTACATGAATCCTTTCACACCTTCAACACTCTTAATGAATTCAAATTCAAAGAAAGAATTTAACTATTCAAATCAAAAAATTCATTTTATTAATTCAGTATACATCCCAGTTGTAGCTGAAATAAAACCTACAAGAACGCTTCAAGTAGGAGAAGAAGAGAGAATTCCAAAAGTTACAGGAATTGAAGTAGTTGATTAAATTTTTTAATCAAAACTTCCCTTAGAATAATAACCATAATTCTTAACTATATTTGGAACATGTATGTTCTTTGTTGTTGAAGGCAAACTACTACACTGATTATAATCTTGTTTACATTCGCTACTTAATGAAGAAGGTCCAGCATTATAAGCAGCAACTAAAGTTCTAGCATCTTCAACTTTGTAATAACCACGTAAACAAGCTAAGTAACAAGTTCCGATATGAATATTCTTTTCATCTGTTAACTTCTTCAAATCAGCAGTATTGTGCGGAACCTCTCCAATATCAGAGCTAGAGCATATATTCTGGCAATTTCTTCCTTGACCAATATCACTTACCATTAAAGGATCAGCTGTTATTTGCATCAATCCGATATCTCCACCAGCATTTGAATCCCAATCACTTTCCTGTTTTATCAAAGCCCTAACTAAATTAAAATTAAGATCATATCTCTGAGAATAAAGTTTAACCCATTTTGTAACAGCCTCTTCTTTATCTTTATTTCCAAAAGAACCAGTAAAATCTTGAGTATTTAATTGAGAATTATCAAAATGTGTATCTATGCTAACTACTTCAGTTGTGACGGGTGGAGTTACTGGTTTACCTATTTGCTCAGTACAACTTCCGCCAGGTCCAAATGAGTCTTCAAATAAACAATTCTTTCCCGTTTCACTAGAAATTTGTTGACATTCTTGTTCATCACAAATTCCAAACCATTCATTTCCACACTCTTCACAAGTATTTTTTCCAAGAGGTTGAGGAGCAGACGAAGTAGTAGGAGTTTTAGGTTTTGGAGTAGGAGTCGGCGTAGGGGTTATAGGAGTACCGTCAGCAGCCTTCTCCGTACACGTTCCTCCAGGAGCTAAAAAGAATTTATCTTCATACACGCAATTTTTTCCACTCTCTCTTGCAAGTAATTTACATCCCTCTTCATTACACACACCAGAACCTTCACCACATTGCTCGCAATTAACATTAATTTTAACCTCTCCCCCAGCCGCAATAGTTAACAAATTATACAATGGAAGATCATCATGTTCAAGCGTTTGCACAGATTTATCCGGATATAAAACAGCAAGTTTTAACTGCTCACTTGTTACTTTATTATAAATTACTTGGAAACCTTGAGCATAAGTCTTTCCTTTCAGAGCATTAAATACATTAGTGATCTCTATAGAATCTGGATTAGATACAAATTTACTAACATCTGAAGGATAATCCCCCAATTCCACAGGAACAGTCGATATAACCGGAGTATATGATGTAGATGGGAAATTAGGCGTATCTACACTAATCTTTATTGGAACCACCAACACTTCCCAATTTCCTTTATCTTTACTTTCTCCAACAAATCTATAATAATAATTAGTATTATCTGCTAATTGGAAAATATCAGATTGAACTCCTTTTGTTCCAGTACTTAAATCTGTAGTTATATGTAATCCATTAGCAGTTTTATCATGAACTGAAACAGTTTTTCCATCTGCTCTCTTCTCAACAGCAGCAACTTTTCCGCTTTCTTTTTCAGCTGCCGCTTCAACCTTTTTTTGATTTTCTGCTATTGCAAGATTATCCGCACCATTCCTTACATAATTTTCAATCGCTGAACCTTCAGCCCTTATCCTAATTCTTTCTAAAACTACTTTTCCAGCTTGTTGATAAATCTCACCTTTAAGTATCAAAGCTTTTGCTCTCTGATAATTCAAAAGAATTGTTTTCATAACCTCATCCACCTGTTGTATTTTTTGATTAACATTTATATCAGTTGTATCTGCAACTGTAATTTTTTCCAAGTCTCCCTCAATAGTTATTTCATCTTTGTATCCTGGTTGACCTTTAAGTTGGTTAACATACTGATCAGTAACACTCGTTAAAGTTTCATTTTGAATACCTCCAATTTTAATTTGGCTTGCAATACTTTGAGTATCAACCCAACATTTCAAATTTCCTTCACAAACACCAACTTGTTTCCATCTTGAGCTTCCAGGATCCAGTGCATTAGAGTCTGTTCCAACTCCAGGATTATCCGTAGCACAAACTCTAATTATTCCATAATCATATAATTTAGGGTTAACAGTTTCCTCAACTCCTGTCTGTAAATTAGGTTGAGCTAAAGAATACAAGCTACTTGTTCCAGAAACACAATCTTTTTGAGATTTAATATTAGTTTGAGAAGCTTGATCCGCCAAATACTGTTCTTTCAAATATTCTAAAGCAAAAGAAGTTGTTACACGTTCAAATCCACATTCTTCCTGTCCATTAACTGAAATACATAATTGTTTATATCCTGCTGGTGCTGTAAAATCTCTAGTTGCATCAGCAAAACTTCCTTTTGCAATAAATCCACTAGCAACTTGTACTTGAGGATTTTCATAAAATCCACTCAATCCTGGAGGGGATTTCAAATAAACAGAGAAATAAGCTCCAGTATCTTTTCCAGCATAAATATGATAAAATACTTTATACTGTGAAGTAGCAGGAACTGTTACAGATGAAAATGGAGTTTCTGAAAACCATGCATGATATTGTGTAGGCGAATCAGGTTCTGTTAAAGCATCTAAAAATCCTTTTGTCCCAGGGTATTTCGCAGAAACAAATGCCTTACAGACAGTACTTCCCACCTCATCCGTAGATCTAGCCTTAAATGCTTTGTAAGCATTTGCTCCATAATAATCTCTTAAGTATGAAACAGATTTTTCGGCATTATTCCACGCATCTTGAACACCCAAATACTCTCCGCCACCACGAACATTCTGTCCAGTAGCAAATTCAACTAGTTTAGGAATAATAATTTTACTGATAGGAGCGGCTTCTCTCCAAAATAAATCACACATGTAAATACTTTGTATTTCATCACAAATTCCAACAGTCTTTCCAGAAGTTAATTGTTCTTGTAAACAATCCCTAGAAGCCTTGAATATTGAATTCACACCATCTATTCCAGCTTGTATTCCTGTCAAACAAACAGGTACAACAATTCCTTGTCTGTAATTTGGCAAACACAATGCCACAGAGCCGATAATACCAGATTGTATTACATCATTAACTCTATACTGCCCACCTAAATCACATCTACTATTTGGGCAAATAACAGGATCACAAACATTAAACATTAATTGACATTCCGAAGGAGACATCATATCAGAACATTGAATTGCCGGCGTATCAACCTGAGTTTTAACATCTGCTTTACAGTCATTAATTTGTATAGTTTTACCTTTTGATGCATATTTCTGTGAAGCAGTTTGTATTGCTTTAGAAGCTTTTTGAATTAAACTCTTAGCTTCACTCTCCCCTAGTCCGGGAAAAACATCATATGGCTGCCCAGTTCCCAAATTAACCAATTCACAAATATCGTCGCCATTTTTCTGATCAAATTCTTCTCTTCCATTTTCTCCAACATTACAAACAGAAAAACTTGTAACTCTTCCAGAATCATCAAATGCCTTTATTGCACCAAAAATAGGTAATGTTTGCTTAGTCCCAGCATACCATCCAGCAGCACAATCAAATGGAACAACTCCGGGCAAACCTTTGTAAGGTTCTGTCTCATAATATCTTAATTCAGGTTTCAAATATCTATTTTGATAAGCTTTTGCATCAAATTGTTTAAACTGAGTGAATTTTCTTGCTAACTCCAAACCAATACCACTATCTTTGCCAACAGGACTTCCCAAATTTCCATCGGCACTAATGTTAAATATTTGATTAATTGTAAACACTCCAACACTACCACTCTCTGCTAAAACTAAAAGATAATCAGCATTATTGTAAGTTATTCTTTGAACAGCATAACTTTTATCATTTTCTTTTCCAGTAAAATCTGGAAGTTGAGAGCCTTTCAGGGTATTTCCCCTATAAATCCCAGCGACAGCATTCTTATCGCCATAATTATCTCCTCTTAGATCTCCTAGTCCTTTATCTTTCAGTTTCTGTGACAATGAAGAGGCTCTTGTGTTTTCTTGCGTCTTCTTGTAAACACTTCCAAGAGAATCACACAATTGTTTAGAAGCCATTGCCTTAACATCACTATCTGATGAAGTTTTCAAAACTCTAGAATACAATTGTACATTTCTTACATCTTCCTGAGATAAAAGATTATCTTTCCAATTCTCTATCTTAATTCTACTAGCAGCTTCATTAAAATCTAAAGCAACATTATCAACTTTACAATCTTGTAAATTTACTCCTGTTAAATCATTTTTAGCAGAATCTATAAACCCAGGCATAAACTTGTTATCGTCAATAACTTTTTCTCCTAAAATTGAATTCTCTGATTTGCCTTCTTCTAAAGTTTTTATATCTTGATTTTGTTTGCTAATAACATTATACCATTCATTAACTTCTTTATCAATTTGGTCTGAATTTTTAATATAACATTCATCTAAAGATTTGTAAACTACAGGTTTCCCATCCAAAGTTCCTGTTGCAAGAGCTTTAGAGCATTTATCATTCCACCCTCCTGCAGATCTCATAACTTGTGTTCTAGCATAACCTTTTCCACCAGCATCACTAAAGAAATTTGTAACAGTTAAAACGGCACCTGTCGCTAAACACGCTGTCTTTAATCCTTTAACAGTTACTGCCAAACTATCAGAAACTTTTTGCCATTTTACAATTTGATCATCTAGATATTTTATCCTATTACTTATTTTCTCAGGAGAAAGTTGTATAGCTCTCTTTTCAATTCCAATCTTGAAAGAGATATTAGTTTCAGTTCTTACATCTTTCATTTGAGGTGTTAAAATAATATGTGCAGCAGGACGATAATTAACTTTATTCATAGTAATTACATAATTCCCATAACCCCAAGGAGTGTTTAAAGTCAAAGTTTGTGTATTAGTAGTAAGTTGATTAACTGTCTCTTTAAAACCAGTGTTTTCAAAGAAATAACTAATTTTTGCTCTTTGTTGATTATCAATACCTTCTAATTTAATAAATTCATTACTACCTCCAGTAATATACACCGATTCCCCATGTTCGATACATTTATCGAGGAGTATTTCACCAGTTTTTTTCTTAATGCTAACAATTATCCCATATTCATCACATGCAGGCTTGCTTACCTTATCTAAAGTAATTGCTCTAGATTGCTCATCAATAGTTATTAATGCACTTGAAATTCCTCCGTTTGAAAGAGCAATTGAATCTCTCAATTCTTTTGCCTTATCAATACTCGGCGAACTTGGATATTTTTCAATAAAAGTATTTAATAAATCATACTGTGTTTTATATTTGCCAGCATATTGAGCAAACTCTTGAGCTTTCCATAAAGCTTGTTCAGCATATGTTTCACTGCTCAACTCATTTACTTTCTCAGTTGGGAAATTCTGAGAAACTTCTTCATACGTCTTAAGTGAAGTTTTAAACAAGTCTTCGAACTTTTTTCCGTCACTATTTACACCATTATCAAAGGAAGAATAATCAAAATCAGCAGGACCTGAAAAACTAACAAAAGTTACTTGTTTAACATCACTCGAAAAATCAGTAGTACCTCCTAAAGCGTATGGTACAGTAATTCTCCCTTGTAGTTTATCAGTAACATCTGCTATGTTCGCCTTAAGTACTAAAAAAGGATCACCAACAAAAGCGTTGTACAAAGCACTATTAGCACGGGTAGCAGAATAAACGTTTGTCATATGACTTGACATTCTTTTTAATTCATCTACTGTCAATTTATCGCCAAATCCTTCCGCAGCATAACTTGACAAAACAATAATAGGAGTATTCTTATTACTTAATGGATTTCTTAATTCTCCCACGTAAGAAAGATAAACTGATTTACCATCAATAATACTAATTCTCTCTCCTAAAGCATAGTCCTGTTCTAAATCTTTATATTTTATTTTTACTTTAGGTGCAAATTCCAAAATCACATCTTTATTTCTATTACAACTTACTGTAACTTTCTCATATATCCCTGTCTTTTCTATATTTCTTATAGTACATTTGTTATCTAAAAATCTCTGACCCTCTCTAACTTCATAGTAATCATTATCAACTTTAATTATAGCAGTTGTATCAACAGCACTAATATCATGTAATTGAACATCCATATAAGCACTGCAATAATATCCTGGAATAGGAGCTTGCTTACTCTGTCTTTCATCTAAATTTAAAGTAGTCCTTTCATGATTTACATCACTATAAACAACAATTCTTGCTTCGTTAGTATTTTGATCGATACTATCTGCTCTCAAATATCCTTTTCCCTTCCAAAATCCATATTTTTTATAATCTTCCTGCCATTGTTGATCATTCAAAAGAGGAAGATAAAATTCTCTGTTTCCAATTCCAAATACATTTTCCAGATTATATCTAATAACAGCAGTTAAATTTCCCTCGACAACTTCAGGCATATCTTTTTCAGCAGGAGTTTTTTTAAGAACAATAACAGCATATCCAATATTATTTAACAGAGGTGATCCAAGTAATTTACTTTCAGAAGACTTTATTGCAGCCTGCGCAGGATGAAATCCAACTCCGGAAATGAACGGGCTGCTACTTCTATCTTTAAGTGTAATGTAGTCGATTGCTTCAACATCAATTAATGGATTCAATTTCAAAGCATTAAGTTGGCAAAAAACAGGAACATTTTGATCTTCCAATAAATCAGATCTAACAACAGTAGGAGTACAACCTAAAGGAGAAATCTGAACAAGAAAATCCTGCCCAGCACCACACTGATTTGCATCAGCAAGTATTGGCCAATAATCCTGATATCTTGTTTCAAAATCTTGTCTTCCTGTCCCCTGATGAGCATTTAAGTATGGTTCATAAAATTGTGCATTAAAACTTGAAAAACTCCCACCGCCGCTTCCACTTGATCCAGAAAAACTTCCAGAAGAACTCACAGTTGGAAATTGTTGTCCATTTCCAGCAGCACCTTGTATACGTCCGTCACTCGAAGTAGCAGTTGTGGCTGGAGCAGTTACAGGAGGAGAAGGAATTACAGGAGGTGCTGTTGTAGCTGTCGATGCAGGCACATTTACAGTCGTCGTTGTAGCAGTTTCAGCTCCAAAAGAGAAAGGTATTAAAAATAAAACAACAGTTAAAACTAAAAAAATAATTCCTATTCCAATTAGTCTTTTGTTTTTCATCATTTGAATGTAATGTCTAATCCTTGTATTTGCACGACCTCATAATTTGTTTGTAAATCCTCAATTTTCATTGGTGTAGAAAATCCCCCATAATTTATCTCAACATTTCCTGACTTTTGCAGTTCAGATTCTGCAATGTAATAATTCTGATTTCCTCCTCCAGCCAAAGCTTGTGTAACAATTTGTGCAGGAATCTTAATATCAAAGCATTTCTTAGTGGTTCCGCCAAATAATCCTAAAACACCAGTATTAGGAATATCGACACACTGCTTCTGAATCTGTTCTTGTAAATTAATTGATGCAGAAGAATAACTATAAACAGAAACATTATACTGGCCTTCTGAAAGAGAAACTATTTTTTGTTCGGGGTAAGAAATAGTAACCGAATTTTTATCCGAAACGAAACTCACAATAGCACTCTCATTAGTGAAAAGATTATTTTTCTTTAAAGTAACATCAATATCATACTTCTTATCAAGTACAATACTCACCTCTCCAGCTTTATTTGTAGAATACTGATATTTCCCATCAACATATCCGTCAGCTTTAGCCCTAATAAATCCATTAACACACGCAGGATAATTTGCAATTAGCTCTCCCTGTAAAGTTTTTCCAATGTCACATCTTGTTCCAAAACATTCAAATGAAACGTCCGCATCTATTGGTCTCAAAGAGTTATCATAAACATTCACTTTTACACTTGTATTTTTATAAGTGCATAGTTCCGGTAAACCAATGTCAACAGCCTGTGCATCTTTCAATGCTTCTCTAGGTTTATTTCCCTTTATAACAACTGCCAGAGGAAACTGAAATACCTCATCATTATTATAAATCTGAACTAAAACAGGATAAGAAACATCATAAACAAAATGGTAGGGGATATAACAAAAACCTAAAATACCTAATCCAGGTTGATTGCCAACAGGTTGAGCAATCAAAACATCTCCCTCTACTGGAGAAATCTCAACCTTATAAGGCCAGTTTTTTGAATTCAAGAAGTTAACGCTCTCATCGGTAGGCAAATCAATAATAAAGTATTTGTTGTTCTTACCAACAGTATAATAATTTCCTTTGGTTTTTAAAGCAAGAGTGTTGGCCTCAATAGCATTTTGCAAATCTTTCACAACATCCTGAGCAACCCATGTTTTTGGTGCACAACTTAGTTCAACACCATCAACAGGAGCATATAATCTAATATCATCTATTCCATAATTCTCTAAGAACATATCTTTTTGTTCCTTATCATAAATCTGTCTTGCAGTTTTGTAAAATTTTCCCAGTCTTGAGTTAATTTGAATCTTGTGGTCTCGTACAATAGTAGCACTTTCTCCATCAGTAATTGACAGTTGTGCTTTTAATGAAACGTCGATAGTATTATCATTGATAGAAGCAGTAGCTTTCAAATCTTCTGGATTTAAATCAATCTGAAATCCTTCCCTGTAATAATCATCAAAATTACAATCCTTAATCTTCTCAGAGATAAATTGGCCCAAATCTTGTTCCATTTTTTCTTTTGAAGGAACTTGTTCTTTAGCAACGTTATTCCCAGAAACATAATACCAATAAGGAATCCCGCTACCCATAAATTCTAATTGGGAAGAAAAGGGCATATAACTTGATCCAGGTTCAAATTTAGGAGGATAAATATAACCTCCTTGTGTTCCTAAAATATCCACTCCATTTTGAGCATCTTGTTCTAAACAGTCTAAAAAAGTTTGATAAGCAGGCTCAAGATTCTTATCAACACTAGTTACAGGAGATTGTTTCCTTACTGTAAAAAACAGCGCAACACCTGCGACAAGAATTATTGCAATAATTATAAAAATAGTTATCTGACCTCTCTTAATCATTTTTTCTCCCCCCTATTTGTCTCTTTATCTCCAACTCTTTTTTTAATCAGATCCATAATCTCTGTATTAAGATCCTTTTTAATAATCTCTTTAAATTTACTCCAAAGCCTTTCGTCTTCTACAAGAAGTAAGTATTTTTTCATCCCTTTTTCTATTAAACCTCTATAGCAAGTTAAACAAGAATTTAATTTATAAATGTTTCTTAATAACTTATTTACTAAGTAACTAACTTAGTAAGATTAAACACACAAATCCCCGCATTATCAAGAAACACCTATTTTTTATCAGAATCTTTTTAATATTAATTAGAATCAGTAATACCCTCTGCCCCTTCTACCGCGCCAAGCATATCCAATTCCCAAAAATATCAAAATAGCTCCAGCAATCCCTTCAATATATTTATCCATTAAGGCAACTTGTTGAGGAATTTTAACCCATTCAAAAGAAAAATTCAAGAAATACAGTCCCAATACAACTGCTATAACAAAAATTAAAGTACCAATTCCACCACCTCTACCAACATAACCTCTTTCTCTAAACATATAATGAAAACTTAAACAGTATATTTAAAAGTTGCGATTCACAGTGATAACGTTTAAATATTTTCACAGCCCGTAAATTCCAAAGGTCCTGTAGTATAATGGTAGAACACATCCTTGACGTGGATGAGACCCAAGTTCAATTCTTGGCTGGACCATCGGCTTTTTAAAATTTACAATCAATAACCCATACCAGTACCCATAGAATTCATCAAATACTTCAAACCAGTCCAGGCAAGAAGCACAGCACCAATTGCTACAATCCAAGGTTGAATGCTAGTTAGAAAACTTAAATCAACCCAGCTAAATGCACTGTTTAACATCACAAATGCTATTAGAATATAAATGATGAATACAATAAACGCAGTACCTCTCGACATCATAATTATATCACATAAAATATCTTTATAAACATTCCGAAATATCAAAAAGCAAAGCTTTTAAACCGTGTTTTCTCATCCATTACATCTTATCAAATTCAAAAATATGATAATCTCAAAAACATGAAAATCCCAAAACAAAGGAAAAGATATTGTCCTCATTGTAACAAAGTCACAGAACATAAAGTTTCACAAGTCTCTTCAGGACATAAGAGAGGAACTTTAAAACGTGGAGGAATAGCCAGAGCTAAACTTCGTGGTTTAGGTCGTGGTTTCGGTAACAAAGGAAAATGGGGATCTAAACCAGCAGTAAGTAAGTTCAAAAGAAAATCTAAAACAACTAAAAAGACAAACTTCTTATATACCTGTCAAGTATGTAAAAAGTCACACGGCCAGAAAAAAGGCATACGTGCTGGAAAAATCCAGGTAGGCGGACAATAAAATGGTTTTAAAAAAGAAATTTTTTGATGTTGAAATTCCAATTGTTGGAGAAGAAACAGAATTAATTGCATATGAACTTAATGAAATAAACGGAAAAAACATAAAATTAGATCTTACAAGACAGTTAAGAGGGAAAAATGTTGAGTTAAAAGCTAAAGTAAAAATTGAAGGAGACAAAGCAATAGCTTATCCAATTCAATTAACAGTTCTTCCCTATTACATTAGAAGAGCTATAAGAAAAGGAACAAATTATGTTGAAGATTCATTCATAATTGAATGTAAAGATGCACAAGTAAGAATCAAACCATTTCTAGTAACAAGAAAGAAAGTATCAAGAGCTGTGAGAAAGGCCTTAAGAGATAAAACTAAAAAAGAAATTATAGAATATGTAAAAGATAAAACGGCTGAAGAACTATTTGACGACCTAATAAAAAATAAAGTTCAAAAACCTTTAAGTCTAACTCTAAAAAAGATCTATCCTTTAAGTTTATGTGAAATTAGATCATTTGAAGTGATAAAAGATCACAATAAGAAATAGGTTTAAAGCAAAAGAAGAATTTTTAAACCACTCTAGTTCTATAATTCTATGCCTCTGTAGCTCAGTGGTAGAGCGGCTGCCTTGTAAGCAGTAGGTCGGGGGTTCAATCCCCTCCGGAGGCTTTTAATATTTCTAAACTAGCCAGTGTTCTAAAACAGTAATTACACAAATAACCTGTTATAACAGTTACAACACAACACAACTCTTCGAATTGCAAACTTCTTTATAAATTCCTTTTCAGAATAGAAAACATGGCAGGGCCTAAAAAGAGTGTGATTCTCTTTTTTGCAATAATATTGATCACAATGTTTGCAGGAGTTTTCGCTATTCATAATACTCTAACAAGTGATTCAGACAATGATGGTATTCCCGATACAAATGATAAATGTCCAAATACTTTAGAAAGAGTGTTTGTAGACCAAAATGGATGCAGTCAAAAAGAATTTTGTAATCAATTTAGTTGTGGAGATCCATGTGACCTAGCTGATTGGAGAAACGATGAAAAAAGTCCTACCCCAAACGATTGCCAAACAATAGTTGAAGATCACGAAGGAAAATTAAGCCCAAAATGTATACCTAGGGAAGATATGTGTCTTAAAAATGTTACAATCACTCTTCCAACAGATCCAATTTCTTTCAAAGTGATATTCCAAGGAAAAAGCTATTGGAATACAACACTCTCAAAAGTTCCATCAGGCTTTGGAGAAATTCATAACGGAAGTTATTTAGGTTGGTGTGTAGAAAGAGACGTCCATATTGAACAAAATAAATTACATAACACAACTCTTATTTCCAGTTATGATCCTGATCTTGCTTTGAAATGTCCTAGAGCTGCAAGTGATAATTGGGATTTGGTGAATTATTTACTAAATCATAAACAAGGAACTAAAGAACAAATTCAAGATGCAATTTGGTACTTACTTGGAAAAGCACCATTACCTCAAAGTTCTGTTAGCAGAGCAATGATTAATGATTCAATCACAAATGGACAAGGCTTTATTCCCCAAATAGGCGATAACTTCGCAGTAATAATTTGTGTAGATGACCCGACAGTCCAATTAACATTTATTGAGATAGATCCTTAAATTTTTAAACGAGTTTTCCCACTCAAATAGATGAAATACATGATAATTCTAGCCATATTAGGGGTATTACTGTCAATTTATGCCTACAGAGTTGAAAAGAAAGCTCAAAAAGATAAAAGCTACAAAGCAGTTTGTGATTTAAATGAGAAAGTTTCGTGCACAACTGTCTTTACAAGCCAATATGGAAAAATCTTTGGAGTAAAAAATTCATTATGGGGAATACTTTTCTATATTCTCATTTTCCTATTTTTTATTAACAACTATGCAAATTTACTATTTTATTTGTCAGTCATAGGATTTATCGTAACAATATACCTAGCCTATACATTATATCTTAAACTAGAGAATTATTGCCTAGTCTGCAATGCAATCTATATTATTAATATAATACTTTTAATTCTCTCACACAGATTATATTTTAGTTAATTTCTTCCATAGAATCTACTTTACCATCAGCAATTAAGATTTCACAAATCTCTTTCGGTAAATTCACTATCTGGCCCTTTTCATAAGGTCCAAGCTTTTCTCCCTCCAATCCAACAAACTCATCAACACCTTCCTTAAACGTGACAAGAATATGTTTTCTTTCTTCACCTATATTTCCATTTAATTCAGATAAAATATCTTTATCCATCAGCTCTATATCCTTCATAATTTTCTCAAAAAGTTTTTTCTCAAAAAGAAACATATTATCAAAGTCTCTTTTCGAAATTCCAGTTTCAGATGCAATAAATGCCAATTGCAATAATTTCTTCCTTCTTAACCTTAAAAGTTCTTTAAACAAAACCATAGCATTTTCCAATTGCTTTTTATTCTTTAAACTAGAGTCAGGAAACAAACCCTCATCCTTTCCAGCTACCTCTTTCTTATCCTTAAAATACTGCGAAACATCCTGAATAAATCCTTTAGGTAAAGCCTGAAGTTGTTCAGAATACTTCTCTTTCCTAGATGCCTCATATATATCGTTATAAGTAATCATATAAACTCAAGAATTCGACCGTTTTTAATGATTTTCGTTCTCAAAGTTATCTCTTAAACCCAATCTTCCTCAAGAATTCTTTTCCAGTTATCTTCCCTAAAGCACCTTTTCTAGCCTCATTCTCATTAAAAGTTTTCCTTCCAGAGTCAACCCCAGTATACAACATTACAGGCACGGGATCTGCAGAATGACATTTCAACTTACAAGGAGTTGAATGATCAGCAGTAACGCAAATTTTGATCTTATTCTTTCCGATAAATTTAACTAAATAAGCAAACAAAGTTTTATCAATATACTCTAGCATTGCCTTCTTCTCCAATGGCTTATTGTCATGTCCAGGAGTATCTGGTTCTTTAATGTGAATGTAAACATAATCCAAATTCTTCCTTCTAGCTTTCTTTATAGTTTTTATTGCAAATTTACATGCCTTTTTCAGTCCAGAATATAAATTTTCGTACACATCATGTTTCTTCATCTTAGGATATTTGAAAGAATAAACTTGCATACTAGATAATCTTGCGAAACCAACCTCTAAAGGCATATAAACACTAGCAGCCCACTTTGGATATTGGTTAATTCTACCTTTTTCTATACCAGGACCGCGAGCTAATAAAAAATTAGCAGGAAGCAAACCTTTTCTTATTCTTTCTTTATTAATAGAATGGTTATTCAATATTTCAAAAGATTGTGTTAGAAACTCATTAACTACATTAGCAGTATAAGACGAGTTTTCATCATCATCTAGAGGTTGTGCAAAAACAATTTTTCCATTTTGTACATTTTTCCCCTTTGAAAAGTATTCTATATCAGTGTTAGAAATCATTTCTGAAAACCCCCCTCTCAAAACCAAAACTCCACGATGCTGTAAAGTTGATTTAAATAAGAACTTTACAGGCAATTTGACATTCTTATTCAAAGCTTTCGCAAGAACCTCTCCTTCCTTGGTAGTCAATGTCCTACCAGCCCTTCTATCTATAATGTTTTTACTTTTCAAATTATCAATAGTTGCAAAATTCACTCTCAAGCTTAAATCTCCTCGAACAGTTTTTATTCCAGCCCCTTCAACTTCCATTGTTCCTCTTGCAACAGAATCGCTTTCATTCCCAAATATAGACAAAGTAGCTCCGCCAGAATCGGGAACAAAATCCTTCCTGATAACATCCATAACTCCCATTTCACTTTTCAAACTTAAAAAATCTAGATTAGGCTTATAAGCAGCCTCAAGCGGAGTTTTCCCACCAAGCAAATCATGAGGTAAATCCCCCATACCATCAACAATTACTAAGATACCTTTCATCCCATTCCTGCAAGTTAAAAATTCTTTATATAATTTTCCAACCTTAAATTTATAAATAAGACACAATTCGCATAATTATAGGTATACGCCAATGTTCAAATTTTTAAAGGACAAACTAAGCCAATGGAAAGATTCCTTAACAAAGGATAAAGTCGAAGAGTCAGCAAAAGCTCCAGAAGAGAAGAAAATCAAGGATAAATCTAAAAAAATTTCAAAAAAGAAGGAAAAAGAGGAAGTAAAAAAAGTAAAGAAAAGTAAAGGCAAGGAAAAAGAAATAGAAATGCCAATGCAGTATAATGCAGGGGCAGCAAAATATGAACCAGATTTAGAAAAATTAGAAGAAATCAAAGAAACAATACAAGAAGTTCCTTCCAGTCAAGATGAAGTAATTTTCCCAGAAAAAGTAGAGAAAGAATTAGATTCTGAAATAAAACACAAGCATGTTGAATTCGAAGAGACACAAGAAAAGGAGGAGACAACTTCAGTAAGCTCAATACCCCCCGAGGAGAAAAAAGGATTTTTCTCCAGATTAAAAGAAAAGGCAACCACAATCGAATTCACAAATTCAGAGTTTGAACAACAATTTGAAGATTTAGAATTAACTTTAATGGAGAATAATGTAGCCCTAGAAGCAATTGATTTAATTAAATTCAAACTAAAACAAAAAATAGTTGGAAAAAGATTACTTAAAAAAGAATTAGAAGGAGCTGTAAAAGAAGGTCTAAGAGATTCAATAAATGAACTCCTAATAACTCCCTACAACTTAATAGAAAAAATAAAAATGGCAGATAAACCGTACGTAATTCTCTTCTTTGGAATAAATGGAACAGGCAAAACAACATCAATTGCCAAATTCGCTTACATGTTAAAACAGAATAAACTTTCCTGTGTTCTTGCAGCAGGAGATACATTTAGAGCAGCATCAATAGAACAATTAGAAAAACATGGAGAAAAATTACAAGTAAAAGTCATAAAACATGATTACGGTTCTGACCCTGCAGCCGTAGGTTTTGATGCAATAAAATACGCAAAATCACATAATATTGATGTAGTTTTAATCGACACAGCAGGAAGAATGCACACAAAAGCTAATTTATTAAAAGAAATGGACAAGATTTCTCGAGTTACCAAACCAAATTTAAAATTATTCGTAGCAGAGTCTACAGTAGGAAATGATGCAATTGAACAAGCTAAAAACTTTTCTGAAAGTATTGGTATTGACGGTTCAATATTAACAAAAGCAGACGTCGATGAAAAAGGTGGAACAATTATCTCAGTCAGCCACGTAACCAAAAGACCAATCCTATTCCTTGGCGTAGGTCAAGAATACAAAGATCTAGAGCCATTTAATAAAAACAAGTTCCTAGAAAGATTAGGGTTGTAATTATTCAAATTATTTAAAAATCCTCTCACCAAAACCCCTATAAACCCCATTTTTCTTGTCTTTTTAAGATGCTAGACAAACTTTCGGCAGTACTGAAAAGAACAACAGATAAGATAGCAAATGCTATGTTTCTAGACAAAGATCTAGTCGACTCCATTATAAAAGATCTACAAAGAGCCTTAATTGAAGCAGATGTTAACATTCATTTAGTAAAACAAATATCTGATAAATTAAGAAAGGCAGCATTCGATGAACGTATTAAAGGCATAGAAAAAAAAGAGCATCTTATCAAAGTTCTTCATGATGAATTGTTAAATATTCTAGGAGAAAAGAAAGAATTAGTTCTAAAGGAAAAGCAAACCAAGATCATGTTAGTCGGTCTTTACGGAGCGGGTAAAACAACAACAATAGCCAAATTAGGAAACTACTTTTCCAAAAGAGGGAAAAAAGTTGCCCTCGTCGGATTAGATGTCCATCGTCCAGCAGCTAAAGAACAATTAGAACAATTAGGAAAACAACATAACTTACAGGTATTCGTAGACAAAAAAGAAAATGATGCAATAAAAACCTACAAGTCCTTTGAGAAAAAATTAAAAGATTACGATTTAATCTTAATTGATACAGCAGGCCGAGATGCACTCTCAAGCGATTTAATTAAAGAGTTAAAAGAATTATCAAAATTGATCTCCCCCCAGGAAACAATTCTTATAATGCCAGCAGATATAGGCCAAGCTGCAAAAAAACAAGCAGAAGAATTTCAAACATCTGCTAAAGTAACCGGAGTCATAATCACAAGAATGGATTCTTCAGCTAAAGGAGGAGGAGCATTAACAGCATGTGCAGAAACTCACTCACCAGTATACATGATAACAACAGGAGAAAAAATTAATGATCTTGAATCATTTGATCCAGAATCATTCTTATCCAGACTTTTAGGTATGGGCGATTTACAAGCATTAATAGAAAAAGTAAAATCTATTAGTGATGAAGGTACGCAAGAAAAATTACAGAAAAAACTTGCGGAAGGACAATTCACACTAGAAGATATGATTGAACAAACAAAGGCCATGGCTGGCATGGGAGGTTTTGCAAAAATAAAAGACTTAATTCCTGGTTTAGGAAAAGCCAAACTTCCAGAAGAAAAATTAGAATCACAAGAAGCTAAAGTTGCAAAATGGGAGCATATAATTAAATCCATGACAAAACAAGAAATTGAAAATCCAGAATTATTAGAAAAACAAACTTCAAGAATTCAAAGAATTTCTCGAGGCTCCGGCACAACAACTTCCGATATCAGATCTCTAATAAAACAGTATAAAATATTAAAAGATTTCATTAAAAGTGGTTCCACAATGGACATGGAAAAAGGCCTAGATCAAAAACAAATGATGAAACTAGCTAAAAAGTTGGGTGGAAAAAGATTTAAATTGTAAGTTTAATCTGTTTATCAATGAAATATCGAATATTGTTAATAATCTTCATAATATGCCTCTTTAGTTCAGTAATCTTAACTATGAAAGGCAATGGAGGCTTATGCAAACCAGGAGATGGGTGTGATATTGTTCAGAGCTCTTCTTATGCTTACACATTAGGGGTTAAAAATCCATTTTACGGTGTTGGAATTTTTGGATTTATGATATTCTTAACTATTTTCCACATAAACAAACCGACTAAACATACGAGGAATCTTATCCACCTAGCCATGTTCATCGGTTCAGTAATTGCCTTGTACTTCTTGTATCTCCAAGTATTTGTGCTCAAAGCTTATTGTCCATTTTGCCTAGTTGTAGACATAGGGCTTCTAATAGGTCTCGTATTCATGTTCTATTTATGGAAACATTAACATGTCCAAAATAATTTCTCAAGGTGCAGAAGCAATAATAAAAAAAGAGAAAAACTGTATTATAAAAGATCGAATAAAAAAATCTTATCGTATAAAAGAAATAGACGACAAGATAAGAAGATTAAGGACAAGAAACGAAGGAAAGATCCTCCAAAGAGCTTCT
>Ga0209515_10000846_pt1 | contig 53078 bp, 62 predicted proteins | sample Subgroupgradi54m_FD_187454 | JGI IMG/M metagenome (GOLD analysis project Ga0209515, IMG submission 187454) | Subsurface groundwater microbial communities from S. Glens Falls, New York, USA - GMW60B uncontaminated upgradient, 5.4 m (SPAdes)... ... | reverse complement strand
TACGATTCTCACACCTGGGTTTTGCATTTAATGGGAATTCCCGCAAAATCCGTGAATGTTGCCGCCAAATTCAAAACCGAAATCATCCGTCGTCACGGCAATTCCCTCTATCCTTCCGATTCGACTCCGGTGGCTGCAGGCGGCGCCGCTCCCGACGGAATCATCGACACGACGGAGCGAAGTGTCAACGACAGCAATCTGATACGATGGGGAGAAGGTTTTTCATTCCGTTACACCGGCATTCCCCGGACCGCTCTTTATAATGAACTTGAGTTTGAGCAAATCCGCAACTGGTTAAGCGAAGACCGCACGAGTCTGGCGGGCCAATCGGTGGCGAATGTGAATGAAATTTTTAGCCGCGAGACTTTGACCAACACCCAGCGGGGGAATTGGACGCTCGGGGCAAACGTCGCTCCCTGTCCTCTTTTTAATTTTACGACCCAAGTCCGGCACCGGCGGAATAATAATGATTACGATGACCAGCGCGAAACCGATCCGGGCGCCAATACCGCCCGCTCCGCTTTCATGGATGAACAGAATATTCACACGAATGAGTTCACGACCCGGGTGAGTTTGCGGCTCCCTCGCCGGATGAAATGGATCCAGCCTTCCTTCCGTTACCAATTCCGTGATGACGATTTTTTCACGCGCGCAGAAAATGAGGGCCCGGTTGAAACGGATTATTCCTCGCACATTTATACTTACGATGTGGTGGTCCAGCCGCGGCCCGAACTTCTTTTCACGGGATCTTTTTCGCGCCAAGCAGCCGTGGTGGAAACACCGGCCAATATCAGCACAACGGCGGCCAACACACCGGGCTTCCACGCCGACGTCTATAGCTGGCTTTTCAGTATGGAATATGTCATCAGGACTAATCTTGTCCTGTTCAGTTCATTTCTCTATTCCCGTGCCGATAATTTTGATGATTTCACGAGTACCGGCTTGCCTCTGGGAGTGGATAACGAGCGGGTTGATCTGACGGTGGGGTTGCGGTATTCCGTGGGCAAACACATTACGATCGAACCGAAATACGGCTTTTATCATTTCAAAGCCAATCACGATGTCGAAACAGGAGATTACAATGCGCATGTTCTCTGGCTTGATTTCACGCTTGTCTGGGTCTGAGGTCCGTGTTCGTCACCTCATTTTTTTATTTTTAATCCTTCCCGCTTTCTTTTTGCTGGGTTCCTTGAGCCTGGCGGAAGAGAAGCCCTCGCCCGAACTCATTGCTTACGGAGAAGAGCTCTTCACCACCAAAAAACTCGGCGCAAAGTTTGAGTGCATGCTCTGTCACAAGGGAGAAAAAGCGATTTCCCATTCAAAAGTAGTTTCCTTGGGCGACAAACTTCCCGATGTCATCAATGACCACATCGTAAAGAAATCTAAGGGCAAGGCGATTGCGAAAGACAGTCAGGAAATGAAGGCCCTCGCCGCTTACATCACCCACAAGCACAGCGTTTAAAATCCTCCAAGCTGACTTTTTAAGTCGTATTTGATAAACTTACTTTTCTTTTATCGGGGCGTAGCGCAGCCTGGTAGCGCACACGCTTGGGGTGCGTGCGGTCGGCCGTTCAAATCGGCCCGCCCCGACACTTTTCGCTGCGCTCAAATTGGCCGGGCTTCCATAGCTCCTACAGGCTTCGGTCGTGCCTGCAAAAACCCTCATCTTGGCCCTCCCGAAAATGCCGTTTTATATGATATAATTGTCCTGTAAACGCCTCACAATTCCCTTAGGAACAGGGTTCAAGGAAACAGGGGATTAGTCGTACATAGACAAGGAAGCGCAAATGGATGAAATGAATCAGCTGAAGGTTTTCACGACGGAAGAAGCGAACCGGCTTATTCCTAGACTTACGGAACTCATTACCCAGCTTCGGGCCAAACAGCAGGAGATCGTGGCCAAGGAAGTCGAGATCGACACCTTGGAGCTTCTTTACCCGGGCCCCCAAGAGGGAAAGTTCTCGCGCCAGGTGGCGCCTCAGGTCGAAATATATAATGAATGGGTCAATCAATTTTATACTCTTATTGATGAGGTCCACGAACTCGGATGTTTTTTGAAGGATGCCGAAAGCGGACTGGTTGATTTTTACGGGCTTCATGAAGGACGCGTGGTTTATTTGTGTTGGAGATTAGGCGAACCGGAAGTGGGCTTCTGGCATGAAGTGGGCCGGGGCTACAAATACCGTCAGCCGATCTTTCGAGATGAAAAGGAGTCTTCAGGATGAGGACCGATATTGTTTTTAGAGTCGGCGGAGAAGGAGGGGAAGGGGTCATCAGCTGCGGCGAGATTCTGACGCTCGCTTGCGCGCGGATGGGTCTTGAAATTTACACCTTCCGCAGTTACCCCGCTGAAATCAAAGGCGGCCCTGCGATGTTTCAGGTCCGCGTCTCCAAAGATATTTTGCTTTCGCAAGGAAGCGAAATCGATGTGCTCGTCTGCTTTAATCAAGAGGCCTACGACCGTCACGCAAAAGATTTGCGTAAAGACGGCAAGGGAATGATTATTTTTGATTCAAGCTCCGCGAAACCCGGTGAGAATATCAACGCCATTTTGTACGGCGTCCCCGTTTCCGAAATGGCGAAACTGGAACTGCGCAATTATCTGACGAAAAATATTATTTTCCTCGGGATTCTCTCGAAACTTTTCGGCGTGGACTTTTCCATTATGGAAGGAATCATCCGCGAAAAATTCGGCAAAAAAGGCGAAGCGATTCTGAACCTCAACTTTCAGGCCTTAAAAGCAGGCTTTCAGTACGTCGAGAAAAACCTCCCGAAAAAAGACGAGTGCCAAGTCGAAGCCCAGAAAAATGAAAACAGGCTTGTCCTTTCCGGAAACCAGGCCTTGGCCCTCGGAGCCATTCAGGCGGGAATGAGATTTTACGCGGGCTACCCGATCACACCCGCTACCGATATTATGGAGCTCCTCGCGCGCGAGCTGCCGCGTTTTGGCGGAACGGTCGTGCAAGCCGAAGACGAAATCGCCGCCATCGGAATGGTGTTGGGCGCGGCTTTCTCCGGCGCGAAAGCGATGACCGCGTCTTCCGGCCCCGGAATCGATTTGATGACCGAATTTTTAGGACTCGCGAGCATGGCGGAAGTTCCCTGCGTCATTGTGGATTGCCAACGCGCGGGACCGAGCACCGGCATGCCGACTAAAACCGAGCAAAGCGATTTGCGTCACGCGATTTCTGCCGGACACGGTGATGCACCGCGCATCGTGATGGCGCTTTCGAGTGTAGAAGATGCTTTTCACGGAATGATCCGCGCCTTTAACTATGCCGTGCGCTGCCAAATGCCCGTCATTGTTTTATCCGATCAATACCTGGCCCAACGCACAGCCACGGTCCGCAAGCCCGATGTCACGAAAGTTGCTATTGAAGAATTAAGGAAGCCCACGGACGCCGAGCTCGAACACTACAAAAGATTTACGATCACCGAAACCGGAGTTTCACCGATGACGACCCCCGGCATGAAAGGCGGAGGGTTTGCCGCCACCGGAATCGAACACGATGAAGACTGCGAATTAAGTTACGAGCCGGACAATCACCGCAAGATGAGCGACAAACGTTGGAAGAAATTAAATCTGGTGCTCCAGGGCCCGGACCTTTTCAAGCGTTACGGGCCGCTCGAGGCAGACATCGGGATCGTGGGCTGGGGTTCGAGTGAAGGCGTGATCCGTGAAGCGATTGCCAAGGCGAATGACAAAGGCTACCGCGTCGCCGCGTTCCACCCGAAGATCCTTCATCCGATTCCACAGGAGCTGGGCGATTTTCTGCGCTCGGTAAAAGTCGTGATCGTGCCGGAGCTCAATTACACGGGCCAATTTGCCAAAGAAATCCGCGCGCGGTTTTTAACCGACGTCATTCAACTCAATAAAGTCGCGGGGCTTCCCTTTACCCCCAACGAAATTTTAGCGAAGATCGAGGAGGTTGCTGAAACGTGTCTGAAGCAAACGCATCACCACAAGGTTTAACGGTAAAAGAATACAAAACCGACATGCACCCGGTCTGGTGTCCGGGTTGCGGCGATTTTGGTGTGCTCACCTGTATTTATAGGATGCTCGCCACCAAACAAATCAGTCCGGATAATTTGGTCGTGATCGCGGGGATCGGCTGCTCGGGCCGGCTTTCGGGTTATGTGAAGTCTTACGGATTTCACACGGTCCACGGCCGCGTGCTTCCCGTTGCGACGGGAGTGAAGACGGCGAATCCGGGTCTGGAAGTTTTGGCAGTGGGTGGTGACGGCGACGCATATTCGATTGGCGCGGGACACATTCCTCACGCGGCCCGTCGCAATATCGACGTCTGCTACATCGTGATGGATAATGAAGTCTACGGTCTGACCAAAGGCCAAGGCTCTGCCACTGCACCGCAGGCATTTTCCACCGGCACGACACCCTACGGGCAAATGGACGAGCCGCTCAATCCGATCGCGATGGCGATTGCCTACGACATCGGTTTTGTCGCGCGCGGATTTTCAGCGAAGCCCAAAGAATTAACTGACCTCATCATTCAAGGCGTCGAACACAAAGGTTTTGCCCTGATCGATGTCTTCAGCCCGTGCACGACTTTTCACGACACCTACAAGCCTATTTCGCAAAGAGTGCGCTTCGTCGGACCGGAGCACGACCCGACGGACCGCGTGAAAGCCTTTCAATTGGCGCTCGAAAAAGAAACGATTCCCCTCGGCGTCATCTACAAACACGAGCGAAGCCCTTTCCACGAAAGGTCCCAACAAATCCAAGAACAATCGATCGCCAAGCGCGGCAAGGCGTCGGTCGACGAAATCCTCGCCCAATACCAGTAAGTCTCTTGCGATGTCACCCGCGCGTTTCCGTACGGAGCGTGATTCCCTCGGCACAAAGCCTGTCCCGGCGGACGCCTATTACGGCGTAGAGACCGTCCGCGCGATCGAAAATTTTCCCATCTCGGGTCTGCGTTTTCACCCCACCTTTATCTGGGCGCTCGGCGTCATCAAAAAATCCTGCGCCCTGGCCAATATGAGCCGGCGAACTCTAGACTCACGCCGCGGCCGCGCCATCGTGAAAGCCGCCGAAGAAGTGATTGCGGGGAAACTGAACGACCAATTTGTCACGGATGTCCTCCAATCCGGCGCAGGCGTCTCCTGCCACATGAATGCCAATGAAGTGATCGCAAACCGCGCCCTCGAAATCCTCCGCCGTAAAAAAGGGGACTACGAATTTTTAAGCTCGCACGACCACGTCAATATGGGTCAGTCCACCAATGACGTGATCCCGACCGCGATGCGCCTCGGCGCTTATAGTTTGGTTCGGGAATTTTCCAAGGCTTCGCAGGAACTCGAAAAATCATTTGCGAAAAAAGCGAATGAGTTCCGCCGGATCGTAAAATCCGGGCGCACGCACTTGCAGGACGCAGCGCCGGTCACTTTGGGTCAGGAATTTTCAGGCTACGCGCGCCAGCTGGAAAAGGGGAGGCTGCGGGTTGAACGAATGGGGGAGAATCTCCTCGAGATCGGTTTGGGCGGCTCGGCCGTGGGGACGGGTCTTAACACCACTCTTAGTTACCGCAAGCAGGTCCTCGGAAATTTAAAACGCCTGACAGGTTTTCCTCTCATCCCCGGCAAAAACTTTTTTGAGCTCATGCAATCCGATTCCGATTTGGCCGCCGTCTCATCGGCGCTTAAGTCTTACTCACTTTCTCTCATTCAAATTTCAAATGACCTCCGGCTTTTAAGCTCCGGCCCCAAAACGGGTTTCGCGGAAATTCATTTGCCGACGCGCCAGCCCGGGTCTTCGATTATGCCCGGCAAAATAAATCCCGTGATGCCGGAAGCTGCTGCGCAGGCGGGTTTTCAAGTGACGGGAAATGATTTGGCAATTACAATGGCTATTCAAGCGGGCCAGCTCGAGCTGAATGTCATGCGCCCGGTCGTGATTCGTAATCTTTTTGAGTCTCTCGAAATTTTAAAAAATCTTTGCCCCTTGTTCGCTCGCTACTGCGTGGACGGCATCAAAGCCAATGTCGGGCGCTGTCACAAGTACGCGGAAGAGTCATACGGAATTGCCGCCGTACTCAACCCGCATATTGGATATTCTCGTGCCGCCGAGTGCGTGAAAGAATCCGTTCGCACCGGCAAAACGCTGCGCCAAATCGTCCTCGAAAAGAAGCTCTTAAGCGCCTCCGCCCTCGACAAAATCCTCTCCCCCGAATCCCTCACCCAGCCGAAGAAGAAGTAAGTTCCTCCCCCTTGACTTCCGATTTACTAGAAGGTATCCTTTTGTAGGAAAGTAAGGAAGTAATACAGGCGCTTTATGCGCCAGTACTAATCGCGACGGACTTGATGTCCGTCTACGTGTGTACAAAGGAGTCCCTATGACGATTATTGAGACTACCAAGATGACCTCTAAAGGCCAGGTGACGATTCCTAATCGCGTGCGAAAACTTCTCCATTTACAGAAAGGCTCATCGGTTGCTTTTGGCGTGACGAAGGATGGCATTGTCCTCTTGCCTTGTGAGATCATCGCCCGCTCGCCCTATAGTCCAAAGGAATGGGAGAAGATTCAGAAATTGGCTGCCGAGAAAGGAAAGATTTTCTCCCACGAGGACGCCGCTAAAAAGCATCTTGCCGGCCTGTGAGATTTGAATTCAAACCTTCTTTTGAGCGCTCGATCAAGTCGCTTCCTCCGTCTGAAAAAACGGAGGTTAAAGAAGCGGCGGCCCAGCTTATGGACGTGCTTGCGAGGGATCGACAAGCCCCTCAAGGCCTGGGGCTCAAACGCCTGAGGGAAGATTTCTGGGAGGTGCGCAAGGGGATCAAAGCGAGGATCCTTTTTCGGTGGAAGAGTGATCTGATAGAATTTGTTCTCGCCGGAAACCATGACGACGTGAAGCGGTTTCTCAAAAACATCTGATTTTTCTGTCCTCGACAAAATCCTCTCTCCCGAATCCCTCACCCAGCCGAAGAAAAAGTAAGAATTTCAAAACTTGAGGTGCCAATTTGGTACCTCAAGTTTGTGGGGTGCCCTAATAAAAAATAATTTTTCGGCTCTTCTTTATTTGATATAATTCCCTTGCAGAATTAGCAACGCAGGGTTGCGGCAGACGCGTAAAGGTCCCGTCCTTACCCTCCTAACCCAAAGGAGGGTATTTTTATGTCAAGAAAAGCCAAGGAACATCTTGCCTACCAGATTGCAGTGCGGGAAGACATCGAGCAAATGATTTTCCTCATCCGGGGCCAAAGGGTGATGATTGACCGGGATTTGGCCGTGCTCTACGGGGTCGAAACCAAACATCTCAATCGACAGGTGAAACGCAACCGGGAAAGGTTCCCGGAGGAATTTATGTTTCGACTCACCCCGGAAGAGCGCAATGAACTGGTGACAAATTGGCACCGGTTCAAAACCTTGAAGCATTCCTATTCAACGCCCTATGCCTTTACGGAAAATGGGGTAGCGATGCTGGCCAGCGTTTTGAATAGCGAGAGGGCGGTTAAGATCAGCATCCACATTATTAAAACCTTCGTGAAGCTGCGCCGCTGGGTCGCCACCTCAAAGGATCTGGCTCGTAAACTGGAAGAACTTGAAACAAGAGTGGGAGAGCACGACGAAGAGATCCGACTCATTTTTGAGGCCCTGCACGAATTGATTAATCCGCGTGAGCCGAAGGAGAAACCCAGGCGTAGGATGGGATTTCACAAGGAATGAGTATACCCATTACAAATTGGCCTGCTTCTGAACGCCCGCGCGAGCGGCTGCTTGCGGGAGGAGCGAAGGGCCTGTCAGAACTAACTCCCAAAACCTCATCCAGCCGAAGAAGAAGTAAGCTTTTGTCCAAACTCGCTCTCTTCCTTTTTATTTTTGTGTTTTCGGGCCCCGGCTCCGAGGCCGCACCGGCACTTGCCGACATTCAAACTTATGGCGAGCTTCTTCACGCCATCCGCGAAACCCAAGCAGCCAGCCAAACCCGAATTGAACAGGCCGTGGAACAGGAAAAAGTGAAGGAAGCCTGGGAAATTGGCAAGCTCATCGATGAGCATATTCTTCAACACAAGGAACGGGCGGATTATGGCGATCAGGTGATTATTAAACTCGCCAAGGATTTGAGAACAAGCGAAACAGAGTTGAAGTATATGCTCCAGTTCGCACGGGCATACCCAATTCGTCCGTCGACGGACGAATTGCCCTGGGGGCATTATCGCGAACTGCTTTCTTTAAACGACGAGAGACAAAGAACGGAAGTGGCCGCCGAGGCCTCACGAAACAAATGGACTCAAAAGGAACTTCGCGAAGAAATCAAAAGGCGGAGGATTACTTCGAGCAAAGATTCCCCGGCCGAGCTTCCCAAAATCACACCCGGGCCTCTTTACACCTATCAAATCATCCGCTTAAAAGACCGCCTCAAGATCGACCTCGGTTTCGGTGTTTATCATGGTCTTCCCGAAAAAGACTCGGGAGGTTTTAAAGAAGGCGACATCGTGGCGGTGGACGAAAAGGGGAACCTGAAAAAAACGCGAGATGCCAGCCTCTTTACTTACAGCGCACTCGTCACTGGGGTGGTGGACGGCGACACCTTTCATGCCTTGATTGATCTCGGCTTTGACACGGTCCTTGCCCAAAGGGTCCGGCTCCGGCGCATTGATGCCCCCGAACTTTTAACGGCCGACGGCCAAACCGCCCGGGCCTACTTGGAAAAAATCCTCTCCCGCGACAGCGGCCGGGTCCTCCTTCAAAGCCGCGACCTCGACCAGCACGGCCGTCCCATTGCCGACGTCTGGGTCAAAGGCAAGCCGGTTGACCAGGAACTTCTCGATCAGGGCCTGGCTGTGAGGATGAATGAGTAATTATTGGCAGCACTCCACTCTCGCAGATTTATGGAACGAAACGAATTGGGGAAGGTTTTAGACTAGTTCCCGAAAACTTCACCCGGCCAAGACGTAAATTCTCCATTCAACCAATATCGCTTTCTATGCAATTCATGAGATTTAATTTCGAACTAGTTTCGTCATAAATCGTCAGCTTGTAACAGTAGAGAAATTGCTGCTTTTAGAGCTTCGAACTGGAATGGACTAAAACTTAAAAATCCGACTAACTTTATCCTGTTATTATCAGGTTTCTGCTTCTATAATCATTGCTCATAGTACTCAATACGACTCGAAATGATATAGAGCATCAGTCTGCGGAGCTGAAGGTTTCGAGTTCGACCCTTGACGGGCGCAATTTTAGGATCATCTTCAAGGAACGATGCAGCAAATTTTTAAAGCAATTTATTAAGGCATGGTCAAACTTCTGTCTGATAGCGATGTTAATTATATTTTTGACCTTATTAAGCTTTCCTGTAACAATACTTTGTAGTTGAGCCCCACAAGATGAAAAAAATATTATGGTCCATATCAACAACGATCAGAAATCCAGAACGGGTCATTAAATTTCTCAAAGTATTAAAGCAGCTTGAGGGCGAGGAATTCAGCGGAGAGACCCAAATGAAGTTCCAAACCTTGCTCATCAAGAACCGTTTCTATACCCCGACCAATATTCCGCGTCAGTATCAAGCCCTCTTTAAAGATTTGACCCAGGATATTTCTTATGAAGTCGCGAAAGAAGTATTCGATGCTCAAGGATATGAAGACCCCGCTTTGCGAGGGCGAACGTCTGCAGCCCCCCTTGGCAAGTTAGGTTTTGCTATTGCAAAAAGAAGCCTTGGGAAAGTAATCATCACTCCCCTTGGAAATTTATATCTTTCATCGGACGCGGACGTTAGCTACGTTTTTTTCAAGAGCATGCTCAAACTCCAATTTCCCAATCCTCTCTCTGACGATTTTAGCGAGAAAAGAGGATTTGATATTCAGCCCTTTATTGCGACCATGCATCTGATGAGAAGAACGGGTCGTTTGAGCCAAGCCGAATTCTCCCTTTTTGTTCCCACCCTAATCAATTACAAAGACATTGAGAATTACGCGCAGCGCATCGCAGAGTTCAGAAAACTGTCCTCCGAAGAAAAAGACGCCTATACATTGAAATTTCTCAAAGAATTTTATGGAGAGAGCACCCTTACAAGAGAGCAAGAAAACAACCCGTTTGAGTATGGAGATAATTCGATGAGGTATTTTCGACTCACCAAATACTTTCGCGTGGTTAAAGATGCTTTTGGGCCCTGGTCCATAGAACTGGAGCCTTCCCGTAAGCAGGAAATAGAACAGCTTCTATCCTTATATAATGGGTCGGCGAAGCGATTTAGCAGTATGGATGAGTATGTGAAATATATCAGCGACATCCATGTGCCTGTTTTACCGTGGGAGACGGACGTCGCCAAATCCAGAGAAGTGGCCCAGTCTTTGTTGAGGATTATCGAGAAAGATTATTCCGGTTTGCAAAGTGCTCTCCCTTCAGAATTGAAGAGCCGCCACGAAGCACTCCTGAGTGTCCCTATCGATAAATTAGAATTAAGCGCTTTGAGACAGCATGTTGAGAAGTTACGGGCTTTCCGTCTGGAGCTGCTTTTGGCGGGCAGAGACCGTTCCCTCAGACGCAATATCGGCGAATTGAAGACGATAGTTTCAATCTTTAAAGATAGATCGAAAATGAAAAAAGTGGACCCGCTTGATTTTGAACATCTGATTTCTCAGTGCCTCAAAATTTTAAATGATGAAATCCTGATTAAGCCCAACTGTATCTTTGATGACGAGGGAAAGCCTATTGGGTTTGCCCCGGGAAATAAGGCAGATATCGAAGGGTATTATGAGTCTTTTAATAGTATTATAGAGGCCACTTTGGATGTTACGAGGAACCAGGTCTATAGAGAAAGTATGCCGGTCATGAGACATCTCAAAGATTTCGAAGGGAAGTATTCTGATAAGCCGGCATTCTGTGTTTTTATTGCTCCAAAAGTGCATGATGACACCATCAATTATTTTTGGTATGCAGTAAAGCATGAGTTTCAAGGTGGCAAGCAAAAGATTGTGGCGTTAGAGCTGGTGAACTTTGTTTCGATTCTTGAGTGTTTTATTACTCTTGCGGAGAAAGGCAAACCCTTTACTCATAAAGCGACGATGTCCTTGTATGATTTGATTGTGTCAGATGTGAACCATCAAAGTTCTAGTGTGGACTGGCTTAGAAATGTTTCTGAGAATATTTCGAAATGGGAGAAATCTTTAGTATGAAAAACAAGCTGAATCACCTCTATCTTGGTGATTGCGTTGATGTGATGACGCATCAAATCGACAAGGAAAGTATTGATTTGGTCTACGCCGACCCACCCTATAACCTTTCTGGGAAATCTCTCAATTTGGTGAACAATACGACGGGTGGAGCTTTCTATAAAATGAATGAGTACTGGGACACATGGGATTCTGAAGACTATGTGAAATTTATGGAACAATGGATTCAGGCGAGTTTCGATGTGTTGAAGCCTACGGGCAGTCTCTATGTCTCTTGTACTTACCATAATATTGGAGAAGTTATTGTCACCGCGAAAAAGTTAGGGTTTAACACGAATAACATCATAACTTGGTATAAGACAAACGCGATGCCAAGCCTCACCCGGCGGGTTTTTACGCATGCTACGGAATACGTTTGCTGGTTTGTGAAAGGGAAGAAGTGGGTCTACAACTATGAGGAAATGAAAAAACTGAATCCCCTTAAAACCAAAGACGGCTCACTCAAACAAATGCGGGACTTTGTGACTTTTATCGAACTGCCTGTTGTTCAGGGTAAGGAACGTTTGAGAGGTAGTAATGGGAGGGCATTCCATCCGACCCAAAAACCTGAGAAGCTGATCAAGCTTATTATTACCGCATCTTCAAATCCGGGAGATGTGGTATTAGACCCATTTTTTGGGACGGGGACCACAGGTGCCGTAGCAAAAAAGATGAAAAGAAAATGGATTGGTATAGAAAAGAAAGCTGATTATGCAAAAGCAGCGGGGAACAGAATCAGCAAAGAACTCTGTGAACTTGTATGAAATTAATTCAGGGAGACTGTATTGACGTTCTGGCGGACATGAGGGCGGAAAGTGTGGATATGATTTTTGCCGATCCGCCGTATAACCTCTCAGGCAAAACCAGTTTGACGGTTCGTTCAGGAAAACCTGTGGCTTGCCACAAAGGAAATTGGGACCAGATCGATAATCTCCATCAATTTAATCTTCTTTGGATTGAAGCATGTAAAAGAGTTCTCAAGCCCTCGGGAACTCTATGGATTTCGGGCACTTTGCACAACCATCCCTCCACCGGCATTGCGCTTAAGGAATTAAAATGGTGGATCTTGAATGATGTCATCTGGTTTAAGCCGAATGCCACGCCCCTCTTATCCCGCAACCGGTTTGCGCCTTCCACGGAACTTATTTGGGTCGCGAGCAAGGATAAAAAATATTTTTTCAATTATGCTTTGGCAAAAGAAATGAACAATGGCAAGCAAATGAGAAATCTTTGGACGATCACTGCAAAGAGGCATATCACGAAACACCCCACCGAAAAACCGGAAGAACTCCTCGAACGCATCATTCAGATAGGAAGCCGTGAGGGGGACACCATCCTTGACCCCTTTTTTGGGTCTGGCACCACCGGAGTGATTGCAAAAAGACTAGGAAGAAAGTTTGTAGGTATTGAGCTGGATAAAACTTTTTTTAAAATGGGTAAGAAAAGAATCGAATTGTCGGAGTAAACGTAAATACGAAGAAGATATCGATGAAAATGGTTTGAAACCAAACCCCTTCTTGATAACTGTCATAATATATCTTCATAGATATGTATTATCAGATTTACGCATCGTCAAATTTTTTCTGAGACCAAATCAGCGTCTACCGCGCGCGATTTGGAGTTGTCTGTTTACACCAGTGACACCGAGTCTCATTCGTAGCAAAGAACGCGTTGCCGTATATTTATCTCTTATTTCGTCTTCAGAAAGGCTAAGTCTTTTTGAGTGAAGTAAAGCTTCTCGAGGAAGGATTAAACAACCAGAAAACCAATCTGCTTCATCTTCTTGCTTTTGATCGAAGCTACGCATAACAAGTGCCCCATCAGCAGACAAAACCATCTTGGAAGGTTCGTGTCCAATTATGACATGAGATAACTCATGCATTATGTCGCTGTTTTGTCGCGTTTTTTTATGGGCGGGATTGTAAATGACTGTTGAGCACTGGCCATCGGAAATTGTAACAGCAGACCACCCATCAGGATCGATGTCGATAAGCTGCTTTAAAACATTCTGAGGCAAGTTTGGAATGTCTCGTGGGGTGAGTAATTCAACGGATAAGAATTTAGCTAGATCCACACAGGGAAGTGGATCATGACCATAAAGCCCAAGTTCGCTCCTTAGACTGACTGAAGACCTTTCAGTCCACGTTTTGAAACCTCGATCAAAGCTTGACATTCACTATGCAGAAGATTTTGGTTGTAATCGCAGCGCACAATTAATCATTTGAGCTAAGGCTTGCACTGTTTGAGATTGAGAAGTTTTATTCGCTCTGAAATGGGCCGAAAGAGTAACAAGATTACTTTCTTCGCACGCTTGCGCATTTTTTTGAAAGCCAAGAAACTCGCCTGGATCAACCTCGAGCCATTGACATAGTTTTGCGAAAGTAGTCAGATCAGGCATGTGACCACTTTCAACTCTCATTAACGTTGCGGGCCCGATCCCAATGAGCTTGGCCGTTTCTCGTAATTTTTTGTCGCCACGTCTCCCTTTTACCATTGCTCCCAGGCTTTCAAGGGTTCGCTTAGGCATGATTACCACCTTTCTTTTTGTGAAACAGGACTTGACTGATAAAACAATTCGGCTATAATACGCGTGAAACAAAACTTCATTTAGAGAACAGGTTACCATGATTTAACGGCTTTGAAAAGAAAAGAGTTTAATATGACTAGAAAAAAAGTTTGGGTTTCTCCTGACGGTGATGGCGGTTGGAATGTAAAGACGCAAGGCGCAAAACGCGCGGTGGGAAATTTTGAAGATAAGCCCGACGCTGTTGATCGCGCAAAAGAGATTGCAAAGAGCGCTCCTCTTGGGCAAGTAATAATTCAAAAACGTGACGGCGAAATTCAGACGGAGTATACTTACGGTAAAGACCCAGAAAAATACCCCGGTTAAATCAACCACAAATAGGCCCGTTGCTGTTCCCAACAAAGGAAAATATGGAGAATAAAAAATTCCAAATTTTATCGCTTGAAGGCGGTGGAATGAAAGGAATATTCAGCGCTGCCATTTTAGCCGCCATTGAATCAGATTTGAATATTCAAATTGTAGATCATTTTGATCTTGTAACTGGAACATCAACTGGCGGAATCATCGCGTTAGGACTTGGGTTCGGTTTAAGTCCTGAGCAGATTCTTGAATTTTATTTGAACGAAGGGAAACAAATTTTCCCGCCCAATCCAATCAGATCAGCTCAACATTGGCTTTACCGAAAATATTCATCAAAGCCATTAGAAGATGTACTCAAAAAATATTTCAAGAATAAACTTTTTGGTGAAAGTAAAAAAAGGTTAGTCATTCCATCCTACAATTTGACCGACGATGATATTTATTTATTCCGCACTCCTCATGCTGAGAGACTCAAACGAGATTATAAAGTTCCGGCGTGGAAAGTTGGGTTGGCGACAACCGCTGCACCTACTTATTTTTCATGTAGTAGGCATATAGACAAGCAGCGATTGATCGACGGGGGTGTTTGGGCAAACAATCCAACCATGGTTGGAGTAATCGAGGCGTACGGAACCTTGGGCGTTCCGCTATCAGAAATAAAAGTGTTATCAATTGGAACTACTGACCCCATTTCCAATAGAAGAAAACGACTAAATAATGGGGGTATTATAGCTTGGGGTTTGGAGACTGCTGCGATTGATGTGATCTTGCGGGGCCAAAGTTTGGCAGCCCATAAATCCGCATCCTATCTTTTAGGAAAAGAAAATGTTGAACGGCTTAATCCGCACGTGACCGAAAATGAATTTAATCTTGATGGAATCAATAAGGCGGATGATTTGATTGCGAAAGCTGCTCATCATAGTAGACATGCAATGCCAACCATAGAAACTAAATTCATGAATCATCGGGCGGAAGATTACCACCCGCTGCACTCAATAAAATCGGAGGAATTATGTTGATGACTGAAAATGAAATTTCAAAATTATTAAATAAAATGGCTGAAGCTCTAGATATCCCGGATTCTATGTTTGAGGATGCCACTTTAAAATACCAAGATGTCGCCGAATGGCTGGCGGCCGAAGATTCCGTTTTAAAAGGTTATGACCCGGAAATATATCCTCAAGGATCTTTTCGTTTAGGAACGGTTGTTCGCCCCATATTTGATCGTGACGAATATGATATTGATTTGGTCTGTCGTTTGCGAATAGACAAAGCCAATATTACCCAAAAGGATCTGAAAAGCTTGATCGGAGATAGAATTACAAAACGCCAAGATCTAGCGAGCAAGTTGGATGAATCAAGACGCTGCTGGTTTTTGACTTATCCGAAGCAATTTCACATGGATATTTTGCCTTCAATCCCAAATACGGATAATCCGCCCAATGGGATACTTTTAACAGATACGGAATTAAAAAATTGGCAGTACAGCAATCCCATCGCATATGCCGAATGGTTTTACGAGTGTATGAAAAATGTGTTTCGTCAGAGAAGGGAATATATTGCGAAATTAGCAGGAGCGCCAATTGAGGAAGTGCCTGATTGGCAAGTCAGAACTTCTTTACAGAGGGCAGTTCAATTGCTCAAACGGCACAGAGATATTTATTTCATGAAAAAGAAAGAGATTAAACCGGCTTCAATAATAATAACCACCTTAGCTGGGTATGCCTATGGTAGCCAAGAAGACCTTGGAGACGCTTTAAAAGGAATCATTGAAGGAATGGCAAGCTACGTCCAACGACAAAACGAAAAATGGTGGATTCAAAATCCAGTTCAGCCCAAAGAAAATTTCGCTGATAAATGGAATGAAAAAAATGAACTCCCGGAAGCTTTTTTCAATTGGTTGCAGGCGGTACGCAGCGATATGGTTTCTGCGCAGTCAAAATCCGTACGTGAAGCTGTAGATCTGTTTACGTCAGCATTTGGAAAAGATGTCGTTACAAAAGCTGCGTCGGATTTTGGAATAAACTTGGGCACATCATTGATAACATTTCCCACCGAAGAAGTACCAGCGTTGGCCGATGAAAGACATTGTGAAAAACCGACTTGGCTAGAAAGGATAACTTATAAAGCAACCATTCAAGCGTCAGTTCATTTCGCCAAAAATTCAAAAAAGAAACTTTGGGATGTTACAGGTCGTCCAGTTTCCAAAAACGTTTGGTTGAAATTTAAAATAAACACCAATGTTCCTTATCCATATGAAGTAAAATGGCAAGTTACAAATACAGGAAAGGAAGCGATAGAGGCCGCCCAACTTCGAGGAGATTTCTACCCCAATGAAGGTTCGGATACAAGGTGGGAACAAACTCGATTTGCCGGAACACACTGGGTTGAGGGGTTTATCATAAAAAACAGTGTTTGCCTTGCTCGTACTGGTCGAAAATACATAAAAATAAAGAAATGACAAATGAGGGCAATGATTCAGGGCGATTTGCAAAAGAATAGTGGCAAATCGTGGGCGGTTTCGGCGAAATGAAATTTGACCAAATCCCATTTAACTTCTGATATATAAGTAGTATCGGACAAAAGCGGTGTAAAGGGGAAAACCCTTGGGGTTGCGCTCATAACCCAAAGGTTGAATTGTTATCATTTGGACAGTTTTTGGACACTTTGGGATAAAGAGCCAAAACACCTTAAATTTAGTTTTCATGCAAGTCATTCAGATTGAATCAATTGCACATTAAAATCCCTCAGGGTAAAATCAACTGCGCATCGGTCTTCGGATAGAAAGTCACATTCTCCCTCAATTGCGACATTGGATGTAAATTGTCATGTTAATTTCTGGTGCTAGACGACTTCGTCTTTTATAATGGAATCAGTTTTTTGAAATAAAACCAATCCAAAAGAGGGTTGCGGACTCGGATCTTCAAGTCCTCGTTCGTAGAAAGGTCGGACAAAACCGGTAATCCGGAATTATTAGCTGCCTTTACTGGCGGCTAGACACGACTCACCCTCCTAAGAATCTTTAGGAGGGTGCCCTGTGAAAAGACAACGAATCCGGTATTTTGCGGCAGAAGAGAAAAAGCAACTTTTGACCTACCTTGAAAGCCATCTCCAAGCAAGACGCTCTGAGATGATGTACAAATTGATGTTTACGACCGGCTTGAGGCTTCGCGAGACGGTGAATTTAAATGTCGGTGACGTGCGCGACAAAGAGAATCTGGTTGTGATCGGAAAGGGAAGAAAGGAACGGGATATCCCCCTGTCCACGGTGATCCGGCAGGAAATCGTAAGGTTTCTAGAATGGAAAGAGCAGAGGGGCGAGAGGACATCACCGGAGGCGCCCCTATTTATTTCGCGAAAGCGCCGACGGATGGGGTGCCGTGCGGTCCAGCATGATTTGGATAAATGGGTGCGTTTGGCCGGATTGGAGGGTAAGTATTCCCCTCACGCATTGCGGCATACGGTCGGATTTGAGTTGATGCGAAAGACGAGAAATATCCGCCAGGTTCAGGAATTCTTGGGGCACAATTCCATCACGACCACTCAAATTTATACTCACGTGACCAAGGAAGAGCTGCGCGAATGTGCAGAGCTTCTTACTTTGTAAACCATAAAATAATCGAAGGGTACCTGGTACACCATAGAAAAATAAAAATAGGTGACAAGCACCGCAAAAGGGGACAGGTAGTTATCATTGAACCCGCCACCGTCGGAAATGATACGTAATCCGATCCTTTAAACTCAAAACAACCAACTTCTAGCTTCAGGTGTCTTAACATAGGTTTGGTTAAGGCAACAAGTTAACGTATGTTAATATGGACATCTGACTTAACATATGTTAAGCTATATACAAATTAAAAGGAGATCAATGGAAGAACATCGATATATCTCAATTCCTGAAATGGCTAAACTGCTCGGTTTGAGCAGAATCGCAGTCTATAACAAGGTAAAAGCGGGAAAGATCAAAGCGGTCAAAATAGGAAGAAATTACGCCATTCCCGAAAAATATATTCAGGAGATATTGGGCAAAGAATTAAGCGATGCTAAAAAAGAAAAAATTAAACATGTCGTTAAAAGAACTGTTCAGGAATACGGCGATGTTTTAAAGCGTCTTGGTAAAGAATAAATTTCCTGATGAATTCTATCAGTGTCAAAGAAGTCGAATACATTGCCCATAGACTCGCCAAGGAACTTTTTTCCTTCAATGAGCCCATTCCTGATTTTGCAACCCGCTATCCTCATCGATTAGAAGGGTGTTTGGGCGTTCCTTTTCTTTCGTTTAGCGGCGGATCTCCCTATCCTACTTTAATCTTAAAAGCGAGCATCCTTTTTTACCTGATGATAAAAAATCATCCCTTCCAAAATGGAAATAAGAGGATCGCCATGACCACGCTTTTCGTTTTTCTATCAATGAATAATAAATGGATCAAAGTCGGGCCGGACGAACTTTATCGGTTTACGGTATGGATAGCGGAGAGTGAACCAAAAGTGAAAGACGCTACTGTCCAGGCCATAGAAAAATTTATTTCAGATTATATAATCGATACTCCGAAAAATTCTTAGAAAGTGCGTTTGAACAAAATCCTAAAAGTCCATCGCGAGGAGGGGCTTCTCGCTTACCTTTTTACCGCACTACCTGACACGAAAAAAACTGTCGTTAAACAACGCCTGAAACACGGATGCATTTCCGTGAATGGCCGCATCCAAACCCGCTTTGATCACAGGCTCCTTCCGGGAGATGAGATCCGGATTGAATCTTCCAAATCAAGGGCCGTCACGCCCGCTTCGCAATTCAATATCGAAATCATTTATGAAGATGACTCTCTTCTTGTCATCAATAAGCCGGCCGGCCTTTTGACGATTGCCACGGAGAAAATCCGGCGCGAGACCGCGATTTTTGCCGTCAATGACTACCTTAATAAGAAGGCCGCCAAAAGCCGGGGCTCGAAACTCGGGAAGCGCGTCTTTATCGTGCACCGCCTGGACCGGGACGTCTCGGGGCTTCTCGTCCTCGCCAAAACGGAGGCCGTGAAGATGAAGCTTCAGGAAAATTGGGCGGAGTTTAAAAAAGAATATCTCGCGGTGGTGGAGGGGAGGCCCAAGGTTGCATCCGGGACTTGTTCCAGTTACCTGAATGAAAATAAATTTTTGCGCGTCTTTAGCTCGCCCCGGCCCGTGACACCGGAGGCGAAGCGGGCCGTGACGCATTATGAAGTAGTGACGCCCGGTGAAAAATATTCTCTCCTAAAGATCCGGCTTGAGACCGGACGCAAGCACCAAATCCGCGTGCACCTTTCGGATTTGGGATGCCCCGTGGCCGGTGACAAAACTTACAATGCGAAGACCGACCCGGCCGGGCGCATTGCCCTTCACGCCTGGCGTCTTGAATTCAAACATCCCATAACGGGCAAGGATCTTGTTTTCACCTGCCCCATGCCCGTCTCCCTCGCCCGCCTCACCGAATAAACAGACAATTTTGCAATGAAGTGGACCTCAAGTTAACAAATTTGTTTGGCGCCGGGCAGTCTTAATAAAAACCGTCACTGCGTAACTTTATTATTTACCTCACGTTAGACTAACCCTCAAAAAATAGTCGACTTGGCTCAAACTTTGCCTATAATGGCACGTTAATCGGCATCCCCGATTTACCGGTCTCATCAAGCAGAAAAATTCAATTAAAACAGGAGAATCCATGGCAGACATCACAGAAGTTTTTGGTTCCAATGTGTTCAACGAAAGAATGATGAAAGAGCGCCTCCCCAAGGAAACCTTCAAGGCCTTGCTGAAGACGATTCAAAGCGGAGCGCCGCTCACGATCGAAGTCGCCAATGTTGCCGCCAATGCCATGAAAGATTGGGCGATTGAAAAAGGCGCCACTCATTATACCCATTGGTTCCAGCCGCTCACCGGCAAAACCGCCGAAAAACACGATGCCTTTATTGCCCCGACCTGTGACGGCAGCGTCATCATGGAATTTTCCGGCAAACAGCTTATTCAAGGGGAGCCGGACGCATCTTCCTTTCCGAGCGGCGGCCTTCGTGCCACTTTTGAGGCCCGCGGTTACACCGCTTGGGATTGCACATCCCCGGCCTTTTTAAAAACCGACGACGGCGGGAATGTAACCCTTACGATCCCGACCGCTTTTTGCTCTTACACCGGCGAAGCACTCGATAAAAAAACACCGCTTCTTCGTTCGATGGAAGCTGTTTCCAAACACGCCGTCCGCATTTTGCGCGCGATGGGGAACACCACTTCCAAGCGCGTCGCTTCGACCGTCGGTCCCGAGCAGGAATATTTTCTGATCGATAAAGAATATTTCGACAAGCGTTTAGACCTCATCACCTGCGGCCGCACGCTTTTCGGCGCCCCGGCACCGAAAGGCCAGGAGCTGGAAGACCAATACTTCGGCGCGATCAAAGACCGCGTTTCAAAATTCATGAAAGATTTGGACACGGAGCTCTGGAAGATGGGTGTTTCCGCCAAGACGAAACACAATGAAGTGGCCCCCGCTCAATTTGAAATGGCGCCAGTTTTTTCAACGGCGAATATTGCGGCCGACCACAATCAGCTCGTGATGGAATCGCTGCAAAAAGTGGCGCTGCGTCATGGCCTCGTGTGTCTCCTTTATGAAAAGCCGTATGCGGGAGTGAACGGTTCCGGGAAACACAACAACTGGTCACTTGCGACAGATGATGGTCACAATCTTCTCGAGCCCGGCCACACGCCGCACGAGAATGAACAGTTTCTATTATTTTTGAGCGCTGTCATGATCGCAGTCGATCGTCATGCGGATAAACTCCGCGCCGGCGCCGCCAATCCCGGAAATGACCAAAGGCTCGGTGCCAATGAAGCGCCTCCGGCCATTATCTCGATTTTCATGGGAGAAGAATTGACTGACATTTTGACGGCGCTCGCGAAAGGGAAGAAGGCCAAATCCAAAGGTCAGCACTTCCTTAATATCGGCGTCGATACGCTCCCGAGTTTGCCCAAAGACAATACCGACCGTAACCGGACTTCTCCTTTTGCCTTCACCGGCAATAAGTTTGAATTCCGGATGGTCCCGTCGTCCGCTTCGATTTCCGGAGCGAACACCGTCCTTAACACGATCGTGGCCGAAGCGTTGGATGAAATTGCCACGCGCCTTGAGAAGACGAAGAACATCAATAAAGAAGCCGCGGCGATTGTTCTTGAGGCGGTCAATAAACACGGCCGCGTCATTTTCAACGGCAACAATTATTCCGAAGACTGGGTGAAAGAAGCCAAGAAACGCGGGCTTCCGAACATCCGCTCGACGGTCGAGGCCTTGGGATGTATGAGTAACGCCTCCGCCGTGAAGCTCTTCGAAAAATACAAAGTACTTTCCAAGGAAGAATTGCATTCCCGCTACGAGATTTATCTCGAGAACTATGCGAAGTGCATCAATATCGAAGCGCAGACCGCCGTGAATATGGCGAACCGGCTCTACATCCCGTCCGTTATCCGCTACACCGCTGAACTCGCGGAAACCGTCGGAAAATTGAAGGCCGCGGGCGCAACGGCAGCCATTCAAAAAGATCTGCTCGAAAAAATTTCGGATCTTTTGGATTCGGTCTGCACCAAGCGCGACAAACTTGAGACCGAGCTGAAGAAGGCGCAAGGGATTTCTGAGACCCTTCACCGCGCCGAGGCCTACCGCGACAAAGTCTTTACAGCCCAAACCGATTTGCGTAAAGACATCGATACTTTGGAGCAGATTGTTTCGGCGGACGTTTGGCCCGTGCCGACCTACGCGGATATGCTCTTCAAATTATAATCAGACAAACTGGTTGCAATGGAGGGGTGAGTTCACTACAATACCCCCCATTATTTCCCCATGCTTAAAGTCACAACCGTAAGTCACTACCCCAAAATCGGCGATACCTTCGAGGAGCAAATTCTGCGCCGTTCCCTCGGCCAGTTGGACCGCAAGGAAATCGACGCTTCCCAACTCGAGCGCATCAAAGACGAGGTCACGCGCACGGCCATTGAAGAGCAGATTGAGGCGGGCGTGGAAGTCGTGACGGACGGCCAAATCCGCTGGCAGGACCCCCTCACTTATATCCTCGGCCAAATCAAGGGAATCAGCCTGAAGGGCCTCCTTCGTTATTTTGATACCAACACCTTTTACCGCCAGCCCATCTGCGAAGCCAAACTTGAAGCCCCCGAAAGTCTCGTGGTGAAAGATTTCCAGTTCGCCAATGCGCTCAGCTCGAAACCCCTGAAGGCGCTTCTCACCGGGCCTTACACCCTCGCCAAACATATTCAGGACAAACATTACGGAAATTTGGAAGCGTTGGCGACGGCACTTGCCGAAATCTTGGGCGAAGAGACAAAGCGGCTTGCACAAAAAGGGTGCGAGATCGTGCAATTTGACGAGCCGGCAATCCTTAATTTCAAAAAAGATTTCCCCATTTTCAAAAAGGTTTGGACGAAACTCGCTGGCTCCTTCCCCGAAGGCATTGAAACAATCCTCTTCCTTAATTACGGAAATCTTCAGGGGCTTTATCCGCAGATTCTGGAAATCCCGGTCACGACGATCGGTCTCGATTATGCAGGCCAAAGTGAAAACAAAAGAGTTTTGAAGAAAGGTTTTAGTAAAAAATTGATCGCCGGCATCGTCGATGCCCGCAACACCAAAATGGAAACAGAGGAGGAGCTTCAATCAAAATTAGAAGAGCTTCTTCAGATCGTTTCCGCCGAAGACCTTTCCGTCTCACCCAATTACGGCCTGGAATTTCTCCCGCGCGAGAATGCCCGTAAAAAATTGGCCAATCTTTCTAAAGTGGTCCGCGAATTCCGGGAGGCCAAAGTCAAAGTATGACGACCGGTAACCTTCCTTTCCTTCCTATGACCTCCGTCGGCAGTTTTCCCAAGCCCGATTACCTGAAGCGCGCCCGCACGCAGGCTTACAAAGGCGAAATTCGCGAGCGCAAACTCCGCGAATTAGAAGAGCGCGCCACGAAAGAATGGATTCATTTTCAGGAAGAAATCGGGATCGATATTTTGGTGGATGGCGAGATGTACCGCGGAGACATGGTCACCTATTTCGCCGAGACCTTGAAAGGTTTTGAAATTTCAGGCCTCGTGCGTTCCTACGGCAACCGTTATTATAGAAAGCCCGTAGTCGTGGATGAAGTGAAGCGCGCAAAACCCATGACGGTCGAGTGGTATCAATTTGCGCAAAAGCTCACCAAAAAACCTGTGAAGGGAATGTTGACCGGCCCTTATACCATTATGGATTGGAGCTTCAACGAATTTTATTCCGACCGGCGCGAACTGACCCTCGCCCTAGCGGAAGTGATTCACGAAGAAGTGGTGGATCTTGAGAAAGCGGGGGCCCAGTACATCCAAATCGATGAGCCGGCCGTATCCGTACGGCCCGAAGAATTGCCGCTCGCGGTCGAAGCCATGGGAATTGTCACGAAAGGCATCAAGGCGAAGACCCTCACGCACATTTGTTACGGAGATTTTGAAAAAATTTATCCCGGCATGCTCGACATTCCGGTGGACCATATTGATCTTGAGCTTTCCAATTCCGATTTCAACCTCATGGAACTTTTCAAAAAATATCCTTTCACCAAGGAAATCGGGTTGGGTGTCGTGGACGTTCACTCTCATGTCCTCGAATCCAAAGAGGAAGTGAAACGGCGCATCAAGCAGGCGCTGACTGTCTTCAAGCCCGAGCAAATTTACGTGGACCCGGATTGCGGACTCAAAACCCGCGAAGTCCAGGAAGCTAAAGACAAACTGCGCGTCATCGCCGAAGCGGTCAAAGAGCTCCGCAAGGAACTCGCTCCGTCCGGCTCCTTTAAAAATTAGTTTCCGGGGTCATCCCTCATGTCCCTTTCCCTTTCCGTTGTTCATTCCTCGGTTTTTAAGAAGGATGCGTGAAGGTTGCCAAAGCGCGTAAGTTTGTTATAATACGCCCACTTTTGTTGCTTGGGCGGTCCGGTGCCATTCAGATCAGACCACGCAAGTCGTTTTAAAACCACAAGTTAAATAAAGGAAGGATAATCGTTTTGTGCAAGAAGTAACTCTCAAACAGCTTCTCGAGACAGGCGTCCACTTCGGGCACCAGACCCGGCGTTGGAATCCTAAGATGGGAAAATACATCTTTGGCGAGAAAAACGGAATTTATATCATTAATCTGGAGCTGACGCTCGCTTGCATGACCAAGGCCATGAATTTTTTGAAAAAAGTTGCCGCGGAAGGAAAAGAAGTCCTTTTTGTCGGGACGAAGAAGCAGGCGCAGGAAGTGATCCGGGAAGCGGCCGACCGTTGCAAGATGCCCTATGTCCATAACCGCTGGCTCGGCGGGATGCTCACCAATTTTTCGACCGTCCGGAAATCCGTCGCACGTCTCGATTGGATCGATCAGATGGAGCGCGAAGGCAATTTTAAATACATTACGAAAAAAGAAGCCTCGGGTCTCAAGAAGGAGCGGGAAAAATTGGTTCGCTACCTGACGGGGGTTCGCCCCATGAAAAGACTTCCTAGTGTTCTCTTTCTCATCGACACAAAAAAAGAAGAGATTGCGCTGCACGAAGCCAGGAAGCTCGGCATTCCCACCGTGGCCTTGATCGACACGAATTGCGATCCGGAAATGGTGGATTACCCGATTCCCGGAAATGACGACGCCATCCGGACCATCAAGCTCTTTTGTGATCTTGCTTCCGAAGCCATCAATGAAGGACGGGGAGAGTACCTGAAACTTTATCCGCCGCCTGAAGAAGAGAAACCGGCTGAAGAAAAAGAAGAGGAAGCGAGTGTCCCGAGTACGGATGTGGTTCTTCCCGTCGAAGCAAAGATGCCCGAACCGGTTGTTGAAGTCGAACCGGGTGCCACTATCGTCAAGCCTCCCGTCGTGGAAGAATTGGATGAAAAGTTGATGCGGGAGAAGATGGAAGAGGAATTGAAGCTTAAGATCAAGCGGCCAGTCCGGACCAAAGACGTAAAAAAACCTAAATAATTTTGACAATTTGGAAGTAGGAGTGCGATGGGCGTGGGTACGAGCAAAGATGACATCATGAAGCTTCGCGAATTGACGGGCGCGGGCATCATGGAATGCAAGCGCGCACTGGCTGACGCGAAGGGAAATTTCGAAAAGGCCCAGGGGATTTTACGCGAGCAGGGTCTCGCCACTGCCAAGAAAAAGGCGGACCGGGAAACCAAAGAAGGCCAGATCGTTTCCTATATCCATTCCGGCGGCAAGATCGGCGTTCTTGTAGAAGTCAGTTGCGAGACGGATTTTGTGGCGCGTAATGAAATCTTCCAGCGTTTCGCCCGCGACCTCGCCATGCAAGTGGCCGCGCAGTCCGAAGAAGCCCCTCTCCTCAATCAGAAGTTCATCAAAGATCCCGCGAAGACCATCAAGGATTACCTCACCGAGACCATCGCCCGCCTCGGGGAAAACATTTTGATCCGCCGTGCTGTCCGTTTCGAAGTGGGCGAAGAACCCCAGCTTTCGAACGTGACGGCGTGAGCGCCAAAAAATCACCGGCGCGGCGGGGGGCCGCTTATAAGAGAATCGTCCTCAAACTTTCCGGCGAAGCCTTGCAGGGAAAGTTGGGTTATGGGGTCGATCCCAAAGTTGCCAGCTCCATTGCCGGAGAAATTGCGGATGTCCACGGTTTGGGTGTGGAGGTGGCTTGCGTGATCGGGGCGGGAAATATTTTTCGCGGGCTGCAGGGTTCGCAGGCCGGGATGGACCGCGCCACGGCAGATTACATCGGAATGCTCGCCACCCTCATCAACTCGCTCGTGTTGCAGGATGCGCTTGAGAAAGCGGGAGTCGCGACCCGCGTCCAGTCAGCGATTGAGATCCACCAATTGGCCGAGCCTTATATCCGCCGGCGGGCGGTGCGTCATCTTGAAAAGGGGCGCGTGGTGATTTTTGCGGGCGGGACCGGGAACCCTTATTTTACGACGGACACGGCGGCGGCGCTGCGCGCGGTGGAAATCGGCGCGGACGTGATTTTGAAAGCGACGAAAGTGGACGGCGTTTATGACCGTGATCCGGTGAAAGACCGGCGCGCGAAGAAATTTAAAAAGTTAAGCTACCTCGAGGTTTTAAAAAGAAGGCTTCAAGTGATGGATTCGACTGCCACCTCCCTTTGCATGGATAACAGGCTTCCGATCGTGGTCTTCAATCTCACCCAGCACGGTAATATCCGGCGCGTCGTGCGCGGGGACGAAATCGGCACGCGGGTGGAGTAGTCATGGCGGAGCGACCCGAGATTCGAACAATTTTGGATGAGGCGCAGCGCAGGATGGACAAGGCCCTGGCCCTCACGAAAAAAGAATTTCAGGACCTGCGCACCGGGCGGGCCTCCATCAGCTTGGTCGAACACCTCTCCGTCAATTACTACAATACGCCCACCCCTTTGAAGGGGCTTGCCACGATCAGCATCCCCGACGCGCGCACCATCCAGATCCAGCCCTGGGATGTCTCCATTGTGGGGGAGATCGAGCGCTCGATTCTCAAATCCGATTTGGGCCTGACACCCGTCAATGACGGGAAACTTTTGCGGATCCAGATCCCGTCCCTCACGGAGGAGCGGCGCGCCGAACTTACGAAAGTGACCCGGCGCGTGGCGGAGGAAGGACGCGTCGCCATCCGCAATATCCGACATGAGGCGATCGAGCAGATCAAAGGGCTCGAGAAAAAGAAATCGATTTCTGAAGACGAATCGCATCACGGGCAAAAGGAAGTCCAGAAGCTGACCGACCGCTTCATCGCAGAAGCAGACCAAGCCGTCGCCAAAAAAGAATCCGAGATTAAAACGATTTAATGTTCTTTCCTGTCGAGCCCGTAGCTCAGCCTGGTAGAGCACTGCCCTTTTAAGGCAGGTGTCGATGGTTCGAATCCATCCGGGCTCAGTTTCATTAACATATCGGTCCCCGTCGTCTAGCCTGGCCTAGGACACCAGATTTTCATTCTGGCGACACGAGTTCAAATCTCGTCGGGGACGCTTTATTGGATTGATACCTATGCGTCTTTTAGCGGTTCTCTTAATCGGCCTCTTTACGACAACCGTTCTTGATTTGCCCTTCGAGATTCTTCAAAAAACTCCGATCAAATCCTGTTGCTGCAAATTGGGAATCTGCCATTGCCAGCACGGCGAAGGGAAAGTTTGTCCGCTAAAAAAACAAACGCCTCAGCCCAGCATGCCTCAAAAAAGACAAGGTCCCATTTTTTCGGCTTCCGATTGCGGTTTTGGCAGCGGACAAAAAGCAACTTCACCGGCTTATTCCAAAGAATTTTTTATTCATCAAGATCACGCCTTCGTCCCGGTGAAAAATTCCACTCCTTTTCTTTTCTCCCAAGTTCAAAATCGAGTCCTCCTTTTTGATCACCGCCTCGACAAACCGCCAAGAGTCTTTCTCTTTTCTCTTTAATTTTAACCCCCATTTAATCTTCTTATAAAATGAGTGTGTCCTATGTCTTTTTACAGGATCAGTCTTTTTTCATTTTTGTGTTTTTATGTGGCCCTTCCCAACGTTTTTGCCCATCACGGAGGCTTTGAGCCGACCGGGCAAGGAAAAGAAAGTGCGGGAATGATCTCAAGCGCCGGCATGATCAACTCACCCACGGCGACGACCTTGGGAAAAAATCATGTGAGTGCGGGATTCACATTTGAGTATGTGCGCTACAATTCCATTCCTGCTGATGACGCACACCGGCTCCACCACGGGGATCGGGATGTTCACGGTAAAAACCACGAAGAAACCTATGATCTCAATGTGGGCTACGGAATTTTGCCCGATCTTGATCTTTATTGGGTGACGCCGATTGTCTCCAAAAATTCAATCGACATTCACAGCCACGCCAGTTTGGGCCAGAAAGAGCGTGCGACGGGATTCGGAGACATGCGGCTCATTGGCAAATACCGCTTCTGGAAAAAATATGTGGAAGCGGCCCTGATTGCCGGTGTGAAATTCCCGACGGGGAAGACCGATGCCAAACAAGCGTCCGGGAATAAATTCGAAGCCGAAAATCAACCGGGCACCGGTTCTTGGGACGGGGAGTTTGGAATCGTTTTCTCAAGGAATTTTCGGCAAAGATTTTCAACCGCCACGAGTTTTCAATATTTTCTGCACGGTGAGGGAGCTCAGGAACATAAGATGGGCGACGTGTTTCGTCACAATTTGGGCGTTTCTTATTCCTTACGCCAATTAGGTAAGTATCCGAATCTGAATCTGGTCCTTGAGATGAATACCGAATGGGGCTTGCGGGATCGTTCCAGGACAGAGAAAAAGGTATATGACAGCGGAGGCACGACAATCTTTCTCTCTCCCGGATTAAACGCCAGTTTCACCCAACATATCTCTGTCTTTTGCACGATGCCGATTCCGGTGTATCAGAACCTGGGCGGGGAACATGAGGAAGTGAATTTTGAATTGTTGAGCGGCGTTAATTTCTCATTTTAATTAGCCGAAGATTAGGTAAACTATAGCCCAAAATGATCCATTTCTTAATTTGGTTAGGCTTAGGACTCGGAATCCTCTTTATTTGGCGCGTGCTGGGGATTCTTTATTTACGCAAGCACATCGCTTGGGAGACGGCCAATCGGCGCGGGCTTAATTATTACGGAAAGCCCTTGGCCGAGCGGCGGAAATTCAAAGAAATTCTAAAGAAAAAAGCCCTTTTTTTATTTCCCGTCATTTCTGTCGAGGCGAAACTGCAGCAACTTTCCAAAGCCAAACCCTTCATTCCTTCTTTTACCTATGAAGGAGTGACGGGACCCACTTACAGCTGTACTCCGGAGAGTTTTAAAGCGGCGGCTCAGTACCGGCCGACAGGCGAAGATATTTTTGTGGCCACTCAAATGAAGTGCGGGACGACTTGGATGCAACAGGTGGTCTATGAAATTCTCCACCGCGGTCAGGGCAATTTGAGTGACAAGGGCCACATCCACTTGTATGCCGCGAGTCCTTGGATTGAATCCGTTGATAGTGTTTCCATGAACGTGGCGCCCCTTCTCGGGGAATCCCGCAAACGTCTGATCAAGACCCATTTCCCGACCAAACTTTGTCCTTATAGTCCGGAGGCCAAATATATTTATGTGACGCGCCACCCGGTAAGCTGTTTCGGAAGTATTGTTGATTATTTTCAATTGATGTCCGGCCCGCTTGCTCCGCCCGTTCCGGCGCTCTTGGATTGGTACTGCAGCGACGCGATGTGGTGGCTTTCCTGGCCCGAGCATGTCGAGGGTTGGTGGGAATGGGTCCGGAAGAAACCCAACGTTCTTTTTTTTCATTTCGAGGAAATGAAAAAAAATTTGGAAGATGCGGTGCGCAAAGTGAGCCAATTTTTGGGAGTGAATTTGAATTCCGATGAAATCCGGAAGGTCGTTCACAAAAGCGGATTTCAGTACATGAAAGAAAACGAAGATTTATTCGAGATGTCGCCTCCCAATATGTTTTCGGTTTCCGGAACCTATTTCAAAAGCGGCCAAGCGGATCGTAAAGTGGATATTTCACAAGCCGAGCGGGGGAGAATTCTCGCGTTTTGTAGAGAGCGGCTGGCGGGAAAAAATTATCCCGTCAAAAACTTTTATCCTGACGTCTGAATTTCTTTCAGCTTTTCTTTTACGGCTTCGGCATGGCCGTCGGCTTTAACGGTAGGCCAGTGATGGGCGATTTTACCTTCCGGATTAATCAGGACCGTACTTCTGACCACGCCCATAAATTCCTTTCCCATAAACTGCTTGAGCTGCCAAAGCCCGTATTTTTCGATGATCTTGTGATCCGGATCGCTTAAGAGAGTGATCTTAAGATTTTGATTTTTTACGAACTTCACATGGCTTTGGCAGGAATCAGGGCTGACGCCTAGGATAACGGCGTTCATTTTCTGAAAGTCTTTCAGGTGCTGGGTGAAGTCATTGGCTTCGATCGTACAGCCGGGCGTATTGTCCTTGGGATAGAAATAGAGCACCACCCACTTTCCCTTCAAATCCTTAAGGTCCACGGCCGATTCGTCCTGGTTTTTTAAGGTAAAATCAGGGGCCGGACTTCCGATTTTGAGCTCAATTTTTGCCATACCAACCCTCCTTATAGGAATTTCCTTTGTAGCTTTTCCCGGGATTTTTTGCAACGTCTCATTTGTGGCCGCCTCTTTATTGACAGGAGGCGGTCTGGCGTGATAAATTACGGAAAATCTCACCTACAAGGAGGCCCTCTCACATGGCCAATAAGAAAAAAGAGGAACTCGACGAAAAGATCCTGGATGTCGACGCAAGCATGCAGGGCACCATTACGTTTAAAGACCCTGTCAATCTCCGCATCAACGGAAGTTTCGAAGGAAAATTAGATACCCGCGGGAGTCTCACCATCGGCGAAAATGCCAAGGTTCGGGCCGCCATTCATGGCGACAAGATTGTTGTAGCCGGTAAAGTCAAAGGGGACATTACGGCAACCCAAAGCCTTTCTCTCATTGCGCCGGCCATTGTGGAAGGCAACATAACGACACCTCGATTGAGCATAACGGAGGGGGCTATTTTAGAGGGCCAAATCGCTATGCTTGGGGTGAAAGAAGGGGATGCGCCGGAAGTGAATCTTACCTTAAAAGACGTTGCGCAATATTTGGAAGTCGAAGCGCGCGTGGTTGAAGGGTGGGCACGGGAGAAAAAAATTCCCAGTCTGCATGAAAACGGCACCTGGACTTTCAGAAAATCAGATGTCGATCATTGGATTCAGCAAGAACGCGTTTGATGGGGTGTGGATAATCTCCTTTCAATCGAAGAAGTAAAAAGTTTCCTCGGCGTTGAAGATCCGGAACTGAATCAATTAGTCCAAGTCGGGAAACTCCACGCTTATAAAATTGGCGGGACCTATCTTCGTTTCCGTAAAGAGGAAGTTCTTTCCCTCAAACAAGAATATCCTTCAGGTAAAAAGCCTCGTATTTCCCTTCCTTGGTTTGTCCGCATGCGGGATTTTTGGCGGTTCAATAATTTCTATATCCTTTCGCTTGTCCTAATCGCCGTCCTTTTCTTTATTGTCATCCGATCCTAGCGCCATGCAGATGCGCCAAGGCGTCGACATCATCAGCGTGGAGCGTGTTGAGCAAGTGGCGCGCCGCCACGGCGAGCGGTTTCTCAACCGGATCTTTACCCCCGAAGAACGTGCCTATTGTGACGGCAAGCGGTTTAAATTTGAACACTATGCCGCACGTTTTGCGGCCAAAGAAGCCATGATGAAGGCCATGGAAATCCGCCGCAAAAACCGGTTTCGCTTCCGGGAAATCGAGGTCCGGCGCCGTCCCACCGGAAAACCAGAAATCTTTCTCACCGAGGAAAGCCGTTTACGCTTTGGGTTGTCCGACAAAGCCCAAGTCGAACTTTCCATGGCCCACGAGCGAGGCTACGCGGTTTCGTTCGTGGTTCTCGTTCTCCCTTAAAGTCCCTTTGCAACCCCGATCCCTCATTATTAATGCCGACGATTGTAATCTTACCCCCGGGGTAACGCGCGGCATCTTGCGCTCCCACGATCACGGAATCCTTACGAGCACCACCTTATTGATGAATCTCCCTTTGAGTGAGAAGACCGTGAAAGAATTAAAAAAACGATCGAAGTTGGGACTGGGAGTTCACCTCAACGTGACGTTGGGGAAACCTCTGAGTTCTTCTTCCAAAGTTCGCTCGCTTCTCAAAGCTGAAGGCCGGTTTCGCCGACCCACGGATTATTTTCAAAAAATGCCTTCTGTGAATGAAGTGACGCGAGAATATGAAGCTCAAGTCGAGCTTTTCCAGAAACGCTTTCATCAAAAACCGGATCATCTGGATACCCATCATCATCTTCATGATTTTCCCGTTTTTTTCACGGCCCTTTCCAAAGTAGCGAGAAAATGGAAACTGCCTATCCGCCGCAGCCGGGTTTTCCAGTTGGCCGAAAACGAAACCCAGATAAAAGGCTTAAAAACCACCGACTTTTTGTTTGGAAATTTGGAGGCGCGCTTCATTTGGGAGAAAAATCCTTTTCTGGGGATTGCCGAAAATTTACCCGATGGTACGAGCGAAATCGGTTGCCATCCGGGGTATTCAGATGCCGAGCTTCGGAGCACGAGTTCTCTGACGGATGTTCGCGAGAAAGAACTTAAGCTATTTTCCGATCCCAGCTTACGCGCCCAATTAACCGCGCTAGGCATACAGCTCATCCGCTTTAGCGAGATCTAGCTTCCCACCTTCCTTGACAATTCAGGGATTTCAGCTATACTCCTACTAGTCCTATCAAATTAGTCTGATATATGAAGATAACCAAAAGAGGGGAATACGGATTAAAGACGCTTCTGGCGCTGGTGCTTGTTTATGGCCAGCGGACACTCAGTTTGCGTGAAATTTCTATCCACGAGAAATTACCGGTGAAATTTTTGGAACAAATCATGATGATTTTAAAAAGGAATGAATTGGTAGAAAGCGTGAAAGGAAAGCACGGTGGTTATTCTCTTTCACGACCCCCGGAAGAGATCATGGTGGGGGAAGTGATTCGGGCGGTTGACGGTCCGCTTTCGCCGATCGCAACAGCAGAGGAAATCCAGAAACGGATCCAAAGAGATGACCATCACCCGGGGCTTTATTCCGTTCTTTTGGATGTTCGGAATGCCGTTTCGGATATTTTGGATCACAAAAGCTTGGCCGATGTTTGTGCGAGGTCGCGTGAGCTCACGCGTTCCAAACCCAAGCGGCAGATGTATTACATTTAGAGGAGATTAAAATGAAGCGACCCGTCTTAAAATTTTTGTTTTTCTTTTTTTTATCAGGAATTCAAGCTACTGCTTTCGGCGAAACTGTCAAAGTTCGAGCGGCCCATTTTCCCAATGTGACGCATGCCCCGGCGCTTGTAGCACGAGCGACCCAACATTTTGAAAGCCGTCTTGGCGAGGGCTCGGTCATTGAATGGAAAACATTTAACGCCGGTCCCGAAGCCATCGAAGCGCTTTTTGCCGGTGCCATTGATATCCTTTACGTGGGTCCCAATCCGGCGATCAACGGCTATATCCGTTCCAATGGAGAGGCGTTACAGATTGTGGCGGGCGTAGCCGCAGGCGGAGCAGGCTTCGTGGTCCGTCAAGGATCGGGGATTGAACGTTTCGAGGACATTCGCGGTAAGCGCGTAGCATCTCCGCAAAAAGGAAATACCCAAGACGTGGCGCTTCACTATTTAATGCGCCAGAAAGGCTTAGCCTCAAAAACTCAAGGCGGCGATGTGGAAGTATTTCATATTGCTGGAGGAGATCAGATCACCGTTTTTCTTAAAGAACAAGTCGACGCAATTTGGACCGTTGAACCGTGGCTCACGCGCCTTTCTTCGGAAGCTAATGGCCAAATTCTTTTTGAAGAGGGCGAGCTTTGGCCCGATGCGAAATACGCGACCACGGTTCTCGTGGTACGAAGAAAATTTCTAAAGGAACACCCCGATCTTGTGGAGAAATGGGTGAAAGCCCATGTGGAATTGATCGATTGGATCAACGGCAATTACCCAAAATCGAAAAAATTATTTAATGAAGAATTTGCACGAGAAACGGGCAAATCGCTTTCACCTGCCTATCTCGATCGTTTCTTTGCACGGATTCAATTCACATCGGATCCCATGGAATTTTCTGTGCGCGAATCCGCCGATCGTGCTTTTGCAGTGGGTTACCTCGGAAAAAACAAACCGGATCTGAAAAATCTTTACGATCTTTCCTTTTTGGAAAACAGGAAGCGCTAAATGCATCTTTCGATTCGCGGAGTCATGAAGGAATATAAAACATCCGAGAGCGCAATCACCGCTCTCAAAGAAACTTCTCTGGAAATTGCATCCGGAGAATTTGTGTGTTTTGTAGGTCCTTCGGGGTGCGGCAAGACCACGCTTCTCAATCTGATAGCCGGTCTCCAAAAACCTACGCGGGGGGAAATCTGGGCGGATGGTACCAAGGTGGAGGATGCGGGAATTGATCGCGTCGTGATTTTTCAAGAAGCCGCCCTTTTTCCTTGGCTCAATGTCATTCAAAATGTAGAGTTTGGGCTCATTCATCGAATGGAGGCCAAGAAACGACGTGAGATAGCGCGCACCTTCCTTAATTTAGTACACCTTGCCCGTTTCGAAAAATCCTATGTCCACGAGCTATCGGGAGGCATGAAAAGCCGCGTGGCTATTGCGCGGGCGCTTGCTCTCAACCCTCAGGTACTTTTGATGGATGAGCCTTTCGCCGCTCTGGATGCACAGACTCGAGGGATCTTGCATGAAGAACTTCAGGATATTTGGTTGAAAACGCACCAGACCATTCTTTTTGTCACTCACAATGTCCGGGAGGCAGTGCGCCTGGGTGATCGCGTACTTGTTTTCAGTGCCCGGCCCGGTTCGATCAAAAAAGAATTTCGGATAGAAAAATTAAGACCGCGAGACTTGGAAGATCCCACCTGGCCGGCGCCCTATATCCAACTTGTCCAAAATGAACTTCGAGAGGAAATCGAAAAAGTATTGCAAGAAGAAGTCGACCACGAATGGAGACTTAAAAAAGCAGAATTCCTTCGTCCTGCGGGCATCAATCTCGGGAGCGGTATCTAAGAGATGAGAAAAAATTCAGCGTTAAGGAAATCTCTCTTTTATCTTTCCCTGATAGGAATTTGGTGGATTCTCTATCGGCTTCGGATCTGGCCTCCTTATCTTTTCCCTTCTCCCCAGGATGTCGTTGAATCGCTTTGGGGGGGACTCATAGATCGCACATTTGTTATCGGTGCCCTCGTCAGTCTTAAACGGATTTTCATCGGCTACTTCATATCTCTTATTATAGGAATTGCGTTGGGTCTTGCAGTAGCCCGTTTCAAACTTCTCGAAGAAACGGTGGGTTCGTTAATGGGTGTACTGCAAGTATTGCCCAGCATTTGCTGGTTACCTCTTGCCATTTTATGGTTCGGTTTGAATGAAGGCGCAATTCAATTTGTTGTGATCATGGGTGCTTTTCTTTCAATTGCCATTGCGACCGACGCCGGTATTAAGAACATTCCGCCCATCTATGTTCGGGCCGCGCGGACGATGGGAGTAAAAAAAATTGATCTTTATCTGCGTGTGATTCTACCCGCCGCTTTACCTTCCATCCTAACCGGCATGAAGTTAGGATGGTCTTTTGCTTGGCGCTCTTTAATGGCGGGGGAATTGATTTTTGTAAGTATCGGTCTGGGCCAACTTCTCCAGACGGGCCGAGAGCTCAATGATATGTCTCAAGTGATTGCCGTCATGATCATGATCATGGTCGTGGGTCTTTTTTTCGATCAATTGATTTTCGCCCCCATAGAGAGGCGTGTGCGCCGACAATGGGGACTTGTGCTATAATTTTTGTGTGAAAATTCTTCTTACCAATGATGACGGAATTGCCGCTCCGGGCCTCCAAGCCCTCTTTCGGGAACTAGAAAAAGAACACGATTGCCTGGTAGTGGCACCGGCCAGTGAAAAATCCGCCTCAAGCCATTCCATCTCATTAGGCCAAAAACTGATCATTAAAGAGCACGCACCCAAGCAGTTTGCCATTCACGGGACACCTGCCGATTGCGTCAAGCTTGCGCTCTCTGAGATCAAGCATTTTAGGCCCGACCTTCTGATTTCCGGCATCAATCCGGGGCCCAACACGGGAGTGAGCGTTTACTATTCCGGGACGATTTCAGCGGCGCGGGAAGGGTTGATCAATCAAATTCCTTCCATGGCCGTATCGATTAGGAGCCGTACCCCTCACGATTTTTCTCCCGCTGCCGCTTTCTGCCGTACGCTTCTCGAAGGCCACGAAACCGGAATTTTTCCCCGTGACATATTTTTGAATGTAAATATTCCCGATCTATCCCAATCGCAAATCCGCGGCGTCAAAATAGCCCGTCAGGCCCCGAGCCGTTTCGTCGAAGAATTCATCGTGGAGGAAGGCGCCCACCGGACCTACCGGTTGGCGGGAGAGATTCATGTTTTCGATCCCGACGGAACAACGGATGAAGAAGCGGTAGCGGAAGGTTTTATTGCCATCACGCCTCTCAAGCTCGATCTCACGTGTTATGACACCGTGGTGATTCTTGAAAAATGGTGGGATGAGAGAAAAACCTCATGGCCAAGCCCCAACAATATTTAAATTTTATCGCCGGCCGCTGGGTTTCCGCAAAAAGCGGTAAAAATTTCCCCAACATTAATCCTGCCAATCGCGAAGAAATCCTCGGCTTTTTTCCCGATTCCGGTCCCGAAGATGTTAATGCCGCCGTTCAGGCGGCTGAATCGGCTTTTCCCGAGTGGCGTCTGGTTCCTCCGCCCGGACGCGGCGAAATCATCCTGAAGGCCGGCCTTCTCATGAAAGAACGAAAAGAAGAATTGGCCCGGTTGATGACCCAGGAAATGGGGAAAGTCCTTCGGGAGACCCGTGGTGATGTTCAGGAGGCGATTGATATGGCTTATTTCATCGCCGGGGAGGGGCGGCGGCTTTTTGGAAAGACCACGACGAGTGAATTGCGGGACAAATTCGCGATGACGATTCGTATGCCCGTCGGAGTTTGCGGTTTGATCACCCCTTGGAATTTTCCCATGGCGATCCCGTCTTGGAAAATTTTTCCGTCTCTCATTTGTGGCAACACAATGGTTTTTAAACCCGCGGAAGACACCCCGCTCAGTGCCCTCAAGATGATCGAAATTTTGGAGGAAGCAGGACTTCCCAAGGGCGTCGTCAATCTCGTGCAGGGCGGGGTGAAAACAGGCGAGGCCATGGTTCGCCACCCAAAAATCCGTCTTATTTCTTTCACCGGCTCCTGCGAAGTGGGAAGGCTCGTGGCAGAGCATTGCGGAAAAAATTTGAAGCGTTGTTCTCTTGAGATGGGCGGAAAAAATGCTCAGATCGTAATGGAGGATGCGGATCTGGATTTGGCGATCGAAGGCGCCGTCTGGGGAGCTTACGGGACGACCGGCCAGCGGTGCACGGCGACCAGCCGAATTTTTGTGCAGGAGAAAATTTTTTCTTCCTTCAAAAAAAGTTTTCTGGAGCGCTCCCGAAAAATAAAAATCGGCGACGGGTTAAAAGAAGGGGTCGAAATGGGCCCGCTCATCAATGAGGCGCAGCTCAAGCGAGTCCGTGACTACGTGGAAATCGGCAAAAAAGAAGGCGCCAAACTTGAAATGGGGGGTGAGCCGGCGCGCGGCAAGGGTTTGGAAAAGGGATTTTTCTTTGAGCCGACACTTTTTACCGAAGTGGATCCCAAAATGCGGATTGCCCAGGAAGAAATCTTCGGCCCCGTCACTTGTCTCATTCCTTTTAAGCGTTTTGAAGATGCGATCCGGATGGTGAATGATAGTTCTTACGGACTTTCTTCCTCAATTTATTCCCGCGATGTGAATCGGGCGATGGAAGCAATCCGGGATATTGAAGCGGGCATCACCTATATTAATGGACCCACCATCGGCGCAGAAGTTCATCTTCCTTTCGGCGGGGTGAAAAACACGGGCAACGGTCACCGCGAGGGAGGGGAGACTGCGATCGATATCTTCAGCGAATGGAAATCGGTTTTCGTGGATTACTCGGGCAAACTACAAAAGGCTCAGATCGACGTCGATTGATCCCGGATCGCTTTTGCGATCGCTTGAGCGGCCCGTTCGTGGCCTTTAGGATTCCAGTGGCCATCATGTTCAAAATGATACTGCAGGGGATTCCCGCCTTCTTCAAAGATTGGTCTCAAATCAATCACATTCAGTTTTGATTCTTTTAGTTTTTTGACCAATTCATTGTGAACGCGATTTTCAATTTGCTGATTGCCCCCAACCCACAGCGCTCTCGACGGGATGATGACGATAAAGGCGCGGTAAGGCTTGGTGATTTGAGCAAGTTTTTCAACCGTGCTTAAAATAGAAATTTCGTCGAAAGTGCTCCGATTCATTCCGTCAATATTATCGATTAAAAGTCCCATCCGGACGGCGGTTTTCTCAAGCTTTTGATTTTGATGAATGACCGTTGCGATCCAGTTATAAAGCGCCGAGTGATAAGTTACCCACAATTTGAGAGCCTCCAATTTTTCAGAGCGGCTACGGACCAGATAGATGGGGAGGGGTTGGGCTTTTGAATAATCTTTGAGGTCATTTTCCATGCATACGCCGACGATGAGGTTTTTTACCGAAGCGCCGTTTTTCACGGCATAGCCCACTAATTTTTCGTAGCTCCCCAAATCGCCGGGAACACTGATGTTATAAACCGGAATCCGGAGGATTTTTTCCAACCGGTCGGAATACCGCTCCCATTCCTCGACGCCGTACCCGAAACTAAAGGAGTCGCCTACCACAAAAAAATCAGAAGGTTTGGAAAGGCGTAAATCCTTCGGGTCGCGAAAACCATAACGGTTGATCGAAACCGTGACATCAAAATCCCCCGTATTTTTCTTAAGCCGCGCGGTGGAATTTTTCCTTCCGAGCGGAACATCTTCTTCATTGAAACGGAAGTGCAGGGCATTTGTGGGGTTATAAGCCGGAAAAAAAATTCGGATGAATCCTTCGGCTAGAAGGAGGCTGAAAAGGATTGAAACCAAGAGAAGGAAAAAAATCAGCAATGTTTTTAAGGCTTTCATTTGAGTTATCATAGCTTTGAGGGCAGCGAACCTCAATAAATTCTAGTGAACGTCGATGAGTAAAGTGTGAAAAAGCCCAGAATCCGCACCTCCCATCTTCCCGGCCCGAAGGCCCGCGCTCTGATCGAGCGGGACCAGAACGTTCTGTCACCGTCGCTGACTCGTCCTTATCCCTTGGTAGCCAAAAGTGCGCGCGGGGTTTGGGTGAAGGATCCGGACGGCAATGAGTTCCTCGATTTTACGGCGGGTATCGCGGTTACGGCCACAGGACACTGTCATCCTCAAGTCGTTCGCGCCATCCAACGGCAAGCTTCCCAACTCATTCACATGTCCGGTACGGATTTTTATTATGAGCCCCAAGTGAAATTAGCGGAAAAATTGGCGGCTCTTGCTCCCGGAAAAGGAAAGAAAAAAGTTTTTTTCACGAACTCCGGCACCGAAGCGATTGAGGCGGCCATCAAACTCGCCCGCTACCATACCCAACGCGAAAAATTAATCGCATTTTTCGGCGCCTTCCACGGAAGAACGCTGGGTGCTCTCTCGCTGACGGCCAGTCGCGTGGTACAACGCGAAAAATTCGGACCTCTGGTGCCCGGCGTGGTGCATGTGGGTTACGGTTACTGCTACCGCTGTCCCTATAATTTGAAATATCCCGAATGCAATGTTTCCTGCGTTTCTTATATTGAAGACACCCTTTTTAAAAAGACCGTGCCGGCGGAGGAGGTAGCGGCCATTGTCGTGGAGCCGATTCAAGGCGAGGGAGGACTGGTGATGCCGCCTCCCGGATACCATCAAATGCTCAGGGATTTGACGCGTCGACACAAGATTCTTTTGGTGGTTGATGAAATTCAAGCCGGAATGGGACGGACCGGGAAAATGTTTGCCATCGAACACTGGGGAGTTGAGCCGGATATCATTGCCGTCGCGAAAGGGATTGCCTCGGGAATGCCGCTCGGCGCCATCATCGCAAAAAGCGAACTGGTCGATTGGGAGCCGGGCTCTCATGCGACGACCTTCGGGGGGAATCCCGTGGCTTGCGCAGCCGCCCTCGAGACCATTGATCTTTTGGAAAAAAAGTTGATGAAAAATGCGGCGAATGTCGGAGGCTATTTAAAAAACCGTCTCCTGGAGCTCTCGCGCCGCTATCTTTTGATCGGGGATGTTCGAGGCGAAGGGCTCATGCTCGGAGTGGAACTCGTGAAAGACCGTGCGACAAAGGAGCCCGCCATTAATGAGAGGAATAAAATTGTTCAAAAGGCATTCCGCCGCGGACTTTTGATTTTGGGTTGCGGCGAATCGGGAATCCGGTTTACCCCACCCTTGATCGTTAGCCAAAAAGAAGTGGATGTGGCGCTGGAAATTTTTGAGAGATGTTTGAAGATTGTAAGCCGCTGAAACTACTTTACGGTTGTCCCGCTTAACGTTTCAAAAATAATCGTCACGAGCGACTGACATTTGGGACACTTGATCTGCTTGAAGGCCTGAATATTTTCATGACGGGGCCGGTACATGATACTCAGGATCTTGGTGAGGAACTGGCTTTCGTCGCCTGCCCAATGGCATCCCGAACAAGTATAAAGGGGTTTCATCTTTTGAGGCTCTATAGAAGATAAAACGGCCACAGCGGATAAAACTTGAGCTGTGAGTTCCTATATCGATACTTAAATGATAAGATGACGACTCTCAGAGGTCCTCTCTTTCATCTTTTGATCTAGCATAGTTCATTATGATTAAACAGACCAAGGGCGCAAAAAGAATAGCGGAACTCGATGGATTGCGTGCGTCGGCCATTCTTTTGGTGCTCGGCTGCCACATTCAAATTTTTCTTTCGATACTTCCAAAAAATAACTTGGTAGCTTGGTTTTTTGCACAAACGGCCTGGAACGGAATTTACTTGTTTTTTGTTCTCAGCGGATTCTTAATCGGTGGTTTGTGCTTTAATGAGTTGCAGGCTTCTTCATCGATTCATCTTCCTCCCTTTTGGGCTCGCCGAATTATGCGTACTTGGCCGCTGTACTTCTTCGCTTTGGGTATGAACTATTTCTTTTTAAAACACCAAGAGCTAACCCCGTCTTTAATTCATTACCTAACCTTTACGCAGGTGTTTTTCAAAATGAATCTCTTTATTGAAAGCTGGACGCTTTGCGTCGAAGAACATTTTTATTTGTTACTTCCCGTTATTCTTATCCTAGCGTATCGAAAAGATAATCCTGCCAGAATCTTCTGGGTGCTGACAGTTCTTATGCTATCAGCCTACGTTTATCGATATAAATATGGTTATTCATTGAACACTTTCGGCGTTATCGACAGTTTGGTTATCGGCGTCATGGTTGCCTATTGGAAAAAGTTTAATCCATCAGCAATCGAAAGATTGTGCCGTTTCCCCAATCTGCTCTTATTGGTCGGCTTGATTTTCGTCTATGTCCCATTTTTGTTCTCATGTCTTAGAAAGGGGATTTTTTTTCAACGTTTCTTCCAAGGCTCACAAGGTATCGGTTTTGGTTTGGTATTGTTATCCAGCATGAATCCGAAGGTAATGATTGGGCCTTATCTAAGATCAAGGTTCTGCCGTTTCATCGCTGAAATTTCCTATAGTCTTTATTTGTGTCATATGTTTGTTATTTTCGTTGCGCAAAAATGGATTGAATCTTTTAGGCATTCCTGGATACAAGTTTTCATTTTTGCTCTGGCAACCTTCCTGGCGTGCTGTGCAATAGCTTACTGCTTGTACCTTTTGATTGAGAGTCCTTGGCTGTCTTTGAGGGAAAGACTTGTCCCCAGGTCGTCAAAAAAAGCCCTGTTTCCTAGTTCTCAAGTTGATGAGCAGGTGTTAAAGATGGACACGTGAAGAGAAAGCAAAAATGCCGAAGGAGGGAGTCGAACCCTCATGCCCTTGCGGACACACGATTTTGAGTCGTGCGCGTCTGCCAGTTCCGCCACTTCGGCGAGGAAATTTGGACCGGAAGGGGATCGAACCCATGACCTCCACAATGCCATTGTGGCGCTCTCCCAGCTGAGCTACCGGCCCGTTAAATGGCGGCCCGTTTAAGTGTAGGCCAGCCATCTTAATCGAATCTTCTTATTTTTCAAGCACAAAGCCCCTGAAATGGTAAAATACTTCTGTCCTTATCAATCAATCTTCCTTTATGAAGTCTCAAAAATTTAAGACCACGCTCCTCATTATTTTCATCGCCGCCGTCTACTTTATTGCCGGCAAATTCGGCTTACAGCTCGCCTTTGTTCACACCAATGCCACGGCGGTTTGGCCGCCCACCGGAATTGCAATCGCCGTCCTTCTCTTGGCGGGTTATCGTGTCTGGCCCAGCATTTTAGTGGGCGCTTTTTTCATCAACTATATGACCGTCAGCTCATTTCTCACTTCCCTTGGAATTGCCGCGGATCAGCGAGATTGATCAACTTATGGAAAAACCAAATCCGTTTTTAAAGGTACAACCGTTGGCGAATCAGTCCATAAAAATTCTTCTGATTGAAGATGATCAGGACGAAGTTCTTGTGCTTCGGGAAATTCTGGCCCAAGCGGAGGGAAATCACGCATCCATGACTTTCGAGATTGAGGGAGTGGATTGTCTCGAGGTCGGCATGGAGCGATTGCGCCAAGGCGGCATCGATTTGATTTTGACGGATCTGAATCTTCCCGACAGCGGAGGGCTTGATACTTTTAAGAAACTTCAGGACGTGGCTCCAGAGATTCCGATTATTATCCTTAGCGTTTTCTATGATGATGCCCTCGCCCTCGAGGCGGTCCGGAGGGGCGCGCAGGATTATCTTTTCAAAAAAAATATCGATTCGCATCTTTTTATTCGGACGATCAGTTACGCTATCGAACGAAACCGGATTCGGATTAAGCTTGATCTGGTGACCCAAAAACTTAAATCTGCCAATACCCGCCTAAAGAAATTGATTCTTCTGGATCCTCTTACAGAACTTTTAAATCGTCGCGGACTTCAACAAGTACTTTCGAGGGAAATACACTGGATTCGTCGGGGCGAATCGGATTTGCTTGCCGTATTGATTGATTTGGATGATTTCAAGCGCATCAACGACCGGTTCGGTCACGCGGTGGGGGATATTGTTTTAAAAGAAATTGCCCGGAAATTGAAAGGATCGCTCCGGGTCACCGATTATGTCGCCCGCGTGGGGGGAGATGAATTCCTGACTCTTTTGCCGGCAACGCGGCTTCCCGAAGGCCTTCATGTTGCGGAAAAGATTCGGCTCGCGATTTGTGAGGCTCCGATCACTTTAGCTTCGGGAGAGACCATCAAAATAACGGCCAGTATCGGTGTGGTTTCGGTCTTTGAAGAAATTGTTTCGATCGACGAACTCCTCTCACAAACCCATTCGGTCCTTCATCAAAGCAAAAGTACAGGAAAAAATCGGGTTTCATTTGATGAAAAAAAGTCTCCCGGCGGAAACGGCGGGAACAATTCGTTAACGGAAGTCCTTTCGGCGCTCCGTCAACCGAATCAATTTCATGCCCTGAAGCAACCGATCTTCCGCTTTAGCGATGAGGAGAAGGTGGGTTATGAATTTCTGAGCCGTTCCTGGGTAAAAGGTTTCGAGATGCCGGATGATTTCTTTCGCCTTTCTCTCGAGGCCGATATGTTGACCCTGGTTGACCATCAATGCTTCAAAACCTGCATTGCCGCAGGAAGCGAGCTGCCGCCGGAGACAAAGCGGCATTTGAATCTTTTTCCCTCCACCCTGATTAGTATTCCCGTTCAGCATTTATTGGAACCTTTTCTCACTTCTAATCAGCTGAATTATTGTATTGAGATCAGCGAGCAGCAAATCATCGGGGATCCTTCCTATTTGGTGCCGGTTGTGTTGGCTTTTAAGCGGGCCGGCATCTGCATTGCGATCGATGACGTGGGTTTTGGCAGGAGCTGTTTGGAAAGCCTCGTTCTTCTTGAACCTGATATTATCAAAATCGATAAAAGATGGGTCAAGGGAGTGGCCCGGACCAAAGACCACCTGCAATCTTTGAAACGGTTGATCAAAATAGCCGAGAGCCTGGATGCGGAAGTGATAGCCGAAGGGATTGAGACGGTGGAAGACCTTAACGTATTAAAGGATCTAGGCGTCAAATACGGTCAGGGATTTCTCCTGGGAAGGCCTGCCTAGGCCGCCTTTACGGAAGTACCGACGGGTGATAGAATACCCCGCTTTATGGCAAACGCCGTTCCTGCCTATCCTTTCCAAGAGATTGAGCCAAAATGGCAAAAGCGTTGGGAGCAGGAGTCGCTTTTTCAAGTTAATCTGGCTGACCCTCGCCCCAAGTACTATTGCCTTGTCATGTTTCCTTATCCTTCCGCGGCGCTTCACGTCGGTCACGGTCGCAATTACATCATTGGAGACGCCGTTGCCCGCTACAAAATGATGAGAGGGTTTAACGTTCTCAGTCCCATGGGGTTTGACGCCTTCGGCCTTCCGGCGGAAAATGCGGCCATCAAAAACGGCATCCCGCCCAAAACCTCCACTTTGCGCAATATCGATAATATGAAACGCCAGCTCGGGGAATGGGGCTGTGGTTATGACTGGGAGCGCGAAGTGGTTTCCTGCCTTCCTGATTACTACCGTTGGACCCAATGGATCTTTTTGAAACTTTACAAAAAAGGACTGGCCTACAAAAAGGCCGCTTCGGTAAATTGGTGCCCTTCCTGTCAAACTTCTCTGGCCAATGAGCAGGTGGTGGACGGCCAGTGCGAACGCTGCGATACGAAAGTCGTGAGTCGAAATTTAGAGCAATGGTTTTTCAAAATCACCGCCTATGCCGACCGGCTTTTGGAGGATTTGAAACTCCTGGACGGTTGGCCGGAGCGCGTGCGGGTCATGCAGCAGAACTGGATCGGTAAAAGCCACGGCGTCGAAATCTCTTTTCCCGTCGTACCGCTTGAAGAAGACACCTCGGAACAACCCCTTCCTTGTTTTACTACCCGGGTAGATACCGTTTTTGGTGCGACCTATGCAGTCATTTCGCCTGAGCACCCACGCCTTCCCGAACTTTTAAGAAATGTGGCTTCAAAACAAGTAGGGGCAGCAGTTGAACGGATGAAGGCGCAGGATTTAACAGTGCGTACCCAAGTCGAAACGGAAAAAGAGGGAGTTTTTACCGGTCGTTATCTCGTGAATCCCATGACCGGAGAGAAAATTCCCCTCTGGGTTGCCAACTATGTGTTGATGGATTACGGGACAGGTTGCGTGATGGCGGTGCCGACGCATGACGAGCGCGATTTTGAGTTTGCTAAAAAATATAAACTCCCGCTCCGGGTTGTCATTGACCGGCCGGGCGAACCTTTAAAGGCCGAGTCCTTGAAGGAAGCTTATATCGAGCCAGGAGTTTTGGTAAATTCCGGTGCTTTTACGGGTGTGGGGAGCGAAGCGGCCAAAGAAAAAATTGCCGAGTTCATGGAGCGCAATAAAATCGGAAAAAAGACGGTGCAATACCGTTTGCGCGATTGGCTAATTTCTCGCCAACGTTATTGGGGCGCTCCGATTCCGATTCTTCATTGTGCAAAGTGCGGGACGGTTCCGGTTCCCGAAAAAGATCTTCCCGTTCTTCTTCCTGAAAGTGTCGAATTCCGGCCGACCGGCGTTTCACCCCTTCGCGATCATCCCGAATTTCAAAATGCCAAATGTCCCCGCTGCGGGGGGAAGGCGACGCGCGAAGCGGATACGATGGACACTTTCGTGGATTCCAGTTGGTATTTTCTTCGCTACATCAGTCCTCGCGATGACAAGAGAGCATTTGATTCGACTCAGGTGAACCGTTGGCTTCCCGTGGATCAGTACATCGGTGGCGTCGAACACGCGATCCTTCATCTTCTTTATTCGCGCTTCATCACAAAAGTTATTTTTGATCTCAAATTGGTATCGTTTAAGGAACCTTTTGCGCGTCTTTTCACGCAAGGCATGATCATCAAGGATGGCGCCAAGATGTCGAAATCCAAAGGAAACGTAGTGAGCCCCGATGGGCTCATCAAGCGCTATGGGGCCGATACGGTCCGGCTTTACACCTTATTTATGGGCCCGCCGGAAAGAGACGCCGAATGGCAGGATCAAGGCGTAGAAGGCGCCTACCGGTTTTTGGGCCGTCTGTGGCGGATTGCCCATCAAACTAAAAATGAAAAAGGAGAGGGAGAAAAACTTGAGGCACAGGAAATTCGTTTCCGGCTTCACCGGACGGTCAAAAAAGTGACGGAGGATTTGGAGGGAGACTTCCATTTCAATACGGCGGTGAGCGCCTGCATGGAATTTTTAAATTCTCTTTATCAGTTTCGGCCGGCTTCCGAATCGGATCAAAAACTTTTCCGCCAAAGCGTGGAAATGCTCGTCCTTCTTCTTGCCCCTTTTGTCCCTCACGTGGCCGAAGAATTATGGTCACGCTTAGGACATTCCCAAACGATTTTTCGCGAAAAATGGCCCAGCTTTGATCCGTCTGCGCTTAAGCGAAGCGAAGAGGAAATTGTGGTCCAGGTCGCGGGACGAGTCCGTTCGCGTTTAACCGTTCCGCAAGAGATTTCAGAGGAGGCGCTTAAATCTTTGGTTCTTAAAGATTCCAAAATACAGGAATGGGTGGACGGCAAAACGGTGAAAAAAGTAATCGTGATTCCTCATCGTTTGGTTAATTTGGTGATCTAATGCGCAAAGTAGAGATCCGCAAAAAAACAGTCTTTGTGGGTAAAAAACGCATTCCTCTGGTGAGCGGGGAAGTGCACTACTGGCGTCTCAATCCCCGTTATTGGAAAGATATTTTGGACCGGGTCCGGGAAATGGGAATTAATGTAGTGTCCACGTATGTGGCTTGGGATTATCACGAATACCGGAGAGGAAAATTCGATTTTACCGGCAAGACGGATGAAACGCGCAATTTAAAACGTTTTCTGGAGCTGACCCGCGAAAAAGGTTTTTGGGTCGTGATCCGTCCCGGACCTTACATTTATAGCGAATGGCCGAATGAAGGTGTTCCGAGTTATGCCTACAAATTTCATCGCCTGCACCCCCAATTTTTAAAATACGCCAAAATCTATATGACCCGGGTGACGCAAATCATCCGTCCTTTTCTTGCCACGAAAGCCAAAGGGCACGTCATTTTGCTGCAGGCTGATAACGAAATCGATCCCTGGCCGGATATTTTCGGGCATCAATACGGTCTCGACGGCAAGCCGGGACTTTTCCAGGATTTTCTCAAAGAGCTTTATGGTAGTAATCTCCAAAAGTTGAATGAAAGATGGGGCACGCGATACCACAGTTTTGACGAGGCCTCTCCTTATATTGCCACTATGTTTAAGGACGAGCCCGGCTTGCCGCTAAAGGGCGATAAGGAACTCAACCGCAACCTCGATTATTTTAAATTCAAATATCATTATTCTCTCGAGTGCGCACGCTGGAATATTGAAACCTACCGTTCGCTCGGAATCGATGTCCCGATTTACCTCAATCTTTATCCTTTTTTCTATGCCCACGATTGGCTGCAGATGCAAACAAAGGCGGATTTTATCGGGATTGATCTTTATCCTTCGAGCGAGCTTTCGGAAGACAAGTTCGAGCAACGCAAACTGATGGATAAGATTCGTTATCTCAAAAGCATTTCCAAGATGCCTTTCATTGCGGAGTTTTCCGCCGGTGTTTGGCACGCGCGCCATTACGAATCGGGCGTCTTAACACCCAATCACTACCGGCTTATCACTCTTACGGCTCTTTTGGCGGGCGTTGCCGGATGGAACTGGTATATGTTGGTCAACCGCGACAACTGGTACATGTCACCCATTAACGAATGGGGGCGGGTTCGCTCGGAACTTTATGATGTTTTTCGGGAGCTGGTTCAAATCAACCGTCTCATGGATCCCGCTTCCTTAACTAAAATGACGGACATTGCCGTTACCATCAATCCAATTCAATATGCCGCGAGAACCCTAACTCACGACAGCTCTATTTTAGTCGGACTTTACAATGCGGACGTGGATTACGAACTTTATGATCCGCGCGTTAGCGGCTCACAAGCAAAAGTCATTTTTTATTCCGGAAATCAGTGGCTTGAGCGCAAGGCCCAAGTTAATTTGCGCCGTTATGTGGAAGAAGGGGGAACCTTGATTGCCTTTCGGAATTTCCCGAGAAAAGACGATCAGTTTGAACCTTGCGATATTGTCGGATTCCACGAACCCTCTCGAATCCTTTTTGAATTCAAAAAAAGATTCGAAATTCAGTTTGCCTCCAACCGTCCGAAAATTCCCGTGGTAAGTTCTGTTTTTTGTTTTGATAACGTGCAGGGCGAAAAAATCAGCGCAGCACTCGGTGCCTATGGCCGCCAAACCGTGGGGTACCGAAAACGGATCGGAAAAGGCCAATTGATTCATTTGGGTTTTGAGCCCACCGTCGAAATCATCCTCGAACTTTTACAATATTTAAAAATTCCGCTTTATGCCAATTCCCAAACGCGGGAGGTAAAGACCGCTCTTTTTTCAAAAGGCGGGAAACGAAAAACCTATTATGTGATAGTGGTTAATAATGGAAATGAGGAAAAAAGCGCCCTGGTCCGAATTCCTTATTTGAAGGGGAATGGGCGCTATATTGTCCGGGACCTTCACACGGGAAAAAAGGAAATTCTTTCGTCCGAGCGGGCCCATAATTTTACGGTCAATCTTTCACGAAAAGACGGCCGGGTCTTCGAATTTAGGCATAAATAGTCTGGCTAGATTTCCTATTTTTTAGGGTATATAATCCGAGCCTTTGAAGAACTTATCTTACAGGAGAATCCTGGAGAGAGAGGATCAACATAATGAGAGGGGGTGAATCGAAAATGAAAAAACACATTACTTTAGTCGTGTTGGCTCTGATGCTTGCCGCAACTGGTTTGGCTTATGCCGAATTGGTTGAAGGCGAAGTGGCCAGCGTGGACCTCGAAGGAAAAGCAATTGAGGTCAACAAGGCCGGCGCGGCAGCAGGTGCAGCAGCCGAAAAAGTCCGTATCTCCGTGAATGACAAGACCACTTATGCGGGGGATGTAACCGCTCTCGCAGAGGTGATCGAAGGGGATAAGGTCAAGGTCGACGCAGATAAAGATGCCACTTCAGGCAGCTGGGTGGCCAAGTCCGTGGAAGTTGCGACCGCAGAGTAATTTTTAGGTCGATTACGGCACGCCTAATTTCAATCACTGAAAACGGAGGAACCACAAGAAATGGGTGAATTTCTCGAAAGGGAAAAGGGCGACTCCACCCTCCTAACCCGTCAACATCGCAAGATGTTGGCAGCTGACTCCGTAGGCGATTGTGGAGGAAATTATATTTTGAATCCGCTTAACCATTTAGTTGTAATTATGCAAAGGCGCTACGAATGTACGAATCTTTTTTTGGTCTGAAAGAATCGCCTTTCAACGTTACTCCGGACCCCCGCTTTATCTATTTTAGCCGGCATCATCTTGAAGCGCTTTCCGCCCTTCTTTATGGAATCGAGAGCCGGCGGGGTTTTATCGAAATCACCGGTGAAATCGGTGCCGGGAAAACCACCCTTTGCCGAACTCTCCTGAAAGAAATTCACGGCCGCACGCATAGCGCGTTTATTTTCAATCCCAAATTATCCGAAATGGAAATCCTCCAGGTGATCGTAGAAGATTTGGGCGTTGTGCCGAACGGCCGGCGACGTAAAGACTATTTTGATTCCCTCAATCGCTTTCTTTTGCAGGAACTTGAAAAGGGCAATAATGCCGTCCTCATCATTGATGAAGCGCAAAATCTAAGCCCTCGTGCTTTGGAACAAATTCGCCTCCTTTCCAATTTGGAAACAACGCGTGAAAAACTGCTGCAAATTGTTCTCGTGGGTCAGCCCGAATTACGGACTTTGCTGGCACGCCCGGAGTTGGCCCAGCTTCGTCAAAGAATCACGGTTCGCTATCACCTCCCGGCATTGAGCTTGGAGGAGACAGGAAAATACATTTCTCACCGGTTGCGTGTCGCCGGATCGGAAGAGCGATTTTTCACTCCGGAAGCGATTGAAAAAATTTTTGAACGGGCGAATGGCATCCCGCGTCTGATCAATGTGTTGGCCGATCGTGCTCTCTTGGGAGCTTTTGCAAAAGGTATCCGGATTGTGGAAACCTCTCTGGTTGAAGAAGCCCATGCCGATTTGGAAGGAGTCAGGGCATGAGCCTGATTCACGAAGCCCTCGAAAAATTGGAACAGCAAAAGAGCGGTAGAAAAAAAGAACCTATTGCCGAGTCAGTGCTTCCCGTTTTCTCTGAGAAAAAACCGTCCGAAGAAAATTCGAAAGTTATTTATTGGATCGGCGGCGCAGTGATTCTTTTTTTTGTTTTGGGCATCGTTTATCTTTCAGCCGGCTCCCTCGAATCCCAGTTGCCCAAAACCGATGCTCTGCCTCCTTTGTCTTCTTCTGAAAATTCGGTTCCGCCTCCCACACCCGTTTCCAAACAGGGTTTATTTTCTCTTACCGGAATCACGCAATCGGGTACGGAGTTGTCGGCGATCATCAATAATGAACTGGTCCGGGAGGGGGATTGGGTGAACGGAGCGCGGGTAAAATCCATTCAGAGTCAGGAAGTCTCTCTCGAATTTAGGGGTCAAGAAATAAACCTGAGTCTTTAAAATGCGTTCGCTTTCTTATTACCAACATACCCTTTTTTTCTTTTTAACCGTTGTCCTCGTGATTCTCACCGGTTTCTCGTGGTTTGAATTCCATCAATCTTCTTCTCACCCTCTCAGAGCGATTTCATCTTCATCGCAAGAAGACGGAGGTTTTTCCCGGATCCACCGCTGATGCGGCGGCCGTTTTTCTGGCCCGCCGTCGGGTTGGCGGTGGGAATCCTCTTGGGACGTGCGTTTCATTTCCCCAATCGGTTAGTTTTCATTTTCGTTTTTTCCCTCCTCCCTCCTTTATGGGCCTTCCGGGGCCGACGATTTTTTCTTGCCCTGCTCCTCCTTGCGCTTATAGGCGTCGGGATCCTTCGTGTCCGGCAAGCTTTTCAGATTTCCACACACGACATTTCCAACTTCGCTTCCGGGGATTGGACGAGCGTTGAAGGGAGAGTCATTTCTCTTCCAGAGTTGAAGGAGAAAGGGCGAAGAAAAATTTACTCTTTCGTTTTGGAATCAAAAAATCTAGTGCGTGAGCGGAAATTTTCGCAGACCCACGGTAAAATTCAGGTCTTTGTTTTTAATCCGTCCCGAGAACCGGTTGCCGGAAGCCGGGTCCGCCTGAGAGGGAAGCTCATTCGCCCCAAAAAGGCATTGAACCCCGGCGAGTTTGATTATCAAAAGCATCTCGAAAATCAGGGAATCCGGGCGGTATTTGAAGGCTACGGGCCGCGATCGGTTCAAATTTTAGAAAATCCCTTACGGCGGATGTTTCCCTTTTTGGTGATTCAGGATCTTCGTCTCGTGTTTGCCCGTCGGATCGATTCTCAATTTTCATATCCTACCCATGCCATTTTGCGCGCACTTGTCCTTGGTATGAGGAAAGGGCTTCCCGAAGAACTGCGCGATGATTTGATGAAAACCGGCACCACGCATATCCTGCCAACGGCCAACAGGAGAATTTTTGACAATTCGTTTGCAAGCTACTCTGCCTCCGCGGCAATCCTGCAAGTACCGTAAACGTAAAGGAGTTAGAACGGATAAAGGTGCTCGAGGGAATGTTGTTCAGGCGCATTTTGGCCTACCCCTAAAAATGTACGAAAGGCTCGAAAATAGGGTCAAAAATACCAAAAAAACAAGGTCGCATATTTCTCGGGAAGCTCTAGATTTTTATTTTTTGAAGGTCAATAAAGAGCCTCTTCAAATCCATCAAATTTGCGCAAAAGACCCGATTGTTGGCCTTAAGCATATCCCCATAACCATAAGGCGAGATCAGAGTTCCTGGCTCCGAATGATGGCAGAAAAGACGGGTAAAAAAATAAGCCAGTTGGGACGTGAAGCGATCGAATATTACCTCGATAATCATAATTCTGTAGATTAAGTAAATCCGAGAGAAATGTACAAAGCGAATTTTAATCATAACATCCGCCCAATTGATGACTTCGGATTTAGAAGGAAGGGTAGTGATCAGCGGCCTAATTTCGTCTACAATACCCACGTTAGTGATTCTTACTCAGTTATTTCTGGAGATGCAAAATGCATCAAAAAAATATTGAATCGTGGAGACACTCTCATGCTTTCGGGCAAGATAAAAAGCAAGAGAGCGAGCATAGAACCGGGATCGTTGTGGCAATGACTGTGACCATGATGGTTGTAGAAATTGCAGCTGGGATCATCTTTGGTTCCATGGCTTTGCTTGCGGATGGTCTTCATATGGCGTCCCATGCCGTTGCCCTAAGTATCAATGTATTTGCCTATGTTTACGCAAGGCGGCATGCTCTCGATAAACGTTTCAGTTTTGGTACTGGAAAAGTGAATGCATTAGGCGGTTTTACAGGAGCGATACTTCTCGGCATAGTTGCTCTGATTATGGCATGGGAAAGTGCCAAAAGAATTGTAAGCCCGGTTGCGATTTCATTCGATCAGGCGATTTTTGTAGCAGTCATTGGCCTGGTCATTAATGGGATTTCCGTTTGGATTTTAAATGTTAAACACGATCATCATGGCCATGCTGATCATGCTCATGACCATCACCACCACGATCATAATTTGCGCTCTGCATATCTTCATGTCTTGGCGGATGCGTTAACATCGGTTCTGGCTATATTCGCTCTTTTTATGGCCAAATACTTTGGTCTGAATTGGATGGACCCGATTATGGGTATTTTAGGAGCAATTCTAGTTTCCCGGTGGTCTTTAGGGCTTCTACGTTCAACAAGCCATACCTTATTAGACAGGCAAGGACCTCAAGAGCTGGAAGGAAAGATTAAAGAGCGCATCGAAAGTGATGGCGACAGTCAGGTTACCGATCTTCATTTATGGGCTGTCGGCCCTAATATTTATAGCGCTATCGTTTCGGTTGTGGCTCATCAACCATTGCAGCCAGAGGAATATAAAAAGCTTATTTCATCAGACCTTGGATTGGCGCATATCACTGTGGAAGTTTGCAAATGCAAAGAGGGGATTCTTCATTGTTGATCCGAGCGAGGATTGAATGATTACATGGATCGGTCTTTGCGCTGGAGAAATCTGGCGTTATCTCGATAACCATAATGGGCAATCTTCTCTGAAGGAACTTTTTTCAGGAATCGATGCGCCAAAAGAAACGATCTTAATGGCGGTCGGCTGGCTTGGCCGGGAAGGTTACATCTTGATTGAAGGTAAGATGCCGAATATTAAGATCAAACTGAATACTCATCCGCCCCAAAAAGAATGCTAGCGGTGTAAGGTCAAACCATTGAGCGAATCACAAAAGCATTGGCAGTCAGTCTATCAAAGCAAAAAGGCCAGCAAAGTCAGTTGGTATCAAGTCCACCCCGAGATATCTCTGACCATGATTGAAAGGTC
>Ga0209515_10000845_pt1 | contig 53099 bp, 49 predicted proteins | sample Subgroupgradi54m_FD_187454 | JGI IMG/M metagenome (GOLD analysis project Ga0209515, IMG submission 187454) | Subsurface groundwater microbial communities from S. Glens Falls, New York, USA - GMW60B uncontaminated upgradient, 5.4 m (SPAdes)... ... | reverse complement strand
AGAACCACGTCCGTCACCTTGAGGCCCTCGGCTACTCGGTGACCCTCCAGCGCCCGGAACCAACGGCAGAAGCCGCATGAACGCTCAATTCTGAGACTCTATTTTCATAGCAGGGAGGGGACCCGCGGAGCGGGGAGGGTGAGGGCTGACGCCGGTTGGACGAAGTCAAGCCTCTGAAGTCACGGGGAAATTCTACGGGTGGCAGCCCTCACCCCGACCCTCTCCCGCAAGCGGGAGAGGGGGCGTGCACCACGTCCATAGGACAACTCATTGAATTTATCGGGTGTCGGACCTCAGGCCGTCGCGGCGATCGCAACAGCGTGCGGCCGATAGCTGGCTTGGGCGAGGAAGCGGCGCAGCGAGTGGCCATCGCGGCCGGCACGGTCGGTCATGAAGTCGGAAATGCGCCGCAGTTCGTCGATCAGCGCACCCCGCTCCCGGCTTTCGACTCCCGCCAGGGCCTGCTCCAGGGACACGATCAGACGCTCGTGACCGCGACGCACGTCGAGCACGCCGCTGTAGCCGCTGCGCGTCAGCAGATGTTCCTCGGTCCCCGCATGCTCTTCAAGAAAGCCGATGGCCCGCTGGAGCATCTGGCGGCAATGCTTGCGATCGCCGTTGATGGCGGACCGTTCCGCCAGGGTGATCAGGATCTGCAAATGTTCGTGGTCGTGATCAATGCTGTCGATCCCGCTGCCCAGCGACTGGGCACGAATGACTTGACCCATGACGTCCTCCCAAGTAACTGGCCGGCATTTATTTTTTTCGCCGGTATCCCCGTGGACCCTCCAGCGGGCTATGCCTCACCGGTTCAATCCATGCCGCACAGGCTACCGTACCGAGGGGGTGGGAATCACCAGGACAGAAGGATAGGGCGGGCCATTTGACCCTATACCAATGTCCGAGGCCGGTGCCGCTCACCGATCCGGTTGGCGTGGATGGCGAAGCGTCCTACCATGGAGCCGAGACGGCGGCGATGGGGAGAGACGGGTCGTGAGCAGCACCAAGGGCAGGCGTCGTCATCCGCGCGGCCGATCCGTCGCGCCCGAGGCGCGGGCCGAACTGCTGGCGCGGCTGGGCGAGGTGGCGCCGCGCCGTGATCTGCTGATCGAGTATCTCCACCGCATCCAGGACACCACCGGCTGCCTTGCCGCCCGCCATCTGGTGGCGCTGGCCGACTGGATGGACCTGGCCCCGACCGAGGTCTATGAGGTCGCAACCTTCTACGCTCATTTCGACGTGGTCGAGCAGGCGCCGGCCGAGTCTGTGCCGGTGGTCCGCGTCTGCGGCGGCCTGTCCTGTGCCCTGGCCGGCGGTGAGGCGCTGCGGGCCGAGATGTCCGACTCCCTGGCTGGCCGCGCCCGTGTCGTCGCCGCACCGTGCATGGGGCGCTGCGAGCAGGCGCCGGCGGTGCTGGTCGGCCGCCACGCCGTGGCCCCGGCCGATGCCGCGACGGTGATCACCGCCGTTGCCGCCGGCCGCACCGAGGCTGAATTGTCGGCAGCGCCCAATCTGGTGACCTACACCTTGCAGGGCGGCTATCGCCTGCTGGGGGCCTGCCTGGATGGTCGCCGCGCGCCCGAAGAAATCATCGCCGTCCTGCACGATGCCGGCTTGCGCGGCCTGGGCGGGGCCGGCTTTCCCACCGCCACCAAGTGGCGCGCCGTCAAGAATCGACCGGGGCCGCGCGCTCTGGTGGTCAACGGCGACGAGGGCGAGCCCGGCACCTTCAAGGACCGCGCCTATCTGGAACACGATCCGCACCGCTTTCTCGAAGGCGTGCTGATCGCCGCCTGGGCGGTCGACGCAGCCGACATCTATATCTATCTGCGCGACGAATACCCCCATCTGCATAAGCTGCTGGCCAAGGAGATCGACGCGGCGACGGCGTCCAACCTCAACGGCGGGCGGCCGATTCATCTGCGGCGCGGCGCCGGAGCCTATGTGTGCGGCGAGGAATCGGCCATGCTGGAAAGCATTGAAGGCAAGCGCGGCATGCCTCGCCATCGTCCGCCCTATGTGGCCGAGCGCGGTTTGTTCGGCCGGCCCACCCTGGTCAACAATGTCGAGACGCTCTATTGGGTGCGCGACATCGTCGAGCGCGGTGCCGACTGGTGGCGCGGCTTCGGTCGGCGCGGCCGCAGCGGCTTGCGGAGCTTTTCGGTGTCGGGTCGGGTGCGCGATCCCGGCGTAAAGGTCGCTCCCGCCGGCATCACCGCTCGCGAGCTGATCGACGAGTTCTGCGGCGGCATGAGCGATGGCCATACGTTCCGCGCCTATCTGCCGGGCGGTGCCGCCGGTGGCATTCTCCCCGCCGCTCTCGCTGACCTGCCGCTGGATTTCGGCACCCTGGAGGAACACGGCGCGCTGATCGGCTCGGCGGCGGTGATCGTGCTGTCCGACCACGACGACCTGCGCGCTGCCGCTCTTAACCTGATGCGCTTCTTCGCCGATGAAAGCTGCGGCCGGTGCACCCCCTGCCGGCTCGGCACTGAACGGGCGGTCGAGCTGCTGGCGTGCGAGGCCTGGGACCGGCCGGTGCTCGAGGAGCTTGGCCAAGTGATGCGCGACGCCTCCATCTGCGGCCTGGGGCAGGCGGCGCCCAATGTGTGGACGACGCTGCTGCGGCATTTCCCGGAGGATGTGCGGTGAAGAAATCCCCATGACTCCGATCCCCTTCACCCTGAACGGCCAGTCCGTGACCGCCCAGCCGGGCGAAACCTTGTGGCAGGCGGCGGAGCGGCTGGGGGTGGCCGTGCCGCATCTGTGCCATCGGCCGCAGCCGGGCTATCGGCCGGATGGCAATTGCCGGGCCTGTCTGGTGGAGATCCAGGGCGAGCGCACCTTGGCCGCCTCCTGCCTGCGCCTGCCTGTTCCGGGGATGGTGGTGCGCACCGACTCGCCGCGGGTCGAGACGGCGCGGCGCGTGGTGTTCGATCTGCTGAGCCGAGCGGGAGAGGAAAGTTGTGACCGTTCCCATCCGGCCATCACCGTCGATCGGTCTGCCTGCATCCAGTGCGGGTTGTGCGTGCGGGCCTGCCGGGAGGTTCAGGTCAACGACGTGATCGGCATGGCCCACCGTGGCCGCAACTCCCGCATTGTGTTCGACCTCGACGACGATCTGGGGGCCAGTTCCTGCGTCGGCTGCGGCGAATGCGTCCAGGCCTGCCCGACCTCGGCACTAGCCGCCGTTGAGGCGGCGGCCAAGCGCGGAGCGCGCCCGGCGAGGGCTGATAAAAAGCTGGAGCGGTATCCGACTTGGTCGGAAACCGCTCTAAGCGAAAAGGCCCTATCTGCGGCGGCGGAGCGCTCGGTTGACTCCCTGTGCCCCTATTGCGGTGTCGGCTGCCAGTTGACGTTTCGCATTGCTAATGATCGCATCGTCGCCGCCGATGGTCGCGACGGGCCGGCCAACCAGAACCGGCTATGCGTGAAAGGTCGCTTCGGTTTCGATTATATCCATCACCGGCACCGCCTGACCCAGCCGCTGATCCGCCACGACGACGCGCCCAAGGGCGCCGAGGTCACCGTCGACCCCGCCAATCCCTGGAGCCATTTCCGCCCGGCCAATTGGGACGAGGCCTTGCTGCGGGCGGCTACCGGCTTCCGGCGGATTCGCGACGCGCATGGTTCGACAGCGCTGGCCGGGTTCGGCTCAGCCAAATGCTCGAACGAAGAGGCCTATCTGTTTCAGAAGCTGGTGCGCAGCGGCTTCGGCACCAACAATGTCGATCACTGTACCCGGCTGTGTCATGCCTCGTCGGTGGCGGCGCTGATGGAAACCCTCGGCTCGGGGTCGGTGACGGCGCCGGTGCGGGAGTGCGCTCATAGCGATCTGATCATCGTCATCGGCGCCAATCCCTCCGTCAACCACCCGGTTGCCGCCAGCTTCATCAAGAACGCCGTCAAGTCCGGGGCGACCCTGGTGGTGGCCGACCCGCGGCCCCAGGCGCTGATGCGCCATGCCCGGCACCGCTGGATGTTCCGGCCCGGCTCCGACGTCGCTCTGCTCAATGCCCTGCTGCATGTGATCATCGACGAACAGCTTTACGATCCGGCCTTCGTCGCGCAGCGGACCACCGGCTTCGCGGCGCTGGCCGAGCACGTCCAGGCCTATCCGCCCGAGCGCATGGCCGCTGTCTGCGGCATTCCTGCCGCCGAACTGCGCGCGGTCGCCCGGCTTTATGCCCGGGCGCGCGGTGCCATGATCTTCTGGGGTATGGGGGTGTCGCAGCACACCCACGGCACCGACAATGTCCGCTGCCTGATCGCCCTGGCCTTGCTGTGCGGCCAGTTGGGCAAGCCGGGGGCCGGGCTGCATCCGTTGCGCGGTCAGAACAATGTCCAGGGTGCTTCGGATGCCGGGCTGATCCCGATGGTCTATCCCGATTACCGCTCGGTCGAGGCTCCCGACATCCGCGCCGTGTTCGAAGCGTTGTGGGGCGTGCCGCTCGATCCCCAGCGCGGCTTGACGGTGGTGGAGATCCTGCACGCGGCGCGGGCGGGGTCGATCAAGGGCATGTATATCCTCGGCGAAAATCCGGCCATGTCCGATCCCGATCTGTCCCACGCCCGGGCCGGTCTGGCGACGCTGGACCATCTTGTGGTGCAGGACATCTTCCTGACCGAAACCGCTTTCCATGCCGACGTGGTGCTGCCCGCCGCCGCCTTTCCCGAAAAGCTGGGCAGCTACACCAACACCGATCGCCGCGTCCAACTGGCCCGCCCGGCGCTCGAGCCGCCCGGCGAGGCCCGGCCGGACTGGCGCATCATCCAGGATCTGGCCCAGGCGCTGGGCCTCGGCTGGGACTACGACGGCCCGGCGGCGATCTATGAGGAAATGCGCTCGGTCATGCCGTCGCTGGCCGGCATTCCCTGGCAGCGACTCGAGCGCGAGGGCGGTGTCACCCATCCCTGTCCCGCCGAGGACCAGCCGGGCCGTGACATCCTGTTCGCCGAGACCTTCGCGACCGCGGACGGCCTCGGCCGACTGGTGCCCGCGGCCCTGCTGCCGCCCGACGAGGTGCCCGACGACGCCTATCCCATGGTGCTGACCACCGGCCGCATCCTTGAACACTGGCATACCGGGGCAATGACCCGCCGCGCCGAGACGCTGGATGCCCTGGAGCCGGAGCCCGCCTGTCACCTGTCTCCCGCCACACTGGCGCGGCTGGGGGTGCCGCCCGGCGGGCGGGTCCGCATCGTAACGCGGCGTGGCGCGGTGGATCTGGCCGCCCGCGTCGATGCCAAGCTGGCCGATGACATAGTCTTTCTCCCATTCTGCTTCCACGAAGCGGCAGCAAACCTGTTGACCAACCCGGCTCTGGATCGTTTTGGAAAGATTCCAGAGCTTAAATATTGCGCCGCGCGTGTCGAAAGCGCGCAATAACCATGTTGAATTAAGGGTTGAAGACTGTTCGCGCTGAGCGGACACTGTCATCGGGCGCATGTGGACCGCTCATGAGAGGTGAGGGGCATGCCGAGGCGTGATCTGACGACAACGATCTGGCTGTTCATGCGCGAGCGCCTGATGGAGCTGATCCATGCTGGCGACCATCCGCCTTACCTGTCACGCCATCGTGCCGACGCCGTGGTCGTGCGGGTGCGGCTGGTCTCCGCCGCCTTTGCCGCCTTCACCCTGTTCTGGATCATCCTCGACCGTCTGACCCTGCCCTGGCCGGTCTGGGCCGAATTGGCCGGGCTGCGGCTGGTCTCCGCCGGTGTCTTCGCCGCGCTGGCCTTTCATGGTCCGGTCAAGCCGACCCTGCGCCAGGCCTTCGGCCAGCTTGGGGTGATGCTGGCCAATCCGGTGCTGTTCTACATCGCCGCACAGGCCATGTTCGTCGGCCTGTCCCTGTCCGATGCCGCCGAGGTCAATGCCCGGCTGTACGAGATGCTGCCGTTCATCGTCATGGCCGGCCTGAGCGTATTTCCGCTGACCGTGGTCGAGGGCGTGATGTTCGCCACGCCGATCCTGGTGCTGACGGCGCTGGGACCGATGCTGGCCGGTGGCTTCAACTGGGTCGACCAGTTGAGTACCTTGTGGGTGCTGGTGCTGATCCTGGGCGTCTACATGCTCGCCGGGATGATTCAGCTCCATTACATGATGGCGCTGCTGCGTCGCGCCAGCCACGACGTGCTGACCGGCGCCCACACCCGGCGCAGCGGCATGGAGATGCTTGACCTGTATTTCAGCCTGTCGCAGCGCCAGGAGGTGCCGCTGTCGGTGCTGTTCATCGACATCGACAATTTCAAGAGCGTCAATGACGGCTATGGCCACGAGGCCGGCGATGCCGTGCTGCGCGGCATCACCGCCACTCTGCAACGGGTATTGCGGCGGGCCGATGTGGTGGTGCGCTGGGGTGGCGAGGAATTCGTCGTGCTGCTGCCCAACACCAGCCGCGAGGGCTGCCATGTGGTGATCGGCCGGCTGTTGCGGGACTGGCTGGGCGAGCGTCCCGACGGCAAGCCAGTCACCGCCAGCATCGGTGCGGCCGAACGCTTGGCCGACAATGCCGCGGACTGGCCCGAAATGGTCGACAAGGCCGACCATCGCATGTACCTCGCCAAGACCTCGGGCAAGGCCCGTTGCGTCCTCGACGATCAGACCGTGCTGCTGCCCGAGAACATGACCGAAAAGGTCACGTCCATGGTGTCGTGACCGGCGGGACGGTCATGAACGGTAACGGCCAATCGCCTGAGAGCCGTGCCATCAGAATGGTCGAGAAAAGTCGGTGCCAAATTTCCGCCGGCAGCCTTTACCGCAAACTGGCCTCGATATTGCCGCCGTCGACGGTCAGCACTGCGGCGGTGGTCTTGCGGGCTTTGGCCAGGAAGACGAAACAGTCGGCGACATCCTCGGCGCTGACTTCGCGGCCCAGCAGGTTGCCGGCCATGTAGTCCTTTTCCGACAGGCCGCGGGCCTGCGAGCGTGAGGCGATCATCTGGTCGGTCAGCAGGCCGGAGCGGATGCGGTCGGCGTTGACGCCGTTGGCGCGGATGCCGTCGCGGCCGTGATCGAGTGCATATTGCTTGAGCAGGAACAGGGTCGTGGCCTTGGGCAGGCCATAGGGGCCGAAATTCTTGCCCGGATTCACCGCCTGCTTCGAGGTGTTGTACAGCAGGCAGCCGCCCAGCCCCTGGGTTTTGAACACCCGCACGGCGTTCTGACTGACCGACTGGTGAGCCCAGAAATTCAGCTCGAAGGACTTGCGCAGAACGGCCTCGTCGACCTCGCCGATGGCTCCCTGCCAGGCGGCGCCGGCATTGGAGACAACGATATCAATGCCGCCAAAGCGGGCACAGACCGCGTCGAAGGCGGCGCGCACTGCCGCCGGGTCGGTGACGTCGCAGCCGACGCCCAGGCCCTTGACCGATCTGGCGGCGACCTTGGCCTGCTCGTCCGATAGATCAAGGATGGCCACCTCGGCGCCTTCCCTGGCGAAGGCCTGAGCGGTGGCGAGGCCGATGCCTGAGGCCCCGCCGGTCACCACCACCACCTGACGGGCCAGCGGCTTTTCCGCGCCCTTGCCCAGCTTGGCCTGTTCCAGCGACCAGTATTCCAGGTCGAAGCAGCCGGCATCGCTGACCGGGCGATAGGTGCCGACGGCCTCGGCATCGGTGACGCTTTCCACGGTGTTCTCGGCGATGTCGGCGGCGATGGCCGCATCCTTGGCCGAGGCCCCCAGGCCGAACAGTCCCAGGCCGGGCACCAGGATGACCCGCGGCATCGGGTCCAGCTCGGTCTTCGGGACCGCCGAGGCGGCATTGTTGACGCGGAAATAGTCATGGTAGCGCGCCACATAGCCGTCCAGCGCGGTCCGGGCCGCCGCCGTGAAGGCATCCAGCGCGCCGGCTTCAGGAGCCGGCACCACCAGCGGCCAGGGCTTGGTGCGGATGACATGGTCGGGAGTGACGACACCCACCTGGGAATAGCGCATCAGTTCGGCGCCGTTGACGTAATTCAGGATTTTTTCGTTGGAACGGAAGTCGAACACCAGACGCTTGTACAGGCCCTCGCCGGCATCCACCGGGAGCGCCGTCAGGCCGCGCAGGATCGGCGCCACCTCGGCCGGCGTGGCCAGTGCCGCGGGCAGGGCGGCGGCCTTGAACACCGGCTTACGGTCGGTGGCCAGGCGCTGCTCGGCCAGGGTGATCATCTCGATCATCCGCTCATAGGCCTGCTCGGCGGTGTCGCCGAAGGTGAAGATGCCGTGACGCACCAGCACCAGCCCCTCGACCAGCGGATCCTGTTCGAACACCTCGGCCGCCTTCCTGGCCAGGGCGAAGCCGGGCATGATATAGGGCACATAGCCCATGCGGACGCCATAGACGGCGCGACACAGCGCCTCGCCGTCGGGCTGGTCGGTCAGCGACAGCACCGCGGTGGAATGGGTGTGGTCGATGAACTTGTGCGGCAGGAAGGCGTGCAGCAGGGTCTCGACCGACGGATTGGGCGCGGTGGAATCGAGCAGGTTGCAGCGCTGGGCGTTGACCATGTCCTCGTCGGACAGGGTATCGAGGACGCGCAGGCGGCGCAGCGGCGCCAGCCGCACCGCCGGCAGGCCGGCCGGTTCGATCACCCCCATATCCCAGCCGGAGCCCTTGACGCACAGCACCTCGACCGCGTCGCCGAGGATGTCGGTCATCACCGTCTTGACCGAGGTGTTGCCGCCCCCATGCAGCACCATCCGCCCATCGCTGCCCAGCAGGCGGGTGGTGTAGGTGCGAAGCGCCAGGTCGGCATTGACGCCCTGCTCCGCATAACGGGTGACGAAGGCATCGGCGTCGGCGGCGGACCAGCGAGACTGCATGGGCGAATTCCTGTCGGCGAATCGAGCAATGATGGCGCCATAAATAGGCCAAATCGCCATCGCTCCCAAGGGACAATTGGCAGACGCCCGCCACTGCCCAATTCTTGATCACAACCAGCCATTTCGCCTATTGCACAAGCATGATCAATCGGTGGGCGTCGATCTCCGGCCCTGCTGAATAAATGCGCAAAACCCTGGCAAAACGGCGCCTCCCAGCGGTGCAAAAGCGTGAGTCCGGGGCGATTGGCCAGTTGGCACGGTTCTTGTTTTCAGGGATGCAGAAAGGCGGCGCCGGGCTCCCTCGGGAGAGCGCCGCAAGAGCCCGACCAAATTTCCAACGCTGTGAGGCGCTTCGGGGGTGACCATGAAGAAGACCGTAAATTCTCTCCTGTTCTCTGGGGGGCTGGCGCTGGGTATGACCCTGCTTGCCTCCGCCGGATTTGCCGAGGAGGCCGCCACTGCCGCCGCGGCTGCCGTGCCGGCCGCGCCGACGCTTGATACCGGTGCCACTGCCTGGATGCTCACCTCCACGGCCCTGGTTCTGCTGATGACCATTCCCGGCCTGGCCCTGTTCTACGGCGGCATGGTGCGCAAGAAGAACGTTCTTGCCGTCATGATGCAGAACTTCGTCATCGTCGCCCTGGTCACCGTGCTGTGGGCCATCGCCGGCTACAGCTTGGCGTTCACCGGCACCAGCCCCTATATCGGCGGCCTCGACCGCTTCATGCTGGCCGGCATCGAAAAGGCCACCCTGTCGGGCACCATCCCGGAAATGGTTTTCGTCATCTTCCAGATGACCTTTGCCATCATCACTCCGGCGCTGATGACCGGCGCCTTCGCCGACCGCATGAAGTTCTCGGCGATGCTGGCGTTCATGACCCTGTGGCTGTTCGCGGTCTATGTGCCGGTGGCTCACTGGGTGTGGGCGCTTAACGCCGACGCGACTGCGCTGGGCTTCCTGGGCGCGGCTGGCGTGCTCGACTTCGCCGGCGGCACCGTGGTCCACATCAATGCCGGCATCGCCGGTCTGGTGGCGGCCCTCGTCCTCGGCCCGCGCAAGGGCTACCGCATCGACAACATGGCGCCGCACAACCTGACCCTGTCGGTCATCGGTGCCTCTCTGCTGTGGGTCGGCTGGTTCGGCTTCAATGCGGGCTCCGCCCTGGCCGCTGACGGCCGTGCAGGCTTCGCCATGGGCGTCACTCAGATCGCCGCTGCCGCCGCTACCCTGTCGTGGATGTTCGCCGAGTGGATCATCCGCAAGAAGCCCTCCGTTCTGGGCGCGGTCTCGGGTGCCGTCGCCGGTCTGGTCGCCATCACCCCGGCGTCCGGCTTCGTCGGGGTCGGCGGGGCCCTGGTCATCGGTCTGGTTGCGGGCGTCGCCTGCTTCTGGGGCGCCACTGGCCTGAAGCACATGTTCAAGTATGACGACTCGCTGGATTGTTTCGGTGTGCACGGCGTTGGCGGCATCATCGGTGCGCTGCTGACCGGTGTCTTCGCCCTGGAGGCCGTCGGCGGCACCAAGGGTCTGCTGGAAGGCAATGCCGGTCAGGTCGTGTCCCAGGCGATGGGCGTGGGCGTCACCGTGGTCTACTGCGCGGTGGTCACCTACATCCTGCTGAAGATCATCGACGTGGTCATCGGCCTGCGCGTCACCCCGGAAGAAGAGACCGAAGGTCTCGACATCACCCAGCACGGCGAAACCGTGCACTAAAGCAAAACCGCTCCGCCGCCCGATCGGGGGACCGGGCGGCGGAGTGGAAGGGCAGGGGCGTCGCATCAGCGGCGCCCCTTTTTTTGCCTGAGCGATCAGGAAACGGCGAAAGGCATCAAGGATTGCCCCCGCCTCAATGCGACATCAGCGCCGGCACGGTCAGATGGCGCAGGATATGACGAGTCCCGGCACCGCGGTGCAGGCCGGTCAGGCCGAGATGGCCATGGGCGCCCATCACCAGCAGGTCGCTGCCGGTATCTGTCAACCGGGCCAGCAGCAGGTCCATGACGCCGATATCCTCGGCAACCAGGCGTTCGACCTCGCCCTCGATGCCGTGATTGGACAGATGTTGCAGGATCGGGCCTTCCTCGATGCTGGTCCGGCCGTTCTCGATCATCACCAGCCGCGCCTGACGGGCGTGGCTCATCAGCGGCAGGGCGTCGTGCAGGGCCCGCGCCGATTCGCGGCCGCCGTTCCAGGCGATCAGCGGCCGCCGGCCGATGCTTTCGATCGTGCCGGCATAAGGAATCACCAGGGCCGGCCGGCCCGAATGCAACAGCACATGGTCGACCAGATCATGCGGCACTCCCACCTGATCGGCATCGGGCTGGCCCATCACCATCAGATCGGCGCAACTGGCGGCGGTGGTGACGTGATGGCGCAGGGCGTCGTCGTCCTCGTCGCAGGCCGGCCGGGTCCACGAACCGGTGGCCCCGGCGGCAGCGATAGCCTGCTCGAAATCCTGTTGCGCCGCCGCCAGGTCGGATGGCTGGTATCTGGCGAACACCGCCGAGACGGTGGCGAAGTGCAGCCTGGCCAGGGTCAGGGCGATGTCCAGCCGGACCCGGCAGCGGGGTGATTCGTCCAGATGCACCGCGATGTCCCTGAGCGCCATGACCGTCTCCCTGCAAACGTGGTTCCCTCATGATGGCGAGCCGCCGCCCGGGCGGCAAGCGGCTGGTGCGCCGACATGTCATCTCCGGTGGCATGGCCGGCGGGGTTGGGCTATTGTCCGGGCCATGACGACCAACCAAGATCACACGCCCGGCACCACCCATTTCGGCTTCCGCACCGTGCGCGAGGACGAGAAAGCTTCGCTGGTGCGCGAGGTGTTCGACGACGTGGCGCCACGCTACGATCTGATGAACGACCTGATGAGCGCAGGCGTCCACCGACTGTGGAAGGACGCCTTCGTCACCTGGCTGCGGCCGCGGCCGCACATGACGCTGATCGACGTGGGCGGCGGCACCGGCGATATCGCCTTCCGCTTCCGCCAGAAGGGCGGCGGGCCGGTGGTGGTGTGCGACATCAACCGCGAAATGCTGGCGGTCGGCCGCGACCGCGCCATTGATCGCGGCATCCTGACGGATATCGACTGGGTGTGCGGCGATGCCGAGCATCTGCCGGTCGCCGACAACAGCGCCGACGCCTATACCATCGCCTTCTGCCTGCGCAACGTCACCCATATCGACAATGCCTTGCGCGAGGCGCGCCGCGTGCTGCGGCCGGGTGGCCGCTTCATGTGCCTGGAATTCAGCCATGTGGTGGTGCCGGCGCTGCGCGCCCTGTACGACCAGTATTCGTTCAAGCTGCTGCCGCGGCTGGGCGAGATGGTCGCCGGCAACCGCGAGGCCTATCAGTATCTGGTCGAAAGCATCCGCCGCTTCCCGCCGCAGGAGGAACTCGCCGACCGCATCGAGGCCGCCGGCCTGGAACAGGTCAAGGTGCGCAACCTGTCGGGCGGCATCGCCGCCATTCACTCGGCTTGGCGGCTGTAGGCCCGGATGCTCCGCTCCCTTCGCAACCTGTGGCGCCTGTTCACCATCGCCCGCGTGCTGGCGCGTCATGACGCGCTGTTCCTGCTGGATTCCATCGGCATCTTCCGACCGATTCTGGCCTACGCCCATCTGCTCGCCCGCAAGCCCGAGGTCGGGCGCGAGCGGCCGGGGCAGCGGCTGGCCGGGGCGTTGCGCGATCTCGGGCCGACCTTCATCAAACTGGGTCAGGCGCTGTCGATTCGCTCGGATCTGGTGGGCGAGCAGGTGGCCGCCGACCTGTCGGAGCTTCAGGACAAGCTGCCGCCGTTTTCCGCCAAGGAAGCCCGGCGCATCATCGAACAGGAGTTCGAACGGCCGCTCGAGGAACTGTATTCGTCGTTCGACGAACAGCCGGTGGCGGCGGCGTCGATCGCTCAGGTGCATTTTGCCGTCACCGTCGACGGCCGCGAGGTGGCGGTCAAGCTGCTGCGGCCCGGTGTCGAAGCGGCTTTCGCCCGCGATATCAGCCTGTTCTACTGGGTTGCCGAAATTGCCGAGCGGGTTCAGCCGGCGTGGCGCCGGCTCAAGCCGGTCGAGACGGTGCGCACCTTTGAAGAGTCGGTGGTTCTGGAAATGGACCTGCGTTTCGAGGCCGCCGCCGCCGCCGAGATGGCCGAGAACTTTGCCGACGATGCCTCGTTCCGCGTTCCGGCCATCGACTGGCTGCGCACCGCCAAGCGGGTACTGACTCTCGAGCGGGTGTATGGCATTCCCGTCGACGAGGTGGCGCAGCTCGAGGCCGCCGGCATCGACCGTCGGGTGCTGCTGGAAAAGGCCGCCGATGCCTTTTTCAATCAGGTATTCCGCGACGGCTTTTTCCATGCCGACATGCATCCCGGCAATCTGTTCGTCGACCATGACGGCAATCTGATCGCCGTCGATTTCGGCATTACCGGACGGGTCGACAAGCGCACCCGGCGCTTCCTTGGCGAGATGCTGATCGGTTTCCTGTCCGGCGACTATCGCCGCGTCGCCGAAGTGCATTTCGAGGCCGGCTATGTGCCCGCCAACCAGTCGGTCGACCACTTTACGCAAGCCTGCCGCTCGATTGCCGAGCCGATCCTCGGCTTGCCGATGCATGAAATCTCTATCGCCCGCCTGCTCGGCCAGCTGTTCCAGGTGACCGAACAGTTCGCCATGGAAACCCAGCCGCAATTGCTGCTGCTGCAAAAAAGCATGCTGGTGGCCGAAGGCGTCGGCCGCACCGTCGATCCCACTATCAACATGTGGCAGCTTGCGCGACCGCTGATCGAGCGCTGGATGATCGCCAATCTCGGCCCTGAGGCCCGCCTGCGCAACGGCGTCAACGGTCTGCGCAGCGCGGTGGAGCGCCTGCCGCGCTTCATGAACGACGTCGAGCGTGTCGCCAGCATGCTGGGCGACGGCGGTTTGCGCCTGCACCCCGACACCGTCAAATCCCTGACCCGCCCCCGCCGCGGCGCCATCGCCTCCCACTACCTCGCCTGGGGGCTGGTGGCGGTGCTGACAGTGCTGCTGATGATGAAGTAGCGTTCCTTCTCCCCCCAAAGAGGTAGGCAAGTTGTTTTGCTTTCTGGCCTTCATCATGGCAAAAGAGGAAGCCGGTAGCCCGTCCCGCCTGTAGAATTGCATGGCTGCCTGCATGCAATGGGTGGAATGATGCGGCACAAAGCGAGTCTGCTTATTGCTGAGGATGAACAGATCATCGCCCTCGGCATGGAGATGTTGCTGACAGACGCGGGATATGACATCTGCGGTATTGCCAGAACGGCGCCGGAGGCGATCGCTCTGGCCCAGGAATTTCACCCGGACCTTGCCTTGCTCGACGTTCGCCTGGCTGAAAATACCGACGGCACCGATGCCGCCCGGGCACTGCGGCATCTGGCGATTCCATCGATTCTCATTACCGGTCATCTCGACGCCCTCCAGGCCCAGGCCTGCGGGGCTTTCGGTCTGCTCAAGAAGCCCTATGACCCGCGCCGTCTGTTGCAGATGATCGAGGCCTTGCTCGACTGGAGCCATGACGGCATCCCGCCGGCCGCCGCCAGCGGCCTGTTCGTCCCCGGTACGGACAGTCTTCGTCGTGCCTGACGGCTTCGCCCCAACCACCTGGACCGGCCATCGCCGGAATTTTTCGGTTCGTCTGATGGCCTTGGCCGCCGCCGTTCCGGTGCTGACCTTCGGCGTCAGCCTGATGGGAGTGATCGACCGCGACCTCGCCGGCCCCACCCTGACCGCCCTGGCCGGTGGTGGGGCGGTGGCGCTGGGGTTGGCTGTCCTGCTGGCCGTCGCCATGGCCCACAACGTCACCCGCCGCCAGGTGGCCGAGCGTCGCCTGATGGCGTTGGAAGCCCGAGCCGCCGCCGAACAGCGCCTCAGCGACATTGCCAGTCATTTCCCCGGGATCATCTATCGCCGGGTCATGGACCCGACCGGCCGGGTCACCTACCCCTATGTCAGCAGCAGATTCGATCTGCCGCTGGACGGCGGGGCCTCGGGGGAGACCACGCTGTTCGCCGAGCGGCTGTTTCATCCCGACGACCGCGCCGGCTGGCTGGCCGCCGTGGCCGACTCGGCGCGCTCGCTGCGGCCGTTTCATTGCGAGTTGCGATTGGCGGGCGGCGAGCGCTGGGTGCGCACGGCCGCCAGCCCGCGCCGCGCCGCCGACGGCTCGGTGGTATGGGATGGCGTGCTGTTCGACATCACCGACCTGAAAGCCGCCGAACAGGCCCTGAAGACCTCGCTGGGTGAAAAAGAGGCGATGCTGCGCGAGATCCATCACCGGGTGCGCAACAACCTGCAAGTGGTCGCCAGCCTGATTCAGATCGAAGCCCTGCACATTACCGATGCCGAGGCGCGGCTGCGCCTGGGCGATGTCAGCCGACGCATCGCCGCCCTGGGACATCTGCATGAAGAACTGTACGGCTCGCCCGACTTCACCAGTGTCGACTGCGGCCGGCATCTGCACCGGCTCAGCCTCAACCTGGCGGAGCCGCGCGGTCTGGCGTTGGATACGGCGATGGAGCCGTTACGCTGCGACCTGGATACCGCCATCCCGCTCGGCCTGATCGCTCACGAACTGCTGCATGCCGCCGCCGAGCGCGCGGCGCGTCAGGACGAGGCCGCAGGCATCGCCGTCACCCTGCGGCGCGAGGGTGAGTCGGTGCTGTTGGCGGTGCGCGGCGGTGACGAGGCGGCGGGCCTCGACGACCGTATCCTGCTGGCCCTGGCCGCCCAACTGGACGGCCGCCTCAGCCATCAGGCGGACTACGTCCTGCTGCGCCTGCCCGGGGGGCGGTTCCACGATTGAGAGATTCCTGAATGGGCTGAAGACGCGGTATACGGTACGGATACGCCATCTCCACGATAAGCGAGCCCCACCCCATGCTGGTCAACGGCGTCCACCTTCTCCCCGATCTGTCCGGCGCCCTGCTGTGGCCGAAGGAACGCCTGTTGGCGCTGGCCGATCCGCGCGCCGACAAGGTCGGGCTCGACCGGCTGGTGCAGGTGCTGCGGCAGGTGCAGCCGCGCACGGTGGTGCGGCTGGGCGGGGCGGTGCTCGACCGCGGGGCCGGGCCATTGCGGCGGCTGGCCGGCGATTGCGCCTGGATCGAACTGGACGGCGACGATGCCGAATGGGTGTGCGGCGACCTGACCTTTCGGCCGCGACCGCGGGTCGATGCGGCGGCCGGTGAAATTGCCGGCGGGCTCCAGCCTCAGGGGGCGGTGGTCACGACTGCCGGGCGGGTGGTGCGGCCGTGTTTCGTCAGCGATGGCCGGCGGCTGATCCTGCCGGCCTTTGCCGCGCCGGCCGGGCGGCTCGACGTGCTCGACCCCAGCGTTCGGCCGCTGTTCAAGCGCGGCTTCCAGGTGATCATGCTGGGGCATGGCCGGCTGCACAGCTATCCGCGCGCCCGCCTGGACGGTGGCGAACGGCCGTCGCGGCCAGAGGCGCCGGCCGACCTGAGGAGCGCGGCACCGTCCGGGACGCGGTTCAAATTATTGTAAGTTCGCTACCGGCCTTGAGTCCGACCCGCCGTGCATGAAACAGCCGCCATTGCGGCGGCGGCCAAGCGCGGAGCGCGCCCGGCGAGGGCTAGTTTCTTGTAAGCCGATTGACGGGAGCGGCATTCGCGCCCACATCTCTCGGGACATGACCATTGGCCAGAGGGGTATGCGGCGATCATGGCGAAAGGCCCGAGTGTGGTATGGAGCCGCCGCGACTTCCGGCTTGCCGACAACCCGGCGCTGGCCGAGGCGGCGGCCGGCGGCTCGCCGGTACTGGTCGTCTTTATCCACGAGCCTGCGGGGGCCTGGGCCGACGGCGCGGCGGCAGCATGGTGGCTGCGGCGCAGCCTGACCGCTTTCCGTCGGCAGATTGAGGGCATCGGCGGCACTCTGGTGGAGCGCCAGGGCGAGCCGACGGCGGTGCTGTTGGATCTGGCCCGTGAAACCGGCGCCGACACGGTGCTGTGGAACGACCGCTATGCCCCGGTGGCGCGGGCAGCCGACGATCGCACGGCGGAGGCGCTGAGCGCGGCCGGGCTGCGGGTGCGGTGCTGTGCCGGCAATCTGATGTTTGCGCCCGAGGCGGTGCAGACGCCGTCCGGCCAGCCCTATCAGCTATTCGGTGCCTTCTGGAAGGCGTGCCTCAACCGCGCCGAGCCGACCCTGCCGCTCCCGGCGCCGACCCGGCTGGAGGCGTTGCCGCAGCCGCCGGCCGATGATCCGCCGCCGCTGATGCCCGAGCCGCCCGATGCGGCGGGGTGGGCCGCCGCCTGGCCGCAGGCCGAGTCCGGCGAGGCCGCCGCCATCGCCCGGCTGCAAGCTTTCGTCGATGCCCCCCTGTCCCGCTACGGGATCACCCGCGATCTGCCGGATCAGGCGGGAACCTCGATGCTCTCGCCATATCTGGCGTTCGGCGAGGTGTCGCCGCGCCAGATCTGGCACAGTGCCCGGCTGGCCAGCGCCTTGGGCGGCGATGCCTTTTTGCGGGAACTGGGTTGGCGGGAATTCTGCTGGCACACCCTGGCCCATTTCCCCGACCTGCCCGACCTGCCGCTCAAGCGGCCCTTTGCCGATTTTCCCTGGCTGCCCGACGACGGCCGTTTTGCCGCCTGGACCACCGGCCGCACCGGCTATCCCATCGTCGATGCCGGAATGCGGGCGCTGATGGCAACCGGCTGGATGCACAACCGGGTACGTATGATCGTCGCCTCGTTCCTGGTCAAGGATCTGCTGATCCCCTGGCAGCAGGGTGAGGCGTGGTTCTGGGATCGGCTGGTCGATGCCGATCTGGCCTGCAACGCCGGCAACTGGCAATGGGTGGCCGGCTGCGGCCTGGATGCCGCGCCATATTTCCGCATCTTCAATCCGGTGCTTCAGGCCGAGAAGTTCGACGCGCGTGGCCGGTTCGTGCGGCAGTGGCTGCCCGAACTGGCCCGGCTGCCCGATATGTTCATCCACCGCCCAGCCACCGCGCCGGCTGATGTGCTGGCCCGGGCCGGAGTCCGGCTCGGTGAGACCTATCCCTATCCTCTGGTGGAACACGGCATGGCGCGGCGGCGGGCGATGGTCGCCTACGAACAGATGCGCGGGTCGGAACGCTTTCCTTTGGCGGCGCGGCAGGGATAAACTCGCCCATTCCGTTTGCGCGAGGAAGAGTCCCTATGCCCAGCTTCGTCCTGCCGCCCGCCCCGCCCACCGTCGTGTCGACCAGCAGCGGCGACCTGTTTCCGGTGCGCCGGGTGTTCTGCGTCGGCCGCAACTATGCGGACCATGCGCGCGAGATGGGCAGCGATCCCAACCGTGAGCCACCGTTCTTCTTCGCCAAGCCGGCCGACGCCATCGTCGGCGGCGGTACGGTGCCCTATCCGCCGGCCACCGCCAACCTGCATCACGAGGTCGAACTGGTCGTCGCGATCGGCCGCGGCGGGGCCGATATCGCCGTGGAGTCGGCGCTGGACCATGTGTGGGGCTACACGGTCGGGCTCGACCTGACCCGGCGGGATATGCAGGAAATCGCCAAAAAGGGCGGCCGCCCGTGGGACATGGCCAAGGGCTTCGACGCCTCGGGACCGGTCGGCGTGCTACGCCCGGTGACTGAGATCGGCCATCCGACGCGCGGTGCCGTCACCCTGGATGTGTCCGGCCAGCGCCGCCAGACCGGCGACGTCTCCGACATGATCTGGTCGGTGGCCGAGGTGGTCGCCCATCTCTCCGGCCTGGTCACTCTGGCGCCCGGCGACCTGATCTTTACCGGCACCCCGGCCGGTGTCGGTGCGGTGAGCCGTGGCGACCGGCTCGAGGCACGGGTCGAGGGCGTCAGCGACCTGACCGTGACCCTGATCTGATGCCGCCCCTGTCCATCGCCACCTGGAACATCAATTCGGTTCGGCTGCGCCTCGATCTGGTGCTGCGCATGGCCGAGGAGTTGCGGCCCGACGTCATCTGTTTGCAGGAGACCAAGGTCACCGACGATCTGTTCCCCCGCGACGCCTTCATTGCCGCCGGTTACCCCTATGTCGCCATCCACGGCATGAAGGGCTACAACGGCGTTGCTGTGCTGTCGCGCCGGCCCATCGACACCATCGCCATGCCCCAATGGTGCGGCAAAAGCGATTGCCGCCATCTGGTGGTCGGGGTGGCCGGCATCGAAGTGCACAATCTCTATGTGCCCTCGGGCGGTGACATTCCCGACCCCGAGGCCAACGTCAAATTCGCCCACAAGCTCCAGTTCCTCGACGAACTGGCCGCCTGGTACGGCGAGACTTATCGGCCGAACAAGCCGATGGTGCTGGTCGGGGATCTCAACGTGGCGCCGCTGGAACACGATGTGTGGTCACACAAGCAGATGCTCAAAGTGATCAGCCACACGCCGATCGAGGTCGACAAGCTGACCCGGGTGCAGCGGAGCCTGGACTGGGTCGATATCCTGCGCGAAGTGGTGCCGCCCGATCGCAAGCTCTACACATGGTGGAGCTACCGCGCCCAGGATTGGGCCGCCAGTGACCGCGGCCGCCGGCTCGACCATATCTGGTGTACCCCCGACCTGCGCCACCGGCTGCGCTCGGCCACCGTGCTGCGTGACGCCCGCGGCTGGGCCCCGGCATCGGACCATGTGCCGGTGATGGCGGAATTCGACGTGGATTGAGGGAAATCGGGAGGGGCGGCAACGACTGGAACGAGTCGATGTGCCGTCATACCGACGAGCCTGAAGGCTCATCCATGCCCTCGCCGGGCGCGCTCCGCGCTTGGCCGCGGGAAGACCGGCGCAGGAAGCGTCAGCCCGTCTCCGCCGCCGTCTGCACGTCGATCAGTTCGGCATAGACGCCCAGCGTGTGCGCGCACATGTCCTCGCGGCTGAAATGAGTCCGCACATGAGCCATGGCGTTTTCACTCATCCAGGCGCGATGGGGCTCGGGGAGGCTGAGCGCGATTTCCAGCGCTTCGGCCAGGGCCCGGGGATCGCCCGGCGGCACCAGCCAGCCGGTTTCGCCGGGCACCACGGTCTCGGCGGCACCACCATGGGCCGAGGCAATGACCGGACGGCCCATCGCCTGGGCTTCGACAACGACGCGGCCGAACGCTTCGGGATCGGTCGACGCCGACACCACCAGATCCGACAGCTTGTAGGCGGCCGGCATGTCGTTGCACTGATCGGTCAGATGCACCACCTCCATGAGGTCGCGGGCATGAATGCGGTCGATCAGCTCCTGGCGGTACTTGCTGCGGCCCTGGTCCGAACCGACCAGCATGCAGCGGATGTCCTTGCGGCCGAGCAAAGCCAGCGCATCAATCAGCACCGCCTGCCCCTTCCAGCGAGTCAGGCGGCCCGGCAGCATGATGACGCGGGCACCCTCGGGCAGGCGCCATTGGCGCACCAACTGAATGATGCGCTCCGCCGAGATCCGCGACGGATCGAGTCGGCCGACATCGACGCCACGATGAATGACGCGGATGCGCGCCGGATCGACATTGTAGACGCTGTGCAGGTGTTCGGCGATGAAGTTGGAAATGGCGATGACGCGTTCACCCTGAGCCATCACCGCGTTGTATTTCTGCTTGAGGCCCCACAGACCGAGATTATACGTCCCGTGGAAGGTGGTGATGAAACGAGTGCCGGTCTTGTTGGCCGCCGCCATGGCGCTCCAGGCGGGAGCACGGCTGCGGGCATGCACCAGATCGACGCCGTGCTCGCGAATCACCTCGGTCAGGCGCCGGACATTGCGCAGCATGACGAGGGGATTCTTGCTGTGCAGCGGTAACTCGATATGGCGCGCCCCGGCGCGCTCAAGCTCGCGCACCATCGGCCCGCCGCTGGACGCGACCAGCGAGGTCCATCCAGCCTGGACAATGGCCGCGGCAACATCGACGGTGCCGCGTTCCACACCGCCCGTCGACAGAGCCGGCAAGACTTGCAGGATGACCGGTTGACGACGGCCCGCGCGCGCGTCTTCCTTGGTCGTGGATTGTAGAGCATTCATCGAACAGGCAAACCAAATGAGCGCATCACCGACCGCATTCCCGAACAACTCCCAACCTGAGCCCCCCTCCGGGCCGGCGCGGCGGATATTAGCACGGCCGGACGGCGCGGCAATCGCTTACCACGCCTTGGCCGGCCGGTCACCGACCGTGGTGTTTCTGCATGGATTCAAGTCCGACATGACCGGCGGCAAGGCCCTGGCGCTGGAGGCGTGGTGCCGAAGCGCAGGCCAGGCCTTCGTTCGCTTCGACGCTCAGGGCCACGGGCAAAGCTCCGGGACTTTCGAGGACGGCACCATCGGCGACTGGGCGGCCGATGCGGTGTCGGTGATTGATGGCGTGACCCAGGGGTCGTTGATCCTGGTCGGCTCCAGCATGGGCGGCTGGCTGATGCTGCTGGCGGCGCTGCAACGGCGCGACCGCGTCGCCGGCCTGATCGGCCTTGCCGCCGCGCCCGATTTCACCGAAGACCTGATCTGGAACACGCTGACCGACGCACAACGCCGCAGCCTGCTGGTCGACGGCACGATCATCACGCCCAGCGACTACGGGGCGGAAGGCTATCCCATCACCCGCCGCCTGATCGACGAAGGCCGCCATAACCTGCTGCTGCACGATGTCATCAATCTGCATTGCCCGGTGCGGCTGATCCACGGCATGCGCGACGCCGATGTACCCTGGCGTACCGCGCTGCGCCTGCAAGAGCAACTGGCGTCGGAGGATGTGGAGGTGATCCTGGTCAAGGACGGCGACCATCGCCTGTCGCGCGATCAGGACATCGCCCGACTCGAAGCAGTGATCGAGGGGCTGGTACGACAGGTGGTGGACTAGAAAGAAACTGCCCTCGCCGGGCGCGCTCCGCGCTTGGCCGCCGCCTCAATGGCGGCTGGTTTCATCTCCTGCGGGTCGGCCGAAAGGCCGTGCCGACCTAACGCGAATTGAGCCTAACAATTACACCCCCACCATCTCCGCCTCCAGCGGCAGATAGATATGGAACGTCGCGCCAAGGCCGGGAGCACTGGTGACGTCGATGGCGCCATCCCAGGCGAGGACAATGGCGTGGACCACCGAAAGGCCCATGCCGGTCCCTTCGCCGACGGGCTTGGTGGTGAAGAACGGCTCAAAGATCTTGTCGGCGGTTGCGCTGTCCATGCCGATGCCGTTGTCCGACACCGACAGCACGGCGTGATCCCCCGGGTGCAGCCCCAACGCCAGTGCCAGATCGTCATGCACGACATGGTGGGCCAGGGTGATCTCGATGCGTCCGTCGCGGCCGGCAACCGCCTGTCCCGCATTGACGCACAGATTCATCAGGATCTGCTGAAATTCGGTATGGGCGCAACGCGCCACCAGTTCGTCGTCGGGCAGCATGCAGACCAGCCGGGCCTCCAGCGGCAGAGCCGCGCGCACCAGCGGCAGGGCCTCCTGGAGCAGACTGCGCAACGGCAAGGGGACCGGCGGCGCGGTATCGGCGCGGCTGAACGCCAGCACCTTGCGCAGGATGTCGCGGGCGCGGCTGGCCGCCTCGACAACATTTTCGAGATTGCCGCGCACCGGCGAGTCGTGCGACAGGCGCAGCAGCGCGACTTCGCTCAAGCCAAGAATGGGCGTGAGCATATTGTTGACTTCGTGAGCGATACCACCGGCCAGACTGCCGAGGGCCTCCATCTTCTGGGCCCGCATCAGCTCGCGCTCCATCGCCGCCTTCTGGTCGCGCTGCCGCAGCCGTTCGGTGATGTCGCGCAGCACGCCGACAAAAAGCGGCCGACCGTCCACCGACATTTCGTTGAGGGCGATTTCAATCGGCACCGACGACCCGTCCTTGCGGCGCGCCATCACCTCGCGTGAGCCGAGATCGGCGCAATACCCTGCGCCGGTCACATGGGCCGCGACACAGCCATCGTGAGTCACCGCGATGTCAGTCGGCATCAGAAGAGTGACCTTGCTGCCGATCAGTTCGGCCGGGCCATAGCCGAACAGGCGTTCGACGGCGGCGCTGGCCGATTCGATAATGCCGTGCCCGTTGACGGTCAGGATGGCGTCCGGCAGGCTGGACATCAGGCCGCGCATGCGTTCGTCGCCCTGCCGCGCGGCACGCTCGGCGGCGCGTTCGGCGGTGATGTCCATGACCAGCGAGACAACACCGCGAACGGTACCGTCGGCAGCGCGCAGCGGTGCGGCGTAGTCGCGGACGACCACCGTGCTGCCGTCCTTGCGCAGACGCTCCAACTCGCTGCCGAACAGGGGCGTGCCCTCCAGCACCTGTCGGAGCATGCTCTGCTGCTCCTCCTGCTTGTCCGGGGAAGCGGTTCGCAGCGGCTGGCCCAATGCCTCCTGGGCGGTCCAGCCGTAGACGCGTTCAGCGCCGGAATTCCACAGGATGACACGGCCCTCGACGTCGTTGGCGAAGATGGCCAGAGGCGAGGATTCAATCAGGGTCATCAGCAGGTCGTTGGCCTCGGCCAGATCACGGGTTCGCTCGGCCACGGTATCCTCGAGGGCGTCGCGGGCCTGCTGAAGATCGCGGAACAGGGCGCTGTAAGGGCGTTGCAGCACCGCTTTCGACGTGGCCGAATAGATCGCCAGGAACGCCGCCACCTTGAGGATATGCCCGGCCTGGTTCATCCCATCATAGACCCCGATATAGCTGGTGAAGGCCAATTCGGAGACAGCGCTGAGGCCCAGATAGGCCGCCAGCCAGCGGGCGGCGGTGGAGTCGAAATGGCGGCGGAGCATCCACAGGCCGACGCTGGTGACCAGCTTGACGCCCACGAACGAGTATTCCGCGGCGATCTTGAAGGCCGTCAGGCCGACCCCATCCACATAGCAGGTGGGAAAGATTTTCCATTGGGTGATAGCGGCCAGCAACGAAGTCCCCAGCAGCACCGCCGCGGCCAGCGGCTGAACCGGCCGAACCGGGTAGGGTGCCCACAGAACAGCAGCCAGCACCGCCAGCGACTCGATGGCACGAGCGGCTACCCATAGCTGCGTCGCCTGATCGGCACTGCCGCTGCTATTGGTCCCCATACCCTTGTAGGCCAACATATGGAGAAGATCAATCGTCCCGACCAGCGCAAAAGCCGGCCCGACAATCAAGAAAAAGCTCGAACGGGCGAAACGGCGCGTATCCCAGGAGATCAAGAAGACTCCGAACGAAACGATCGCCGCGAACATCTCGACCAGCGCGTGAAACAACAGGAAATCGCTTTGGGAGAGCATTACACCCAATGGTCATGAAGCTGAGGTATAGCCATGAGTATCCTACAGATCGTTGCATCTAGCCAGCCTGTCCATGGCAGGCTACGATAGCAATGTTCGGCAGGCAGGGGGCTGGAATATGGCAAGGATTCTGGTGGTCGACGACGAGGATCTCGTGCGCCTGACGTTGCGCCAGATGCTCGAAGCGGGCGGGCATGAGGTCATTGAGGCCGCCAACGGCAAGCAGGGGGTCGCGCTCGAAGCGGAAAACCCGGTCGATCTGGTGGTTACCGACATCATCATGCCCGAACAGGAAGGCATCGAGACAATCGTTCAACTGCGCCGCAAGAATCCCTCGCTCAAGATCATCGCCATTTCTGGCGGCGGCCGCATGAAGAACATGGATTTCCTGAAGATCGCCGCCAATGTCGGCGCCGACGCCACCTTGACCAAGCCGTTTTCAACACAGGAGCTGACCGAAGTGGTCAATCGCTGCCTGGCAGGGTAACCCGACCTCCGGCGAGACCTGATATCGGCAAGCGAAATGTTTGACACATGCTCGAACCGGTGCGCCGATCCTCCAGCGGCCATTGCGGCCGCGGCCAAGCGCGGAGCGCGCCCGGCGAGGGGCATAGATGAGCCTTCAGGCTCATCGCTATATGACTTGTCCGCCGGCGCCCGGCGCCTACCTCCTGGGTGGAGGTGGTCATGCGCCTGCTCTCTGCTCCGATTCTGCTCGCCCTGCTGCTGGTCTGCGCCTGTACCCCGCCCCAACGGGCGAGGCCGCTGGACCCCCTGTCTCACAACGAGGCCCCCAGTTCCTCGCAAGGCATCACCCTGCTCGCCGGTTCACCGCAGACGGTGGGCGGCAAATCGGCGGTGCTGGTCACCGTCATCAATCGCGGACGCCGGCCGCTGCATCTCGAGCGCGGCCAGTTCGTCCTGGCTCCGCAATTAGCCTCCGGCATGGCCGCCGCCGAAGTCATGCTCCCCGCCCTGGCCCCTGCCGGGGAGCAGCGGGCCCAGGCTCTGCCCGAGGGGACGCTGGCCCCCGGTGAAACGGCCCGGGGCTATCTGTATTTTCGCGATATTCCCGGCGACGGAGCGCAGGTTCAGGCCCGCCTGATCGCTGCCGATACCAGCGAGGTGGTCGACATTCTCGCCGCCCCGCTGGCCACCGTCCGCCGGCCATAGCAGATCATAAGATAGTTCTAATATTTGCGTCGCGGGCGAATCTGCGGTAAGGGATATAATCCCCACGTATCGCGGAGCCCCCATATGCGCAAGACTTTCGCCGCTCTCACCCTGCTGCTGGCCTCCACCGGTTCAGCCGCCGCGGCCGACGACATGGCCAAGCTCAAGGCTGACGGAGCGGAGTTGATCAAGACCTATGCGGGAACCCTGCAAAAGGCCTTGCAGAGTGCCGTCCAGGCCGGCGGCCCGGTCAAGGCGATCGAGGTGTGCAGCGTGACCTCCCCGGAAGTCGCCGCCACTCTGTCAAAGAATGGCTGGAGCATCAGCCGCACCAGCCACCGCGTCCGCAATCCGACGTCCCTGCCCGACGCCTACGAACAGGCCGCGCTGGTCGATTTCCTGGTACGTCTGGATGGTGGCGAGAAGCCCGAGACCCTGGTCAAGGCCGGGATCGTCACCGAGAACGGCCAGAAGATGTTCCGTATGGTCAAAGCGATCCCGGTCAACGACGTGTGCCTGACCTGCCACGGCACCGACCTCAAGCCGCCGGTCCAGGACGCCCTGGGCAAGCTGTACCCGTCCGACATCGCCACTGGCTTCAAGGCCGGCGACATCCGCGGTATCTTCACGGTGAAGAAGGCGCTCTAGCTTTTTATCAGCCCTCGCCGGGCGCGCTCCGCGCTTGGCCGCCGCCTCAACGGCGGCTGGAGCGTTTTCCAACCTGATCGGAAAACGCTCCAGCATCGTCTTGCCGGGAGCGGGGGCGCCTTGCCCGCGCGCCCGGCGAGGGCCGTTTCTTTCTACCGGAAGCGGAACGCCGCGGCATCGTCGTCGAAATCGACCACCAGCACCGCATGCGGCTTCAGGTCCACCACCTTCTCCGCGGTGAAGTCGTAGCCTTCGGGGCGCGCCGATTCACGCATATGCACCGCCACAGTATGGGTGCCGGCGGGAACGCGGAACAGACGGTAGATGCTGGAGGCCGAGTCTTTCGACAGGCCCGCCGGCTGCGCCACCGCGACCATCAGGCGCCGGCCATCGACATCAATCACCAGTTCCATCGGCACCCGCTCGCGGGAACACTGGTTGGCGGCGCGCATATTGGGCGGCAGCTTGGCCAGTTCTTCCGCGGAACGCTTGTGGCAAGCCTCGAGGCGCTGGGTGGCGTGGGTGATCGACAGTTTCACCAGTGCTTCATCGGCGCCGAAATAACGGTAGCCGGGACCGCTGGCAAACGTGGCGACGCCAGCCAGCAGGGCGGCGGTAGCCACGATCTGGCCACCGATCTGGAGCGGGGTCATGGTCTTCATGGCGCACCTCCGGCCATCGCCGCCTCGTGGTCTATGGCCGCCTGAACGCTTGCGCCCGAACGCTTTTCAGCCAGTTCGTCACGGAACAGACGGACCCAATGGGCCAGCTTGCCCTGTTCGGTCAATGCCGCCCAGGCGATCAGGATACGGTCGCGGGCGACACGGTCACGCAACGCCGGGTCACGCTCACCGGCCAGCCGTTCCTCGGTCCAGCGCACACCCAGCCGATGGAAGCACTCACCATCGCGGCAACCGGTAATGACGATGCCGTCGACACCGCAGCGGGTGAAGGCGTAATCGACGAAGGTCGGCGACAGATGGCTGGCGCAACGCAACTCCACCGCGGCCACCTCGTCACTGGCCAGGGCTTCCACCCGGGCCCCCCATTCGCAGCCGAACACCAGGATGCGGACCGGCCCTTTGAGCGTCGCCACCGCGGCATCCACCCGCTCGCGCAAATTCACCAGATCGTAGTCGGGCAGCATGATGCCGGCGCTGACCGCGCCTTTGGTGCGGAACGGCGAGGTGGTCGGGCAGGCGCCCATGCAGGTGCCGCAACTGGTGCACATGGCCGGATCGACCGTCGGTTCCTTCTCGAACGGCCGACCGTCGGTGCGCGGCTGCATGACCACGGCGCCGAACGGGCAGTCATTGGCGCAACGGGTGCAGCCGTTGCAGTTGGCCAGATCGACCTTGGCGGACGGGCGCGGCTTGTGACGATGGATGAACGGCACCACCGAAATCAGTGTGCTCACGCCCACCGCCAACGCCCACAACGCCCCCGGGCCCCAGATGTCATAGAGCGGGAACAGGCCGAGATAGAACCAGTCGAGATTCAGCACCGCCGGAGTCTGCGTCAGATCGGCCGGGCCGTGGCTGACCGCCGGATACACCAGACTGAGCACGATCAACGCCGCCAAGGTACCAAGCGCCAGATAGCGCGGCGGATTGGTCTCGGCGCGGGCCATGCGCAGCAGGTGAATCCACATGACGAACAGCATGATGATCGGCACGAAGATGTGGATATAGACCAGCAGCGAAAAGAACCGGTCACCCAGCGCGTCGGGTGTCAGGAAGTTGTTGGCCAGCGGCTGTGCCAGCACACCCAGCCAATCGACCCATTCTGTGGCCGACACCGCCAGATACTGGGCCAGCATGTCCCACACCAGCCAATAGCCGGAGACTCCCGAAAAGAACAGGAACCAGATCAGCGGCACACCGGTGAACCAGGCGAACCAGCGGACGCCATGATAGCGGTCCATGGCGAATTCGCGCAGCAGGTGGAGCATGATCACGACGACGAACAGGTCCGAGCCGTAGCGATGCAGACTGCGCATCACACCGGCATGGTACCAATGGTCGTGGGTGATCGACTCCACCGACGACCAGGCATGCGCCACGCTGGTGTCGAGGAAGATATAGATATAGATACCGCTGGCGGCGACAAGCCAGTACATCCACCAGCCTAGAGCGCCGAGATGGTACATGGGATTGTAGCGCGGCGTGAAAATCGCGTCGCCCCAGCCTTCGACGTAGAGCAGGGCGAGCCGGAGCGGATGTTGGAGGAGCTTGAGCACGTGGCCTGTCCCAGAGTAGTGGCTCGGAGAGGCTATACCCCTGCGGCCAGGTCAACCTTGATCATCGTCAATTGCTTATATACGCGGGCCGGTGCGACCGCTCGACCGCCAGTTCTTCAGCAGGAACCACGCCACCGGCGCCAGCACGGTGATGCCGGCGAAGATTTCGATGAAGAATGAATAATTGAAATAATATTTGCCCGAGCGGGCGTCATAGACCGTGCAGAACAGCCGCACGCGCTCCCACAGGGCGCCGGCGCTGATCACCGGCCCGCCCGACACGACGGCCTTCATCGGTTCCATGAAATTGGCCAGATCGAAGGTGTCGCCATAGACCTGGGCGCGCACCACCCCGTCGCGGTCGATCAGAGTGACCTGGGCCAGATGGTCGAAGCCCTTGGCCGAGTCGAAGAAAACGAATCCGGTATCCTGCGCCAGTCCGGCGATGGACGGCAGGTCGCCCGCCAGGAACAGCCAGTCGCGGTTCTTCACGCCGCGCTGAGCGGCGAACAGGCGCATGGCGTTGGGCGAGTCGGCGGGGGCATTGAAGCCCACGGTCAGCAGCTTGAAACTGCCCTGACCCAGCGCCGACCAGACATCGTCGGCGACGTCGGCCAGGGTGGTGATCAGCGTCGGACAGGTTTCAGCGCAGGCGGTATAGATGAAGGTCAGCGCCAGCGGCGTGCCGCGCAGATCGGCGAGTCGGATCTTGCGGCCGTCGCTGGCGGTAAACGTGTAATCGCCCAGTTGGGTGCCGATCGCCGCCTGGCTGATCTTTACCGCCGACTCGGGATCTTTGGCGGATTCCTGGGCAGCGGCAGGATGCAGGGCGAACAACGGGATCAGCAGGGCGATCAGCAGAGACCAGGCCGCCGGTTGGAGTCGGCGGCGGCGGGGCTGGCCCCCCGCTTGCGCGGGGGAAACGGCGTCAGTAGGCGATTTGCACATCGACAAGAGCACCCACCAGAACCGCGCCGAGTTGAGCGAGCGAGGCGAAGAAGGCGGACATGGCCCGCTTTTCGGTCGGCTCGCGCACCAGAGCGGCGCATTTCATCATGAAGAACAGGCCACCAGCCAGCGCCGCCACGGCGTAGGCCGGACCCAGGCCGAAATAGCCCGGCAACAGCGATGCCGCCACCAGCAGAAAGGCATGGCCGAAGATCACCCAGGCGGCTTGCTTGGGCGGCAGCACCGCCGTCAGCATGGGCACGCCGGCACGCTGGTATTCCTCGCGGCGGGCAAAGGACAGTGCCCAGAAATGAGGAGGAGTCCACAGGAACAGAATGATGGCGAAGATGACGGGCAAAGCCGCCAGCTCACCGCCGGTCATCGCCGCTCCGGCGAGCACCGCCAGACTGCCCGACAGGCCGCCGACAACGATGTTCATCCAGGTGCGCCGCTTCAGCCACACCGTGTAGACCACCGCATAGACGAAGGCGCCCAGGAACACGAACACGGCGGACAGCCAGTTTGCGGCCAGTCCGGCCAGCAGCACCGCGGCCATGGTCAGGCCGACGATGGCCGCCAGCCAACGGCCGTCGGCGTGGTAGGTACCGTTCAGGAATGGGCGGTTGCTGGTGCGCTGCATCAGCTTGTCGGTATCACGCTCGACGAACTGATTGAACGCGCCCGCTCCCGCGGCCGATACGAAAACGGCGAAGCACAGCAGGGCGACGTTGATAGCCCCGGGCGCTGGGCCCGGTGCCACCGCGACCCCGGCCAGCGCACTGAGCGCGATGGCGACGCCGATGCGCATCTTGAAGAGAATGGCGATATTGCGCATTTGCCGGAACATTGCAGGCCCCTCGTTCCCCCCGGAGACATAAGAACCGAGGGGATGGCGCGGCATGCGCCACCCCCTCGAAGTCGTGGATTTACTTCAGCAGCCAGATTTCGCCGAGGTACTTCCAGTTCACGTAGTAGTACAAGGCAAAGCAGGCGAAGAAGATCATCACGATGACGAAGGTACCAGGCACATCGCCGAGCGTGCCGTGGCTGCCGGTCTGGGCGATGGTGCCCGCGCCGGTGGGAGCCGCGGCCGGAGCCGGACGGGTGCCCTTCTTGGGCGACAGCAGCAGCGTACCGACCATGTTGAGAACCCAGATCAACGCGCCGATCGAACCGATCAACGCCGCAAGGCCGTTCAGATCCATCAGCATTGATGCCGAAGCCTGGAACTTGTAGGTGATGCCGGTGTTGGCGGCGGCATCGGCGAAAGTCATGTCCCAGTGACGGCGCGGAACGCCCAGGGTGCCAGCACCCATCTGGAACAAGGCAACGCCCGACATGCCACCGAAGAACAGATAGGGCTGAAGCTTGGCCAGGCCAGGGGCGAACAGCTCTTTCTGCCACAGAGTCGGCACCAGCCAGTACGACAGCGCCATGAACGCCAGCGTAGTGCCGAGCGCGACGGTGGCGTGGAAGTGGCCGGGGACGTAGATGGTGTTGTGGATGATCAGGTTGATCTGCTCGACGCCCATGGTGACGCCCGAGATGCCGCCCAGGAAGCCGAAGCCGACCAGGGAGAGGAACATGCCCGAGAACACCGGGTTACCCCACGGCGCCTTGCGCAGCCACTCGAACAGACCCTTGTTGAAGCCACGCTTGCGCTGCGCCGCTTCGATCGCACCAGGGACCGTCAGGCCGTGGATCATCGAACCGAGCACCGCCAGATACATGGCGTAAGAGGTGTTCCAGATCTTGAATTCCGACGAGATGCCGGGCTCGACCAGCAGGTGGTGGGCCGAAGCGATCTGAAGGAACAGGATGTACATCAGGAACGCGGTGCGCGACACCTTTTCGCTGAGCGGCTTGGCGCCGAACAGGATGGCGGCGATGGCGTACCACACCGAAATATGCGCCGCGACGTTGATCTGCTGCGACGAGTGACCCAGGCCCCACCACACGACCTTGTACATCAAGGGATCAATGTAATTGATGTAGCCGATCGACCACAGCAGGGTCGGCACCAGGATGATGGCGCCCGAAGCAATGGTGTAGACGGCGATGATCGCCGCAACCATGGCACCGAAAGTCACCAGCGGGATCGAGCCCTGATAGGTGCGCTCACGCTTGGCCACGATCAGGGTGGCAAAGAAGTGGATGCACACCAGCAGCGCGCCGACCGCGAACAGGATCAGGCCGAGATAGAACAACGGATGGGCCTTCATCGGCACATACGAGGTGAACATCACGCTCGCCTCGCCGATCAGGACCGTATAGTTGGCCATCGCGGCACCCAGCACCATCAGCGCATAGGCGACCCAGCCCAGCCATGGTGTTGGAAGTCGACATTGCAGCAGCACCGTCGACGCAAAATAAAGAATCGCCATCTCGAAAAAGATGATGAAGATGACGAGAACGTCGGCGCCATGTGCCGTCAGCGCCAGATAGAACAGTTCGGCATCAAGCAAGTGGACCGACGGCATGCGGGTGAGCGCCACCCCCAGACCGAACAGACCGCCGATAAGGAAAACCACAACGCCGGTGACGGCGTTCCATTTGATCAGTTTTTCAGCATTCAGGTCGATCTTGAACCCGGTATCCGGGCAGACCCGATGCGGATGTGGTATAGTAGCAGCCATCTCTCCCCCCTACTTGACGTAGATCTTGCCCAGCATGGCGTGATGGCCAATTCCGCAGAACTCGTTGCACACGATGGCATGTTCGCCGCTCGTGGTCGGAGTGATACGGATCGCCATGTCATAGCCAGGATGGACCTGGATGTTGATGTTCGTGGGCTGCAACGAGAAACCATGCAGCCAGTCCATCGAAGAGAGGTGCAGCTTGTATTCCTTGCCCTTCTCAAGCTCCAGGATAGGCCACCATTCCCACAGACGACCGATCAGATAGACGTCGCTGCCTGGCGGCGGATGCACGACCGGTACCGCGTTGGTGCCTTCCTCGCGCACTTTGTACTTCGCCACCATCTCTTCCGCTTTCGCCGCGTATCTCTCGGGCGTGATGCGGAAGGCGGTGTTGGCGAGATTCTGGTTCCCGGTCATATGCCAGTACGGCATCATCAGGAACATGATCAGACACCAGATAAAGGCGATAGAAACCCAGAGGACTTCAGCCCTCTCGACGGGTTCCTTCCACCAGATCCGCTGTTCCGGCGGAAAAATGCTCATCGTCCCCTCCCCTTCTCGTCAAGGCGCGATGGGGATGGAGACGACCTCCATAATTCCCCAGATAGTATAGGAAACCGTCGGAACGACGACGCCCAGCAACAACAGAACCATTGGGTTATCCAAAAGCTGCTGCATGAACGGGACGTCGGCTTCCTCCTGCTGGCCCTCGGGGCCGGTGTTGGTTGCCATGGGTTTTCTCCCCAAACGAATTGTCGGTGGCTCCCGAAGAGCAGGCACTGGTCCCCATGCCTGTTCTTCTTGGTGCCCAGGACAACACCCAGCGGGATAGGGGGGCATTGACTTTGGTCAACTCCCTAGGAAACCCGCTCCAGCACAGCAAAACTGACGGCGGCCAGGGCGGCCAGAATCGCGAAAAACACCAGCGAGCGATACCGCAGGCGGTAGCCCAACCAGCGTTCGGCGCGGTCGAGCAGGGCGTCGGAAACGAGGTAGAGCACGATGGCGGCGAGGGTGAAGTAGACTGCTTCCATGGGAATTATCTTCTGGCCATAGGGGACAGGATAGCCTATGGCCGAGAGGGGAGGGCCAACTTGACTCTGGTCAAGTTGGTCACTCCTATGCGCATTGTCGGGGGCTCAGCTCGCCCATCGGTTAAACATTCATCAATTTCTAAGGCTTTAGTATGAGCCGGAACGGGGCTTCGGCGTGGTGGCCGAGGCCCGGGGGAGGAAGCCATCATGTCGCGACTGTTGCAGGATCAGCCGATCGCAACCCGGTTCCTGTTGGCGATCCTCATTCCCATGGTCGGGCTGCTGGTCTTTGCCAGTTGGGTGGTGTTCGAGAAATGGCAGGTCCGCAGCGAAGTGGCGCGACTCGAACAGCTCGCCGGATTTGCCGGCGACGTCAGTGCCCTGGTGCATGAACTGCAAAAGGAGCGCGGCACCTCCGCCGGCTTCCTGGGCAGCAAGGGCGCCGAGTTCGGCCCGCAGATGCAAGACCAGCGCCGCGCCACCGATACCGCCTCCGGCCGCTTCACCAGCGCCGCCGCCGCCATCACCGCCGACGGCGGGCTGGCGGACCAGATCACCAAGGCGCGGGCCGCCCGGGAGCAGCTTGCGGGCCGGCGCGGCCAGATCGCCGACCTCAAGCTGTCGGCCAGCGACGCGGTCGGCTATTACACCACGACTATCGCCCATCTGCTGTCGATCGACAGCGAGCTGGCCCGGCTGTCGCCCGACAACCGGGTCGGCACCATGATCGGCGCCTATGTGGCGCTGATGCAGGGCAAGGAGCGAGCCGGACAGGAGCGCGCCGTCGGTGCCGCCGGATTCGCCGCCGGCAAATTCGACCCCGAGTTGTACCGCCGCTTCGTCGCGCTGGCCGCCGCCCAGGAGGCGTTCTTCGCCACCTTCGCCGACGCCTCGACCCACGAACAGGATGCATTCTTCACCCGCACCCTGTCGCCGCAGGTCATCGACGATACGGTACGGCTGCGCGCAGCCGCCTATCAGAGCGTCGTCTCGGGCAGCACCGGCGGCATCCAGGGCACCGAGTGGTTCGCCGCCTCGACCCGGCGCATCGACGCCCTGAAGACCGTCGAGGACAAGCTGGCCGCCGATCTGGTGGCCCTGGCGGGCAGCATCAGCGCCGCCGCCGGCCGGGCCCTGCTCGCCGCCTCCGCCGCGGTCCTGGTGCTGCTGGGCCTGGCGGTGGTGCTGGGGCGCACCATCGTCCGCGGCATCACCGGACCGCTCGGCCATCTGACCCAGGTGATGAACCGCCTCGCCAGCGGCGATGTGTCGGTGATCATCGACGGTGTCGAGCGCAAGGACGAAATCGGCGACATGTCCCGCGCTGTCCAGGTATTCAAGGACAACAAGATTCGCGCCGACGCCCTGGACGCCGAGCAGCGCCGCGAACACGAGGCCAAGGAACGCCGCCGCATCACCGTCGAGCGTCTGGTCGGCGATTTCGAACGCGGAATTTCATCGGTGCTCGAGGCGGTGGCCTCGGCCGCCACCGAAATGCGCGCCACCGCCGAAGGCATGTCGGCGACCGCCGAAGAGACCGAACGTCAGGCCACCGTGGTGGCCGCTGCCGCCGAGCAGGCCTCGACCAATGTGGAAACCGTTGCCGCCGCCGCCGAGGAACTGAGCGCCTCGATCAACGAAATCGGCCGTCAGGTCAACCATTCCGCCAAGATGTCCCAGGACGCCGCCGACGAGGCCGGCCGCACCAACGAGGCCGTCGTCAGTCTGGCCACCAGCACCCAGCGCATCGGCGAGGTCATCACCATGATCAACGACATCGCCAGCCAGACCAACATGCTGGCGCTCAATGCCACCATCGAAGCGGCCCGGGCCGGCGATGCCGGCAAGGGCTTCGCCGTGGTCGCCAACGAGGTCAAGCACCTCGCCAACCAGACGGCCCGTGCCACCGAGGACATCGGCAACCAGATCGGTGCCGTGCAGACTGCCACCAGGGACGCGGTCGGCGCCATCGACGGCATCACCCAGACCGTCCGCCGCATCAGCCAGATTGCCGCAACCATCGCCGCCGCCGTCGAGGAACAGACCGCCGCCACCCAGGAAATCGCCCGCAACGTCCAGGAGGCGGCCCGCGGCACCCAGGAAGTCACCGGCAACATCACCGGTGTCACCCATGCCGCCGGCGAAACCGGCCGCGCCGCCGAGCAGGTGCTGGATGCCGCCGGAATTCTCGCCCGCCAGTCGGAAACCTTGCGCGGCTCGGTCAACGAGTTCCTGCACGGGATTCGCACAGCGTAGGGCAGGGGCTTTTATACCGATGAGCCTGAAGGCTCATCCATGCCCTTGTGTGTTTGATCGACCCCATATGTGTGCCAGGCGGTGCAGCGAAACCTGCACCGCCTGGCCGGAAAGGGCTCGGCGGGGTGACATCCAGGCGCCTCACCTTGACAAGAGTCATGGCTTACCCCGATCGCGGCGGCTAGGATGCGCGTTGGATTGACCGGGAGACCTGGAGCATGGGCATCAAGGCTGGCGCTGTGGGAGGAATGGCCGTACTGCTGGCCGCGCTGTCGGGGCCGGTGACGGCCGCAGAGGGGCCGGCCAATGGTGGGATGGATCATGCGGCGGGCGATCAGCAGCCGGTTACGCCCAGCCCGATCGGCGGTACCTTCGTTCTGCGCGATCATTTTGGCCGGGTGGTCTACGACCAGGATCTGCGCGGCAAATTCATGCTGATGTATTTCGGCTACACCTTCTGCCCCGATGTCTGCCCGACCTCGTTGCAGACCATGTCGGCGGTGCTCGACCAGTTGGGTGACCAGGCCGATAAGCTGTGGCCGCTGTTCATCACCGTCGATCCGCAGCGCGACACCGCCAAGGTACTGAAGGATTATGTTGCCGCCTTCCATCCCAAGATCCTCGGCCTGACCGGGCCCGAGCCCTATGTGGCGTCGATGATCGCCAGGTATCACATCAAGGTGGAGAAGGTGGCGACGCCCGGCGTCCCTGGCGGCTACACCCTGGACCACACGTCCAGCCTGATCCTGATGGATCCCTATGGCGTCTATGTACGACGCTACCCGCACGGCATGCCGGCCGAGGACATCGTCGCCGACATCAAGGAGCACATGAAGCCATGAGCGGCGACCTGTCGCACAGTTTTGGCGCCCGCCAAGTGGCGCCGGACGAGCGTCAGCGCCTGATTCGCCGCGTCTTCACGGTGGTGGCCGGGCGCTACGACCTGATGAACGACTTGATGAGCTTCGGCATTCATCGACTGTGGAAGCGGGTGCTGGCCGCTGCCGCGGCACCGCGCGCCGGTCAGGTCATCGTCGATCTGGCCGGAGGCACCGGCGATGTCGCCCGGCTGCTGGCCGGGCCGGATCGCCGTGTGATCCTGTGCGATCCCAGCACCGCCATGATGGCCCAGGCCGGTGCTGCCGCCCATATCACCCGTCTGGCCGGAGCCGGCGAGGCGATCCCCCTGGCCGACGGCTCGGTCGACACGATGACGATTTCATTCGGCATCCGCAACGTCACCCACATGCCCACCGCCCTGGCCGAGGTGGTGCGGGTGCTCAAGCCGGGCGGGCGATTCCTCTGCCTGGAATTCTCGCGCCCTGCCGGCTGGCTGAAACCGTTCTACGACCTGTATTCCGCCCTGGTCATTCCCCGGCTCGGCGCCCTGGTGGCCGGCGCCCCCGAAGCCTATCAGTACCTCGTCGACTCGATCCGCCGCTTCCCCGATCAGCGCGAAATGGCGGTTCTGCTGGAACAGGCCGGGCTGCAACAGGTGACGTGGCGCAATCTGAGCTTCGGCATCGCCTGCCTGCATGTCGGGGTGAAGGCTGTTTCTCCCTCGCCCGCCGGCGGGAGAGGGAAGGGGTGAGGCATACCCTCGCCGCCTGGCTCCACCGCAACACCGCTTCCCGCCCCGCCCTGATCCTTGGCGACGAGTCGCTGTCCTGGACAGAGCTGCGCCACCACGCTCAGGCCCTGGCCGAGCCCGGTGCCGCGCCGCTGATTGTCGCCGCGCCCAATAACCGCCTCGCTCTGCTCGCTTATGCGGCAGGTCTGGCGGGACGGGCGTTTTTTCCGGTCGATCCGGCACGCCCCGCCGACTCGTGGTCCCGACTGGTCGGGCCGGGCGGGGCGGCCGAGTTGATCGTCGCCACCTCGGGCACCACGGGGGCAGCCAAGGCGGTGATGCTGTCGGCGGACAATCTGCGGGCTCATGTGGCGGCATCACGGGCTCGGCTGGGGTTGCAGCCCGATGATGTGTGGCTGAACCCGTTGCCGCTGTTCCATGTGGGCGGCCTGATGATCCTGTGGCGCTGTGCCGAGGCCGGGGCGACGGCGGTGCTGCCGCATCGCTTTGACGTCGCGGCCATGGCCGCAGCGCTGCCGGCCGTCACCCATGTCTCGCTGGTCCCGACCATGCTGGCGCGGTTGCTGGAGGCCGGGGTAGCCCCGGGGCCACGGCTGCGGGTCTGTCTGGTGGGCGGAGCCGCCTTGCCCGGAGCCCTGGCCGAACGGGCGCTGGCAGCCGGCTGGCCGTTGTGCCCGACCTACGGCATGAGCGAGGTGGCCTCGCAGGTCGCTACCCTGGTGAGGGCCGAACCGGGCTGGCACCCGGGCACGGTGGGGCCGGCGCTGGAGGGGCTGGAGGTGGCGTTGGTCGAGAACGGCCGCATCCGGGTGCGCGGCGCGGCGGTGATGCTGGGCTATGCCAATCCGGAGATGCGACCGGGTGATGGGCTGGTGGATGGCTGGTACGAGACCGGCGACCTGGGCGCCTGGGACGAGGCCGGCCGGCTGGTGGTGCTGGGTCGTGCCGATGACATGCTGATCAGCGGCGGCGAGAACGTCCATCCCCAGACGGTCGAGGAGGTGGCGGCGCGCTGCCCCGGCGTGCGGGCCGTGGGCGTTACCGCCCGCACAGATGCCGAGTGGGGTGACCGCGTGGTGGCGGTGGTGGTCGGCGAGGTGACCGAGGCCGCGTTCCTCGCCTGGTGCCGCGATCGCCTGCGGCCTGCCGAACGGCCGAAACAGATGATTCACGCCGAGTCGCTGCCGCTCAACGCCACCGGCAAGCTTGACCGCACAGCGCTGCGACGGTCACTGGCCGAGTAGCGACTCGAGTCGGCCGCGCTCGGCGGCCCAGTCGTGCGGCCCGTCGAAGCGCTCGAGCAGCCGGCCGGTACGGTCAAACAGGAAAGCCACCGGCAAAGTCCTGACGTCCAGCGCCGTCGCTACTTCGCGTTCCTCATCGAGATAGACCGGCAGGGCGGTCAGGCCGGTGCGCTGCTGGAACCAGCGGATTTTGGGCAACCCGCCACGGTCGATGGACAACGCCACCACGGCGAGCCCTTTGCCCGCCAGATCCTGATGCAGGGCCTGAATCTGCGGCAGTTCCTCGATGCAGGGGGCGCACCATGTGGCCCAGACGTCGAGCAGCACCAGCTTGCCGGCGAAATCGGCCAGGGTGACGGTACGGCCCTCGACGTCACGGAACGAGAGTGTTTCGGCCCGGGCGGGCAGGGCGAGGCAGAGAAGGATCAGCAGCCACCCCCTCACGGCTCCACCCCCAGCCCAGGGCGATCCGGGATGTCCAGCCAGCCGGCCACCGGCTCCGGCCCCGGCGCCACATCTTCCGCCAGCCAGCGCGAGGTATCCAGCCCATGGGCCAGACCGTTGCCGACGGCGGCGGCCACATGCGCCGCCATCCATGCGCCGACCGCACTGTCCATCGCCGTGGTCACCACCACCTCGACCCCGGCAGCCTCGGCACGGCCGGCAATCTCCAGCGTGCGCAAGGGGCCGCCCAACAGCATGGGCTTGACGACGATGCGCCGCAGCCCCGACGACAGCACCGCCTCCACCCCCAGCTCGTCCAGCGACTCGTCGATCGCGATGGGAAACGGCACCATCGCCTGCAAGGCCAGCAGCGTTGACAGGGTGGGATCGCGCAACGGCTCCTCCACATGGTCGATCGGCAGAGACGCGATGGCCCGCAGCAGGGTCGCGGCATCGTCAAACGAAAAGCCGCGGTTGGCGTCCAGGCGTAGCGTCGCCGTGCCCGCCCGCTCGATCCGCCGCAGCGCTTCGTCGATATCCCCCGGGAGCTTGAGCTTGACCACCTGGGAGCGCCCCGCCGCCGGTGCGGGCGAGGCGCCCGCGCTCCCAGGAAACACCGCATTCACCCGCACCCGATCCGCGGCCCCCGGATTCAGCCAACGCGCCAAGGACACCCCTGCCGCCCGCGCCGCGCGGTCACACAGCGCCGTCTCGAAGGCGCAGGCCGTGGCCTGGACGAAACCGTTCCGCCCCAGCAACGGCAGCGGCGCGCAATCCCCGAAGCCGGTCACGCCGTCCCTGGTCACGCGGATGATCCAGCCGCGCCGCCGCACGCCGAGGCCCGGCCAGGGCCGGCGCAAGGCCAGGTCATAGCGGGTGGTCAGCCACCGCATGTGGTCACGGCGATAGCCAGCAGCAGGCCGAACACCACCTGAAACAGGGCGGTGCGGGCAAGAAGACCGTTGAAGCTCGGGCCAGGGGTCTCGCGCAGAAAGAACAGGCCGTTGAACAGAGCGACCGGCAGGGCGCCGAGCGGCAGCCACAGCGGCGATGTCGGCAACGCCCGATGGATCGGCCACAGCAGCAGGAAGGGCAGGGCGATCAGGCCCAGATAGGCCGCCTTGGTCACCACCGGCCCGGCGATGACCGGCAGGGTACGGCGGCCGACGCGGCGATCATTGTCGGTGTCGCGGTAATTGTTGACCAGCAGCACCGCCGAGGCCGGCGCCCCCACCGCCAGCGCCGCCCACAGGCTGGTCCAGGACAGGGTCTGAGCATGCAGCCAGTAGCTGCCCATCACCGCGGCCAGACCGAAGAACAGCAGCACGAACAGCTCACCGAACGGAGTGTAGGCGATGGGACGCGGCCCGCCGGTATAGCTCCAGCCGGCCAGAATCGACAGCATCCCCACCGCCAGCAGCGGCCAGCCCCCCAGCCACACCACATACAGGCCGCAGACCGCGGCCCCGGCGAACGACACGGCCGCCGCGCGCAGCACGGTGCCGGGTGTGGCCCAGCCCTGAGCGGTGACTCGTTGCGGTCCTGGACGGGCCGGCGTATCGCCGCCGCGCAGAAAATCGGCGGCATCGTTGTGCAGATTGGTCGCCGCCTGGATCAGCAGCGCCGCCAAGGCCGCGGCCAGCGCCGCCCCCCAATGCAACCGCGCCGCCTCACCCCAGGCCAGGGCCGAGCCGACGACGACGGGGATCAGGGCGATGGTCAGGGTTTTGGGCCGGATCGCCAGCAGCCAGAGGCGCAAGCCGGAGGGCGGGGCGATCACGGCCGTCTCGTATACTTCGAAAAGTCCGGCGGGCGCTTTTCGTTGAAGGCGTTGCGGCCTTCCTGGCCCTCGGCGGTCATGTAGAACAGGGCGGTGGCATTACCAGCCAGTTCCTGAATCCCCGACAGGCCGTCGGTGTCGGCGTTGAAGCCGGCTTTCAGCAGGCGCAAGGCCGTTGGCGACAGGCGCAGCATCTCGGTGCACCACTGCACCGTCTCGGCTTCCAACTGCTCGAGCGGCACGACGGTATTCACCAGACCCATGTCGAGCGCCGCCTGGGCGTCGTATTGACGACACAGCAGCCAGATTTCCTTGGCCTTCTTCAGGCCGACGGTGCGGGCCATGATGCCCGCCCCCAGGCCGGCGTCGAAGCTGCCGACCTTGGGGCCGGTCTGGCCGAAGCGGGCGTTTTCCGCGGCAATAGTCAGGTCGCACAGCAGATGGATGACATGGCCACCGCCGATGGCATAGCCGGCGACCATCGCCACCACCGGCTTGGGCAAGGTGCGGATCATGCGTTGCAGGTCGAGGGCGTTGAGATGGTTGACCCCGGCCTCGTCGCGATAGCCGCCGTCCTCGCCGCGCACCTTCTGATCACCCCCGGAACAGAAAGCCTCGGTGCCGACTCCGGTCAGCACCACCACGCCGATGGACGGGTCCATGCGGGCGGCATGCAGGGCGACCATCATCTCTTCCACCGTTTCCGGGCGGAAGGCGTTGCGCACCTGCGGCCGGTTGATGGCGATGCGGGCGATGCCGCCGCCGGCGACGTCGTGGCGGTCGAACAGGATGTCGGTGAAGTCGAAGCCGGCGACGGGCTGCCAGATGATGGGATTCATACGCTGCTCAAGACCTCCAATTCCTCGACGGCCTGGAAATAGGCGCGGTGCGCGGCCAAGCTGGCGGCACGGTCGACCGTCAGTTCAACGATGTCCAGCCCCGGCCGGGCCAGCGCCTCCAGCACCAGACCGGCGGCGGCCTCGCCGTCATCGGCCCGGACATGACGCAGGCCGAACAGCCGTGCCGCGGCGCCGATATCCACCGCGTGCGGAGTGAACCAGCCCACCGTATATTCATCAAGGCTGAATTGCGGCAGATGGTCGAAGATACCGCCGCCGCCGTTGTTGATCACGACGATGACCCCGTCGATGCCCCGGGCGGCATGCAACCCGTTCAGGTCATGCAGGAAGGTCAGATCGCCCATCACCGCGACGCTGTGGCGCCGAGTCGCCGCGAGGCCAAGATAGGTCGAGACAGTGCCGTCGATGCCTGAGGCACCACGATTGCCGACGATCCGAATCCCGCGCCGCGCCAGCCCCATGAACCAGTCGAACTGCCGCACTGCCAGCGAGTTGCCGGTGAACAGGGTGGCGCCGCTCGGCAGATCCTGGGCGAGATCGCGGATCAGCCGGCCTTCCTCGGGCAGCCGGTCGAGCCGCGCCGTCGCCAACTGGTCCATCACCTGCCAATGGGCCAGCCAGCCGGGATCGGTCAGGTCGACCCGCTCGGCCAGGGCGGCACACAGCAGCCCGGGATCGGCCGTGACCACGGTTCGGGCGGTATGGTGGGGATCGCTCCAACGGTCGTGACCGGAAACCACCACCTGCGGCACATCGCTGTGACGGGCCAGGAACTGGCCCAGGAATTTCGACACCGGCTCGCCGCCGAGGCGCAGAATCCATTCGGGACGCGGTGCTGCGGGATGGCGCAGCAGCACATCGTAATGGGCGATGACCGTCATCACCCCGTCCTCGGTGCGCAGCCCCGACAGCGGATCGGCCAACACCGGTGCGCCGACGGTATAGGCCAGCCCGGTGATGGCGGCGGCCGAATCGCTCAGGTCTTCGATACCGCAGACGATCAGACCGGGGCGGTTGGTGAGAAGCTGCGTCAGTTGCGCAAGGTCGGAGCCGCTGGGGAGGATCTGCCGGGAGCGCGGGCATCCTGCCCGCTTTGCCGCCGGTGCGGGCAGGATGCCCGCACTCCCAGGGACCAGCGGTTCGCGCAAGGGAACATTGACGTGGACCGGGCCGGTGGCTTCGCTGACGATGCGCACCGCCAGCGACCGCAGCCAGGTCGCATCATCCTCGGCCGGCGGCAGGGCGTGGAAGGCGCGCAGCGCACCACCGAACATCTTGACCTGATCAATGGTCTGATTGGCGCCGCAGTCCTGCAATTCGGGCGGCCGGTCAGCCGACAGCAGGATCAGCGGCACCCGACCTTTGTCGGCCTCGATGACCGCTGGATGCCAATTGGCGATGGCCGAGCCGGAGGTGGCGATGACCACGGCGGGGCGGCCGTCACCCTTGGCCAGACCGAGCGCCAGGAATGCCGCCGAACGTTCGTCCAGCACCACCCGCGTGGTCAGGCCGGGATGGCGCAAAGCGGCCAGGGCCAGCGGCGTCGAGCGCGCCCCCGGCGACAGCACCACCTGATCCACCCCGGCAGCGGCCAGACCGTCGAGCAAGGCATGACACCACAGGAGATTGCGTTCAGCGTTACCCATCGGCCAGCGCCTCCAGCATGGTGCGCAGTTTCAATTCGGTCTCGGCGAATTCGGCTTGCGGGTCGCTCTGGGCGACGATGCCGGCCCCGGCGAACAGGTCGGCCGCGGCGCCGCGCAGCAGAGCGGCCCGCAGCACCACATGCATTTCCCCGTCGCCATCCAGGTCGAGCCAGCCGGCGGCACCGGTATACCAGTCGGGGCGCTGGTCGCCGTGGCGATCAAGCCAACTGAGCGCCGTTTCTACCGGCAGGCCGGCCACCGCAGGGGTCGGATGCAGGCGGTGCAGCACATCGAGCAGTCCGCGCCCGGCGGCCAGCCGACCGCGCACCGGAGTCCACAGATGCTGCAACCGGGGCAGGCTCATCAGTTGCGGCGCGTCGGGCAGGCTGAGGGCGGTGCAGACATCGGTCAGGCCGGCGGTGATCCAGTCGACCACCAGCCGATGCTCATGGCGTTCCTTGGGATCGCTCCGCAGACGCTGCGCCAGATCGGCATCGCGACGCGGATCGGTGTCACGGCGGCAGGTGCCGGCCAGAGCGTCGCTGGCGACTCGGCCGCCGGTCAGCTTGGCGAGGCGTTCCGGCGTTGCCGCCACCAGGATGCCGTCGGGCCGCTGCACCGCCAGGATGGCGCAACCGGGATGACGCTCGGCGAGGCGGCGGGTCAGGCGGGCGGGGTCTATGGGAGAGTCGGCGGTCACCGAGACCGTGCGGGTCAGCACCACCTTCTCCAGTTGGCCGGCACGGATGTCGCGCACCGCCGCCATCGCCCGGTTCTCCCAGGCGGCACGGTCCGGCGACTCGGCGGATCGGCTCAGGCGCAACGGCTGGGCCGGGGCTGCGGGGCGCAGCAGCGCGGTCAGCATCTGCTGCAATGCGCGCAGCCAACCGACGCGCACCTGTTCGGCCGAACGGCCATCGGCGAGCGCGGCGAAGGTGGCGACGGTGCCGGCGGCGGTGCCGCTCAGGGTCAACAGCGGCAAGGTCAGCCGGGCCGGCCGGGTGGTGGCGAAGTCGAGGCCGAGGAACAGGGCCGGGCTGTGCCCGGTCTCGGCGGGATCAAGGGCATGCCAGTCGCGGCGCAGGCTGGCCAGATGCTCCGCCAGCTCGAGCAGCCGGCGCGGCCCGGTGGCCTCCAGCGCCAAGGCTGTTCCGGTGGCCAGCCGGACCTCTCCCGACTCGGGCTTGGCCCAGAACCACAGATCGGGCAGCACGGCGGGCAGACCTTGCAGCGACACGGCGGGCAGCGGCAGGCTGACGGTCAGCGCCGTGCCCGGCATCAGGTCGGGCCAGACGGTCAGGGCGGCGCCGAGATGATCGGTCAGCTCCAGCGGTGCCGGAGCGGGACGGCGGTCACGGCTCAGCATGGGCGGGGCTCACCCGCCATACAGCTGCTGCGCCCGGCGGCGGAAGGCGGCAATGATGCGGCGTTCGACTTCGGCCAGCGAGACCCGTGCCAGCAGGCCGACCATATCGGATTTGAAATGAGCCTCGAAACCGGCATCCACCCGAACCCCCGTCCCCTCGGGAACGAACCGCCAATACAGGCGGAAGCTGCGGAACGGGCCGTCGGTGCTGGTGATGTCGATGGCGTGCGGCGGGTCGAAGGCGGCGCGGGTGTGGAAGCGCAGCCGCAGCGGTCCGGCGCCGAACACGTTATCGCAGCGCCAATGGTCGTCGTGGCGGCTGAGAATGCGGGTGGCGATGCACCAGGGGACGAAGCGCGGATAGCTTTCGATGTCGGCGGCGAGGGCGAACATCTGGTCGGGGCTATGGTCGGGAAACTCCATGCGCCAGTCGCCGCGCACACCGTCTCGACCGGCCTTGACACCGCCTTGTGCCATCCTCGTCCCTCGTCCTCCGTCACGGATAGTCGCCGCGCCGGAACACCTGAAAGCCAATCCACGCACATACCGCCCCCAGCAGACCGGGATAGACGATCGCCCACACAAGGTACGCGGTCTGCCCGAAATGGTCGAGGATGACGAAGGCCGCAGGCCCGAGCAACACCAGTTGCGGATCGAACAGCATCATCGAGGCGGTGCGGAACACCTGAAGCGGATTGGTCAAGGCGATGCCGACCACCAGCTCAACCGGCGCGGCATCGCGCATCAGCACGCCCAGCAGCACCAGATCCATGAACAGCAGCAGCCCCAGCCACAGCACGAAGGCCGCCGATTGGGCCACGTCCGACGAGCGGGCGAGGCTGGAAATCAGAAAGCCGATACCCAGGAAGCAGAAGGCCAGCGACAGCAGCAGGCCGATATCATAGCCGAAATGGCGCCACGGCACTTCCAGCCCCTGGGCGACGCCGTACAGCACGGCCCCAACCAGCGCCAGCACCACCGGCAGGAACACGGTGACGAAGCGGCCGAGCAGCTTGCCCCAGTACCAGGCGCCCAGCGACACCGGCAGCGACAACATGTATTCGAACACCCCGGCCTCGCGGTCGCCAGCCACCGAGCGCACCGTACTGATCAGCACGAACACCGGCAGAATGGCCATGGCCAGTTGGATATAAGTGACCAGCAGGCGCGACAGGCCGGTGAAGCCCATGACCCGCGACTCGGTCAGGCCGAACAGCAGCAGCACGACGACGATAGCGCCGAAGATCAGGGAATAGACCAGAAACCAGCGCGCCCGCAGCGATTCAGAGATATCCAGGCGAGCGGCGAGCATCAGATGGCGCATAAGCTTACCCCGTGCGGGTGTCGGCGCCCGCCACCGAACTGCTCGGCGGCGGACAGTCGGAATGGGAGATACCGGCGGCGAGGCGACGGATCATCTCGTCATAGGTCACCGAGGTATCGCTGCGGGTCGGCTCGGCGGCGAAGTTGTAGTTCATCGGGCTGCGCACATCGACGCGGTACTGAGCCTGACGGGCATCCAGCCAGCTCTTGCCGTCGGCATGGCTCATCACCCAGAACTCGGCGGCTTTCTCGAGCGGCTGATTGTTGGCCTTGGCCCAGTGGATGACGCAGCCGATATCATCGAATTTGTGGATACGCTTGCGTTCACCGTCGCGCAGTTCGGCGGCGAACTGGCGTTCACTGATGATCATGCGGCAATGCTCGCAGGCGTCGCGGCCCCAGGAAATCTCCTGGGGACCAACCGACGGCCCGCATGCGGCCAGCGGCGCCAGCAGCAGCGCCACCGATCCCTTGAGAACGTCACGCCTGGCGAGCATCGGCCACCTCCTGCGGCGATTTTTCCTGCATATCGATTCCGGTCAGCAGACCGGCATAGCGCGACAGCATGCCGAGGAAGCGCAGGCGATCCGGCCCGGCCACCTCGCCTTGCCACACCCGGCCCTCGCCGGTATCGCGGAAATGCCATTCACCGACAGCGCGGGCAAAGGCCTCGTCGGCGCGGCCGATGGTCAGGCGGCAGGTCAGCAGACCGGCCATCGACACGGCATCCTGCACCTTGTCGTCCAGCACCACCCGGCCGCCATCCATTTCGATGACCCGGGTGACCAGCGCGGCGACCTCGTCGAGGCGATGGCTGGTGATGATCATGGTGCCGGCCTTGCGTTCCTCGAGCAGCCCGAACAGCACCCGCCGCGCCGCCGGGTCGAGATTGGCCGCCGGCTCGTCGAGAATCAGCAATTCCGCGTCACGGCCCAGGGCAACGGCAATCAGCACCTTCTGCTTCATGCCGCCCGACAGCTTGACGAACGGCCGGCGGCGGATGGCGGCCATGTCCAGGCCCATGCGCTCGCCGATCGTCTCGATACGCGCCGGATCGGTGCCGCCGATGCCGGCGGTGAAGCGGATCAGTTCGCCCACCGGCATGCGCAGCGGCGGCGGCAACTGGGGCACGAAGCCGACCTTGGCCAGCACCTCGGCGCGGTCCTGGCGCGGCGAACGGCTGTCGATGGCCAGAGTACCCTCGTGATGGTACTCACCGAGCAGGCAGCGGATCAGCGTGGTCTTGCCGGCACCGTTCGACCCCACCAGCGCCACCCGCTCCTCGCGGCCGATCTCCAGCGACAGGTCGTCGAGTACGCGCACCCGCTTGAAGGTCTTGGTGACGGAAGTGAGGGTGATCATCGTGCTTGCTCTCGCCTTTTTGTTAACGCCCTCGCCGGGCGCGCTCCGCGCTTGGCCGCCGCCTCAATGGCGGCTGACCAGCGAGCATCGGTCAGTCCCTATGGCCTCACAACAACTTCGCCAGGCCCTTGACCTCGAACTTGAGGGCCCCGGTCGGACACACTTCGATGCAGGCACCGCAGCGGGTGCAGTCGGCGCCGATATCCATATGCACCTGCTTGGCATGGGCCATTTTGGTCATCGACAGCACATGCGGCACCATGCAGACCTTACGGCATTCGCCTTCATGCAGGCAATTCGCCGCGTTGTAGGTCACCTTGACCGGCGACAGCCCGCCGATGGCACCATAGGTGATGCCGATCGGGCAGATGTAGCGGCACCAGAAGCGGCGCGAATAGAAGATCTCGATCAGCAGCAGCAATCCCACCCAGATCAGCGCCAGCGAGGCGCCATAGGTGAAGGCGCGGCTGAGGATGCCGACCGGCGAGATGGTCTCGAACACCGTATAGCCGGTGACGATGGCCAGCACCACGAACACCCCATACAGCACGGTGCGGGTGCCGCGGTGCAGGGTGTGGTCCTTGACCAGCTTGCGCTCGGCCAGCTTGAGATGGAGGATCTCGGCCAACTCGCCCAGCAGGTGATACGGGCAGGCCCAGGAGCAGAACGACCGGCCGCCGACCAGCCACCACAGCAGAAACACCGTGGCGGTCCCGATCAGCAGGTTCACCACCACCACCTTATAGGCCAGCATGACCTGCAACGCCGAATTCAAGTCGGCGAAGTGGAAGCCGACGAAGCGCGAGGCGGTCAGCGCGCCTTCGACCAGTTGAACATCGAGCCGGAACGACACCACGAACAGCAGGTTGATCAGAAGAATGGAACTCCAGCGCCACGCCCGCCATTTCTTCGAACGGACATAGTGTTCTTTTTCGGCGCGGATGGCGTCCCTGCGCTTGGCGACTTCCTCGGAGGTTCGCTTGAAGTCGTAGAGCGCGCGCATTTCCTCGGTCCAGGTCTCGGGCCGCGGCCGCTCCGGCTCGCGGCCGAGCATCACCAGATAGGAGTCGCGCAGATCGCTGAAATATCCCATCACACGCCTCCCATCTTGGCGGTCGCGGCAGGGCGGCGGCGGGCGTCGATCACCAGGGGGGCCGGCTCGACCGGACAGATCATCTCGCACATGCCGCAGCCGACGCATCTGTCATGGATCACCGGGGTTCGCCGCTTGTCGTTGGGATCGGCGCTCATCGGTTGCAGGCTGATGGCCTCCTTGACCGGGCATTCGCGCACGCACAGGTCGCACAGATCCAGGTCATAGGGGTGCTTGCCGATATCCACCGGAGTCCAGCGGTCAACGGCGATATAGCGGTGCAGGCCCTGAGGCCGCGCCACGCCCTTGAAGCCGCGGCCCTGGCGGGCCAGACAGGAGTCCTGACGCTCAGGCACCAGACGGGCCAGGCCCATTTCCACCTGTTCGGGCTTGTTCAGCAGATGGCTGAGGGCGCCGGTCGGGCAGGCGAGGATGCATTGCAGGGCATCGCAGGAAAAGTCGCAGGCCTGGGTACGCGACTCGATATGCGGCACGCCGATGCCGAAACCGTCCTCGGCATCGGCCAGAATGATCGCTTCGACCGGGCAGACCTGGACACATTGGCCGCATTTGATGCAGGCGGCCAGAAAGTCCTTTTCGTCGATGGCACCGGGCGGGCGCAGGCGTGGCTGATGAGCCTGCAACTGGGGCAGCCAGCCGAGCAGCGAAACGCCGGTGACGACGCCGCCGAGCAGCAACGAGCGCAGGAACTCGCGGCGCCGCGCGTCGGTTCCGGGTTTGAGGTTTGACGGGGTGGGGGGCGATGACATGGGGGCGGTTATCCTCTGAGCATCCCGGATCAGCGCTGCGGTTCGGCGACGCGGTGCAACTGCGGCCTGGTGTCACGCAGGATCAGCGCCGGTTCGGAAAACGGCGCCAGCCGCTGCATGAAATCCAGCATCTCCAGCACCGGCGAGCCGCGAAAAAAGCCGACCGGCGGAACGTCCATCCACAGGCGGTCGGCATAATCGAACAGCTCCATCGGCGAGTCGCCGACGCCGTCACGGTTGACGTCGAATCCCTGGTACAGATCCCAGTGATTGCCGTCCCAGCTATTGCGCCCGGCCGAGCGGCTGCCGGTGTGCACGGCGACCGGCGTGAAATTGCCGATCAGGTCGTTGCCGGTGATAGTGCTGCCCAACTGATCGCTCAGGAACTGGAAGCCGACGCCGTTATAGGCGATGCGATTGCCGGTGATGCTGTTGGGCATGTCATCCGATTCAGGCGACTGGTCGATGTAGAAGCCGATAGCGTTGCCGATCAGGGTGTTGTCTTGAAGTATGGCGTCGCTGGTCTGTTTGAGTCCCAACCCGATGCCCGAAGGCCCGTTGCTTTCCAGAATGGTATTGTTCTTGACCGTCAGGCCGTTGGCAAACATGGAAAAGATGCCGACCATGTCGCGGCGGAAGGTATTGCCCAGGGCCTGGTTCTGTTCGGCGTACATGAAGTGCAGGCCGTAGCGGCTGCCCTCGACGGAATTGTCGCGCACCTCGTTCTGGCGGGAATACCAGACCAGGATGCCGTCGCGGACGTCCTCGATGATGTTGCCGTCGACCGTGTTGAACAGCGAATACCACACGCGGATGGCATCGCCCTTCAACCCGATATCCGCGTCGATCGAACGGATGCGGTTGCGTTTGACCATGTTGTTGTTGGCCTGCGACAGGTCGATGCCGAACAGGCAGTTTTCGATGGTCAGGTTCTTGATGATGTTGAAATGGCTTTTCACCTGCAACGCCGCGTCCAGCGCCGTGTGGTGGTCGCCCGAGTTGCGCAGGGTCAGGCCGGAGATCACGGAGTGGCTGGCATTCAGCTTCATCACCGTGCCGACGCCGCCGTTGTCGATGATCACGTCGGCCGAGCCGTAGATGTTGATGGTCCGGTTGATGACCACCGGCCCGGCATAGACCCCCGGCTTGGGCAGCAGAGTTCCGCCGTCCGGGGTGGCGTCCACCAGGGCCTGGAACGGCGGCAACTCGCCTGCCGCGGCCGGCGGCACCAGGGCCACCAGAACGGCCGCGATCAGGCCAAAAAAGGAGATCTGGCACATCGTCATGGCGCCCAGTCTGACGGAAGGCCGAGGCGGCTGCCTTGCCGGAAGTCAAGTCAAGTGCGGTTTGGTTTCAGTGCAGTGTGGGACTCTTGCTGGAAACGCGGGCAAGACACCCGCGCTTCCAGGAAAGAGTATACCGGCGAGCCGAATGTCTGACACATCGTCCATCCGTGGCGCCGGTATCCTGCGGCCATTGCGGCCGCGGCCAAGCGCGGAGCGCGCCCGGCGAGGGCCTGGATGAGCCTTCAGGCTCATCGGTATTACGTCTCCGCCAGTTGCTTGCGCCGGATCAGAGCGGCGACCACCATCAGCAGAGCCAGGCCCAGCAGCAGCGCATAGCCGTAATGCGGATAGGAATAGGTGGCGAATTGCGCCACTTTGCCATCGCCGAACACGGTGGGCATGAAGGGTTTGACGGTGAAGGCACCCATATCGTTCAGGTTGTGACCGAACCAGTACAGCCACGATGCATAGTCGGCAACGAAGGCGATCGGCAGCACCGCCGGCACCAGACCGAGCAGCCACGGCCCCGCCTTGATCATCGCCAGGGCGACGGTCAGGATGACCACTGCCGCGATGATGATGGCGTAGACCACGGTGGTGGCGGTCATCATCGCCGCGGTGGCCCGTTCGATCACGGCGGCCTCGCGGAAATAGCGGCCGAGTCCTTCCTCATACGAGGCGCGGATAGCCTGCATGCCGGTCCATGTGTCGTAGTCGGCGGGCTCCAGCGACATGGTATGGGCCATGTCCTTGACGAAGCCCGGCGTGAACCAGTGAATGCCACCTGCCGTGAACAGGGCGACGGAGGCCCAGGCGACGATCGCCGCGCCGCCGGTGGCCATGACCGTGACCTGGACCTTGCGGTTCGGCATCATGAAGGCGATCATCACCACCGCCAGAATGCTCACCAGGAACGGTGACAGGGCCCGTTCGACCGGAGCACCGGCGGCGATAGGATACATGCCCACATAGTGGTTGATGGTATCCATCTCGCTCTTGCAGTCCAGTTCCTCGCCGCGCAGATCCAGTTCGGCGCGTTCGGGCTGCTTGCAGCCGTTGTAGACCCCGTCAAAATGGAAATGGATACGGATGCCGTCGGGGAAGGCCTCGTGCGAATACTGGGGCGCCGCCAGCGATACCCACCAGATGGGCGATACATAGGCAACAGCCATCAGGATCAGGGCGGCCACGGTCAGCACGCGATAGACGATCCCGCGCTTGGAGGTGACGTCGGCGGTCATTTTACTCACCTGACATGTTGTTTTTGCAGAAAAAGGAAGGCGATCGAGCCTTATGGCAAGATCGCCTTCCCCTATGATTACTTTACTTGAAGTCGGGGTTCTCCCAGCCCTTCGGCGCGGTCAACTCGGCCGGCGGCTTCAGGCGCGAGACATAATCCAGCACCGCCAGCGTATCCTTGTCGGTGAAGGTCTGGATCTGCTTGACCATGTCCGGGTTGGCGTTGCGGCGCTTGCCGGCCTTGATCCACTGGTACTGACGCACCAGATAGTTGTAGTGCTGCGCCTGGATGCGCGGGTAGAACTTGTCGTTGTCGCCTTCGCCGTTGGCGCCATGGCAGCGCACGCAGTTATCGGCATACAGCTTGGCGCCGTGTTCCAGATCGGTGCCGGGGCCGACACCGTTCTCGGGCGTCATCCGCAGGCCGGCGATGTAATCGGCGACGTCGGCGATCGACTGGGTACCACCGATCTCCGACGGCAGGGCGAACGGATACATGGTGGGATTGTCGCGGTTGCCGGCGCGGATATCGGCCAGCTGCTTGACGATCACCGTGCGATGCTGACCGGCCAACTGCGGGAAAGTGCCGTCGTCCAGACCCCAGCCATTGGGCATGTGGCAGGCCGAACAGACCTCGTAGACCTCACGGCCCTTGTCCTTGTTGGGCGTCAGGTGCAGGGCGTCATCACGTTCGCTCTCTTGCATCCAGCCCGATTTCTTGCCATCGGCGGCAGCCGCCGCCGGATCGGCGGCCAGGGCCACGGGAGCAAATGCCAGAGCCGCCAGCACCGATGCCACCGAAAGAGTCTTGATCCTCATACCTCGCTCTCCAACTTGTCAGCCTGTTCGTATGGCGCGGTGCCGCTCACTGGGCAACCGTTCCCAGATACTCGGAAATCAGTTCGATCTGCTCATCATTCAGCTTCTTGGCGAAGGATACCATAAGCTTGGATTTGCCGTTGGTGCGGACTCCGTCACGGATGTCCTTGATCTGCAACGCGGCGTAGTCCTTCTTGGCGCCGGCCAGCTTCGGATAGGTCGCCAGGGGCTTCTTGCCATCAGGGCCGTGGCAGGTGATGCAGCCGGATTTCTTGTACAGGTCGGCGCCCTGGGCGACACGTTCGGCATTCTCGACGGCGGCCGGGGCCGGAGCCGGCAGACCAGCCAGCCAGGTCGAGATGGCGTCGATCTGGGCATCGTCGACCAGATGCAGCACGTCGGCCATACCCTTGGTGCGCGGATTGCCGTCATCACCCTTGGCGGCGACGCGAGTCCCAGCCTTGATGTCCTTGATCTGTGCCGCCAGATATTTGGCATCCTGGGCGGCGATATTGGGATATTTGAGAATGGCCTTGGAGCCGTCCTTGCCGTGGCACGCCACGCAGGTCTTGGTCAGGAACAGCTTCTTGCCGTCCAACGGAGCGGCGTCCTCGGCCAAGGCGGTGCCGGCACTCATCAGCACCGCGGCACCCAGGATCATGCCGTGAAATCCCCGAACCCGCATCACTCTCTCCCTCTCGCCACTGCATCAGCATTGCAAGAGGAAAATACCCGACTGAAGCACCGGGCAACATGACGATTGTCAAGAATATGCTGGGTTTCGACACTGCTGCCGAACGCGACGGCGGTGTCGAAAAAGCCTCAATAAAAAACCCCTCGCCCGCTGGCGGGCTATGGGATGCACAGATGTTGCACCTGCATCCTCGGAAGAAGTCGTCATTCCCGCGAAAGCGGGAATCCATGCGGCCTATCCGTCAGAAGAAGCGGCGTCCATCGTGATGCGGTGCGAAGGCAAAGGGCATCCCCTGCACGGCCGGACCAGACGTCAACATCGCATGGATCCCCGCTTTCGCGAGGATGACGATCTGCTTTGTAATTCGCGCCTGCAACATCTGTGCATGCCGTAGCGCTGGCGGGAGAGGGAGGGGCCCGCAAAGCGGGAGGGTGAGGGTGGTTCCTTGCCGGAGGCTTTTTGTGCGCCTGCGGTCGTGCCACCCTCACCCCAACCCTGCTATGAAAATAGAGTCTCAGAATTGAGCGTTCATGCGGCTTCTGCCGTTGGTTCCGGGCGCTGGAGGGTCACCGAGTAGCCGAGGGCCTCAAGGTGACGGACGTGGTTCTGGGTGGCTCGC
>Ga0209515_10000844_pt1 | contig 53109 bp, 53 predicted proteins | sample Subgroupgradi54m_FD_187454 | JGI IMG/M metagenome (GOLD analysis project Ga0209515, IMG submission 187454) | Subsurface groundwater microbial communities from S. Glens Falls, New York, USA - GMW60B uncontaminated upgradient, 5.4 m (SPAdes)... ... | reverse complement strand
TTTTTACGTCAGGTTTTTCGAAGCGATTCTTCCGAAGGCAAGAACAAAGCAAGCCAGGACCTGGCTCCAACAAGCCCTCGGCGAGGCGCGAGGGTCGTCCTTCATCCTCTTCAAAGAGGAAGCGGATGTGTCGTAGTACCAGGATTGGTTGCCTTCCGGCGCAACGCCGCTTACAATTCATGAGACGCGGATACGGGTCAATCGGATTCGCGGATTTGATTCGCCCGGAGCTCGTGCCAGGTGAGGAAGGACACCAGTGCGAGGCGTGACGCGACGGCGGTTCCTCGAGGGGGTGATGACCTTCGCGCTCTTCCCAATCGTCGATGCGGCCGGAGCGTTGGAGTGCAGAGCCAGCACGGTACTGTCAGTCATCTCGGCCGGTCCCTTCTGGATGGGCAGTGATGCCAAGGAACGGGCATATGCCTATCGCATTGGCGGGGAGGCCGCGAGACGCAACCGATGGTTCGACGCTGAGCTGCCGCGCCAGCAAGCGACGCTCGGGACCTACGCCATCGACCGATACCTCGTGACCAATGACGACTATCGGCAGTTCATCCAGCAAACAGGGCACCGGGCACCTACTCTCGCTGAGGAGGAGTACCAACGCCAAGGGTATCTGGTGCATCCCTACGAAGAGGTAAAGCCATACCTCTGGCGTGATCGGCGCTATCCCGAGGGGCGGGGCAGGCATCCGGTCGTCCTGGTCAGCCTTGCCGATGCCCAGGCGTACGCGCGCTGGCGGGGCGAGCGGGAGGGTCGCAGGTATCGCCTGCCGACCGAGGCGGAGTGGGAGAAATCTGCCAGGGGAACCGACGGCCGTTACTTCCCGTGGGGCAATCGGTGGCGGCCGGGGTTGGCCAATGCCGAGTATCGCGTGGGCGGGACCACCAAGGTCGGAAGCTACCCGCAAGGGGCGAGTCCGTACGGTTGCTTCGACATGGCCGGCAATGTCTTTGAATGGACCAGCTCCACGTTTGTTGACGGCCAAGTTGTGATGAAAGGAGGCGGCTCCTGGGACGATCAGCCGGGGATCTGTCGGGCCGCGGCCCGGCATGGCCGCATCAAAGAGGCTCGGCATATCCTGTTCGGCTTTCGGTGCCTCTGTGAGACAGCGGCGAAATAGGAGGCGACTATCAAAGTGAGCGAAGTGAGGTGGAATGGTGCTTTATCACATCTTGCGCGCCTGTTGGTGCCCTTGGCGCTCGTGTTCCTTATTCCCACGGTGGGCGTAGCTCTGAAGGTGGGCGACAAAGCGCCCGACTTCGCACTCCCGAGCACCATGAGTGAGGCAGGGGGGAAGCTCACGAACAAGCTGGCCACAGCTTCCAGTCCGTACCTTCGGGAGGCGGCGACGCAGCCGGTCGCCTGGTACCCCTGGGGGGAGGAGCCGTTCCGTCTGGCTAAGGAGCTGGACCGACCGATCCTCCTAGACATCGGCGCAATCTGGTGTCACTGGTGCCATGTGATGGACCAGGAGACGTACAGTAACCCCGAGGTGGCGAGCCTGATCAACACAACCTTCATTGCCATCAAGGTGGATCGGGACGAGCGGCCCGACATCGATGCCACGTACCAGAAGGCGGTGCAGGCCTTGACGGGGTACGGGGGCTGGCCCCTGACGGTGTTCATGAACGCAGAAGGACAGGTGTTCTACGGCGGGGGAACATTCTTCCCCGATGACCGGTTCGGGCGCATGGGCTTCAAGACGTTACTCCCCAGGATTGCTGCCGGCTATCACCAGCAGAGGGAGCTTCTACAGGTCGCCGCCGGAAAGTTACATCAGGCAGTGGTTGAGTCCGAGGCCAAGGCCTTGCGCAAGGCAGCCCTCTCCCCCCATATCGTGGAGGCCATCGCGCAGGCTGTGGTCTGGTCCTTCGATCTGGTGCACGGGGGCTTCGGGGAAGGAGCGAAGTTTCCGATGGGGAGCCCAGTCGAGCTAGCCCTTCGGCTGTACGCGGAGAAGGGGAACGAGCCGATGCTTCGAATCGCCACCAAAACCCTCGATGAGATCGCGAAAGGAGGAATCCACGACCAGGTAGGCGGTGGGTTTCACCGGTACGCCATCGACCCGGCCTGGAAGGTCCCCCACTTCGAGAAGATGGACTACGTCAACGCCCAGCTCCTCGTCAGCTATCTGCACGCGTATCAGGCGACAGGGGAGACTCGCTACCGAGAGGTTGCCGAGGGGATTCTCACCTACACGAATCGGGTCCTGTCCGATCAAGAGCGCGGGGGTTTCTACGCCCACCAAGATGCCGATATGGGCCCGGGGGATGACGGGGCGTACTACACCTGGACCGTCCAGGAGGTGAAGGCCGCGCTCTCAATGGAAGAGGCCAGCGTTATCTTACAGTACTACGACATTGACGATCGGGGCGAAGTGCCAGGTACCCCGGGCCGAAACATCCTCTGGGTGGCGAAGACCCCTGCGGCGATCGCCCGGGACCTCTCCCTCACCCTTACACAGGTCGAGGCCTTGATCGCCAGTGGGAAACGTCACCTGTTAGAGGCCAGAAACAAGCGTCAGATGCCGTTCGTGGACCGAACCCTCTTCGCCGATCGAAACGGGATGATGATCAGCGCCTACTTGGAAGCCTATAAGGTCCTCGGGCGCGAGGAGCTGAAAGCCTTCGGCCTGAAGAGTCTGGAGTTTCTGCTTGCGCACCTCCGCTCGAAAGAGGGAGGCTTGTACCATGCCTTCTCCGACCGCGGACCCCGCATCGCCGGGTTCCTCAATGATTACGTATGGGTTGCCGAAGCTCTCCTGCAGGCCTTCCAGGTCACGGGGGAGAGCCGCTATCTGGGCGCGGCAAGGGGGCTGATGGACGAAGCCCTCCGGATATTCTGGGACTCTGCCGGTGGCGGCTTCTTCGATCGCCGGGCCGAACCGACCGCCCTGGGCCCGTTGAAGCGTCCCTCAAAGTCCTTTGACGACACATCCTTGCCCTCGGCCAACGCGATGGCCGCTCTGGTCCTGGACCAGCTCGCGTATCTGACGAATGTGCAGGTCTATCGCCAGAGGGCCGAGCAGCTCTTGGAGGCCTATGCCGGGACTGCCCCTGAGGTCGGGCTGTTCGCCCCCAGTTACGCCCTGGCCGCCGATCTCCATCTCCATCCGCCTGCCCATATAGTCATCAGCGGCCCCCGGTCCGACCTGAAGACCCGCGCCCTCTGGCGAGCAGCCCTGGGAGCCTTTCGGCCTGGAAAGATCGTTGCAGTCTACGATCCGACCAGTGTGAAGCCAGGAGACCTCCCTCCTCCCGTGGCCGCGGCCATGCGAGCGGCTCAGGTGGAAGGCATGCCCCGAGCCTACATCTGCGTGGGCATCGCGTGCTCGCTCCCCACGACCGATCCGGAAGAGGTAGCGACCCTCGTCAAAACCTTCGCGCGGCAGGGCCCCCAGGGAAAGGGCGGTGCTCAGTAAGCGGCGGAAGTTTCTTCTGCTGGGTTTCGTCCTCAGCGGGATCCTGCATAGAGCAGAAACAGCCCGCTCGGTCGAGCCGAGCCTCAATGGAGAGGCGGTGCCCAAGGAACGGGGAAAGGTCCCGCCCGGTGCACCCGGATCGTCGTGGCCCTGACACCGACTGCGCTAGCTTCTAGCCACGAGGGCCGTCTGCTTTCGGTGAAAAGGCTTTTGGTCGGAAAACCGTTTCTGGCGGCCTTCCAGGTGATCATGCGGCCAGATTTGCCTTGACTTCACTCGATTTTTGGCTAGAGTGAGCGTCAGCGTTGACCCGTTGAAGAATGTGACGCTGACACACGCACTGAGGTCCGAATGTTCGCATCGCCTGGCCCGATCGCGCTACAAATCGGGCCGCTCGCCATTCGCTGGTACGGCCTTCTCATCGCCACCGCTGTCCTACTAGGGACCTCACTGGCCCACCGCGAGGCGATCCGCCGTGGGGAGGACCCCGATCAGCTCCTCAATGTCATCGTGCTGGGAGTGATGTCGGCTCTGGTAGGCGCCCGTCTCTACTACGTCCTGTTCAACTGGGGCTACTACGGTCCCAGGCCGTCCAAGATCCTGGCGGTCTGGGAGGGCGGCCTAGCGATTCACGGCGGTATCCTGGGCGGGGCGCTGGCCACCGCTATCTACACAGTCCGCAAGAAGCTCCCGGCGCTGACCTACATGGATATCATGGCCCCTTCTCTTGTGCTGGGGCAGGCGATCGGTCGGTGGGGGAACTTTTTCAATCAGGAGGCCTTCGGGACCCCGACCAATCTGCCCTGGAGGCTCTACATCGAGCCGTACCACCGGCCGCCTCACCTGGCGGCATTCGAGTTTTTCCATCCCACGTTCCTCTACGAATCGTTGTGGGATCTTGGGGTCTTCGTCGTCCTCTATTTCCTCCTGCGTCGGCGCCTGGAGCAGTCCCCGGGAGCCCTTTCGCTCTGTTACCTCGGCCTGTACTCCATTGGTCGGTACTTCGTAGAGGGGTTCCGAATCGACAGCCTGATGTTGGGACCCCTTCGTGCTGCCCAAGTGCTCAGCCTCGTGCTCATGGGGGTGTCGCTCTTCGGGCTTGCCTGGTTACTCCTGAATCGAAGGCGACACGGGCGCCGGTAGGTCTCGATCGATGGAACGGGTTGGCGTCGTCGGAGCTGGGGCCTGGGGCACGACCCTTGCCAAGCTTTTGGCCGAGAAGGGGCATTCGGTCATCCTCTGGGTGTGGGAACCTGAGCTCGCCATCACCATGCTTAGGGAGCGTGAGAACGGCATCTATCTGCCGGGAGTTGAGCTGCCCGAGACCCTTGAGGTGACGACCTCCCTTGTGCAGGTCGCCCGCGGCCGCTCGGCCCTCCTGATGGTCACGCCTTCCCATGTTCTTCGTTCCGTTTTCGCGGACCTGCTTCCCTCCCTTGAGACGTCCACACTCCTCATCAGCGCCACGAAGGGCCTTGAACAAGACAGGAGCCTGACGATGTCGCAGGTGATACGAGAGGTGGCCCCTCAGGTGAAGGCGCTGGCCGTTCTCTCAGGCCCCAGCTTTGCGAAAGAAATCAGCCGAGGACTGCCCGCTGCAGTGGTCGCGGCGTCAGATCATGAGGCAACGGCAAAACTCGCTCAAAGCCTGTTGAACACCTCCACCTTCCGCGTGTACGCGGGGCGCGATCCAGTGGGGGTGGAGTTGGGGGGGGCCATCAAAAACGTCATTGCGATCGCCGCTGGCGTAGTGGACGGTCTGGGCCTCGGGCACAATGCGCTCGCCGCAGTGGTCACCAGAGGTTTGCGCGAAATCACGCGACTCGGGGTGGCGATGGGTGCGCGTGCCGAGACGTTTGCCGGGCTGGCTGGGCTTGGAGATCTGGTCCTCACATGCACCGGGGATCTCTCAAGAAACCGGCAACTCGGGCTGGCGCTGGGCAAGGGCGCCTCGCTTCCCGACCTGCTGCGACGCAGCCCGACGGTCAAAGAAGGGATCAACGCCGCAAAAGCCGCAGTCAATCTGGCGCAGCGTTTCTCCGTGGAGATGCCGATCTGCCGAGAGATCTGCGCGATCCTCTTTGAAAATAAATCACCACAGGAGGCGGTGGCAGGCCTCATGACCCGCGCGCTCAAATCAGAAGAGGCGTAGAGAAGGCGGTGCCTCACGTCCAGGTCGGGCGACATCGGATCCACTTCGTTGAAAAAGGTCCGCTTCCCATGGACCGACTGTCGGCAATCGTCTTCATCCACGGGGCGGGCGGGAGTCATCAGATCTGGTTCAATCAGCTCAGGGTGCTGGGGCGGCAGCGGAGGGTCATCGCGCTGGACCTTCCGGGTCACGGAGATTCGAACGGAAGCGGGGCGGAGCAGATCGAGGTCTACCGCGACCTGGTGAAAGGGTTCGTGGCTAAGCTCGGCCTCGATCGGATCGTCCTGGTCGGCCACTCGATGGGCGGGGCGATCACTCAAGGCTTCGCGCAGGCCTATCCTGATTTGCTCAAGGCAATTGGCTTGGTGGGGACCGGGGCGAGGCTGCGCGTGCATCCGAAGATCTTGGCCGGCCTCCGAGACGAGCCGAGGGGCGCGGTGGAGTGTATCACCAAATGGGCGCGCGCACCGGGCACCCCGGCGGAGGTCGTTGAGCAGGACGCTGAAGCGATGCTTTGCACCCCGGTTCCGGTGATCGAGAGGGATTTTCGCGCGTGCGACGCCTTCGATCTCATGGAGCAGGTCGAAGAGATCGGCGTACCAGCCCTGGTGATCTGCGGAGCTGATGATCTGATGACGCCGCCGAAGTACGCCGAATACCTTCATCGGAAGATCAAAGGGTCGCAGCTCGTGCTCATCTCAGGGGCCGGGCACATGGTCATGCTGGAGAAGCCGGAAGAGGTGAATCGAGCCATTGAAGTGTTCCTTGAACAACTAGCCAGTTAGTTGCGGTTTTACTGCTGTTCAGAGGAGGGATGAGCCATGGCGCTGGCGATTGTGTTGATCTCGGCGGAAGCAGGGAAGGATCGGAGGGTGGCCAATGAGGTGAAGAAGCTCAAGGGGGTCGAAAAGGCGTTTCTGGTCAGCGGCCTGTATGATGTGGTGGCGACGGTCAAGGGGGCGAGTGCAGAGGAGATCCTGGCCCTCGTCTATGACAAGATTCGGCCGATCCCCGGGGTGAAAAGCAGTCAGACCATGTTTGCCCTTGAGGTGTGAGAAAAGCAAAGAACCACCCGTTCCTCGCTGCTCATTTTGGTAAACTTTGCGAATTAACCATCCACGCTGGCTGATCCCATCGAGGGACAGGAACACGATGTCATCGGTCAGCGGCTTCGATGGATGGCGCCTCTCAGACAGAAAATGAATAGAAACTGGTAGCAAAGGCCGCCCGGTGGAGGACAGATCATGGAAACAACGCTCACTGGCCTTCTGTTCGTTGGAGGGGGTGTGCTGCTATCGCTTGCTGGCTTAATATTCGTGCGGCGCACGCTTCCGCTGTCCCTCCTCGAAACCCACCACGAGGTGGCAAACTTTTTTATCGGTGTGCTTGGAGCCATTTCGCAATATTCCTTGCGTTCGTGGTCTTCGTCGTGTGGGGCCAGTTTGAGGATGCCAAGGTCATCGTCACGAGGGAAGCGAACCAGATAGGCGACCTCTTCCACATGGCCAAGAGCTTCCCTGGCCCCGTGCAGAGCCGGGTGCGGGCAGCGCTCGTAGCCTATGCGCAAACCGTGGTGGACGAAGAGTGGCCTGCTATGTCGCGTGGTCAGGAGAGCCAACGGGCCTGGAAGGAGTTCAAGGGCCTGTGGGATATCTACAGAGAAATAACTCCACAAACGACTCGCGAGAATGCTGTCTACGCCGAATCACTCAGGCGACTGAACGATTTGAGCGACAGTAGGAGGCTTCGTTTGCATGCCAGCCGTGACGAGGTGCCCCCGGTCATGTGGGTTGTGCTATGGAGTGGTGCGGTAACGATGATAGGTTTCACCTACTTCTTCGGGGTGAAGAGCATCCGGGCGCAATCGTTGATGACGGCGGCATTGACAGCGGTGATCGCCTCCATCCTGTTCCTGATTATTGCCTTAGACAATCCCTTCGCAGGCGATGCGCGCGTGACACCGAAAGCATTCCAGCACGAGCTGGACAGGATTGGAACCTCCTCATCTGAGTAACTGACCTGCGATGCCGGCTCTTGAGTTGAAAAGCATTCTTTCAGTCGGCTCGTGCGGAATGAGCGCAAAATCCCTGTCTCTCATTGGCTGAGAAGTCCCTTCTTGAGTCCGGTGTCGGCCGGTTTCTCGCCGAACCAGATCTTGAACACTGCCTCCATGAAATCTTTCCCTTCAATGGCCCCTTTGGAAACGCCACGGAAGGCAACTTCAGTCCCTGTGCCAGGAACATACGTGATGATCGCTTCCTCGCCCCTCTTGACATCGTTATCGAAGAACGAATTGAACCGATCAATCCGGCCTTTCAGGAGTGTCATGTGCGGCCCCGAGTTCTTCTCAAAGCCCTCTCGCCACGCCTCCACCAGCTTGTCCTTCTCCACCTTGCTATGCACGAAATGTAGGACGAGCCGCTTTGGCTGGTCGGAGGAAATGACCACTCGTTCGTCCCTCGATGGTTCAGCCATATAGAGCCCGCCGACATAGACCTTGACGAAGAACCTGGTGCGAACTCCGATCCCCACCAGTGAACAGTCTCTCCCGCTGATCACCACCTTATCGGGCATGGTCACCCCCGCTAGCTCCTTAGCGTGAACCGACGGCACTGCAATCATGAACAGGATGGCGACCAGCACGAGGTGCCGCTCCATTGAATCCTCCAGGTGGACCGCATTGGTCTAAATTTGCAGAGACAGTGATTCTAAACTCGAAATACTTGGTCTTTCGACGACATTAATTGGGAGCTGCGCTCGTTTAAGGGGCTGGTCGGTCCGCTAGACCTATCCGATTACGAAGCTCCTCGTCGTTGGGCGATGTCCGGCCGGATGTAAGTCATGGTGTGATGCGTCAGCAGCTTACCCCCGCTGGTAACGCACTCAGCGGTCCCATAGACCAGTCGTGTACCGAGCTTCAGGATCTTGGCCGTACACTGAAAGTCCTCTTGCCTGGCCGCATTCAGAAAGGCCGTCGTCATCTTGGCCGTTACCGACCTGTCGGCGGTGCCGAGCCTGGTCACGATGGCCAGCCACATGGCCACATCCGCAGCGGCCATAAACACCGGGCCACTCACGATTCCGCCCGGCCGCTCGAACGCCGTCTGGAAGGGCACGTGGAGAGTGCACTCCCCATTCGCGATGGATTGCACCTTGAAGCCATAAATTCTGGTAAAGGGAGCCTCTGAGAGCAGCTTTCGCAATTCGGTCTTCGTGACGGCGAGGGCCATACCCGAACCTCCTTCAGTTCTTTATTGCTATCTCGAAATCAGATTCTTGGCCAATACATGATGACAGAGACACCCACCAGAGACATCAAACCGCCCAGGAGGTCAAACTTGTCGGGAGTTATCTTGTCGACCTGCCAACCCCAGAGGAGGGAAAGCACGATGAACACACCTCCATAGGCCGCATATACCCTTCCAAAGTTGGCAGGCTGCAGCGTGGGGATAATGCCATACAGGATGAGCACTGCCCCCCCACACACCGCAAACCAGATCGGCTTCCCTTCCCGCAACCAGAGCCACACCAGATATCCCCCGCCTATCTCGCACAACCCGGCAAGGACAAAGTACAGCAGAGACTTGGCGATGTTCACAACTGTCATCCCTCACCTATCCTTCCATTCAAGACGTTCAGGAACGTGTGCCGCGCGTTCGGTAGTGGGATGCGAGTAGCAAGTGAAAGGAGCACACCGTCCGGCTCGGGGTTGACTCAAACTGGCAGGATCTCAATTGTCACAACGTCTTCTGTTGTGCATCTGGTCGGCCGAACAGGATGGCCAACTCTTCAGCCCCTTTGGAGTCCACAATGGCCAGCACCTCATCCCCCTCTTCAAATTGTGTGACGCCTCGTGGAATGAGGATCTGGCCGTGACGAATGATGGCGGCGATCACCGAATTCGGTGGCAGCGGCACGTCTTTAATGGCCATCCCCAGGGCGCGTGCCCCTTTGGGGATCTTCTCCTCTACCAGGGAGTAGCGACCCCTGCGCAGTTTGAGCAGCGTCATCATATCGCCCAGCGACATTTCTTCTTCAATCAGGCTGGCAAGGATCTGCGCCTCGTTGAGGGCCACGTCCACGTGGAACTTCTGATCGAAGAGCCAGGCGGCGCGAGGATTGTTGATCCAGGCAATGATACGGGGCACGTTATAGCGGGTGCGGGCGAAGAAGCAAAGCGCCAGATTGTCTGCATCGATGTTGGTACAGGCAGCCAACACCTTTGCCCGCCGAATGCCCGCCTGCTCAAGAACCTGTGGGTCGATGGGGTTGCCTTCGTAGATCACCTCGGTTGGCAACTCGTGGTGCAGGCGCGAGAGCACCTCCCGCCGGTGTTCAATCAGATGGACTTCGTGCTGCTGAGCCACTAGGAGGGTCGCCAGGTGCGCTGCGGCACGGCCGCCGCCAGCGATCAAGACAAACATCTCACCGCTCCTGCGGCTTGTTCAGCCGATGGCGCAACGCTTCGATGCCCGCCAGCGTGGCGCTCAGATGCACGACATCGCCCACCTCTAGGCGGAGCTGAGGAGAGGGCAGCATGGCCCGGCCTGCACGGGTAAGCGCCACGGCCAGACACTCACCTGGAGGGAGGAAATCCTGCAGGCTCCGGCCTCGCCAGGCCTCAGACACTGCGAGTTCGTAGATTTCTACCTCGCCGTTGCCGGCCGAGAACACACTGCGAGCATAGGCATGGTAGAGCAGTTCCTCGATCCGTTGTGCGCCCCAACTGGTGGAGCTGACCACCTGCAGGCCAAACGCCTCGTGCAGGGGTCGCCAGCGCGGGTGGTAGTTGCGTGTGACAACCTGGGGCACATGGTAGACTGTCCGCGCCACATGGGCGACCACGATGTTGTGCGAGTCGGAATTGGTCACAGCGGCGAGTGCCTCGGCTTGTTCGATGCCCGCTCGGCGCAGCACATCCTGGGCAAGGACTTCACCTTCCACTGTGCGTCCGCGAAAGTCCGGGGGCAGGTTATCAAAGGCGGAAGCTACCTGGTCAATCACCGCCACCTGATGCCCCTTCTGGTACAAGCGGTAGGCCAGTTCTGAGCCCACCCGTCCACATCCTACAACGATGGCGTTCATGGCGAATCTCAATCCTCCGATGTCGCTGCGCGATTAGTCTAATTGATAGGGCACGTCAGTAATCACGATGCCGGGTTGAAACAGCAACACCATCCGAAGCCACGTAGCTGCATGGCTGTGCACGAGGTTATGCCACCGGTGGCGTGGCACAAATTGCGGCACGACAATGGTAATGGTCTCGTTGGGCTGGCGCTGAGCGGCGATCTCTTCAATGTAACTCACCAGGGGCTCCAGGAATAACCGGTAGGGAGAATCGAGAACAACCAAGCGGACTCCATCACCCCACGATTCCCACTTGCGATTCAACCGCTCCGCTTCAGCAGGATCAGTGGAGATGTGGACTGCCGTGATGTCATCGGACAGCGTTCTGGCATAGCGGAGCGCTGCCAGCGTGCCTCGATGGACGCCGCTGATCGGCAGGATGACGCGATGACGCGAGACGCGAGGTGGCGCGCCATACTGCTCCAGCGAAAGGTGCGCTGCCAGGTCGCGATAATGGTAATGGATGGCAAAGAAGATCGCCACAAGGATGGGCACCAGGAGGATCACGATCCATGCCCCATCACGAAACTTTGTGGTAGCAAAGACCAACATAACCGCTGCCGTGCAGAACGCGCCAAACCCGTTGATCACCGCCTTGAGCGCCCAGCGGGGTTCGTAGCGCAGTGTTGAGCCTCGCTCCTTCACTTCCTGCCCGGGCGCCAGGCGCCCGACCTTCCACCAGCGACGCGCCATGCCGGCCTGCGAGAGCGCGAAGGAGAGGAAGACCCCGATGGCATAGAGCGGGATCAGCGTGTTCACGCTGGCGTCAAACAGCCAGATCAGGAGCGAGGCGATGAGTGCGAGGGCCACGATGCCCCGTGAATAGACGAGCCGGCTTCCGCGGTAGGTGAGTTGCCGGGGCAAGAAGCCATCCCCCGCAAGCAGGGCGCTCAGCCGTGGAAAGTCAGCAAAGGCCGTATTGGCGGCCATGATCAGGATGAGCGTTGTGGCGACGATGGTAGCCAGGTACAGCAGGCCTCGCCCTTCATAGGTTGTGCGCGCGAGTTGCGAGATCACCGTTTCCCCTTCCGAAGGAGTGGCGCCGATCTTGCCGGCTAGGAAGGTGATGCTCAGAAACAGCGTGCCCAGGATGACTGACATCCAGATCAACGTGATCCCCGCGTTGCGGCTGCGGGGCTCCTTAAAGGCGGTGATCCCATTGGAGATAGCTTCCACGCCAGTCAGGGCCGACGTGCCGTTGGAAAAGGCATGGAGAACCAAAAATAGCGTGACCGATGGCATGAATGGCACTCTTTCCAGGGGAGGAGGATTCACCACTGCGCCGAGACCCCCCACCAGGTAGCGAAAGAGACCGCTGGCCACCGTCAGCAGCATCATGGCCAGGAAGAAATAGGTGGGGATGGCGAAAACAGCGCCGGATTCTTTTACCCCGCGCAGGTTGACCAGCATCATGAACAGCACTAGCGCGACTGCCAATGGCACCCGATAGGAGAAGAGGGACGGATACGCTGAGGTAATTTGAGCCACACCTGAAGCAACCGAGACGGCTACCGTCAGGATATAATCGGTGAGGAGCGCCGCGCCCGCTGTCTGGGCGGGGAGCTCGCCCAGGTTGTCCCGGGCCACAGTATAGGCTCCGCCGCCCCCCGGATAGGCGTGGATGGTCTGCTCATAGGACAGCGTGACAATGGCGAGTAGCGCCACGATGGCCAACGAAATAGGAAGGGCATAGACGAACGCTACAGCTCCGGCAGCGGCCAGAACGAACAGGATTTCATCGGTGGCGTACGCCGTGGAAGACAGCGCGTCAGAGGCGAAGACGGCCAGGCCGATAGTCTTGCCGATCGTCTGATGGGGAGCATCGGCAGTACGGAGGGGGTGGCCAATGAGCCAGGTGCGCCACGAGCGAGACGGCTGGTATTCCGCAGTGCGCCGCAATATGGTCGTCCCGCTCCCTTCTTCGACGTTGGGCATGGAGCCCTTCAGTTCGACATCACATAACCCGGCTGCTCACCAGGGTGCGCAGGTGGCTGGATTCTTCCGGCATGGTCGGCTGCTCATGGTATCTTGTGTTCGCTCATGCCGTCAAGTGGGCGCCGGTTCCAAGCCTCCGGGCGGGCCTCGCGGGCCCGGAGGAAGACCCAGGCCTGCCAGCTTTGATCCTTGGACCAGGAACCGCTCACCTCAACACTTCCGGGTTCAGCAGGTTCGGCGGTCGCCGCCCCGTCAGGCCGGCCACACAGTTCTCGGCGGCCTTGTTGGCCATCTTGAGTCGCGTCTCTATCGAGGCACTGCCGATGTGAGGGGCTAGGACGACGTTCTTCAGCTTGATGAGCCCCGGAGCGGGCCTGGGCTCGCGCTCGTATACGTCCAGGCCGGCGCCGGCAATCCAGTTTTTCTTGAGCGCCTGGACCAGCGCTTTTTCATCGACGACGGGTCCTCGAGATGCATTGACCAGAACGGCGGTCGGCTTCATGAGTTTCAGCTCCGCCGCGGAGATGTAGTGAGTCGTCTCGGGGGAGAGCGGGACATGGAGGGTCACGAAATCCGATTCGCGGAGGAGTGTCTGCTTATCGACGAAGGTGGCGCCTAACTCGTGCTCCACCTCTTCCGGCGCGCGGGTCCGGCCGGTGTAGAGGATCCGCATCTCGAACCCTTTGGCCCGCTTGCCGATTCGTCTCCCGATCCGGCCAAGGCCGCAGATCCCGAGGGTCTTGTGGTGGATGTCGTGCCCAAGGAACTGCATAAGGCCCCAGCCCTTCCATTTTCCTGACCGAAAGGATCTGTCTGCCTCGATGAGACGCCTGCCGGCGGCCAGGATCAGGCACCAGGTGAGGTCGGCGGTGGTGTCGTCGAGGACGCCTGGCGTGTTGGTCATCATCACGCCGCGCCTGGTCGCAGCCTTGACGTCGAAATTGTTGAACCCGACAGCGACGTTGGAGACGATCTTCAGATCCGGGCACCTGGCCAGGACCGATTCGGAGGTGATGTCGGTGAGCGCTGTGATCGCGCCCTGCTTCCCCTGCAGTTTCTTGATAAGCTGGTGCTGCGTGAAGGGAAGATCGCGCTGGTTGGTTTCGACGTCGCAGTACTTGCCGACGTAGGCGATCGACTCTTCGAAGATCTTTCGAGTAATCAGGACCTTTGGTCTCAGTGGTCTACTCCTGTGATGGCATGCGACGAAAAGGGCGTTCGCCCTGCAAAACCGGCTCAATCTAGCCACTCCTACTAGAGCCTGTCAAGCATTATTCCGGCGTTCGGAAAACCTCAATCGATTCCAAACTTGCCCTCTGCGCGGGAGAGAGAGATGGGGTGAGAGGATTTTCACCATGGGTGGGTGGTCGGCCAATCCATGAGAACTGATGGATAGTTTGCATCGACCTTTTCCTTGACACCATGAAGAGGGGATGGTACAAGGCCCGAGGATCACGTTGCGCGATACAACGAACGAGGCGCGTCGAGATGGGAGGAGCAGATGAGCCTTCGAGAGGGACTGACGTTTGAGATGGAACGGAGGGTGACCGAGGCCGAGTCATCCGACCGGCATGGCAACCCGATCATCCATGTCCTCACGACGCCGGTTGTGGTCGAGTGGATGGAGGAGGTGGCGACAGCAGGCGTGCAGCAACACCTGCCAGAAGGGCAGGGGACGGTCGGCAGTGTCGTGAATATGAAGCACCTCGCGGCGACCCCGATCGGGCTTATGGTGAGGGTGGTCGTCCATCTGAAGCAGATCGACGGGCGGCGCCTGGTTTTCTGGATCGAAGCGTTCGACGAGGTGGAGAAAATCGCGGAGTGCCACCACGAGCGGTTTATCGTTGACCTGGCGCGCTTTCACGATAAGGTCGGAAAAAAGCGAGGAGCCACGGCCGCCCGCTGATGCTCCTCCTTGCGCTTCCGTCAAAAGAGTCCTCTTGACAGTCCTGGCCAGGGGCCAAATAATACGCTTTCGAGCAGGTCAGCGCGGCGGTTTGGTCTTTTGATCACCTTGCCATCGTGTGAGAGGGGACAAAGGGTGGGTCTGCAGCAAGGCATGACCTTCGAGGTGGAACATCTGGTGAGTAATGAGGTGACTGCGCATCGGATGGGAAACGATGGCTTCCACGTGCTGGCCACGCCGATGATTTTCGCCTGGTTCGAAGAAGCGGCCAGGAAGCTGGCCGCCGCTCACCTGGAGCCAGGGCAGGGGACGGTCGGGACCCTGGTCACGTTGAAGCATCTTGCGGCCACTCCGGTCGGGATGACGGTGAGAGTCAAGGCAACCCTCAGGGAGGTGGACGGCCGCCGACTGCTGTTCGATCTTGAAGCCCATGATGGGAAAGAGAAGATCGCCGAGGGACACAACGAGCGGTTCGTGGTCAATCTGGGAAAGTTCCTCGAGAAGGTCGCGCAGAAGCAATCGCAGAGTTGACGGTTTACTGTTGACAGTTGACTGTATGAGGATTCTCACTCCACCGCAAAAGCTGTGAACTGTAAACTGTGAACTGTCAACACCTTTGGGAGGATGGCTTCGCCTCCGGCTTGCAATGTTGTGCAGCGCAAGGAATGAACCGGACTGCGAGCTGGGAAACGTGAGGTAAGAGTGGTCAATACCTCTACTCTGACTATCGATGGGTCATATGGGGAGGGGGGTGGGCAGATCCTCAGGACAGCCTTGGCATTCTCCGCTATCCTCGGCAGACCAATCGAGCTTGTTAACATCCGAGCCGGCCGGAAGAAGCCAGGGCTTCAGCCGCAGCACTTGACCAGCGTGAGGGCGCTTGCCGAGATTACTGGTGCTGACGTGCATGGGGTGGAGCTCGGCTCTCCCCGCCTGCATTTCGTCCCTGGGCCGATACATGGAGGACCTTATCGGTTTGATGTCGGGACAGCGGGGGCCGTGTCCCTGGTGTTTCAGACGATCCTTGTCCCGCTCGCATGTGCGGGAACACCATCATCTCTCACCATCACGGGCGGGACGCACGTTCCATGGAGTCCGCCGGCCCCCTACGTTTCTGAGATATTCCTTCCGATGGCTGCCAGAATGGGACTCCTCGCCACCTGGCAGGTGCAGCGGGCCGGTTTCTACCCGAAGGGAGGCGGTGAGGTGCGGGCGGCAGTGCAGCCGCTCACGAGCCTCACGCCGCTCGATCTGTCGGATCGCGGGGAGGTGCTGGCTATCCGTGGTCTTTCGGCCGTGGCCGGATTGCCCAGGCGCATAGCCGAGCGCCAGGCTACCCAGGTTCGGCGCCGCCTTGCTGACGCTGGGTACGAGGCCGAGATCGAGATCGTGGAGGTTGAGGCCACCTGCCCAGGCGATAGCCTGTTCCTCTGGGGTGAGTTCGAGCAGTCTCGGGCTGGCTTCGGTGCCCTTGGGGAGCGAGGCAAGCCCGCTGAGCGTGTGGCCGACGAGGCAGCGGAGGCCCTGCTCCAGTTTCTCGCCGGCGATGCTGCCACCGACTCCCATCTGGCCGATCAGCTTGCGATCCTCATGGCATTCGCACCCGGCCGCTCGGTCCTTACCACGGCGCGAGTGAGCCAACATCTTCTCACGAACCTGTGGACGATCCAGCAGTTCCTCCCATTGCCGACATCGGTTGAAGGCCGAATGGGCCAGCCCGGCAGGGTCACCATCGACGGTGCCGGGATCATCGCGCCGTCGAAGGTGGTGACGGCGGCGGCCCACCCCTGACGCGGAGTATGGTCAGGAAGGCGAAGACACCCGATGTGCCGGTCATTCAGCGACTGGTGAATTTCTATGCTCAGAAAGGTGACCTTCTGCCACGGACTCTCCAGGAGTTATACGAGCGGGTCCGGGAATTCTATGTCTTCGAGCAGGAAGGGCAGATTGCCGGCGTCTGCTCACTCTTCATCTACTGGGCGGACCTGGCGGAAATCCGATCGCTTGCGGTCGAGCCGGAGTTCGAGGGAAGAGGGATCGGCCGAGCGGTGGCCGAGGCCTGTCTCGCCGAGGCCAGAGACCTCCTGATCACGCGGGTTTTCGCGCTGACCTACAAGACGGCCTTCTTCGAGCGCTTGGGCTTCCGGGTTGTTAACAAGATCGATCTGCCGGAGAAGATCTGAAAGGACTGTCTCAAGTGCAGCAAGTTTTATCATTGCGACGAGGTGGCGGTGCTCCTCGAACTCTGAGCGACCGATGGTGACGCCGCGGACCGGGATCTTCTACCACCCGAGTTTCTCCCAGCGGAGCTACCTGACGGTCGGGAGGCGCCTGGCCGCATTTCCTGGCGCGCTGAAAGAGTTACTCGCCCTCCCTCAGGTCATCCTGTTCGAGTCCCAGCCGGTTTCTGATGAGCTGATCCTGAAAGTCCACACGCCCGATCTCATCCGGGCCGTGGCGCAGGACCCTCTCTGATCGACCGCACGCCACTCGGTCGGAGGGGTGGTTGCGGCGGCCCAACGGGTCTGGCTCGGCGAACTCGTCAACGCCTTCGCCTTCATCGGTGCCGGAGGTCACCACGCTGGCCGGGATTTCTTCGGCGGCTACTGCTGCTTAAACGACGTTGCCATCGCCATCCAGTGGCTCAGGGAGGTTCATGGCCTGGGCCGCGTGGCCATCCTGGACACCGATGCGCACCACGGCGATGGCACCCGAGACATCTGCGGCGACGACCCGACGGTCTTGCATGTCTGTCTGTGCGGGAGCGATCATGTGTCCGCGGATGGGACCAAAGTGGACGTGGCAGTCTATCGGCGCTGCCTCGAGGCCGCGGTCAGGAGTGACGAGGTCTATCTCGAGGCAGCGGAGGCGGCGTTTGCCCCGAGGGTCCGATCCTTTCGCCCGGACCTGCTCATTTGGTATTTCGGATTCGACGGACATCGGGGTGACTACGGCGATCTCGGACTGACTGCCGCCTGCTATCAGGGACTCGTCGGCCTGACTCTTGCACTAGCCAGTCAGGCCTGCGGCCGTCGCCTGTTGGTTGTCCTGGGAGGCGGCTCAAGGACGGACTTGGCCACTTCGCTGATACCGGCGATCATCGCCCGCCTTGCTGATGCGACGGGATGAACCGATGGAACGAGCAAAGATCGTGGAAGCATTTCAGTGGGTGGGACGGGATCTCTATCATCTGGGTTTGATCACCTTGCATGCCGGCAACATCAGTCTCCGTTCGGGCGAGCGGATCTGGATCACGAGGACTGGCTCGATGTTGGGCCGCCTCGAACCGGATGACCTGGTTGAGACCGTCCTGTCGCCCTCGGAATCCCCGCACCCGAAGGCCTCGATGGAGCTCCCGGTTCACCTGGCGATCTACCGCGCCACTTCTGCGCAGGCGATCTTGCATGCACACCCACCATCGGCGGTTGCCCTGTCCCTGGTAGACGACGCGATCGTGCCGGCCGACTCGGAGGGAGGCCATATCCTTGGAAGGGTTCCGGTGATAGCCGCGGCGAACGTCGTGGCATCTCTGGAGGTCGGCGAGCGGGCCTCGTCGCTCCTCCAGGCTCACCGCGCTGTCCTGGTAAGAGGGCATGGAAGCTTCGCCGTGGGCGGAAACCTTGAGGAGGCCCTGGGGATCACCACGACCTTGGAGGCGTCGGCGAAGATCCTGTTGCTGGCCAGGGGGGCCGGCTGGAGGCCCTCGCGGTGAGTGGAGGGCAGTCGCTATGAACCCGTCCTCGGCCGGCGTCCGTCATCAGATCTTCGCCATCTCCGACGCCACCGGCGCCACCGCGGAGCTGGTTGTCCGAGCTGCGCTGGCCCAATTTCAGATGGTGGAGGCCGAGATCCGACGCCTCCCCAATATCCGTACGGTCGATGGGGTCCGAGGCGCGATCGAAACGGCGCGAGCGAGCGGGGGGATCGTCGTCCATACCCTCGTTTCCGAGGAACTTCGCCAGGCCGTGTTGCGTGAGGGGAGGAAGTTGGATGTGGCTACCATTGACTTGATAGGTCCGCTCCTGCTGCGCCTCACCGACCTGCTTCGTGTTCCGCCGCTCGCCAAGCCTGGCCTGTTCCGACAACTGGGGGAAGACTACATCCATCGGATTGAGGTCATCGAGTATACTGTCAAGCACGATGACGGCCAAGACCCCTTTGGACTGGACCGGGCTGACATCGTTCTGGTGGGAGTCTCGCGGACCTCCAAGACGCCGTTGAGCATCTATCTGGCGGGAAAGGGGAGGCGGGTGGCGAACGTCCCGATTATCCTGAATCTCCCTCCTCCTGGCCAATTGATGAAGATCGATCAGGGCCGGATCGTCGGGCTCATCCTGGACGCGGAACGGTTGGTGGAGCTCCGTCACGCCAGGCTGGAGCATCAGGATGTCCCCTTCACTTATGCGTACGCGGACCTGGAGCAGGTGCGCTCCGAGCTTCGCTACAGCCGGTCCCTCTTCCGCAAGGCGAGCTGGCCCGTCATCGACATGACCAACAAATCGATCGAGGAGGCAGCGAGCGAGGTCATTGCCCTGATCGCAACCCACGAAGCGTCTGGGCCAGTTCCGGACAAGGGGCCCCGTCCCCGTTCGAAAAAAGCGGCAAAGGGCGTCGTCTCGCGGCGGGTTCAAGGGCCCAAGTAACAGCGGGAGAGCGCTATCCATTCACACGGGGCCACCATTATCGAGAAGGGCAGGTCCTTCCTCCGTCACCGTTGTCAATCCCCCCGGGGCTCTGCCCAAGGGCGTTTCCTCTGCCAGCCGCAATTGGCCGAGACAAATAACGCCATGACCCCGCACATTTCGCCATTGAAATCGCCAGGGAAACAAGGTATTTTTTGCTCAAGCGGTCGGAAGGACTTGTGCAGGGGATGAGATCTGAGGGAAGTCGATGGCGAATAAGCAGATCACCAAACATCAGATGAAGAAACAGCGCCAGCAGGAGGCGAAAGAACAGCGGACGCTGGAGCGAAAGCGGGGGGGGCAAAGGAAGCTGGCGGTGCGGGTAGGCCTCTATGCAACTATTTCAGCGGTCCTGCTGGTTTCTGCCTACTGGGCCTATTGGAGGATCACAGAGAAGGTCACCTGGACCAGCGTCCCGATCCTTCCGAGTCCTCATATCCCCCTCGGCGCCCCTCATCCGCCATACAACAGCGATCCACCTACCTCAGGACCGCATACGGATGGAATAGCCCGGTGGGGCGTTCACACCGAGCCGATCCCCAAGGAGATGCAGGTTCACAACCTCGAAGACGCCGGGGTCGTCATCAACTATTTCTGTCAGGATTGCCCGGACCTTGTCCGGCTCCTCACGCCGATCGCCGGACGATACGATCGGGTTGTCCTCGCACCCTATAGCGGGCTGGATCGGAAGATCGCGCTGACGGCATGGGGGAAGATCGACAAATTTGACGAGTTCGACGAGGCGCGCATCGTAAGGTTCATCAAGGCCCACATCGGAATCGACCATCACCGCGAGAGCGGCTCATAGCTCCTTTCCCCTCAACATCCCCAGGGGGGAGCGGGAAAGGATGAGGTCGCCTGTGTACGCTTGTTGAAAAGTCTGCCTTCGCCCTTCAGAGCTGCTCGTCCTCCTTCACGTCGCCGTCCCATTCGATCGCGATGCCCCGCTTGACTGACTGAGAGGCGGGGCAGCCCTTCTCGTGTAATTCGATAGCGCGAAGGGCTTCCTCGCGCTTCCCCTTTGGGACCTTGACCGTGTAGTGCACCTTGATCCTCGTGATCAGGGGCTTGCCGTCAATGTTTTCGATGGTTCCCTCGACGTCCGATGACAATCGGTCGGGCTGTGTCGGAATCTTCCGTGCCGCTAGCGCCACGGCCAGCGTGCCGGTCATTCACCCGGCCACCGCGGCGATAACGTGGTCGAGAGTGGTGGGCAGCTCCTCCTCTGGTTCGACCCCATAGAACTTTTTGATCCCGCCGTGAACCCCGTAACGTACCGGCTCGGGAAAGGCCTCGATATAAGCGCGCCGGACCGGGCCCTTGTCCTTGATGATCTTCACTCTGGAGACATGGATCAGCTCTGCCATGGGCATCCTCCTTTTGGTTTGAGCGTAGGTCGGTGTGCCTCCTGTGTACGTCGGTGTCATGGCCAGGAGGTCAGCGTTGATCGGAGCCAGAGGCCTCCAGCCAGAAAGAGCTTCCGGGATTTGGGGAGAGCGATGTCGCCCTGGAACACATTGTAGCACTGCTGCTCGATTTTGAGCAAGAGGCGATAGTAGGTGGCCCGCATGATCTCTGCGGCCAGCAGCGACCGCTTATCCTTGGCCGGCAATGCGACCGAGGCCGCTCGAAAATAGTCCCGAGCTCGCCCACACTGAAACCGCATCAGCTCTACGAACGCGTCGTTGTACCTCCCAGCCAGCAGCTCGTCCTCGGAGTATCCAAACCGCCTGAGTTCATCCTGTGGGAGGTAGATCCGCCCCCGTCTTGCATCAGCCGCCAGATCTCGAAGGATATTGGTGAGCTGAAAGGCGATGCCCAATTGCTCGGCGTATGCCTTCGTCCTCTGGTTCGTATAGCCGAAGATCTCGATGCAAATGAGCCCCACAACCGATGCCACCCGGTAACAGTACGCGTATAACTCCTCAAACGTCGCATATCTGGCGTGCGTGAGATCCATCTCCATACCGGTGAGCAGCTCTTCGAAGTAGACCTTCGGGATGTTGAACCGGCGCGCTGCTTGGCCAACAGCGACGATGATGGGGTGGCCTACGTTGTCCCGGAAGGAGGTATGGAGTTCTTTCCGCCATCGAGTCAGCGCTGCAGCAGGATCCCCCCCGGTATTCTGCTCGTCCACCAGATCATCACTCAGTCGGCAGAAGGCATAAATGGCGTAGATCGCCTCACGTTTCGGCTTCGGGAGGAAGAGAAACGCATAGTAGAAGTTCGAGCCGCTCCCCTTGGTCACTTGGCGGCTGACGGCTCGAAGGTCACCCTGCTGATTCATAGTCGGTATTATATAGAGATCGCTGCCTGGAGGCAAATTGTAGGGGCGACCGGGCCGGTCGCCTCTGCTTGGCTTTTCGATTGACAGGCGTGGATCCTTTCGTGTACCCTGCAGGCGATTTTGAGCCTCCGTCCATCGCGTTCCTCATGACGGAGTGTGTCTCCCATGATTTACGGACTGCTGGTCGATCTGCCACGTCCGGGGTAATTCTGCTTCTCAGGCGTGGCGCTGGGAAGGCTGGCCTGGCGATGAGAGAAGTGTAGAGCCCGGGCGAGGGTTGATCCGCGGAAGGCGGAGAGGCCCTGCTCGGGTTTATTGTTTTGGGGGAAAATGGCGATGGCCCGGCTGATCGTGACGGGGGATGATTTTGGCCTGTCGTCGGCGGTGAACCAGGCGATTGTGAGGGCCCACACGCACGGCCTGCTCACCAGCGCGAGCCTGATCGTGAACGGCCCCGCCGCCTCTGAGGCAGTCGCCCTCGCGAAGGCGCATCCGACGCTCGCCGTCGGGCTGCACCTGGTGCTCTGCCAGGGTCGCTCGATTCTCCCGCCCGATCTGATTCCGGGTCTCGTCGATGCTGAGGGAAACTTCAGCAGGAACGCCGTGCGTGCCGGCCTTCGGTATTTTTTCGTCAGGTCGCTTCGGCCCCAACTTCGCCTTGAGATCGAGGCCCAGCTCGCTGCGTTTCACGCGACCGGTCTTGTCCTCTCACATCTGGATGGGCACGTGAACCTTCACCTCCATCCGACCGTACTCGCGATCCTCCTAGAGCTGGCAGGGCAGTATCGAATTCGCGCCATGCGCCTGCCTATGGACGACCTTCGATCGACCCTGGCTCTGGACAGGAAGCGGCTCGGCTATAAGCTTTCCCATGCTGTCATCTTCGGGATCCTCTGCCGTTACGCGCGTGGAAGATTCGCAGGGGCAGGGGTCCACGCGGCCGACCGCGTCTATGGGCTTCTCCAAAGCGGCGATATGAACGAGGCGTTCCTGCTGGGGCTCTTGCCGAGAATTCGGGACGGCCTGGTCGAGTGGTACTGCCATGTCGGGCTGCCGCCCTGTCGGGAGCTTGAGCGTTGGACCCCCACCTATCGACACCGGCAGGAACTGGAGGCCCTGACGAGCGAACGGGTGCTGAAAGCGGTGGCGGCGCAGGGCCTGGTGCTGACCTCTTACCGGGAACTGCTGGAGGGATCGGCCCCGCCCAGCTCCATCAGGCGTCCATCATCCACGATCCGGTAAAGGGTGCCGCGCCAGCGGATCCTGTTCCCGGCAAAGCTCAGAGCCCAGGCCACGAAGTTCACGAGATCCCCTGGCAGGAGCAGCGTCAGGTGAGCGGCGGCGCGTCGGGACTTGAGGATGAAGGCATCGACGACATATGCCGCGGCAGCCCTGACTCCGATCGTCGCCGCGGCGGCGACTAGCGCTATGGGGGAGAAGCGGTCGAGCGTGAGGTAAAGCAACGAGAAGATCGTGCCATGGCTGATTCCTGAGAGGAGGTAACCGATCGGTCGGCAGGCGCGGTTGGTTCTGGTCCACCGGACGAGGCGGCCGAATACCTCGGAGAATCGTGATCGCCCCAGGACACAGGCCACCGGATAGTCAGAGAGGAGCAGCCGGTACCCCTGTCGTCGGACCTCCTGGGCCAAGTGATAGTCGTCAGCCAGGACGTCGGCAAACGGGGTGAAGCCGCCGGTCTTTTCCAGGATTTTCCGGCGAAGGGCGAGGGTAGAGCCGAAGGCAAAGGTGACTCCCTCTATGGCGTAGGCGGCCATCACAGACGGTGCGAAGGCGTCGTTGATGGCCCATGCCTCGAGGCGGGCAGGAAAGCTCTCTGCGCCCTCTCCCCGATAGAGGCAGGTGACCAACCCGACCGTTCGATCGAGGAACGGAGGGCCAATGTGGCGCAGATAGTCGGATCCGACCCTGACGTCGCTGTCGCTGATGACCACGATCTCATGGGCCGCGAGGGGGAGCATCTGCTGCAGCAGACTGACTTTGCGGTTCGGGCCATAGACCTCAGGTCCGACTACGAGCCGATGTCGATCGCCAGGGAATTCCTCCAGCACGCGCTGTAGCACTGGGATCGCCGGGTCCTGAGGGTCAGCCACGCCAAAGATCACCTGGTAGACCGGATAATCCTGGCGGCAGAACTCGCGGCAGTTCTCCGCAAGGTCCGAGTCGAGCCCCTTGACAGGTTTCAGGACCGTCACGGGCGGCGCAGCCTCTGGACATTCGGCGGGCCGTCTCGAGAGGAACTTCAGCCCGCCGAGGAGGCAGAGCAACCAGTATCCGATTGATGCCATCATCAGACTCAATGTCACCAAATTTATGAGGCCCATGACTCCTCCTCTCGGGGCCATCATACTGTGGATCGACCGGAGGGTATAGCTTGAAATATCAGGAAGATGGCCAGTCTCATTGTTCCAGCGTGAAAAGGAGTTGACACCCACGCTTCTCGTATCCATATACTAATACGAACGCATCTAAATGAAGTGTCATTGCGAGGGAACGAAGTGACCGAAGCAATCTCGAAAAGGGCGGGATTGCTTCACTCCTTGAGTAAGTCGCTCGCAATGACAAGCGACGGCATTCAGTGAATTTACTTGAATATCGACTGTAATGTCGGAGAGGTTCGTCCTCGGGCGTGATCCCCAGAGAGAGGAGCATAGGATGGGTTACTGGTCGCGAATCGGCTTGACCTGGTGGACGGCGGTCGCTGTCATCGCCATGGGCGCCCCTGCCGTGGTGGCGGTGGAGCAGGAAAACGTCATCGTCAAAGAGGAATTTTTGGTGCAGGGAAGGGACCAGGGGGTCAAGCTGTTCGTTCGGGAAAAGCGGCTGGCGAACCTGCCAAAGATCACGAGGGACAACGTGGTCCTCTTCGTCCATGGCCTTCCAAGCCCCGCCTCTGTCATCTTCGATCTTGCCGTTCCCGGTTACTCCTGGGTGGACTATGTGGCCGAACGCGGCTTTAACGCCTTCACCCTCGATGTTCGGGGATTCGGACGCTCCACCAGGCCCCCGGAGATGAAGGAATTACGCGAACAAAACCTTCCGCTCGTCCGGGCAGACCAAGTAATGCGGGACATTGATGCAACCGTCGATTACATCCGCTCCAAGCGAAAGGTAGACAAGGTCAACCTCGTCGGATACTCGATTGGCGCCTCCTGGTGCGCCCTCTATTCTACGCTGCACCCGGATAAGGTGAACAAACTGGTGATGTATGGAGCGGTCTACGGCAAGAACCCCACATTTGTCAAGGCCTTCGGCGATCCCACCAACCCGGACCGGCCATATTATGAGATGGGGGCCTACCGATATGTTTCCCGGAGTGAGATACTGGACTCTTGGGATGCGTGGATCAAGCCGGAGCTACGCGATGTTTGGCGGGAAAAGGAGGTAATCGACACCTGGATTGACGCCATCTTTGCCTCTGACCCCACGGCGAGACAGCGGAGCCCAGAATCAATCCAACTCCCGAACGGCCCGTACATCGATTGGCACGAGATCCATGCGGGCAGATCGTTATTTGATCCAACGAAGATCAAGGCCCCGACCATGATCGTTCGGGGAAGTGCAGAGGAGCTGATCAGCAGTGAAGCGGCCGAAGAGCTCCTCCAGAAGCTCACGTCGGCGCCGTACAAGCGGCGCCTGGACATCGGCGATTCAACCCATTACGCCCTGCTTGAGAAGAATCACCTCCAGCTCTATCGAGGGGTGCAGGCCTTCTTGGAAGAATGATGAGCGGAAGAGTTGATGGCCCTCGCCCGCGACTAACAGGCCTTCGGCTGGCGGCCTGACGACTCGGAGGGATAGCTGCGCATCCCCCCTCCCTTGAAGGAGGCTGCGAGGAGCTCAGTGCAGACTTGGGTACGAAGCTGGCCTGCTCGGATCTCAAACTGATTAGATCATCCTTGAAGGGCGAAGGTAGTCTGGTGTATCATGAGGTTGGGGATGATCTGTATAAGATCTTGATTCCTCGGCCTCTTACGGCGAGAGGTGAACCAGTGCTTGTTCAGGAGGAAAACGATGGAGTCGAAGCAGGACCTTCGAGATCCGTTTGAACGCATCAGCCCCGAGACGGCCAAGCAGATGATCGAGAAGGGGGGCATGGTCGTGGTTGATGTGCGCGAGCCTGCAGAGTGGACCCAGGGGCATATCCCCGAGGCTGTGCATATTCCCCTTGGAACGCTCATGAACCGCCCGCGAGAGCTGTTGCAGCAGGACCGCATCATCTTTGTGTGCGCTGAAGGGGTCCGGAGTGCTGTGGCGTGCGAAGTCGCGGCCGCCATTGGCAGGAAAGAGCTCTATAACCTTGAAGGTGGCACCGTTGCCTGGTGGAAACAAGGCTATCCATTAGCGCGATGACGCTGAGCCGCCCAACGCCGCCCAGCTTCCTTCTTTGATGGCTACGCCGCTGCAGATCCGGTTCGGGACGGACGGATGGCGCGGGGTCATCGCAAGGGAGTTCACCTTTGATGGCGTTCGACGGGTTGCGAGGGCCCTCGGAGCGATCTTGCGAGTGGCCCATCCTGACCATCAACATCTACTCCTCGCCGTTGGTCACGACACTCGATTTCTCTCCCGTCGGTTTGCACAGGAAGCGGCGGAGGTTCTTGCCTCCGACGGCATAGAGATCCGCCTCTCAACCTCCCACCTTCCCACCCCGGTGTTGGCATGGTCTGTCCCCTTTCTCGCCGCACAGGGTGGGCTGATGGTCACCGCGAGCCACAATCCTCCGAGCTATAACGGGTTGAAAGTCCGCACGGCCGATGGCGGCCCGGCGACTGCGACCTTGACGGACCAGATCGAGGCAGAGGTCCGGCGAATCGCCGTTGATGCCGCCCTTCGCGGCGAGGGTGTTCCTCCGTGCGCGGGCCAAAGGAGAGGAGGTACCATCGAGCTGTTCGATCCTCTTCCGCAGTATCGCCAGCGGTTGCGCGCCCTGGTGAACATGGAGCGGATCGCCCACTCGCGCCCCCGAGTCATCATCGACCCGATGTACGGGGCGACCCAGGGCGTTGTGGCGGCGCTGCTTCGGGAGATCGGTCTGAAGGTCGAAGAGATTCATGGAGAGATGAACCCCTGGTTCGGGGGGGTGCCGCCCGAGCCCCTGGTCGAGCACCTCGGCACGCTGGCCGAGCGGATCAAGGGCCTGAGCGATTCAAGGACGATCGGGCTGGCCTTTGACGGCGACGGCGATCGCCTGGCGGCGATCGATGAGGACGGGTCCTACGTCACCCCGCACCAGATCTTTGCCCTCCTGCTGCGGCATTTCGTGACCAGGCGCGGGCTCTCCGGGACGGTGGTCAAGACGTTTTCCACCACCAGGATGATCGACCGGCTCACAGCGACCTATGGGCTGCGGCTCGCGGTCACGCCGATCGGGTTCAAGCATATCGCCGAGGTCATGCGGGGGGAGCATGTCCTGATCGGGGGAGAGGAGAGTGGCGGAATCGGGATTGCCGGCCATATTCCCGAGCGGGATGGAATCGTCAGCGCCCTGCTGCTGTTGGAGGCTCTCGCCACGGAAGCGAAACCGCTCGGGGCGCTCCTCAGGGAGTTGGAGGCTGAGGTCGGGCCGCATTACTATCGGCGTCTGGACCTGAAGCTGGCCGAAGGAGGAGACGGGATGGAGCTCGGGAGGCGGATCCGTGCCGAACCGCCGGCCAGGATCGAGGGGTGGCATGTGAAAGAGGTTCAGACCTTAGATGGCGTGAAGTTGGTCGCCGAGGACGGAAGCTGGCTTCTTATCCGGCCATCCGGGACCGAGCCGGTGCTTCGCCTCTACGCTGAGGCGCCGACCCTCGATCAGGCCTCTCGGTTGCTCGACTGGGGCAAAGCGCAGGCGGACAGGATTCGCAAGGAACGGTAGGGCCACCGGAGTCGCCAGTGTGGCCAGGTGGCGCACACCCTGGCGCGCTTATTCACTCGGATGTTGGGGAGTCTCTTCTGGAGCCGGGGCGGCCGGAGGTGAGGTGGTCGGGGTCCCGGGCTTGGATTTCGGGCGTCTTTGCGCTGTCGCCGGCTCCACTCGCTTTTTTGGCTTCGGCTTTTCTGACGGAGGTCGGGGGGCAGGTCGGGATGCCAAGAGAACCCTGCGTCTGGCTTTTCTGCCCTCCTCGCGTCGCTTCCGTCTGCGGCTGAGCTCTCGGTCCTTCTCGCGCACTGGTTGCTCCATGCAGACTTCGATGCTGTCTGAGGGGGCATTATAAGAGGTTGATGCCGGAAAGCAAGGGAAATCGCTGGTCCCATGATCGCCCACCTGAAAGCTGACCTGGCCGCCGCGCTGCTCGCTGCCGTAAAGAAGGCCGGCCTTGAAGCCGGCCTCGCCCCGGACGCACCCGTAACGGTTGCATGGGAATATCCTGGCAATTCGGCCTTCGGCGATCTCTCGACCACCCTGGTCTTCGGCCTGGCAAAGGCGCTGAGACGTAAGCCGCGCGAGCTCGCCCTCGCGATCGCCGCTTGCGCAACACTCCCTCACGATCTCGTCGAGCGCGTCGAGGTGGCCGGCGCTGGCTACCTGAACTTCTTTGTCGCGAACCCATTCTGGCGGCGCGTGGTTCAGGGGATTCTCCAGGCGGGGCCCACGTACGGACGGGGCGATGTCGGTGGGGGGCGGCGGGTGCTCGTGGAGTTCGTCAGCGCGAATCCAACCGGCCCGTTGGTCGTGGTCAGTGCCAGGGCCGCGGCGGTCGGTGACGCCATTGTTCGACTGCTGGACGCGGTGGGGTATCACCCGTACCGCGAGTACTATGTGAACGATGCGGGGAACCAGTTCCGGATTCTGGCGTTGGCCATGGAGGTTCGCTGCCGTCAGCTCCTAGGCGAGGAGTGCCCGATGCCCGAGGAGGCCTATCCGGGCGACTACCTGATCGACCTGGCGCGCGAGTTTCTGGAACGGAACGGGCCGGAGGTGCTCTCTGCGCCGGAGCGGGAGCGCCGGGACCGATTGGGACGCTTTGCGGTGGAGCGGATCCTGGCCTGGCAGCGGGCGGCTCTCGAGGCGTACGGGGTCACCTTTGACAGTTGGTTCAGCGAACGCGCCCTCCGGGAGCGCGGCGAGCCGGAGCGGGCGATTGAGGCCTTGAGGGAACGCGGCTCCCTGTACGAGCAGGAGGGGGCGCTGTGGTTTCGCTCCAGCGCCTTCGGCGATGACAAAGACCGGGTCTTGGTGAAGCGCGATGGCGAGATCACCTATTTTCTTCCAGACATCGCCTATCACCAGGACAAGTTCGCCCGCGGCTTCGAGCAGGTGATCGATCTGTGGGGACCAGATCACCACGGCTATGTCGCGCGGATGCAGGCTGCGATGCAGGCCCTGGGCCATCCCCCCGATGCCCTGAGGATCCTGATCGTGCAGCTCGTCCGTTTGATGCGGGGGAACGAGCCGGTCAGGATGTCCAAGCGGGCCGGGCAGTTCGTCACCATGGACGAGCTGGTTGAGGAGGTGGGGCGTGACGCTGCCCGCTACATCTTTCTGACCAGGCGATGCGACAGCCCTCTGGACTTCGATCTGGAGCTGGCCAAGTCGGCGTCCGAGGAGAACCCGGTGTACTATGTGCAATACGCCCATACGCGGCTCTGCAGCATTCTCCGGGAGGCGGCAAAGCTTCAGGTTGATGCCCCTTCTTCTGAGGACGACCTTGACCCGCTCGACCTGCCCGAAGAGATCGGGCTGATCAAGCAACTGGCCCTCTATCCCGAATTGGTGACCGGGGCGGCGGAGGCGCTGGAGCCACATCGGCTCACAGCCTATCTGCACGACCTCGCGGCTCGATTTCATGGCTATTATACTCGCCACCGGATTATCTCCGCTGACCGTGCCCTCACCCGCGCGCGGCTGGCGCTGGTTGCCGCCTGTCGGGTTGTCATCGGCAATGCGCTTGGCCTTCTGGGCGTCTCCGCTCCGGATCGGATGTAGCCGAAGTCTGAGTACAGCAAGCTGCGCGGCCACTTTCACACGCCCTCTTTCATATTGACAGTGTTACCCTCTTTTGGTAGCGTTGTGGCGAGCCGAGAGCGTCAGGGTGAGCGGACGCGAAGGTGACCGAAAGGAGCGCGGATGGAAGAGTTCCGTCGGATCAATCGCCTCCCCCCCTATGTGTTCAACATCGTGAACGAATTGAAGGTCAAGGCCCGTGCCCGGGGCGAGGACATCATCGACTTCGGGATGGGCAATCCCGACCTGCCTACTCCTCCCCACATTGTCGAGAAGCTCTGCGAGGCGGCCAGGAACCCTCGGAACCACCGGTACTCTGCCTCGCGCGGGATCACGAAGCTCCGGTTGGCGATCGCCGATTGGTATCGGCGGCGATACGGGGTCGAGATCGATCCGGAGCGGGAGGCCATCGCGACCATCGGGGCAAAGGAAGGGATCTCGCACCTGGCCCTGGCGATCGTCGAGCCCGGGGATGTCGCGCTCGCGCCGAGTCCGACCTACCCGATCCACCCGTACTCCGTAATCATCGCCGGGGGGGATGTCCGCAGCGTCCGCCTCGAAGAGGGCACGGACTTCTACAGCGCGCTCGTGGCCGCCCACCGAGAGAGCTGGCCGCCGCCCAAGCTCCTGATCCTGAGCTTCCCCCACAATCCCACGACCGCCACCGTCGATCTCGCCTTTTTTGAAAAGGTTGTGGCGTTCGCCCAGGAGCACAACATGCTCCTGATCCACGACTTCGCCTATGCGGACCTCACCTTTGATGGGTATCAGGCGCCCAGCCTCCTACAGGTGCCCGGGGCGAAGGCGATCGGGGTCGAGTTCTTCACCCTCTCCAAGAGCTACAACATGCCGGGCTGGCGGGTCGGCTTTGCCGTCGGCAACCCGCAGATCATTGCCGCCCTGACTCGGATCAAGAGCTATCTGGATTACGGGATGTTCCAGCCGATCCAGATTGCGGCGATCATCGCGCTGAACGGCCCGCAGGCGTGTGTGAGGGAGACGGTGGAGACCTACCGGGCGCGGCGGGATGCCTTGGTAGACGGGCTGAACCGGATCGGGTGGAGTCTCTTGAAGCCGAAGGGGACGATGTTCGTCTGGGCAAAGATCCCCGAGTCGTACCGGATGATAGGGTCCCTGGAGTTCGCGAAGTTCCTCATCGACAAGGCGAAGGTCGCGGTCTCGCCTGGGATCGGGTTCGGGCAGTACGGGGATGAGTATATCCGGTTTGCCTTGGTGGAAAACGAACATCGGACTCGCCAGGCGATCCATGGGATCAAGCGGGTCCTTTGAGCGATCCGATCCAGGACACGAAGTTTCATGAGTAGAGCAGGGTAGTCCGCCTTTCTCCTTGTCAAGCGAGGGCGGTTGCTTCTATAGGGAATGAGAATCGGGGTGACGGGAATGACTGAGGTGCGGCTGGATAAGTTCCGTGAGGAGTGCGGGGTGGTGGGGATCTATGGCCATCCTGAGGCGGCTAACCTGGCCTACCTGGGGTTGTATGCGTTGCAGCACAGGGGGCAGGAAAGCGCCGGCATTGTCGCCTCGGACGGCAAGACCCTCCATCTCGAAAAGGCCATGGGCCTAGTCGCCGATGTCTTTTCCGAGGCTAGGCTTCGTCGCCTTAAAGGCTCCCTCGCCATCGGCCACGTCCGCTACTCCACCACCGGCACCTCACAGCTTAAAAACGCGCAGCCCCTGATGGCTGGTTACCTGCGCGGCCAGATTGCTCTCGCCCATAACGGCAACCTCACCAATGCCGAGAAGGTCCGTCACGACCTGGAGGCGCAAGGCTCGATCTTCAGCTCCACGACCGACAGTGAGGTGATTGTTCACCTCATCGCGCGGTCCCGGGAGCTGAACCTGCTGGAGGCATCCGTCGATGCGCTCAGCCAGGTTCGGGGCGCCTATTCTCTCGCCATCATGAACGAAACCGAGTTACTGGGGATTCGCGACCCCTACGGGTTCCGTCCCCTCTCGCTCGGCAAACTCGGGGACGCCTGGGTTCTGGCCTCAGAGAGTTGCGCCTTCGACCTGATTGAGGCGAAGTTTGTCCGGGACCTGGAGCCGGGCGAATTCCTCCGGATCGACGAGCGTGGCCTCCACACCTTTCGTCCCTTCCCCCCGGCGCCGAAGTCGGAGTGCATCTTCGAATACGTCTACTTCTCCAGGCCGGACAGCCTGTTGTTTGGCCGGACCGTCGCGGGTGTCCGAAAAGAGCTGGGCCGGCAGTTGGCTCGGGAGCATCCAGCCGAAGCCGACGTGGTGATCCCTGTTCCTGATTCCGGGGTGCCGGCGGCCCTCGGCTTTGCTCAGGAGGCGGGCCTGCTGTTCGAGCACGGGCTGATTCGAAATCACTACGTCGGCCGGACCTTCATCGAGCCCAAGCACGCGATCCGGCACTTCGGGGTCAAGATCAAGCTCAACGCCGTCCGGGAGGTGCTGGAAGGGAAACGGGTTGTGGTCGTAGACGACTCTATCGTCCGGGGGACGACCAGCCGGAAGATCGTGTCGATGATCCGCGCGGCTGGGGCACTGGAGGTTCATGTGCGGATCAGTTCGCCCCCGACGATCTCGCCCTGCTATTACGGGATCGACACGCCAACCCGCAAGGAGCTGATCGCCTCCACGCACGAGGTGGAGGAGATACGACGGTACCTCCGCGCTGATAGCCTGGGGTATCTGAGTTTGAAAGGGCTGCACCAGGCTGCCGGCAAGGAGGCACAGGGTGGAACAGGCTTTTGCGACGCCTGCTTCACCAATCGCTACCCTGTCCCCTTTACCGAGGAAGATCACCACCAGCTCCGTCTGTTCAAGGCGTAGGGGGCATTCCATGCCTGACCCCAGGGATCCCGACGAGCGGGCCAAGCGCTTGGCCCGCCTCATCGTCTCCGATATCATCGTGTACAATCAGGATAAAATCGATGAGGGGATCAAACAGGACACGCTATTTGACCTGTTGAAGGAGGATATCGAAATCGGGCGAACGTATTACGAGAAGAACATCGACCCCGCTGTCGCCGAACGGACGAATTACTTCAATCATGCACTTGTAGACATCCTAATCAAGGACAGGGGAAACGTCCCCTCGAAGATCTGGTAGCACCTGCCTCAGCGTTGCCCCGATCCGTAGTCTCGTATTTACGATCCAACACCTGGTGTCTTGGTGAGGAGAAAGATCGCCCCACGTATACCGGCGATCGGCCAGAGCTGTATCAGCGAACTTTGAACGCCCCGGTAAGGAGACGCATCCCATGAGCGAAGCCAGTATCGTACTGCCGACATTCGGCCCACAGGAATGGAAGATCCTTTGGTTCGTCCTGGTCTCGGCCTTCATCGCATTGGGGTACGGCGCCTTCTTGGCGAGAAGGACCATCCGGGAGGATCCGGGCAGTCAGGCCATGCAGGATGTTGCCACGGCAATTGAAGAGGGGGCGCTGGCCTACCTGGCCCGCCAGGTCAAGACAATGATCTGGTTCGTCATCGCCATCACCATCGGCCTCTTCTTCATGTATCGAGGGATCTATGAAGGGATGCTTCTGCCGCTCGGCGTGTCGCTTGCGTTCTTCATGGGAGTTGCGGCCTCCTACGGCGCGGGCTATGTCGGCATGGGGCTGGCCGTGAAGGGGAACGTCCGCACCGCGGCGGCGGCGCTTCACAGTTTCAAGCGATCGTTTGAAATCGCCTTCAGGGCCGGGACAGTCTCGGGAATGTTCACCGTCGGGCTGGGGCTTCTGGGCGCGACCATCATCTTCCTCCTCTTCAAAGAGAACGCGATGAAGATCCTGATCGGCTTCGGGTTTGGCGGCTCCTTGGCCGCCCTCTTCATGCGTATGGGGGGCGGCATCTACACCAAGGCGGCGGACGTGGGCGCGGACCTAGTGGGCAAGATCGAAAAGGGTATCCCCGAGGACGATCCTCGCAACGCCGCCACCATCGCCGACCTTGTCGGAGACAATGTCGGCGACTGCGCCGGGATGGCGGCCGACGTCTTTGAGTCGTATGAGGTCACGCTCGTCGCGGCGATCATCCTGGGCGCCGGGGCGATGCTGGATAAGGACTTCGTTGAGTCCTTCGGCGGCACCGCCAGCGCCTCCAAGGTCGTCCTCGCGCTGGTGATCTACCCGCTCCTGATCCGCGCCGTGGGTGTCTTCGGCTCTATCCTGGGAACCTGGTGTGTCCGTGGCAAGGACGACCCTGCCATGGACCCGATGAAGCCGATTACGTTCGGCTTCTGGGTCGCGGCGCTGACCTCCATCGCCGGCTTCGGGATTGTGAGTTACTTTTACCTCGGCGACATCGTGAGCCCGAAGTACGGTACCCTGTGGTGGCGGGTCTTTCTGGCCAATGTCATGGGGATCGGCCTGGCGCTGGTGATCGAGTGGCTCACAGGCTATTTCACGTCCACCGACAAGAAGCCCGTGACTGAGATCGCCTATTCGAGTCGGACCGGGCCGGCGACCCTGATTCTCACGGGGATTGCAGCCGGCCTCGAGTCGAGCGTCTGGGCCGTCGTGGCCATCGTCGCAACCATCTTCGGCTCCTATAGCGTCTTCGGCGGGAGCTTTTCATTGTCAGCCTATGGGATCGCCTTAGCCGGGCTCGGGTTGCTGGCGACCACCGGTTTTATTCTGGCGGAGGACACATTCGGCCCGATCTCGGATAACGCCAACGGCATCTTCGAGATGTCGGGCGCGTTGAAAGATAACCCCAAGACACCCTCGGGGATCGAGGCCCATCGGATCGTGGCCAAGCTCGATGCGGTGGGCAATACGACAAAGGCCCTGACGAAGGGCCTGGCGATCGCCACAGCGGTCCTCGCAGCCGTTTCGCTTTTCCGTTCCTTCATCGACGAGGCGCACCTCAATGAGACCGGGATCCAGGTGAACCTTCCAGAGGTCTTCATCGGCTTCCTGATCGGCGGCGCGGTCCCGTTCCTCTTCTCCTCGTTTGCCATCCAGGCGGTCAGCCGCGCGGCGTTCCTGCTCGTGGAAGAGGTCCGGCGCCAGTTCCGAGAGAAGCCGGGGATCATGGAGTTTAAGGAAAAGCCGGACTACGGCCGGTGCGTGGAGATTGTGACCGCCGCGGCGCAGAAGGAGCTGATAGGGCCCGCTATCCTTTCAATCATGAGCCCGATCCTGGTCGCCTTCGCCTTCGGCGCGCCGGCGCTGGGCGGTTTCCTCGCCGGCGCGATTCTGACCGGCCAGCTCATGGCGGTCTTTCTGTCGAATACCGGAGGGGCTTGGGACAACGCCAAGAAGAAGATCGAAGAGGGGCTGTTCGGCGGAAAGGGGACGGACTGCCACAAGGCGGCGGTCATCGGCGACACGGTCGGGGATCCGTTCAAGGACACTGCGGGGCCGGCGATCAACCCGATGATCAAGGTGATGAACTTGGTGGCGATCCTGATCGCGCCGCTTGCCATCCGCCAGATCGGAGGGGGCACGCGGTTCATGATCTTTCTCGCCTGCGTGATCGTCCTGGGGCTCTCCGTCGCCTTCAGCAAACGCGGCTCCATCGTGGAAGAGGGCCTTCAGGGCGCAGTACAGGCGGAGGCCAGGAAAGCGCATTAAACGAAATGGCGGCATTCGGAAAAGCGGCTTCCATCAGGTGGAGGCCGCTTTTCATTTTCGAACCCTCCCTCAACCTTCCCTTCTGCCCTGGAGGGCAGAAGGGAAGGTTGAGGGGTAGGCGCACGGGGAAAGGTACCCTAACGTGCGCAGTTTCATCCTCCTCCATGGGAAAAGGGTGTCATGAACATGAACAGGACCGGTGATTCGGAGGAGACGGTCGAGAGGCTCACCGATCCGTGGCAGCAGGTTGATGCTTCGGAGGAGGTCGATCGCCTCATCCAGATCTTAGAGGAGCGCGGGGCGAGCACTCAGCTCGCGGAGCTTCGCAGCCGCTGGTTGGACTTTGCGGACGTGCGTCCCGGGTACCGCATCCTTGACCTGGGTTGCGGCACCGGGGTTGTCGCACGAGACCTCGGGCAGCGGGTCGGCGAGCAGGGGAGGGTCGTGGGCGTTGATCCGAGCCGGCACCTCATCCAGGAGGCGGTCCGCCGTGTGAAGGGGCAGGGCCTTGAAGGGCGGATCGAGTTCCGGTCTGCCGATGGGGCCGTCCTTCCGTTCCCGGACGGGAGCTTCGAGCTGGTCGTAGCGGCCACTGTGTTCAGCCACATCCCGCACGGATTGCAGGTCCTGGCTGAGATGACTCGGGTTACCCGATCCGGAGGGATGGTAGTGGTGTTCGACCACGACATCGACACAATCGTCATGAACGCATCTGATCGCGAGCTCAGCCGCCGGATCATTCATGCCTACTGCGATCGCTATTTCACCAGCGGCTGGGCTGGGCGAGAGTTGTACGGACTGTTTCGGCAGGTTTCCCTGGAAGACATCTGTATCCTTCCCCTGGTCCTTAGCTCGATGGAGTTCGGAGCATACTGGCAGCAGGTGATTGAGCGCTCAAGCACCGTAGCCGTCAAGACCGGCGCGGTGTCACAGGAGGAGGCCGACAAATGGCGAGCGGACCTGGAACAGAAGGGCAGAGAGGGCCGGTTCTTCGGGTGCCGGAACTACTATTGCCTGCGGGGCCGCAAACCCCCCTCACCTTAATCCTCTCCCCCGTGGGGAGAGAGGAGCGAGCGTTTGCTCCCTTTCTCTCCAGAGCGGGAAGAGGGTAGTCGGTGGGAGAGGTGGCAGGGATGAGTAAGGAAATCTCGCAACTTGCTTCCTTCAAAGGAGGCAGGAGATGATCATCAATAAGAAGCAGCTTGTCGCCAACGGCCTGACGGATCAGACCAGGAAAATACGGCGTGATCTTTTGGCTGTTCTGGAACACGTGCTGCCGGCCATAGACCCCTATTCTCTGACGAGGGACAATTTAGAGCTCCGGGGCAATCGGTTGACCGTAGCAAAGAAGCTGACCTTGGACCTTTCTGGGTACAAGAATATGTATGTTCTCGGTGCAGGCAAAGCAGTGTACAAGATGGCCCTTGCTGTAGAAAGATTGCTCGCTTCACGAATCACTTCTGGGTGGATCAATATTCCGGCACTGCCAGAGAAGAATGAGCTGCGGAGGATCAGGATTAACTTGGCGCGGCATCCCAAGCCCGACCGAGCAGGTGTTCATGGCTCGAAACAAATCCGCTCGATCTTAGAAAAGGCCGGCGAGGGTGATCTCATTATCGCCGTGATTTCTGGCGGCGGCTCAGCCCTGATGCCGCTACCTGCTGAAGGTCTTACGCTTTCGGAGAAGATCAAACTCACCTCGCTGTTGTTAAGGACCCCGGCGACTATCCATGAGATCAACGTAGTTCGGAAGCACATGTCCGGAATCAAAGGCGGCCAGTTTGCGCGATACGCCTATCCCGCGACGGTCGTGGCGCTCTACGTTTCTGATATCATCGACGATCCGTTTGATATCCAGGCTTCAGGTCCGACCGCACCTGACCCTTCAACATTTTCCGACGCCATCGAGATTCTCAAACACCATGGGATTTGGCACAGTGCCCCAAGGAGCATCAGGACACGGTTCATGCTGGGTGCCAAAGGAGCGATTCCGGAAACCCCAAAGTCCAAAGATGAGGTGTTCCGGAATGGAAGAGTCCATAATTTTACCATTGCCAACCACTACACGTCGTGCGCAGCCTCGGCAGAAGCTGGAAAGAGGTTAGGCTACAATGTCTTGCCATTGACATCACATATCCAGGGCGAAGCGCGAGAAGTTGCGAAAGTCATCATTGCCATCGGCAAGCAGGTTCAGCGATATGGAAAACCGGTCAGCAAGCCCGCTCTGATTATTGCCAGCGGGGAAACCCCAGTCCATGTTCGCGGCAAGGGCAAGGGCGGCAGGATGCAGGAATTAGGTCTGGCCGGTTTGCTGCATATCAAAGAGGGGATGACGCTTGCTTCCTTTGGCACTGATGGCGTAGATGGGATCACGCCAAAACCGATGGCAGGGGCAATCGGTGATCTAGGTACAAAACAGCGGGGCCAGAAGAAGGACCTCGATGTGCAGAAATATTTGACGGATAACAATTCGTATGCGTACTTCAAGCAAGTTGGTGACCATATCATCACCGGGCCATCAGGCACGAATGTTGGGGATCTGATTCTGCTGGCTGTGTATTGATTTGGCCTCGCCTCCCCGCCCTGACCTCTTATCACACCTGCTGCAATGATGTAGGCGATCTCGGTCGGCCCTGGATCAGGGATCTTATGGTAGTGAGCTTCAGAATCTCGTTTGCGTTCTCGAGATCGATCTTGGGCGCCTGGGCATAAATTTTCCTTCCCTCGCAGTTTTTCTCGAGAAGCTCCCGCACTGAAGCCATCTCACAAAGGACGAGATTGCCTCGCTCCTTTTCATCGCTGCAAAGACGATGCAAGGGAGTTACTGCTTTTTCTTTGGTGGGGCTTCGGGAGAAGGCGCAGTGGAATGCAGGGGAGACGGACTAGACTAGGCGAGAGAAAAAGAAGGACCTTCGAGCAGATGCTGCTCCCAGTGCTGCCAACTCAGGAGATCCTCTCCTGACAGCTTGCACTGTCAGAAGGTGGCGGCCTTCTCGAAGTACGCGACATCTACCCGGCTGACCTGATCCTGGCGTGCCTGATCCGCAACCTTCTTGACCACCATCTGGCGGACAAAGGGAATTGGTATCCGGGCGACCCGGTGGGCCACCTCGTCGGTGCACGGAATGCTGGTGCCGACCAGGTACGGCCCGTCAGCTTCCGGCCCAGAAGGATGTTCGCAGGTCTCCGGGACCAGTTGTTGTAGGCGCATGGCCACGAACTGGGTCACCCATTCCTTGATCTGATCGGTGGCGTGTGCGGCGTCCAGCCGCTGCCGATCGATCCGGTCGAGGAGGCTTGCCATTATCGATTCGAACCGGGTGAGCCGCTCATCCAGCTTTGCCAATTGGTCTTCGATCTTATCCGTCATCGTCCTGAGATTCGAGGGTCTAGGGTATAGGGTTTAGGGTCTAGGAGAGCAACCAGAAAAGCGGCGCGAAGGCTTTCTGAAACCTGTACCGTAACCCCTTTACCCTGAACCCTGGCTCCTAGTAGACTGGTGTCAGCCAGCGCAAGTACTTCTTCTGTTTCCCCTTGACCACATCGAAATAGAGGGCCTGGATCTTCACGGTGATCGGGCCGATCCTGCCATTGCCCAGCGGTCGTCTATCCACCTCGATCATGGGCGAAACCTGGGCGCCCGTCCCGCAGAGGAACGCCTCATCGGCCACATACAGCTCCGTCCGGCCGATGGGCCGCTCGACCGTCTCAATTCCCAGCTCCTCGCGGGCCAACTCGATGACCGTCTCCCGCGTGATCCCTTCCAGGATATCCTCGGAAAGGGCGGGCGTGATCAACTTCCCACCCCTGACGAGGAAGATGTTTTCCGCCGATCCTTCGGAGATAAAGCCGTCCTCGGTAAGGAGGATCGCCTCATCGTAGCCATGTTCCAGGGCCTCGGTCTTGGCCAACGCGGAGTTGACGTAGCCGCCGGTGACCTTGCAACGCGCCGGGATGGTATTATCGTTAATCCGGCGCCAGGAGGAGAAACCGACCTTGATGCCGCTCGACACGTCGATATAGTCCCCGAGCGGAAGGGTGTACATGGCGAAACCGGTGGGATAGCCGACGAACTTCGGGCCGAGCCCATCGGAATCGACATACGCGATCGGCCGGATGTAGGTGTCGGTCTCGGGGTGGTTTTTTCTCAGCAATTCGACGGTAATTTCCGACAACTCCTTCTCGTCCTTGCCGATGTTGAGCTTGAGGACTCGGCAATTCCTGAGCATCCGGAGGTAGTGTTCCACCAGCCGGAAGACGTAGAGCTGCCTCTCGTGGGGGTTCCAATAGGCGCGGATCCCCTCAAATACCCCGGTGCCATACTGGAAGGTATTGTTCTGGACGCTGATCTTGGCTTGATCGACCGAAACGAACTGGCCCTTGAAGTAGGCGGACGTCATGGTGCTCCTCTTTATGCATCGCTAGAAATACCGCGCTCAAACTAGCGAGAATCGAATAAAAAGTCAATAGGTTTCGCTGCAACTCGAGGAAGAGGAGAGGATGATCAGGCGGGTGGTGCGTTAGTCCCCTCTGTGCTCAACCCTTTCGTGATGGTTCTTCGGCGAAGGCGTTGCAAGAGCGAGGGGAATGGCCTTGACATTTCCCAGTTGGAACGGTATTTTTTGGCAGTTTTCTGTGGGAGATGGCTAGCGCAAGGTCAGAGGGACAGAATGGGTGCGAAGGTCCTGGTGGCCGATGACAGCATAACGATCCAGACAGCGGTCCAGCTCACCTTCAGCCGGGAAAACATCGAGCTGATCCTGGCCAGGAGCGGAGAAGAGGCGATCCGAAAGGCGAAGGAGGTTGCCCCGGACCTGATGTTGATCGATACGGTCATGCCTGACGCAAGCGGTTACGAGGTCTGTCGGGCCCTCAAGGCCGACCCTGCTCTGCGAGATGTCCCCATCATCATGCTGACCGGTCCGTTCGAGGCGGGGGACAGGTCAGAGGGCCAGACAGTCGGCGCTAGCGACTTCATAGCAAAACCCTTCGAGTCGCAGATGCTGATCAGGAAGGTCAGACAGCTCCTGGATACACGGCCGATGAGCCTCTCCCCGCCCGCCGACGTCGAGTTAGAAATGGCGACAATGGAGATGGAACCTCGCGGGCCATCCCTCGAGGACACAGGGCCGCTGTTGCTGGAAGAGGAGCCAACGTTTACCGGCTCGCTTATTCCGCCTGTCATCCCGTTACCTCTCGCCGATCAGGAGAGCCCGACTGCGTTTTTTGAGGAGCCGCCCGCGGCCGCTGTTCCCCAGCCGGTCGCAGTGCCAGCCGAGATTCCTGGGCCATTGCTCGAGCGAGCGGTCACGGAGGCTGCCAAGCAGGCCGTCACCCAGGTGGTTAAGGAAGTCATGGAGAAGCTGGCGGAGCAGATCGAGCAAATCGTTCGGGAGGTCGTCCCCGACCTGGCAGAGACCGTGATCATCAAGGAAATCGAGCGAATCAAGGCGTCGATCGAAGGCAAATCTGTCGAGTGATCTGAGGAGGGGCACATAAGCGGGGAGAGGAGCTGGAGCGGCCCTCCGGCCCCAATCCCCGTTTCTTGCTTTGTCGCTTATGCCACGTCAATTAACTTCGCCTAGCGGCGTTGCTGGCTTCCGGGGCACTCCCTGTGACGTACCTGCGAACGTACGCCTCGCTTGGCCCCGGAAGCCGCGCCTTGCTATGCTCGTTTCTTGGCGTGGCACAGTACTGACCAGCTCGTTGAGGAAGTAGCTGGAGTCGTACCGATGTCAGAACTTGAGATATCGCCCGCGAAGAAGAAGGGATACGATCCCCAGGGGATCGAAGAACACTGGTCCGCCGTCTGGGAACAGGCCGGCTACAGCCACGCTGATGAATCCTCGCCGAAGCCGCCTTATGTCATCGTGATCCCACCCCCGAATATCACCGGTTTCCTTCATTTGGGTCATGCCCTGAATAATACACTCCAAGATGTCCTGATCCGATGGAGGCGGATGCAAGGGTATAACGCCGTCTGGATACCGGGAACCGACCATGCGGGGATTGCCACCCAAAACGTCGTCGAGCGACAACTCCGAGAGGAAGAGGGACGTACACGTGAGAGTCTCGGCCGCACGGGCTTCGTAGAGCGAGTCGAACAGTGGAAGGAGGAGTCGAAAGCGACCATAATCCGCCAGCTCAGGCGATTGGGTGCTTCCTGCGACTGGGCGCGTGAATGTTTCACCATGGATGAGCGGCGTCAGCGGGCGGTCCGCGAGGCGTTCGTCCGTCTCCATCAGGACGGGCTGATCTACCGGGGGGAGCGACTGATCAACTGGTGCCCCCGCTGTCGAACGGCGCTGTCAGACATCGAGGTGGAACACGAAGAGACGAAAGGCTTTCTCTATCATATCGCGTATCGTCTGGTGGACGACCCCGACACCTCGCTTGTTGTGGCGACCACCCGGCCGGAGACGATGCTGGGCGATACCGCCGTTGCGGTCCACCCGAACGACCCTCGGTACAATCGTTTCATCGGCCGCAGGCTTGCTCTTCCGCTGACCGGGAGAACCATCCCGGTGGTGGGCGACTCGATCCTCGTGGACAAGGAATTCGGGACCGGAGCGGTCAAGATCACCCCGGCCCACGACTTCAACGATTTCGAGGCCGGCGAGCGGCACCACCTGGAGAGGATCGCACTCTTCGATGAAAAAGGAACAATCTCGGACCCGGCAATGGAGGCGCAGATAGATCCTTCCCTCTATGACGAGATTGTGGGCGAAGGGGTGGCGAAGGCTCGCGAGGTGGTGGTGCGCTGGTTAGGTGACCGGGGGTATCTGATCAAGGTTGAGGAACACCAGCATGCCCTCGGCAAGTGCTATCGGTGCAGGAGCGTGGTGGAGCCATTCCTCTCGACGCAGTGGTTCGTCAAGACCCAGCCGCTCGCTGAGCCGGCCATCCGCGCGGTGGAGGAGGGGAGGATCAGGTTTGTCCCCAAGCACTGGGAGAACACCTACTTCGCCTGGATGCGGAACATCAAGGATTGGTGCATCTCGCGGCAGCTCTGGTGGGGACATCAGATACCGGCCTGGTACTGTCAGCGGTGTGATGAGGACTATGTCGTGATCGGAGGAGGGACGAGCGCGGGGCTGGGAATCATTGAGGAGGTGCAGCCCCTCGAGCCCATCGTCCTTAAGGAAGCGCAGCCGATCGTGGCATCGGAGAAGCCTGCAGGTTGCCCTCGATGCGGGGGGAAGGAGTTGATGCAGGACTCCGATGTCCTGGATACCTGGTTCTCGTCGGCCCTCTGGCCATTTTCGGCTCTGGGGTGGCCGGAGCAGACCAAGTCACTTGGGCGTTTCTATCCGACCTCGACCCTGGTCACCAGCTTTGACATCATTTTCTTCTGGGTAGCGCGAATGATCATGATGGGGCTCAAATTCATGGGAGAAGTCCCGTTCCGGGAGGTGTACATCCATGCCCTGGTGCGTGACGCTGAGGGCCAGAAGATGTCAAAGTCGAAAGGGAATGTGATCGATCCCATGGAGGTCATCGACAGGTACGGTGCCGACGCGCTTCGATTCACGCTGGCCGCGCTTGCGGCCCAGGGCCGCGATATCCGCCTCTCGGCGGAGCGGATCGAGGGGTATCGTCATTTCTGTAACAAGCTCTGGAACGCTTATCAGTTTCTCTCCCGGTACCTGTCGGTCCTGGGGAGCACACCCCCGCCTCTCAGCTCGCTCTCTCTCGACCTGGCCGACCGTTGGATGCTCAGCCGCTTGCAAGGTTTGATCGAGACGGCGACCGAGGCCCTGGGAGAATACTGCTTCAACGAGGCGGCCTCCGCCCTTTACCAGTTTATCTGGCACGAGTACTGTGACTGGTACCTCGAGATCGTCAAGGCCCGGCTGAGTTCGGATGCGTTGTGTGAGCGGCAGCAGGCCGGGGTCGCCCTTTTGCTCCATGGCCTGGATACCGCATTGCGCCTGTTACACCCATTTATCCCGTTCATCACCGAAGAGATTTGGCAGCGACTTCCTCAGAGCCGGAGCAGCCTCATGGTGGCTGACTGGCCCAAGCCAGACCCTGTTTGGCGCGCTCCAGAAGCCGAGGAATCCATCGGCCTGCTAATGGAGCTTACGCGAGCAGCCCGCGACCTTCGCTCGGATCTGGAGATCCCCCCCCAAAAGTCGATCAGGCTGATTCTCCGGACCTCATCCAGTGATGAAGACAGGGTGATCGCGGCGATCATGCCGTACCTCACCTCGCTGGCCCGGGCGGAGAAGGTCACCTACGGCCAGCACCTCGATCGTCCCTCACCGGCTGCGGTGGCTCTTGTGGCCGGCATCGAGGTTCACCTGCCGGTGGACGACCCGTCCGCCGTAGCGGTCAGAAAGCAAAAGCTCGACCGCGAGTGGGAGAAGGTGCTGCAAGAGCTGGCAAGAGTCAGCAAGAAATTAAGCGACCCCGGCTTCCTGTCAAAAGCGCCTGAGGACGTGGTCGCCAAGGAGCAGGAGAAACGTGACAAGCTCGAGGCTGACAGAGATAAGTTGGAGCAAAGCCTGGCCCGACTCGATCAGATGCTGCGATAGTGCCGGTCCAATCAACTTCGCCTAGCGGCGTTGCTGGTCCCCGGAGCGCTCCCTGTCCGAGATCCCGGGACGGGCTCCCGGACCGGGACGACGTACCTGAGAATGTACGCCGGGTACCCGCGAAGTGGGTGCGGCCCCGTGGGCCGCGCCTTGCTATGCTCGTTTCTTGGGCCGGCACGTTGCCCACCACCTTAAGGAAAATAGCTGGGGGGCGATAGGGGGTGACGCGCGAGGTGACCGGTCGGACCTCTCAAGAAATCGGCGCGCCGTTAAGCGAGCCGAACATCCGGTCCGGCTTGGTCACGAAGCGGATCGGCAACGCCATCCACCTGTTTCAAGAGGTCGATTCTACCAACGACGAAGCGGCCGGGCTGGCCGCACGTGGCGCGCCAGAGGGGGTAGTCGTCATCGCAGATTCCCAGCGCCGTGGGCGCGGTCGGCTGGGGCGTCGGTGGGCATCGCCTGGGGGGGTGGGCCTCTATCTCTCAGTCATTCTTAGGCCGCCGATCCAGCCCCATGAGGCCCCCGCCCTGACCCTCCTCGGAGCCGTGGCTGTGGCCGATGCCATCGAGCAGACGACCGGGCTCGGCGCAGGGATCAAGTGGCCAAACGATCTGATCGTTCGCGGGCGAAAGGTGGCTGGCATCCTGGGCGAAATCGCCGCAGAGACCTCTTGCCTTCATCATGTCATCCTTGGGTTTGGGATCAACGTGAATCAGACCGAGGCGGATTTCGAAGGGGAGCTACGACGCACCGCCAGCTCGCTCCGGATCGAAGCGGGCCATCCCGTTGACCGGACGGCGATTGGGCGATCGCTTTGTGAAAGCCTCGACGGCTGGTACGATCGGTTCCTATCCGATGGTATCGCCTTCGTCCTTGAACGTGCACGGCAGCGCTGTCTAACATTGGGTCGGGTGGTGGTGGCCAGATCCGGCGGTGAGGAGTTGCGTGGTCTCGCGGTGGCGCTGGGCGGCGCTGGGGAACTGGTGGTCCGGGATGCTGATGCTAAACTCCATCGCCTGTTGGTCGGCGATGTGACGCTCACGGGGTAACCGCGCATGTTGCTCGCTTTAGACGTGGGGAATACCAATACTGTGATCGGTGTATTCGAGGGTAAGGAGCTTCGGGTGCATTGGCGGCTGGCCACTCGCCGCGACGGGACCGGGGACGAGTACGGGATCTTGATCAAAAATCTTCTTAACATCGCCGGGTTTGAGTTGGACCAGATCTCAGCCCTCATCATTGCTTCGGTGGTTCCGCCGCTCCAGTCGTCCCTGGAAGAGATGGCCCATCGCTACTTCCGGATCGTCCCCCTCGTCGTCGGGCCGGGGATCAAGACAGGCATGCCGATCCTGTACGACAGCCCGCGCGAGGTGGGTGCCGACCGGATCGTCAATGCGGTCGCTGCCTTCGAGGCGTATGGAGGGCCGGCGATTGTGGTTGATTTCGGGACCGCCACTACCTTTGATGCTGTCTCGGCTAAGGGGGAATACGTAGGGGGGGTCATCGCGCCCGGCATCGGGATCGCCGCGGAGGCCCTCTTTGAGCGAACAGCCAAGCTGCCCCGCATCGACATCGCCAAGCCGAATAGTGTGGTGGGGAAAAATACGGTGGCCAGCATGCAGGCGGGCCTTTTCTACGGCTATGTCGGCCTAGTAGAAGGTATCGTGACGCGGATGCGGGAGGAGATGGGAGGAGAGCCGGTCGTGATCGCCACCGGCGGGCTGGCGCACCTAATCCTGGCCGACTCGCGAAGCGTCAAGCATGTTGACCCGCTCCTGACCCTGACCGGTCTGCGGATCATCTATGAACGGAATCTCTGATTCGACCCGGAACTCAGAACCCGGAACTCGGGTTATGCCCCTGGCTTTGCCTCGCGCTTCAAGCCACAATGGGGACATGCCAACCAGTCCTTCTGTAAAGGCCGGCGACACTGGCCGCAGATGATCTCCTCAGAGGGTGTGTTTGTCACTTCTTTAGAGGGCGACTCGATTGACTTCTTGAATTCCCGAATCGCCGTGCCGAGGGAGCCTCCAATCTGGGGCAGTTTCCCGGCGCCAAAGATGATAAGCGCGATCAGAAAAATCACCAACAATTCCGGCATACCGAGACCGAACATACCGCTCTCCAATCAGCACGCAAGTGGGGTTCACGAAATCGGTGAAATCTTACGCTATTGGGCGGTAGAATTCAATAAGAAAAGCGGTGTTGCTGTCAACGCCCTCCGCACAGCTCTGCGAGATCAGCCGGCTATGGGATGGTCGAGCGAGAGAATCGCATCGACATGGAAGATGGGGGATCTGGAGGGCCTTGGTCTTGTGCCAAAGAGGATCAACTGGAGGCTCTACTGACCATTTTTTCCTTGACAAATTTTGCCTTGATCTTTACCGTCTATACACTTTGGGACTATAATTGGCTCAGGAGAAACCTGCGTGATGACAAAGACGATTCACCGTTCTGTCGACGAGATCGACAGGCGCTGGCACCTGATCGACGCGTCTGGGCGAGTGCTAGGGAGGCTGGCCTCTGAGGTGGCTGTGCTCTTACGAGGCAAGCATAAACCGATCTTCAGCCCACACCTCGACACTGGGGATTTCGTGGTGGTCATCAATGCTGAGAAGGTAGCGTTGACGGGAAAGAAGCTGACGGACAAGCTCTACCACCATCATTCGGGCTACCCCGGAGGGTTGAAGACAACGACGGCTGAGCAGATGCTCAAGAAGCATCCGACCAGAGTGCTGGAGTACGCGGTCCGCGGGATGTTGCCCAAGACGAAGCTGGGCGATGCACTGTTCCGCAAGCTCAAGGTCTATGCTGGCCCCGCTCATCCCCATGCGTCGCAGCGACCGGTTCCGTTTGTGAGCAAGACGGTGAAGGAGGCATAAATGACGGCCGTGCCAGCGGATGGTGCGTTGTATGGGACCGGCCGGCGAAAGGCATCTGTGGCCAGGGTCTGGCTCAAGCCGGGGGAAGGGAAGATGGTGGTCAACAAACGACCACTCCAGGAGTATTTCAACCGCACTACCCATCAGACCCTGATCGTCCAGCCGCTGAAGACGGTAGGGATGGAGGGGAAGTTCGACCTCCGCGCCAACGTGGCCGGAGGTGGCATGAGCGGCCAGGCCGGTGCTGTCCGACTTGGCATCGCGCGGGCCCTGGTGAACGCGGATACCTCCTTGCGGGCGACCCTTCGGAAGGCCGGGCTGCTGACACGGGATCCCCGGGTGAAGGAGCGGAAGAAATATGGCCAGAAGGGAGCGCGAGCACGGTTCCAGTTCTCCAAGCGGTAGTCGGTTCGTCGCACCCCGAGAAGGAGGGTCCGTCGCGACCTTCCTTTTTTATTTGATGAGCGTTCAGGAATCAGCCATCGGCTTTCAGCTTTTCATGATCGCTGACAGCTAATTGCTGACCGAGTGTTGCTTGCTGTATGAAGCAGAAGAGGGACGATAGAGGGCGGAAGATCCAGGCGGCTGTGGTCGGCGCGAGCGGTTATACCGGCGTGGAGCTGATCCGTCTGCTCATCAACCACCCGGCCGTGGAGATCACCGCGTTGACCTCGGAGAGTTACGCCGATTCGTCGATCGGGGAGGTGTTCCCAAGCCTATCCGGCCTGCTCAGTCTGACATGCAAAAAGTTCGACCCGAACGAGGTAGCGAGGGAGTCCGATCTGATCTTTCTGGCCTTGCCCCACAAGACCGCCATGGCCGCCGCAGTTGAGTTGCTGCCACTAGGCAAGAAGGTCATCGATCTGAGTGCCGACTTTCGCCTTCGGGATCCCAAGCTCTATCGTCAGTGGTACGGCGTGAAACATGTAGCGCCCGAGCTGCTCCGCGAAGCGGTCTACGCCCTCCCCGAGCTCTACCGCCGGCAACTCGCCGCGGCACGCCTGGCAGCGGTGCCTGGCTGTTACCCAACAGCGGCCCTGCTCGGGTTGCTCCCACTGGTGAAACGGGAGCTCATCGACCCGGACTCCGTCGTCATCGACGCCATTTCTGGCGCCTCGGGCGCGGGGCGGAAGGTGGAGCTACCGTTGCATTTCTCCGAGCTTCAGGGGAACTTTAAGGCCTACAATGTGGCCTGCCATCGACATACGCCGGAGATCGAGCAGGAGCTCAGCCGCTGGGTCGGTCGGGAGGTGCAGGTCACGTTCACCCCGCATCTGGCGCCAGCAGTCCGCGGGATCCTGGCCACTATGACTGCCACCCTGGTGGCCTCCAAGGCTGCGGATGAGCTCCTCGCGCTGTTCCGGGAATGGTACGAGCACGAGCCGTTCGTCAGGATCCTGCGGGAGGGTCAGTTTCCGGAGACCAAACACGTTGCCGGTTCCAACTTCTGTGACATCGGGCTCGCCGTGGACGGGAGGACCCGTCGTTGCATCGTCGTGGTCGCCATTGATAATCTGGTCAAGGGCGCTTCGGGACAGGCGATCCAGGCCATGAACGTGATGTCCGGCCTCGACGAACGGGCGGGGCTCCTGACTCCCGCGCTCTTCCCCTGAGCCAGTCCTACCCTTCGCGTCTGTGAGACATCCATCGATTCACGACATCACTGGCGGCGTCACCGCCGTTAGGGCTGTCAGGGCCTCCGGGGTTTTCTGCGGCATAAAACGGACCAAGCTGGACTTGGCCCTCGTCGTCTCGGACCGGCCCGCCACTGTGGCCGGGGTCACGACGGTCAATCGGGTTAAGGCAGCGCCGGTCCTCCTCTGCGAGCGCCAGTTCCCTGGTGGCAGATTCTCCGCTGCCGTCGCCAACAGCGGCAATGCCAACGCTTGTACGGGACCACAGGGAACGAGGGACGCTGTAGCCATGCGCGATCAGCTCTCCCGCCTTCTCGGACGTCCGGCCAGCGACATCTTTGTCGCCTCCACAGGGGTCATCGGGAAACCGCTCCCGATCTCCAAGGTCCTCGCCGGCATTCGCGAGGCCTTCCGGCTTCTCTCTCCGAACGGTGGCGAGGCGGCAGCTCGAGCCATCATGACCACTGATACCTATCCAAAGGAGGCCGCCGTCAGCTTTGAGCTGGCCGGCAAGCGAGTCGTGATCGGCGCGATGGCGAAGGGCTCCGGGATGATTGCCCCGAACTTGGCTACGATGCTCTGTTTTGTCGGCACAGACGCCGCCGCCTCAGCCCCATTCCTGCGCCGGGCCCTGCGCCGGGCGGTCGGGGACACCTTTAACGCCATCACAGTAGACGGCTGCATGAGCACCAATGACACCGTCCTGCTGTTTGCCAATGGGGCCGCGGATGCGCCACCCCTGAAACCGGGTGCTGGCAACCAGGTCGTGTTTGAAGAGGCACTCCACCGGGTCCTCTTGCGGCTTGCGCGGATGATTGTGAAGGATGGAGAGGGGGCGACGAAACTCGTTCGGGTGGAGGTCAGAGGATCGCGGACGGCAGACGATGCCAGGATCGCAGCGAAGGCCGTCGCGAACTCCACGCTTGTTAAGACAGCCTTCTTCGGCGAGGATTGCAATTGGGGGCGGATCATGGCCTCGCTTGGCGCGTCGGGAATCCGGTTCGATCCTGCCCGCGTGGACATCTTACTGGATGGGATTGTTGTGGTCCGGAGGGGCGTCGGTTTAGGCGATCTAGAGGAGCAACGGGCGGGGAGACGGATGCGCCGACCCGAGTTTAGGGTGACCATCGATTTACACGGAGGGGGAGGGGAGGCGGCCGTCCTGACCACCGATCTGAGTGAAGATTATGTGAGGATTAATGCTGGGTATCGAAGCTAGTCCCGTTCCAACTTGTCCGGGCGGATGACAGAGCTACGCGACGCCGCATTCAGATGGCTGAGCATCATTCTTTCATTAGGCCGATAAAGTTGGAACGGGATTTTCCCTTGTCCTCATCTCTGCCAACGTGCTATAAATAAGAGAATTCCACTAATCTCGCACGCTCTCTGATCCCTGGGAGGGTGTCCCTGGTCCCGCTCGGGAGCGGGGACCTCATAGGGAGGTTGAGGGGGGCGGAGGATACAACCACAAGGCTGCGCCGTGAGCTCAGCCGAACGGAGGAGCGACGTGACAACGGTTACCATCAAAGACCTGTTGGAAGCAGGTGTTCACTTCGGCCATCAGACGAAGCGTTGGAATCCGAAGATGAAGAAGTTCCTCTTCGGAGAACGGAACGGCATCTACATTATTGATCTACAGAAAACCTTGAAGAAATTTCAAGAAGCTGCTGAATTCATTGGACGTATAGCAGCAGAAGGTCTGCCAATCGTGTTTGTTGGAACGAAGAAACAGGCGGCTGACGTGATCGAGGAAGAGGCGAGGCGGTGTGAGCAATTCTTTGTGAACCATCGCTGGTTGGGTGGGACCCTGACCAACTTTCAGACCATCCGCAAGAGCGTGAACCGGCTGCGCCAGATCGAGGAAATCGAGGCCAAGGGCGAGCTCGAACGACTCACGAAAAAGGAGGCGATGAGGCTGCAGCGGGAGCGGCAAAAGCTTGAATATGCCCTGGGAGGCATAAAGGGGATGGACCGGCTGCCAGGGGCGATCTTCGTGATCGACACGAAGAAGGAGCGGATCGCTATCCGGGAAGCCAGGCGCCTCGGAATTCCGGTGGTAGCCGTCGTGGACACGAACTGTGACCCCGAGGAAGTCGACTACCCGATCCCTGGTAATGATGACGCCATTCGAGCCATTCGACTGATGGCGGCCCGAATGGCCGACACCATCCAGGAGGTTCGGGCTATGCGGCTCAAAGCCGCGGAGGAGTCGGCCGCTGTTCCGGGCGAGGTCGCCACTTCATCAGAAGGAGAAGGTGAGGTCGAACCCCCACGAGAGGTCCTCCAACAGGCCTGACAGACGACGAAGACCAAGAAAGAGGAGAAAGAAGAGAAAGATGCCAGCGACGATTCCGGCGGTGTTGGTGAGAGAGTTGCGTGAAAGGACGGGGGTGGGATTCATGGAGTGCAAGGCCGCTTTGACCGAGGCAGACGGGGATCTGGAGAGGGCTATCACACTGCTTCGCGAAAAGGGGTTGGCCTCGGCTTCGAAGAAACTGGGGCGGATCGCATCCGAAGGCCTGATAGTCTCTTATATTCACGGCGGTGGCAAGATCGGGGTGCTCTTGGAGTTGAACTGCGAAACTGACTTCGTTGCCAGGACCGGCGAGTTTACTTCGCTCGCCAAGGATGTGGCGATGCAGGTGGCGGCGGCGAATCCTTGGTATATCCGTCGGGAGGAGGTCCCGGAGGCGGTCCTCGAGAAAGAGCGGGCGATCCTCTTGGCGCAGGTGAAATCGTCCGGCAAGCCAGAAAAAGTGATCGAACGGATCGTTCAGGGGCGGCTGGAAAAATTCTTCAGTGAAACATGCCTCTTGGAACAGCCCTACATTAAGGATCCTGAAATGAAGCTCGAGGATCGCATCAAAGAAGTCATCGCGAAGGTCGGCGAGAACATCGTGGTTCGACGCATTTGCCGGTTCCAGTTGGGTGAAGGGGTGGAGCGGCCGGCGCCTCTCGGATAGCATCTGACCTCGGCCGGGGGCGGGAGCGGGGGCGATACCATGGGCACCATGAAGTACAAGCGGATCATGCTCAAGGTCAGCGGCGAGGCCCTCGCCGGCGATGAGGGGTTCGGGATCAGCCCCCGGATGTTGAGCTTCCTGGCGAAAGAAATCCAGGAAGTCCACAAGCTCGGGTTGCAGATAGCTGTGGTGGTGGGGGGAGGCAATATCCTTCGAGGGATTACCGCCAGCGCAGAGGGGATGGACCGCTCGTCGGCTGACTACGTCGGGATGCTGGCCACCGTGATAAATGGCCTTGCCCTCCAGGACGCGCTCGGGCGACTAGCGATTGACACGCGGGTGCAGACGGCCATCGAAATGCGGGAGGTGGCAGAGCCTTTTATCCGACGCCGGGCGATCCGCCATCTGGAAAAGGGTCGGGTTGTGATCTTCGTCGGGGGGACTGGCAACCCGTACTTCAGCACCGATACGGCGGCGGCGTTGCGCGCGATGGAGGTCAATGCCGAGGTGGTCTTCAAAGCCACCAAGGTGGATGGGGTCTACACCGCGGATCCTCTCCAGGATCCCAGCGCCAAGAAGTTTGACGAGCTCTCCTATATCGAAGTGCTGAACCGCCAGTTGAAGGTGATGGACTCGACGGCGATCTCGCTGTGTATGGATAACCGCTTTCCGATCGTGGTCTTCAACCTGCGAGAGCCGGGGATCCTCCGGCAGTTGGTCTTCGGTGAAAAGGTCGGCACTATCGTCCGTGGGAGATGACCCGTGTTGAAGGAGATCCAGGCCAGGGCCGAAAAGGAGATGCGAAAGGCCGTCGAATCTACACTGAAGGGGTTCAACGGTGTCCGCACCGGGCGGGCTTCACTGGCATTGCTCGATGGTCTCACGGTCGAGGCTTACGGCTCCGCTCTTCCCGTCAACCAGGTGGCGACCCTGGCGGTGCCCGAGACACGGCTGATCACAGTGCAGCCCTGGGACGCGGCGCTGCTTCCCGCCATCGAGCGGGCGATCCTCAAGTCGGACCTCGGCGTGACTCCGGCCAATGACGGCAAGGTCATCCGGATCCCGATCCCTGGACTGACAGAGGAGCGGCGCAAGGAGCTGGTCAAGGTGGTGCGAAAGATCGCCGAGGAGGGCCGGGTGGCGGTCCGCAACGCCCGCCGGGATGCCAATGAGTGGCTGAAGCGAAAGGAGCGGGAGAAGGAGGCCTCAGAGGATGAGGTCAAAAAGGGGATGGAGATGGTCCAGGGCCTGACAAATCGACTGATAAGTGAGATTGACGAGCTGCTGGCCAAGAAGGAAAAGGAGATCATGGAGTTTTAGGCTGAGTCCCCACAGCGCCGCGATCTCCAGAGCGCGCTGGGGAGTCAAGTCGCGCGAGTACGGGGTGGTTCGGTTCCACTCGGATCGAGGAATCCCCCCAGCTCGCTACGGGGTTTTTCAATCGGCGAGTACGATCTACGCAGGTGGCGCGACATAATGATTGGGCAACCGCGATCGAATTGATGCTGCTGCCTGCCCGGGCGGCGTGGCGATCCGGAGGGCGCGCAGGGGCGTTTGAGGTCAGGGTATGCATCTGAAAAGGGTCCTCAGCGCCGCCGCCTTCCTCCCACCATTTATCCTGCTGGTCCAGTTCGGAACCCCCTTTCAGTTCTTCTTGCTTGTCTGTGTCGCCATCCTTGTCGGGCTGTACGAGTTCTACGTGATTGCTGGAGCCGGTGGCTTGCGTCCCCTGGCGCCTATCGGGATCGCAGGCGGCCTGGCGCTTGGCTGCCTTCAGTTCCTCGGCGCATCAGTTCCCTGGTTCACGTTGGCCCTGGCGGGCTTGGTGGTGCTGGTGCTCACCAGCCTGCTCTTTGCGGTGCGGGACCCGAAAGAAGCGGCTTCGCGCGCGGCCATTACGCTGCTGGGGATGATCTACGTTGGAGGGCTGCTCAGCTTTCCCGCGGTGCTACGGGCCATGGCCCCTGGCAGGACCTATATATTCTACCTGGCGTTGGTCACCTGGGCAGGCGACGTGGGCGCATTCTATGTGGGCTCCGCATGTGGGAGGAGGTTGTTC